>Ga0247841_10002192_pt1 | contig 40157 bp, 29 predicted proteins | sample LaCruzMarch2015__2_FD_192410 | JGI IMG/M metagenome (GOLD analysis project Ga0247841, IMG submission 192410) | Freshwater microbial communities from meromictic Lake La Cruz, Castile-La Mancha, Spain - LaCruzMarch2015_18m | ecosystem: Environmental > Aquatic > Freshwater > Lake | place: Spain...
GTTGGTTCCGAGTTAGTTACAAAATATGAACCGACGGCTTTAGTCGTCGGAAGAAAATCTAAATATTCAGTCGTCGGACTACCATAAAATAGAGGTAGCTCAGACTTTTGATACAGCCTCAGATCACATAGATTAACACACAAGTTTATACTGTTCCTTAATCTTATTAATAGTACCTTAGTAAATTCTTTAATCCTTCCCGCAATGAACCGTTATTTTTCCCGATTAGTTGTCTTTATAATCCTTTCTTTTCTTTTTAACCAGAAAGTCAATGCGCAACAGGTTGACGTTGCCCGCATCGAGTTAATGCCCAATATGCCCCAGCCTTATGAAATGCGCGATTGGAAGGCGGTTGCCAGAAATTACGATTCGCTGGTCTTTGATCTTAATGCAACCGGACAATATCTGCCGCTTTCTGCTATTGTTGAAAATACTATAAACTACCCCGAACATCCATCATTCGGGCTGCAGTCGTATGTGGGTACCAACAGCCTTCCGGGCCTGGAAGCCATCAACCTCTTACCGGCAGTCGTCGGAGCGACCCTGTCAGGAATTGACAAAAGCGATCAGTTTGGCTACAATTGGGCACTGATGTGCGAGGAGTTTTTTAACAAAAGGCCGGAAGAAAATGTCTATCTGAACAGCCCGGTTGCAAATTCCGGAGATGATTGGTGGTATGAGACCATGCCGAATGTTTTCTTCTATCAGTTGAATTATTTATATCCCGGCACCGGTGATTTTGATTATCAATTCGTTACTGTTGCCGACAGGTGGCTTGAAGCAGTAGTGGCAATGGGCGGTGATGACACCCCCTGGAATGAGGCTTATATGAATTACCGGGCATTTAATCTGTCATCCATGACCCCGCTTGAAGAGGGGGTGAAAGAACCGGAAGCAGCCGGTACCATTGCCTGGATCCTTTACCAGGCTTATTATGTCACAAAAGATTCAAAATACCTGAAAGGAGCTGAATGGGCCATGGAATTCCTTGATGGCTGGACCACAAATCCTGCCTATGAAATTCAGCTTCCTTACGGAGTCTACATAGCTGCCCGTATGAATGCAGAGCTGGGCGCCGTCTATGACCTGGAGAAAGTGGTCAATTGGTGCTTCGACATTGGCCCGCTGCGAGAATGGGGCGCCATAGCCGAAAGGTGGGGAGACCGGGATGTTTACGGACTAATCGGTGAAGCCGGTGTGGAATACCCGGGATATGCCTTTATTATGAACGGATTTGAACAGGCCGGTGCGCTCGTCCCGATGGTGAGATACGATGACCGGTTTGCCAGGGCTATCGGCAAATGGACTTTAAACGTCGCCAATGCAACACGGCTTTTCTATTCGGCATACCTTCCCGATAACATGGAAGATAATGAAACCTGGACTGGCTTGTACGACCCCCGGTCAGCAATCGCTTATGAGGGTTTGCGTGAACAAACTGCAGGCCCTTACGGCACCGGCGATGCCATGGGAGGCAACTGGGCGGAAACAAACCTTGGCTTATACGGGTCTTCTCATGCCGGAATACTGGGGGCTTTGATTGATATGACCGACGTTCCCGGCATACTCAAACTGGACCTTCTTGCAACAGATTATTATCATGATGATGCCTATTCATCATATTTAATTTATAATCCATACGAAGTTGAGAAAACAATTACCGTACACTTCTTAGCGTACCCGTTTGATATTTATGATGCCGTATCAAACCAGGTGATTATTACCAACGCTTCGGGAAGCGCTTCAATATCTATACCAGCCGATAGCCCGGTCATTGCAGTAATTATTCCGGCAGGCTCGATCATCGGATATGATCTCAGCAAGGCTTTGGTGAACGGTATTGTGATTGATTACAATTCCGGAAATCCTGTAGCTAACTATCCTCCCAGGATCAAGTCGGTGGCAGCATCCGATACGTTAGTCCTGACAGGGGCTGAGTTCAGCTTATTCTGCACGGCAACCGACAGGGAAACCGTCGATCTGACCTATTTATGGGAGTCGGCAGGTGTGACTACCGGATCTGAAAGCCAGATAACGGTTATGGCCCCGCCGGCGCCGGCAACCCTCATCTTTAAATGTTCCATCACGGATGGTGGAGGATTACAGGCAGCGGATTCAATCATAGTTCATGTTGTTGAAGTAATCAATTATCCTCCAGAAATCAAGTTAATGAGTGTTTCGGACAAATACCTGGAACTGGGTGATACCGCCATCATTCTTTGCAGAGCATCCGATCCGAATGATGATTTTCTTTCCTATTCCTGGACTGCCGATGGAGGATCGGTCGATGGAAATGACAGCACAGCAAAATATATATCAACGGATATCGAAGGAATATATCATATATCCTGTACTGTCAAAGATCCGTCCGGAGATTCGGTTTCAGAAAGTATTCAGGTGCTGGTGAATAATCCTGATAACGGTCAGACGGGAAACCTTGTAGCAAGTTATGAATTTGGCGGTAATGTGTTGGACCAGAGTACCTACGGAAACCATGGAGCGCCCATCGACATAAATTACGTTGATGACATGCACGGAAACACTTCACAGGCGGTTTCATTCCCTTCCCAAACAAGCTTGGTACAGGTGGCAAATAACGATGTCTTAAATTTCCGCGATGGCCTTTCATTCACCGGCTGGGTTTATATAGATACCTTTTTCGACAGGGAATCGTATATTGTTTCTCATGGAAACTGGAATAACCGGTGGAAAATATCTCTGGGGGATCATACCCTGAGGTTTACCATTAACGGGGAAGCGGGTATAAAAGACCTGGACATGGAAAGCCTTCTCGAAGTTGAAAGATGGTACCATGTTGCTGCGACATTTGACGGAACCTTCTGCCAGTTGTACCTCGACGGTTCACTTGATGCATTTGCTATATTTCAGGGCAGGATCAATACAACAACTTATGACCTGGTCCTGGGCCAGTCATTGCCCGGGCAGACCGGGTTCGATTTTAAAGGAAAATTAGACAAGGTGAAGATCTTTAACTATGGCCTCAGTCATAACGAAGTGCTGAACATTTTTGAGGAAGAATTTTCTGAGATAAACGAAGATCAAACCGGTGAAATGAGCGTTCATGTATTTCCAAACCCTGCTTCCGATGTTGTTAACCTGGCATTAAACCTGGAACGGGGATCAAGGGTAGGTCTGAAAATTATTAGTCTGGATGGGACAACTGTTTACAGGATGACTTATACCATACCCGGTATGAATGGCGTCACCATTAAAATACCTACCATAGACCTCAGTTCCGGAATTTATCTGTTGATAATCAGCGATGATATAACTCAATATTCGGAAAAACTTGTCATAATAAGATGATTTTATATCCGACGGGTAAATCCGTCGGTTAAGGGGTTTTTTTTCCGACGGGTAAATCCGTCGGTTAATATTTTGTAACTTATTCGGAACCAACGGATTTACCCGTTGGAGCATGAATAAACAAAATTTTATAAATGGTAGGGATGCCTTTTGAAACACCCTCCTTTTAGTTTCAGTTATGCTGAGTAGAACAGCGGCTAAAAATTATTGATCTCCCGCTAAAAGTTTCTGAAAATATTTTTATAATTTATATATGTAACCAAAATTTAAATAATTGATTTTGTGTATTTTTTATATTTTTTTGTATACTTTTGTAATAATCTAAATCCTGCTTCAAATAAACGTTACCTAATGTTTATTATAGACATCAGGAATTTGAATGGTTGAAATGAACTTCATAAAATATTTAATTTATGAATAAAGGTTTTTACACAGGTCTGATCTTCTTTTCTTTTCTTTTCTTATCGCTTACTTCCTGGTCGCAAACAATCAAAGGGACTATAACAGATGAAACGAATTCTCCTCTTCCGGGGGTTTCTGTCTATGTTTATAATACGACGATCGGGACTGCGTCCGATCTTGACGGAAATTACCTGCTTGTTATACCCTCGGGAGAGGTTGGCGGCGATTCGGTTACCATAGTCTATTCCTTTGTGGGATTTAAGGCTGAACAGCGCCGCATTCTCAATAAGCCTTTTTTATCTGTCACCCTGGACGTTATATTAAAGGAAGATATCGCCACACTTGATGAATTCGTTGTAGTCGGATATGGCGTCCAGCGGAAGAGTGATGTAACCGGGGCCGTTTCAACCATTAAAACAGGTGAGATCACGGATCAGCCGATCACACGGATCGACCAGGCTATGCAGGGTAAAGCTGCCGGTGTCCAGGTCAGCACCACGTCAGGTCAACCGGGTGAAAATATCAGGGTTCGTATTCGTGGCATCGGCACCATCAACAGCAACGATCCTCTTTATATTGTAGATGGCGTCCCGACACAAGATCTTTCGGGAATACTTAATCCGGAAGATATCGAATCGATGACGGTTTTAAAAGATGCCTCATCTGCAGCTATTTACGGTTCAAGGGCCGGTAACGGAGTGGTCATCATCAATACAAAGAAAGGAGCAGAGGGCAAACCTACCTTCAGTTATAATTTTTACGGCGGTATCCAGACTCACGGTCACCTGACCGAAATGACCAATACGGATGATTATATTAAAATTTATAATGAAGCAGCCCTTGCAGACGAACGGGAAACCATCCCTGACGAGATAAGACCGCAGCTTTCAAACACAGACTGGATGAAAGAAATCTTTCGTGCTGCTATGATCCATAATCATGAATTATCGATTAGCGGCGGGAATGACCGCACGACTTATTTTGTCAGCGGAGGCTACCAGAAGCAGGATGGGATTATGCTTAATTCTTCCTATGAAAGGATTAATTTCAAAACCAGTATTTCAACAATACTTGCCAAGTGGGTTACGGTCGGGTCAAACATTAACCTTTCGTTCACAAAAAATAACCTTGTTGGAAGTTCGGGCGACGGATATGGCGGAAACGGAGGCAGCGTGGTACGGTATGCTTTCTTCAGAAATCCTGCCATCCCCGTTTATGAGGCTAACGGAAACTATTCCGATATTCCAACATTTGAAGGATACAGCCTCGCACAAACGATCATGTGGTTCGGCGATGGTTACAACCCGGTCGGACTGGCAGATAAATATGACTGGACCTTGCAAACATACAGGATGTTCGGGAATATCTTCGCTGAATTCTCCATTTTAAAAGACCTCAAATTCAAATCCGATCTGGGGATTGACGTCACTTTCAGCGATGAAAAACGCTTCAACGAAAACTGGGGCACCGACGGAAGGGTTAACAGCCCGAATTCACTCAGTGTAGGAAGCGGAACCGGGTTCACCTATAACTGGACCAATACGCTGAACTATACGAAAATATTTAATGAAAAGCACCATCTCAATTTCCTGCTCGGAACCGAAGCCATTAAGAACCAATCCAGCGGCCATGGCGCTTCCGACCGTGATTTTCCTGATCAATCGCCAAATATGAGATACATTGGCAATGGTCTGGCCCTCAACAAAAACGCTTACGAATATGCTTCCGGCTGGGCTCTGTTGTCCGGTTTTGCACGGGTCAATTACAATTATGATAATCGCTACCTGGCAGAAGGGGTTATACGTTATGACGGCTCATCGCGGTTTTCTCCGGATAACAGGTGGGGTGCATTCTATTCCGGTTCACTGGGATGGAATATTCACAATGAAGCATTTATGAAAGATTTCGACTGGCTGAACCAGATGAAGTTAAGGGTCGGCGTCGGACAGACGGGAAACCAGGAGATCGGTCTTTATAATTACCTGTCGGTTGTAAGCGATGGTTACAATTATCCTTTCAGCAACAATAATAATTACGGTTACGCAGTGACTTCCCTGGGAAATGAAAACACCTCATGGGAAACCACTACAACATACGACATTGGGCTTGACCTGGCTTTTCTTGATGACAGGCTTACTTTTATCACCGATTATTACTGGAGATTTACGACTGATATGCTGATCCCCGTATCATTGCCTGCCAGCGGCGGAGACGCCAATCCGCCATGGGTCAATGCAGGCGAGATGCTTAACCGCGGTCTGGAATTAGAGTTATTCTGGAGAGAAGAACGTGGCGGGTTCAAATACGAAATCGGAGGTAATTTCTCCACCCTTCACAATGAGGTTCTGTCATTAAGCAATGGCCGGCCGATTGCTGCCGGAAGGATCGATGATGCAGTCTATGCAACTCTTACCGAAGTAGGTCACCCGATCGGATCATTCTACCTGTATGAGATGGAGGGGATATTTCAGAATGAATTGGATATATTCACCCACGCTTACCAGGGGCCGGGTATTGAACCAGGCGATGTAAAATTCAAGGATCAGAACGCAGACGGTATAATCGACGAAAAGGACAGGACACATGTGGGGAGTGCGATTCCCCGCTATATTTATGGCATGACAGCTAATCTTGCTTATAAAGGATTTGATCTATCGCTTTTCATCCAGGGTGTGGCGGGAAATGATATCTATATGCAGGTAAATCAGGATATTGAAGGATTCTACAGGGGATTTACCGTCACACAGAGATATTATGATAACCGCTGGACGGAAGACGGCTCAACCAATGAATATCCCAGGGCATCATGGGTAGGCTCTTCCAATAATAAAAAGGCTTCTACAAGATTCCTGGCGTCAGGATCCTATGCAAGATTGAAGAATGTGACGCTCGGGTACAATTTTAAGCTTGGGAAAAATTCTTCTGTCAAGTCTATGCGGGTTTATATCAGCGCGCAGAACCTGTTGACGATCACAAAATATCCGGGACTTGATCCTGAAATGTACGAAAGCAATAACCTGAACGGTGAAAATGTTCATAATGCCGATCTGGCAGCAGGAATAGACTGGGGAACGTACCCTCTCTCCAAAATATACACATTAGGATTCAACATCCGGTTTTAAATAATATACGAGATCAAATGAGGCGCATAAACACAAAAATCATTACGTTGCTAGTCCTTGTATCGGCCATGTTGCCGGGATGTCAAAAATTTCTGGATGAAGACCTCCAGGGAGAGCGTTCAGACCAGCAATTTTTCAACACCGCCAACGATGCTGAACTTGCCCTCACAGGCATATACAATGTTCTATCCTTTGCCAATTCCGACAACAGGATATGGGTTTTCGGAGATGTAGCTTCCGACGATGCTGCAAAAGGAGGAATACCGGGCGACCAGGCCGATATAGGTTTGATTGACGATTTTAATGTTTCGACGGATAACGGCAACCTTGAAACAGTCTGGACCACTTACTATGAAGGTGTTTCAAGAGCCAACAAGTTGCTTGACAATATCGACGGCATTGAAATGGATGTCGAGCGGCGCAACCAGATCAAAGGAGAAGCAAAATTCCTGCGTGCCTATTTCTACTATTGGCTGGTGAATATATATGGAGATATCCCTGTTCATACCACCACTCCTACCGCGGAAGAGCTGCAGAAAGCAGCTACACCGGCCGCCGAAGTCTGGTCGACCGTAATAATTCCGGATTTAACAGAGGCTGCGTCGTTGCTGCCGGAAATATTTACAGGGAAGGACCTGGGCAGGGCAACAAGCATCGCTGCTTACGCTTTTCTGGCTAAAGCTTATTTATTCACCGGGCAATGGTCGCTGTCGGAGCAGGCTGCCATGAATGTCGTAAATTCCGGTTTGCATCAACTGGCTTCCGTTTATAAAGATAATTTTACATACGCTACAAAAGATAATCCCGAAGTGATATTTGCCGTAAGACATCTTGGGAAGCAGGATCCCGGGCTTGGCAACGGTATGAACTCATGGTTCGCTCCCAGGGCTCAGAATGGTTATGGTTTTAATGCCCCCACGCAGAATTTTGTAGATGAATTCGAAATAACAACAGCGGGCATTTTCGATCCCCGCCTGGATTATACAGTCGGAAGAGAAGGCCATATATGGCTGGACAGCAATGTGATATTTAATTCGGATTGGTCACCGACAGGTTATTTACAGAAGAAATATATACAACCCCTTGCTGAAGTCCCGAAAGAAAATAAGGACCAGGGGCAACTCCATTATATCTTTTTGCGCTATAGCGATGTAATATTAATGCTTGCCGAAGCGTTAAATGAACAGGATAAAACAACTCAGGCCGAACAATACCTGAATAATATCAGAAAAAGAGCCCGTGAATCTTATCTGTATGATAGCGACCTTCCGGGTTATGGAACGATACCGGTCGACCTTTTACCGGATATCGCGGGCAGCAGCCAGTCATCATTACGAAATGCCATAAGACATGAAAGAAGAGTTGAACTCGGATTTGAATTTCACAGGTATTTTGATATAATAAGATATGGTGAATCTTATGCAAATCAAGCTTTTTCCGACAAGGAAAATTTTACCTATTCAAAATATAAACATTTCCCGATTCCTCAAAGTGAGTTGAGTACAAATTTTAAATTATAAGTTTCTAGTATTATCAATGTCAATTATTTACTTAAATTAACAAACAAAAATGAAAAAAAGAACAATGTTGATGTGGGCAATGATTATCCCACTAAGTGTAGGTCTGTTTATCTCCGGATGTAAGGATGATGAAGAATGTCCTACTGTTGATTACGCAGTGCTTGATGCTGCTATCTTGCAGGCACAGGGTTTGCATGATGGCGCCGTAGAAGGAACCTCATTAGGCCAGTATCTGGCAGGCTCTAAAGCTGATCTTCAGACTGCTATAACCCTGGCACAAGCTGTCCGTGATACGGATTGCGTCACCCAGGTTGCACTGGATGCTGCAAATACGAACCTTGCGGCTGCTGTTAACATATTCGAGGGTAAAAAGATCACGGATGTTTCTCCAGCAAACCTGATTGCACATTGGTTGTTTAACGGCAATGCAGATGATGCCACAGCGAACGGAAACAATGGTACGCCAACGGCGGGCCATGCATTCTGGGGTGCCGGCGCAGCTCCGCAATTAGCTGCCGACCGCTTCGGAAATGCTAATTATTGTTATTATTTTGACAAGGGTTCTAATATTGAAGTACCCTATTCCACTGCATTAAATCCCCAGGAGATAACGATCAGCCTTTGGTTAAAAATGGAAGAACAGGCTAACAATGATTACATTATTGCCCTGAACCGTTGGAATGGCTGGAAACTGAACCTCCAGGATGCGAATTTCTTATTCTTTACTATTAAGTGTACTTACAACGGCGGCAATGCCTGGTATGACCGTGACAGCAATCCACAGGCTATTACAGCAGAAACGTGGACACACATAGCCATTACGTTCAAAGATAATTCAATGAATTTCTATGTTAATGGAGAATTAAAAAAAGCATGGGACAATACACCCGGAACTCCGGTGGCTGTTGATAATGTCAACATGTCAATCGGATCAGATCTTCCGACCGGAAAATATTCGACAGAGGAAGGCGACTTCTACGTTAATTGGGGCGGGTTCTTTAAAGGCTTTATAGATGATATCAGGTTCTACAATATAGCCCTTACCGAAACCCAGATAGGTTCTGTCTATACCTACGAGTTTGAAAATACAGTAGAATAATCACATTCTGCCATTATTGAAAGAGGTTGTCTCAAAAGTTGGGACAACCTCTATTTTTTAGGCCATCCGACGGGTGAATCCGAAGAAAGATAGTGATCCAACGGATAAATCCGTTTGAAGAGTCCGTGCTCCTGAAACAGGAACCGACGGATTTACCCGTCGGAATAAGAATTTAAAACTACAATATGAAAAAGAACTTATCCATACTCCTCATCCTTATGCCGGTAATCCTGTTAATCTCCTGCAAATCCGGAACCCAAAAAGGAGAAATGCTGATATGGTCTTCAAATAATTCACAGGAAATATCCTATCTGTCCGGAATAATTGAACAATGGAATACTGCTAATCCTGGCAGGATAATCAGGTCGCAGCCGGTACCGGAAGGGCAATCAAGTGAAGAGATCATCCTGGCATCAGTAGTTGGGGGAACAACCCCTGCCATCTATGCCAACATGTGGCAGGGAAATGTAGAAATGTATGCACAGGCGGGCGTACTAATCAGACTCGATACCATGCCCGGATTCATCGAAACGATCACTGAAAGATGTACGCCTGAGGCAATTAAGGAGATCACATCTTCCGACGGACACATCTACCAGATCCCCTGGAAAGTGAACCCGATCATGATGTTATATAATCTGAAAATTTTCCGGGAAGCGGGTGTTGAAAAATTTCCCCGGACGTACGAGGAATACCTGGAAGCCGCCAGGCTCATCAGCGCAGATAAAGACAATGACGGCTATCGCGACCGCTGGATTGGCTATACCACAGTCCAGCCAATCTGGTACCAGCGGCTTTTCAATTTCTATCCGCTCTACCTGGCAGCCAGCAACGGGGCGCCGCTTATCGAAAACAACAGGGCTGCCTTTAATAATCAGTATGCTGTTCAGGTGTTTACTTTCCTCCAGGATTTATACAATGACAATTATTTTTCAAGACAACAAATGACATCCAGCCAGGATCCTTTTATCATGGAAAGTGTTGCTACACTAATAACAGGTCCATGGCAGGTTCCTTACCTTGAAAAGTTTAAACCGCCTCAGATGGAATATGGATTCATGCCTATGATGGTGCCTGAGGATACGAACAGGCCGGTTTATTCTTATGGCGATCCAAAAAATATTGTGATCTTTAACACCTGCCCCGATCCTATCACCGCATGGGAGTTTTTAAAGATGCTGATCAGCGAAAAGGGAGATTTTGATCTGCTGCGTGTCACCGGCCAATTCCCCCGAAGGAAAAACATCTCCATAAACCCTGTTTTTGAACCTTTTCTCAATGAAAATCCCAGGTTCAGGCCATTCGCGGTGCAGGCCGACTATATCAGGGGTGTTGACAACCACCCGAATATAGTGGAGGTATTTGACATTATCTCGCAGGAATATGAAGCTTGTGTGATCTACGGAAGAAAAACGCCGGAAACAGCCGTCAAAGATGCCGCCGATGCTGTTGATGTGCTGCTGAAGGGATTATAAGAGAATTTATCATAAGCCTTTTATATAACCACTGAGGCACTTAGGACACTCAGGAACACTAAGAAGATGATCGCATAAAAGGATTCTCAAAACTCCCAAAATCTTAGTGCCTCTTCAGGAACACTTAGAAGATGATCGCATAAAAGGATTCTCAAAACTCCCAAAATCTTAGTGCCTCTTAGTGATCTAAGTGCCTTAGTGGTTAAACACTTATGGGTCTATTTCTAAAGTCAGATGATCATCTGCACCCAGGCGGGGTGATTCATATAGCCTTTTCCGTTGCAGCATCAAAAAACACCGCATTTCGCAAATTTAAAAAGAGCGTCGCCGTGCTCCCCGGAATAAGCCGGCTGGCAGGTGAAAGACGTGCAATCAACGAGGTACCATCTGCAGCGGCATAAACCAGGATTTCACTTCCCAGGTGTTCAACGCCGGTCACTGAAACCTGCACTGCACAGCAATCTGCAGCATTTTCAGGAACGGTTTCGGTAATATTTTCCGGCCGGATGCCAAGGTAAATGTCCCGGCCTTCGTAACCTTTTAATACAGGCATCACGCTTTCAGGTAATTGCATCAATGCTTTCCGGTTCTTACCGGTAAACATATTCCCGCTTTCTATCCTGCCATAAATGAGGTTCATCGGAGGCGAACCGATAAAACCAGCTACGAAAAGATTCTGCGGGTGATCATAAAGTTCCATGGGTGTGCCAATCTGCATGATATTTCCGTCTTTCAGAACGATGATCCTTTCGCCCAGTGTCATGGCCTCTGTTTGATCATGGGTCACATATATCATGGTAGAGTTAAGCCTGCGATGAAGGTTTTGCAGTTCAATACGCATCTGTACACGAAGTTTAGCGTCAAGATTGCTGAGTGGCTCATCAAAAAGGAAGACCTTCGGTTTCCTGACAATTGCCCTTCCAATGGCTACTCTCTGGCGCTGCCCGCCCGACATTTCGCCGGGCCTGCGTTCAAGCAGATGGGTTATTTCTAAGATCGCCGCAGCCTCACGTACCCGTTTATCGATCTCCTTTTTGTTCATTTTCTTGATCTTCAAACCAAAGGCCATATTCTGGTAAACGGTCATGTGAGGATAAAGTGCATAGTTTTGAAAAACCATGGCAATGTCCCTGTCTTTAGGTAAGAGGTCATTAACCCGCAGGTTTTCAATCAGTATATCGCCGCCCGTAATAGTTTCCAGCCCGGCAATCATCCTGAGGATGGTTGATTTGCCACATCCGGAGGGGCCGACAAGCACCACGAACTCTTTATCATAAACTTCGAAACTCACCTCTTTGACGACATCGGTTTTGCCATCGTAACTTTTTCTGATATGCTGAATTTTTACACCTGCCATAGCCATACTTTTTATAAGCCAAATGTCTTTTTTGGAATCCGGGAGATCCTGCAAGCCAGGTCAAGTTCACCGGATGCGACGATGAAGTGGTCATCATGATCAATTATACCCGTAGTGAAAACAACATCTTTCAGGTATATCTTATCTTTCATATTTTTCGTCAGGCTATCCATAGCTTCAAGGACAGGCATGGTGTCGTCATGCTGAAGGATGCGCCATGGTTCGGCCTTATCCAGCATCGCCCAGTAGGTGCGATAGATACCGACTTTTCCTTTGTCTTCCACTCCATGGTAAAGCATAAGCCATCCTTTTTCCGTAAGGATTGGAGGTGCGCCTCCACCGATACGGTTACCGAAACCTGAACCGGTCCGCGGACGAATGAATGCCTCGTCATAAGGCTTCCAATGCATCAGGTCGGGTGAAACAGCCAGGTTAATCGAAGGTCCCGGCATCCATTCGGAAGACTTACCGGTGACAAAATACAATGAGCCCAGCGGACGCGTCAATGCATAATACTTATTGCCCGTTTTTTCATTAAAAATGAGCATGTCTTTATTCTGATGGTCAAGGATGATCCCCTTAAACCGGTAGTTGAGGCCGTCATTACTTTCGAATAAAGTGGTGGCGTGACGCTCAGAACTCACCGTGCAGGTTGTCATAAAGTATTTATCGCCGATCTGCGAGATCCGTGCATCTTCTATTCCATATTCCTGGCTGGTGCGATCAGGAGCAACCGCTTTGTCGTAATGAATTTTCACGATGCTTTTCCCGTCAGGTGCAATCTCTACCGGCAGCAGCCATGATAAGGAAGTCAGGGCATAAACAATATTTGGCTTGAACCGTTTGAGCGTGAATTTTCTCGGATCATCGGTCTCCACTTCATCAAGGGCATAATGATCTATGACAAACTTTCCTTCCTCCCACCGGATAGTCCGGATAAATCCATCCTTAACGGGCTCAGACAATGCTTCTGCAATACGCACCATCAGGAGGATATTGCCATTTGGCAACCTGGCCATACCCGGATTAAAAGCACCCAGCACATATGTTTCCGTGCCCAGGCTGATCCGCAAAGGCGACTTTTTCAAATCGACATCGCCGGGTGAAAATATGATCCAGTCAGCTATTTGTTCCATAGTTCCATTGTTCCATAGTTCCATTATTTCACCTCACCACCTCACCACCTCACCACCTCATCACCGTTCCACTTTATCACCATTCCACCGTTCCAACGCCTGAAGCGCCAGCAAAGCTTCAATGGTCGATTCGGCGCCGGAGTTCAAATTTATCTTGTCATTGCTGATAATTCCGTCGAAACCTCTTCCTGTGGCCGGGTCCCACATCACTTTGCCGGCAGGGTTTTTCCCTGCAAACCATCCGGCAGCTGCCTTAGCTATACTGAGATATTTTTCTTTTCCGGTAATCCGGTAAGCTTCAGTGCAGGCATAAACCACCGGCCGGATACCATAAGCTATCTGGGGAAATTTTTCCTGTTCGATGATCTCATATTTTCCTTCAATTTTTTTGATGGTGAAATAATTCAGAAAACCGTTTTCAATAAGCCAGGGATAGAAATTGTCAACTTCAATCAATGCTTTTTCAATGAATTTGGCATTGTTCAATAAAACCCCGGCCCGAAGCAGCGCATAAGCCTGAATGTTGCCGTATGCATGCCAAATATTGTTCCAGCTAAGAAAGGCCCCATACGGAAAATGCGTACTGTCGCCGGCCTGCATGACCATGATCCCTTCAGCCAGTTGTGCAATCAATATGGGTGCAAGGCTATCATGGGTTCTTTGGTAGTATTTCTCAAGCGCCAGTATCAGCACACCTGCCTGGTCTGATGCGGTCTTTCCGGGAAGCCATGATGGGACAAGGACACCCTCGACTTCACTGGTCGTTCTTTCGGCAGTTAACAGGTCTTCGAATATTCTCTCAGCAAGTTTCTTACTGGCTTTTTCAATCTTTCTGGCATTTCTTTCACTCATGACTGCGTATTCTTCCATCGCCCAGAAACTTCGCCACGACCACCAGTCAGGCCCTGGCAGGGAAGTCCTGTAAGTTTTGTTTATGCTCCCGTCGCTCCAGATGAAATTATAGAAGTATCCGCTATCCGACTGCATATAAAGCAGGAAATCCATCATCTGATCAAGGATGACCGAACGGGAATTGCTGCAGCTATCATCCGGGCAATTGGCGAAAAGAACAGCCGCACGGGCAACATCGTCAACACAGGCATAACCTTCTTTTGGTTCAATAGTATAACTGTAATCAGGATACTCGCTATAGATATGGATAATTCCGGCTTTTGCGCCATTCGCCAGGTTTACTTCAGCGTACAGATGATCAAGATGGCTCATGTTCAGTTTCCCGCAAATGATGCCGGGTTCCGCGGCATTTTCGGTACATCCCGCGAGGAAAACCATGAAGGCTATGAAAATTTTCAGATGTACCGGCATCATTTTAAGAGTTCTTCCAATAAAATATCCGTTTCAATCCAGGCAAAACCGCAGCGTGAATCCGACATGGCATAAGGTATGAAAAGCTTATCATCACATATCATCCCTCCGCATGAATAGACCACGTTCGGAACATAACCTTCACGCTCCTGCTCTCCGGCAGCGATGATGGGGTGATCCAGCCTTGCAATTATTCTGGTCGGATCTTTAAGGTCAAGCAGCACGGCACTGATGAAATATTCGCGGACAGGTCCTACACCATGAGTAAGCAAGAGCCACCCCTTTTCGGTCTTAATGGGCGAACCACAGTTGCCAACCTGAGCCAGCTCAAAAGGAAACAGGGGTTCCATCAGCAGTTCATGGCGATCCCACCGGTAAAGATCATTTGAAAACATGATTGAGACATTTTCCCCTCCCTGCCTCGAAATGATGGCAAATTTACCGTTGATCTTTTCCGGGAAAAGGCCCATTCCTTTGTCACTTGCTGAAGCGCCGGTGAGAGAACGTATCCTGAACGAGCAAAAATCTTCAGTCTCCAGCAACCTCGATTGAATTTCTCTTCCATTAAAAGCCGTATAAGTTCCATAGTATCTTGTCCCTTGTTCATCGCTGAACTTTACCAGCCGGAGGTCTTCCATTCCCATACTTTCAACTGATGTTCCGGGAAAGATGACCCGTTCTTCGATGAGAGAATTCTGCTCAAACAGAAGGTTATAATCCGCACCAGTAGTTCCTGCCGGAAAATATTCGCCAAGTACCTGATAAGGCGTTAACGGAGAGAGGCTTATCGAACCATCCGGAGAAAGTATCCCGCTCCTGAATACAATGCTTGAAATATGTCCTTCACCTGTGGCCCTAAGGCTCATCACAAACCTGGTCTCTCCTTTTTCCAGGCATGACTGGTCAGGATGGGGTACCATCGAAGGATTGAACAGTGCAGCCGACTGGATCGAGTATTCCTTGCTTAACAAAGAGCCAGCCAGGAGTTGCCTGGATTCATCAAACCGCCTGCCCGATGTTGTCTGTCCGGAAACGGAATTAAAGTGCTTTCTCAGTACGGCATCGAAATTTTTATGCCGGTGTCCGAATTTTTTATGAACCGTTGAGATCATTTCCCTGACTTCAATATCAGAAAGGTCTTCTATCCTTTTAAAAATCCTCTCAACCCTTTCGGAACCGGGAAGAAAAAGTGGTTGAAGGATCACCCGGCTCTGGTCAGCTTCTAATACTATCTGGCTTTTATGCATCATTGCCACTAATTTTTAATCTTTAAGGCCGCTTGAAGCCATACTCTGGATAAAATATTTCTGGAAGAAAGCATAAGCTATGATGATCGGGGCTGCAAGAAATACGGCCGAAGCCAGCTTGACGCCGAGTTGTGCTTCCGCCCTTCCACCTACAGCAAAAAGGGTCACCATTTGCGGCAGCGTCATCAGGTTTTCTTCCCTGATCACGATCAAAGGCCAGAGCACTTCGTTCCAGGTTGCCATGAAAACAAGTATGGCCACCGTTATGATCGTTGGTTTAATATTTGGCCACAGGATGGTGAATATGATCCTCATCTCCCCGCATCCGTCGATTCGTGCGGCATCGATAAGGGCTTGCGGAATGCTCTGGAAAGCCTGCCGGAACATAATTATGGCCATCGCATTGACCAGGAAAGGGATGGTCAGGCTCAGAAAGGTGTCGATCCAACCGAATTTCACCATCAGTATATAATTGGGGATCAGTGTGATCATGAATGGCAATGACATGGTGAAGATGAGGATGATGAAGATCAGGCCACGTCCCCGGAAACGCATGCGCGATAAAGCGTATCCGGCCATCGATGAAAAGACCAGGGCCATCCCGGTATTGATGACGGAAACGATGACGCTGTTCAGCAAAGCCCTTTCAATAGGGATCTTGGAGAACATCGACCTGAAATTATCAAAGGTCAGGGCTGCAGGAAAAAGGATAAGACTACCAAGATGTTTCTCAGGTGTGAAAGAGGCCATCAACATCCAGTAGAAAGGGTAGACAAAGCTGAGCGCAGCTGTTGTTAATACCAGGTAGAACAATATCTTTTTAACAAGATTCACTTCTCAATCATGCCTTTCTTTTTCAATAAACCGTTTCTGGATAATGATGACAAGTACGATCATCAACGCAAAGAAGAGCCCGAGTGTCGCAGAATAGCCCATGTGGTAATATTCAAAAGCCTCCTTGTAAATATATAAGACCGCTGATAATGTCGAGTTCATCGGGCCTCCGCCGGTCATGATGTAAGGTTCGATGAACAGGGAGAATCCGCCCAGGGTGGATAGCACCATTACCATGAAAATGGTAGGATTTATCATGGGGATGGTGATCTTCGTGAATTTCTGCCAGTGAGAAGCTCCTTCCAGGTCTGCCGCTTCGTAATACTGTTTAGGAACCGTCTGAAGTCCTACAAGGAAGAGGATCACATAAAGGCCGACATTTTTCCAGGTAGCCATCAAGGCTATGGAGATCATTGATATATCCGGATCGATCAGCCAGCCTACTTTTCCAAGTCCGGCACCAACCAACAGGCGGTTAATGATCCCACTCTCATAACCCAGCAGTTGCTGCCACATGATGGTGACCACGACCCCTGAAATAACCACCGGCATAAAAAAAGCAGCCCTGAAGAAGCCCCTGAACCTGATCTTCTGGTTCAGTACTTCGGCCAGAGCGAGCGCTATAATGATCTGAAGGGGGATGTGAACGGCAAGAAACTTTAAGGTGTTTAAGATAGATTTCCAGAATAACCTGTCGCTGATGACATGCTTCCAGTTGCCCAACCCGTTCCATTCCATGGGACTGATAATATTCCAGTTGAAGAAAGTGAGGACGATGGAGAATACAACCGGAAATGCTGTAAATATCATCAAATGAACCAGGTATGGAGAAACCATCAAATAAGGCAAATATCCTTTATGAAGTTTCTTCATTTGATTCTCATTCGATTATTTGAGCTTTATTCTCTGATTCCCAGGCCATCTTCAATGAATTAATGCCATTCAACCCGGTTATGACCCGTTTATGGTTTCGGTCGCCGATCCATTTTACCTGGTCTGAAATCATTTCCCTGAGGATGACTTTATAAATATCTTCTTTCCTGGCATCCTTCCCGTAATCCAGGCGAATCATCTTATCTATGATATATTTCTTGAAGTTCCCGTGGCAAATCCTGTTTTCCCCTTCAAATTTTTCAATTTCTTCCATGATTGCTCCCGGGAATAGCTCCTTCCACAGCAGTTCTTCTTCATTGGTTATCAAACCTGTCATATTCAACCTCACAGGTACCCATTCATGTAAAGTCACTTCTCCTCTTTCAAAAAGCAAGCGCAGTTCCTGCCTGTCCATCCTTTTTGGCTGATCAAATCCATGGTACATATTTACAAGCCCGCCTGCATACCTTCCGACTGATTGAACGCGGGAAAAGATAGTCCTGTCAGTGCCCGGTCTTTTGACTTTCTGCGAAGATATAAAAGTTCCTTTACCCAGCCAACCTTCAAACATATCGAAGAAATGCACGGCGTGTTCAATAAATATTCCTCCGCTGATATCGGGGTTCCACATCCAGTGCCCAGGGTTCAGTGCTTCGTCAGAGGCATAATTCTCAAAATAACCATGAAGGAATTCACCCAGCAACTTTGATTCGATCAGTTTTGAAATTTTCTGATACAGAGGATTATACCGTTGCATCAGGTTAACTACATAGAGCAAGTCACTTTTTCCGGCTAAATCATATAATTCCAACGCATGGGAAGGTTCTAAAGCTGCCGGTTTCTCGCAAATTACATGCTTTCCGGCCAACAGGGCTGATTTAGTATGTTCAAAATGAAGGTTGGGAGGTGTAGAAATGTAAATCAGGTCGACCTCATCATCACCTAATATTTCATCCATCGAATGATAAATCCTCGTATGGTATTTTGAAGAAAAAGCAGCGGATCTCTCTGAATTCACATCATAAACACCTGCTAATGAAATAGCTTGATTCTGCAGAAAAGCGTCTGTGGAAAACATGGAAAAAGAACCGGCTCCGACAATACCAAGTTTAAAGATCATAAAATAGTTGCATGGCTTAATTTGAAATGTAAATGTAATGTTTTTAAAGGGAATGAAGGCACATAAATCCTATGTGTTTTTCTCTGTGTCTAATATATATGTATTTAATTGATCCGCAAAGAGTTAATTATTGTTATCCGAATGTTCTTGCCCATGAAAAAACTTAATAAATCCATTAAGATCATGAACGGTAATGTTGTCAGAAAGGGAATACGACTGCCTTACTTCAGGGACAATGATGAAATTTCTGCTCGTACCCAAATCCCGTATCGCTGTTATGAATCCTTTACTGAGCTTTGGCGAGGAGCTGAATTTGATTTCGATGGTATATTTTGGCTTATTGCCCTGAACGATCATTAAATCGGCTTCCGTTCCATCCTGGGTTCTATAATAATAATATTCATATGAATCGCCAATACACGAAATGATTTGTTCGATTACATAACCTTCCCAGGAGTTGCCAAATGCGGGATGACCCAGTAAATCATTATAATTTTTTATTTTAAGTAAATAATGCAGCAACCCACTATCCCTAACGTAGATTTTCGGAGATTTAACCAATCGCTTACCAATATTCTGATGCCATGGAGACAATTCTCTTATCAGAAAAGCCTGTTTAAAATAATTCAGATAGGTATTTATTGTCGCCAGGTTGAGTGCAAGAGATTTAGCCAGCATACTCTTATTCAGAATATTGCCATGAATATGAGCCAGCATTGAAAAAAATCGTGAAAGATTAGCCGGTAATGCTCCCAGGCCGATCATCCTGAAATCTCTTTCAACATAAGTCATAAAAAAAGATCGAAACCATTCATACCGAAAATCTTCTTTTTCGATCAGGAAGGGTTGCGGGAATCCACCAAACAGCCAATGGTCCTGAACGGTTTTCAAAGTCCATATCTCACAAATTAAAAAAGGTGTAAGTTCAGTATAGATAATCCTTCCCGTAAGTGTTTCACTGCTGATGAACAACAATTCGGCACTGGCGGAACCTAAAAGGATAAATCGTCCCGGTTGCCTGTCCTGGTCGATTGCTGATCGTAACAAAGGAAACAAATCTGGTTTCCTTTGAATCTCATCAATGATAATGCATTTTTCACTGTTAGCCTGAAAGAACTTAAAAGGTTCCGTTAAAAGCACCTGGTCATCCGGGTTTTCAAGATCGAGATAAAATGACTCTTTCACAAGATGCCCGCGAATCATTTTAGCTAATGTGGTTTTACCAGCTTGCCTTGGGCCTAAGATAGCAGCGGCGGGAAAATGCTGCAAGGCTTTAAGAATCCTGTCTTCAAGCAGTCGATTGATCATAATTATACAATTATCCCTGCAAATATACTAATTAATTAATAATATTGCAGGGAACATGATCTGATTTTGTCTTTGCTTCTAAAATCAGAATACCAGGTTATTAGATTCTTTGAGGATGTATCAAAAGTCTGAGCTACCTCTATTTTATGGTAGTCCGACGACTGAATATTTAGATTTTCTTCCGACGACTAAAGCCGTCGGTTCATATTTTGTAACTAACTCGGAACCAACGGCTTTAGTCGTTGGAGCACAATACTTTAGAACCAACGGCTTTAGTCGTTGGAGCACGAACTAATATCAGGTCGCAATTCTATAGAATAGACTTTTGATACAGCCTCCAGGTTTTGTTTCCCGATTGTGTCCTATTCCGCCAAGGCAGGACAAGTTGTGCAAATTGTGGTAAAAAAAGAATCTATAAGCTCCAGTAAGCCAATCCCTTTACCCGTTTGCGATACAGCCCTTTAATATCAACCAGAATTCCCTTTTCATCAAGCAAAGCCCGGAAATCGTTTTCCTGAAGATCAACATAATCCTTATGCGCCACGGCTACGATGACCGCATCATATTTACCGGAAGGTGATTTCACAAGTCCATAGCCATATTCTTTCTTTACTTCTTCCGATGAGGCGTGCGGGTCTATAACATCAATCTGAATATCACCGTATGACTTCAATTCATTGTAAACATCGGCTACTTTCGAATTCCTGATATCGCTCACGTTTTCCTTGAAAGTAGTCCCCATGATCAAAATCCTGCAGTTCATCACGTTTTTGCCCGCACCGATCAATTTCTTCACCAATTGTTTGGCGATATAAGGGCCCATAGAATCGTTCACAAAACGCCCGCTGTCGATCACCTGCGGGTGGTATTTCAGTTCTTTCGCTTTGAAGGTCAGGTAGTAAGGATCGACCCCGATACAATGGCCGCCAACCAGGCCCGGGTAAAAGCGCAGGAAATTCCACTTGGTCCCGGCAGCTTCCAGCACATCGTAAGTATTGATCCCCATGCGGTTAAAGATAATGGAAAGCTCGTTCATCAGGGCGATGTTCACATCACGCTGGGTATTTTCGATGATCTTGGCGGCTTCGGCGACTTTAATGCCGGAGGCACGGTAAACGCCGGCCTTTACAACCAGTTCGTATGTTTTAGCAATGATATCGAGGGATTCCGCATCACAACCCGATACTACTTTGGTAATTGTCATGAGCGTATGCTCCCTGTCGCCCGGATTGATGCGTTCGGGAGAATAACCCACTTTAAAATCGACGATGTGCTTCAGCCCTGATTCCTGCTCCAGGATGGGAATGCAGTCTTCTTCAGTCGCACCGGGATAAACGGTGGATTCATAAACGACATAATCCCCTTTCTTCAGCACTTTTCCGACGGTATGCGTTGCTTTCAGCAGCGGGGTCAGATCAGGAAGATTATGACGATCTATCGGGGTAGGCACGGCCACAATGTGAAACTGTGCGTCTTTAAGCCGGTTGGGGTCGGAAGTGTATTCAATGTCACAACCGTCGAAAGCTTCGGAAGGTAGTTCTTCGCTGGGATCGATGCGGTTTTTCATCATTTCAACCCTGCCCTGGTTCAGGTCAAACCCGATCACTTTGATTTTGCGGGCGAATTCGAGGGCGATGGGCAATCCGACGTAGCCCAGGCCGATGACAGAGAGCTTTGCTTTTTTTTGAAGTAGTTGGTCGTAGAGGTTCATGAAACGGAGGAATTAATAGTTAGTTTGAGATTAAAGTTTCGCAGAGTTTCGCAGAGGAAACACAGAGTTTCGCAGAGGATTATAACAATTTATCAAGGAATGGGTGATAATCGCCTTTTTTCCCGACCGGGGCGGCATTCCGGATTTCGAAGGCGGTATTGATGCTTTGCCGGGCATCTTCGACATTAAAACCGTCGCCTGCAAGGATTCTCTTATAGCTTTCAGTATGCAGTTCTGTAAATCCCCCGCTGAATTCCATCTCCTCTCCTTCGATCTGAATGGATCGGAAGGTTCTCTGGCCGATAGCTTTAACTTCATCCGGCAGGGTATTATAATCGAGGCTCAGGAACCACCGGACACGAGCCCGTTCAAGCTGCAGGAAACCGGCAGCACTGTAGCGGTCTGAATAATGTACGATATTCTCTTTTGTGTTTCCGAATACCAGGGATAGCATATCAAAGAAATGAATGCCGATATTGGAGGCCACGCCCCCTGATTTTTCCACATCGCCTTTCCAGGATATGTAATACCAATGACCCCTGCTCGTGATGTAGGTCAGGTCTATATCGTAAATTTTATCTTTCGGACCACTTTCAATCTTCTTTAATAATTCAACGATTGTAGGATGAAATCTGAGCTGCAGGATAACATTGATCTTTTTGCCCGTCTCAACTTCAATTTCCTGCAGGGCATCGACATTCCATGGGTTCAGCACGAGAGGCTTTTCACAGATCGCATGGGCTTCATTCCTTAATGCCAGTCTGATATGGGCATCATGCAGGTAATTCGGCGAACAGATGGATACAAAGTCTACTTTGTTCTCGCCTTTGCGGCGTAGTTTATCCAGGTGGCGGTCGAAACGCTCCGTTTCAACGAAAAAGTTAGTATCCGGGAAATAGGAGTCGATTATACCGACACAGTCGAACGGGTCTACTGCCGCGATCAGGTTGTTCCCGGTATCTTTTATAGCTTTCATATGCCTGGGGGCGATGAAGCCGGCTGCACCGATGAGGGCGAAATTTTGGGTCATTGGATAATGGGTATTGGGTATTGGTTATTAGGTATTAGGTTGTCATTAAGTGGTCATTAAGTGGTCATTAAGTGGTCATTTTAATATTGACTCATTTCCAAATTTCCAAATTGACTAATTATCAAATTTCTTTACCACTCCATTCTTCAGCACATATTTCTCTCTGCTTTCCGGGCAAATTGCCATTCCTTCCTTATCAAATTCCAGCCGGTGGCCGAATTCGCTCATCCAGCCCACATGACGGCCGGGATTACCCAGGATCAGTGCAAAGGGATCCACGTCTTTTACCACTACAGCACCCGCTCCGATGAAAGCAAATTCGTTAATAGTTACCCCGCAGACAATTGTGGCGTTGGCTCCGATGGAAGCTCCTTTTTTGACCAAAGTTCTGGCATATTGATCTTTGCGGATAATGGCACTGCGCGGGTTTTTGATGTTCGTAAAAACCATCGACGGACCGAGGAAGACATCATCTTCACAAATAACCCCTGTGTAAATGGATACATTATTCTGAACCTTCACATTATTTCCCAGAACAACCCCGGGAGATATGACCACATTCTGGCCAATATTGCAGTGTTCACCGATCTTACACCCGGTCATGATATGCGAAAAATGCCAGATTTTCGTTCCGGGACCTATTTCGCAACCTTCATCGATTACTGCAGTTTCGTGAGAAAAGTATTCTTTCAAGGTTAAATTGTTAAATTGTTAAACTGTTATAATTAACCCTCCCCCTGTCCCCCTCCCTAATATTAGGGAGGGGGAATAAGGGGGTGGGTTCATCGGGCAAATTCTAAAACCGCTCCGGCAATAAATGCAATCTGTTCTTCATCCAGCTCCGTATGCATCGGGAGCGAAATAACCGTCCGGCTCAGCTGTTCGGTCACCGGCAGATCGCCTTCCTTGTATCTCGGATCAAGATAAGCTTTCTGCAGGTGCATGGGAACCGGATAATAGACTGCACAGGGAATGTTCTTTGCCTGCAGATGATCCAGCAATTTATCGCGGTTTATATCTTTTGTTACGAGGGTATATTGATGAAAAACATGGTTTGAAAAGGGTGATCTCACGGGTGTCTGCAATTTTGGATTGCCGGCAAAAGCGCGGTCATACCCGTCAGCAGCTTTCCTTCTGGCAGCAGCGTATTCATCAAGGTGTTTCAGTTTAACGTCGAGCAGGGCGGCCTGGATACTGTCGAGCCGGGAATTCACCCCGATCTCATCGTGATAATATCTAACAGACATCCCGTGGTTGACGATAAAGCGCAGGCGGGTGGCAAGGGCGTCGTCGTCAGTGAAGATGGCTCCACCATCGCCGTAGCAGCCAAGGTTTTTAGACGGGAAGAAAGAAGTAGTGCCGATATGTCCGATCGTTCCGGATTTTCTCTTCGATCCGTCGCTGAAGGTATAATCAGAGCCAATGGCCTGGCAATTGTCTTCGATCACATAAAGATTATGTTCCCTGGCAATTTCCATGATCGTTTCCATATTGGCACACTGGCCAAAAAGGTGCACCGGCACAATGGCTTTGGTTTTAGGGGTAATGGCCTTTTTCAGGGCGTCGATGTCCATGTTGAAGGTACCCGGCTCAACATCTACCAGAATAGGCGTCAATTTCAACAAGGCGATCACTTCGACGGTGGCAACGAAAGTAAAGGAGACGGTGATCACTTCATCGCCGGGTTTCAAATCGAGTGCCATCATTGATACCTGCAGGGCGTCGGTGCCGTTAGCGCAGGGGATTACGTGTTTCACACCGAGGTATAATTCCAGGTTTTTCTGGAAGCGTTGCACGGCCGGGCCATTTATAAATGAAGTCGTATCTATCACTTCGTGGATCGCGGCATCCACTTCGGGTTTGATCTTTTCGTACTGGGTTTTCAGGTCGACCATCCGTATGGGGCGCATAATGTGAGATTTTAGGTTTTTAGTTTATGTGAGTGTTCAAAACGAGGCAAAGATAGTGAAAAAGTGATAAGGTGGAAAGGTGGAAAGGTGATAAGGTGGTGAGGGGGTGAGGTGGTGAGGGGAAGGGAAATTTGAATTTTTAATGTTGAAGGTTGAATTATGGGTCAATAGTCATTGGTCATTAGGTGGTGATTAAGTGGTCATTAGGTGGTCATTATGAATCCATAACCTGGATTTGATAAAAATTAGCAAACCGTATTGCTTTGCTTACGATCAATTTTATGTCGGAACTTTGCTGGTAAACCATTAAATTTACACGATCGGGAATACCGGGAAAGTTTTATTCCCGGTATTCTTATCACAATATATTATTGAAAATAAAGATGATTCCATATAGAAAAATTTATAAAAAACAATTATTTACTTTGCTGACTTTCTTATTAGCCTTCATTTTTTCAAACCTGGGGGCCCAGCAAATCCTCACCGTCAACCAAGATGGAACTGGTGACTTTACCATGATCCAGTAAGCTATTGATAACAGTCAAAATGGTGATACAGTTCTGGTCTGGCCAGGTGTTTATTTTGAGAATGTGGTAATTATATCCAAAAATATCACCCTCGGAAGCCTGAACTTAATTACCGGTGATCCGGCATATATAGATCAAACAATTATTGATGGGGATTATAAAGAGTCTTGCCTGAAAATTATTTACAATTCAATAATTGAGATCACTGGATTTAAAATTACTCATGGAAGCGGGGATACAGATTATTTGGAACGTGGTGATGGAGGTGGGATTTTTATTAATATGTCGGATGGAAGAGTTATAAATTGTCACATAACTGAAAATGACGCATGGGGTTATGGAGGAGGTATTAATAATAATATATCTACGCTTTTCTTATCGGGTACGACCATTTCCTGGAATCATGCCAAGAAGAGCGGAGGTGGAATGCTTGCAGATTGTTACGGCGATTTGATCACTTTTGATTCAATAAACATATGTAATATTTACAATAACTTTTCAGAGGCGGGGTGCGATATTTACCATCCGAACACGTCAATCCCTCTTAATATTATTGTCGATACCTTTTCAGTGCTTCAGCCTGACCGGTATCACATTGAAGCCATGTTCGAAACAATGCCCGATAGTAATTATTTATTTTCGGCTTTACATGCAAAGGCAGTGAGCACTGAATCAGATCTTTACGTAAATCCCAATGGAAGTGATTCCAATGATGGGTTAACCCCATTACATCCATTGAAGACTACTGCTATGGCTCTGTCTAAAATGTCAGTAAATCCGAACACGAACCGTACTATCCACCTGGCTGATGGAGTATATTCAAAATCAACCAATGGGGAGAAATTTCCGCTGAATCTCCGGAGTTATATTGACATTATTGGCGAAAACGAAGATTCGACGATATTCGACGGGGATTCCTCCACCTATTTTTTAAACGGTAATAGTGAAATAAGAAATTATTCCATCAATAACCTGACCATGCGAAATGGATATGGAATGGCGATACTCGAGCAGGGTATCTTGGACGCAAGCGGTGGAATCATTCTGGTAAGAAATTATCATGCCTTGTTTGAAAATATAACAATCCTTAACACGAGTGCTGTATTTAGCGGTTGTATCAGGATGGGTTCCTGTAACCAGATCACCTTAAAGAATTTCAAGACTTATAACAGCACCGGTGGATATGGGACGATCCGGATCGGTAATGGCGAAGATCCCTATGGACCTTTTATTTTGGATACGATAAATCTGATCAACTGTAGGATTCAATACAGTATGCCAAGTCCGCAGGGAGTTTGGGGCGGAACGGGAGGAGGAATTCATGCAAATGGAGACGAAACCAATGATTCAACGATCCTGGTCAATGTAATCGGATGTGAAATAGTCGAAAATAAAGCAATCGGAACGTATCCGGGCTATGCAGTCAGTGCAATAGATTTTGGCGGGGGTGTAACGGTCAACCTGATCAACTCTACGATAGGAAACAACGGCTCGCTTCCCGGAAATAATACTTGTGCCATTGCATTTTCACAACATGAATCAAAGCTGAATATTTACAATTCCATCATTTATGGAAACTGGCCACCGCAGATTGTATATGGCAGCAGCTATTATCCGGAAGACACCTGTGAATTACATATTTACAACTCTCTTATCGAAGATGGGCAGGAGGGGATATTGAACTTAAATCCCAATGATATTTTATATTATGATCCCTCAAACCTGGGCATAGACCCTCTTTGGGATACTGCATCAATATATCCTTACAGCCTGTCAGAATCTTCTTCCTGCATCAACGCCGAAACGCTTGATTTACCGCCATGGATCACACTCCCTGAATACGACCTGGCAGGTAATCCAAGGGTTTACGGTGAAAGTGTAGACATGGGAGCGTATGAATACGGGCCATGGGTTTCAGTCAAAGAATACCCGAATTCAAAATTCAAAATTCAAAATTCAAAATTAATTGAGGTTTTACCGAATCCATTCTCGTATGGCACTTATGTGAGTTATGAGTTGACAGATAATGGAAGGTTGAATATCAGTGTGTATAGTATTTCCGGAATGAAGGTCAGGACATTAGCCAGCAATATCGGTTCGGTTGGCGATAAGGGCAGTTTTTACTGGGACGGGAGTGATCAGCAGGGAAATGAGCTGCCTGCCGGGGTTTATCTAATCAGGATGACGATGGATGGGAAGGAGTTGGAGACGGTGAAGGTGGTAAGAAAATAGTCAGAAAGTGGTCAGAAAGTAGTCAGAAAGTTGTCATTGGTTATTGGTTAGTGGTTATTAGGTATTTGTGACTAACGACTGACGACTAACCACTAACCACTATTTATTTTATCTTTGCCAAAAACTACCCATGCGCTTTTTCAGGATATTTCCGCTTCTCCTCCTGTTGATGCTCTCAATCCAGGCTCATTCTCAGCAAACAAAATCCGATTCTGCGGTCAGCATACCTTTATTCTATGGTTTTTATGGTTACCAGTGGCCCGGAGCAGATATGGCTGAAAGGTTCGGTTCGAATTCGGTAGTCGGACCCGGATTTTTGTGGAAAACCTCATCAAATTGGCTTTTTGGCGCAGAATATGACTTTATGTTCGGAAATAATGTCAAAAACGGCAAGGATATTTTTAAAAATCTGCTGACCTCTGATGGAAATATCATAAGCGGAGATGGAACACCTGCTCTTGTTGCCCAGTTTGAGCGCGCAAATGCGGTTAGCGTAAAATTCGGAAAACTGTTCCCGGTCAGCAAGACAGATAAAAATTCGGGTATCTTCTTTACAGTTGGTGGCGGTTATATTAGCCATAAGATCAGGATCGAAGTTGAAAACCAGAGCGTCCCGCAGTTGAAAGGAGATTATAAAAGGGGCTATGACAGGCTAAGCGGTGGTTTGATGCTCAATCAGTCGATCGGGTTCATGTACTTCGGAAAAAGCCGCCTGTTGAATTTCATATTTTCCGTTGAAGCTTTTGAAGGATGGACCAAAGGTTACAGGGATTATTACTTCGATACGATGGCGCCTCCGCCGGAAGGGACCCGGTTTGACTTCCTGATCGGGCCAAAGATTGCCTGGATGGTCCCGCTGCGCAAACAAAGTGTCAAGGAATTTTATTACTATTAAGTCTTCCGTCTGATGTGGCTCATCTATGATCTGATCATTCACCTTTATGGAGATGCCATCTCGATAGCGGCGCTTTTTAATCCGAAAGCGAGGAAGTGGGTTACGGGCAGGAAGAAGATATTTCAGAGGATCGAGTCGGCAGTCGGCAGTCGTCAGTCGTCAGCGGTCAGCGGTCAGCGGTCGGCGGTCGGCGGTCAGCAGACGGGAGTATCAAATCGACCATCGACCATCGACCATCGACAATCGGCAATCATCTGGTTCCACTGCGCTTCGCTTGGCGAATTCGAGCAGGGCCGGCCGGTGATCGAGGCTTTCCGTACTGCGCATCCCGACTGGAAAATCCTGCTGACTTTTTTCTCCCCTTCCGGTTATGAGATCAGGAAAAACTACGAGGGCGCCGATTATATCTTTTACCTGCCTTTGGACACACCATGGGACGCGAAAAAGTTCATTCGCCTTGTGCGCCCGTCATTGGTGGTTTTCGTAAAATATGAGTTCTGGTTTCATTATCTCGATATTCTTTATAAAGAAAAAATTCCTGTTTATATCATCTCGGCCATATTCAGGCCGCAGCAGCACTTTTTTAAATGGTATGGCGGATGGGCGAGAAAGCAATTAAAGAAAGTGACCCGCTTTTTTGTTCAGGATCAGGCAAGTGAAGAATTGCTGAGGGCAAAGGGCATAGAGCAGGTAACGGTGAGTGGCGATACTCGTTTTGATCGTGTAGCCACGATTGCCAGTAACGCAAAGTCATTTCCCCTGGTAGAAAAATTCGCTGCGCAAAACGCGATTTTCCTGGCCGGCAGCACCTGGCCGGATGACGAGGAGTTGATTTTAAAGTTGATCGAAGCATACGGCGACAGGATGAAGTTTATCATTGCGCCGCACGAGGTGCACGGGGCCAGGATCGAAGCGTTGAAAGGCCTAATTCAAAATTCAAAATTCAAAATTCAAAATTTAAATGCAGAAATATATTCTGAACTTTCGGAAGAAAATGCTGTGACAACCCGGGTATTAATCATCGACGGTATCGGTTTTCTTTCCCATCTTTACCAGTATGCCACGATTGCCTACATCGGCGGAGGGTTTGGCGCCGGGATACACAACATTTTAGAGGCGGCGGCTTTTGGTAAACCGGTGATCTTCGGTCCCAGATATGAGAAATTCCGTGAAGCAGTCGATTTGATCGAAGCGGGCGGTGCGTTTTCCGTCAATAATGCCGAACAATTGAACAATAGAACAATCGAACTGCTGGAAGATAACGATTTCCGGCAGAAGTCTTCAGCCATCTGTTCTACTTATGTCCACCTGAATAAAGGCGCGACAGGAATCATCCTCTCCGGGATTTTTTAATTGTCCTTCTATTAACCACTGAGGCACTAAGGACACTTAGGAACACTAAGAGCATTATAGTACGAGAGGGTTCTCAAAACTCCCAAAATCTTAGTGCCTCCTCGTGCACTTAGTGCCTTAGTGGTTAAACACTTATGAAAAACTTCCTGTCCTTTATCAATTATTTTGACATCTGTCATAATATTTTCGACAATTGTCGTACATTTGTAAAAAATTAAAATAAATGAAAAAGTACCCGGTATTGGATAAAGATGAAGAGCTATTCTTCTCTTCTCTGAAAGAGAAATCCTCGTATGATATTATTCAAACTGTCAGGGAAGGGATACCGTATTACGCTTTCGAGAATTATGCAGCAAGGAGTCTGTTTACAATGGCCGACTGGTCTGAATTCCTCGGGCTTTCTGAACGGAGCCTCCAGCGGTATAAAAAAGATAATAAATCATTTGACAGGCTGCATTCCGACCGGATCATCGAAATTGTCAGGGTCATGAAGAAGGGTGTGGAAGTTTTTGGTGAAGAAGAAAAGTTTGCCATATGGATGAATAGCAAAATTATTGCTCTTGGAGGAATTAAACCCAGGGAGCTGCTCGACAGCACCATTGGGATTAAGATTTTGGATGATGAACTTACAGCAATTGCTTACGGGATTTTCGCATGAATATTTACAGGCTCATCAAGGCACAATATAGCCCCGATTGGAGTGGAAAAGGAGCGGAAAGTATAGGTAGACGCTGGAACAGCAAAGGAATACCGATGATTTATACCAGTGAGTCCAGGGCTTTATGCACCGCCGAAGTAGCTGTTCACATGCCACTGGGATCTCCTCCTTCAGAATACGTGTTGCTAACGATAAGTATTCCGGAAGATTTAACGATAACCGAAATAGATGTAAATGACCTTCCCCCTGGCTGGAAGAAATTTCCTTACATTGAACTCAACCAACATCTTGGAGATGAATTTATTCTTCAAATTGAATACCCGGTCATGAAAGTACCTTCCGCTGTTATTCCAGGAGATCATAATTTTCTGCTCAATCCCCGCCATCCGGATTTTGGAAAAATCGAAATCATTAAAAAAGAACCTTACGAGTTTGATGAGAGATTCTTTAAAAGATAAAAACGTTGTCATTTGTTAAACGCTGTCAGGTCCTCCTTCGTCGGACGCTGACAGGTTAAGCAGGCTTTAATACTGATATTTTTCAAATGAAAAACCTGTTGGCGTTCGCAGAACCTGACAGTGTTTTTACCCTATGCAATTCTTCGTTACTTTTGTCCGTTAAAATAACAAATTGAACTATGACCAGGAAGATCAACAAAATTACACAGGAGGATAACCTTATCCTGCTGACTTCAGATGTAAAAAACATCGATACAAAATATTTGAGCAAAGAAGAAATCGCTTATTCCGCACATCTCATTTCTGATCATAAGAAGGAAACTGTGGCCTTCGACCGTCTTGGCCGCTGGGTGCTGGTTCAATTGATCAAAGAGGAAAAAGAGGATCATAAGCGTATGGAAAATTGCCGGAAAGCCGGCGACACACTTGCGGCTAAACTGAATGATCTGAAAGTAAAAAGTGTGATAGTTGTGGATATTGACGGTAAAGGCCCGGAAACGCTTGCTCTTGTGGAAGGGATGGCGCTTGGTAGCTACCAGTTCCTGAAATATAAGAGTGATAAAAAAGAAAAAGAGAATGTACTGGATTCAGTTGGTATTCTTTCTAAAGAAATAAAAGAAACAGAAATTGACCGGATGAACATTGTGACAGACTCTGTTTTACTTTGCCGTAACCTGGTCAACGAGCCGGTGTCGAATCTTACAGCCCAGGCGCTGGCAAAGGAATTCCAGAAGATGGGCGAAGCAGCGGGTATAAAGGTCGAAGTACTGAATAAAAACAAGATCGAAGCACTGAAAATGGGCGGTCTTCTAGCCGTAAACAAAGGAAGCACTGATCCGCCGACTTTTACCATCATGGAATGGAAGCCTGCCAAGCCTGTCAATAATAAGCCGGTCATCCTGGTTGGTAAGGGAGTGGTTTTCGATACAGGAGGTTTGAACCTGAAGACCGGAAATTTCATGGATAATATGAAATGTGACATGGCCGGAGCGGCAACGATGGCAGCGACGATTTATGCCATTGCCAGGCTGCACCTGCCTTTGCATGTGATCGGTCTGATGCCGGCCACCGACAACCGTATGGATGCCAATTCCATCGCTCCGGGCGATGTGATCAAAATGTACGATGGTACCATGGTGGAAGTGCTGAATACCGACGCCGAAGGACGGCTAATCCTTGGTGACGCCCTCAGTTACGCTAAAAAATATAAGCCGGAACTGGTCATCGATGCCGCAACACTTACAGGAGCCGCCAGCCGGGCAATTGGCAGATACGGCATAGCAGCCATGGAATACCGCGCCGAGAAAGAGATGAAACAGCTCAAAGAAAGTGGAAACAGGGTTTATGAGCGGATCGCGGAATTCCCGTTCTGGGAAGAATACGGCGATCTCATCAAATCGGAAGTGGCCGATATCAAGAATACCGGTGGCATTGACGCCGGCATGATAACTGCAGGTAAGTTCCTCGCGCATTTCACCGACTACCCGTTTATCCATCTCGATATTGCGGGGCCGGCTTTTATCGAAAAGAAAGACAGCTACCGCACGGCCGGCGGAACAGGTTTTGGGGTGAGACTTTTGGTTGAGTTTCTGGAGAAAAGGGCAATGAAATAAATTCAAAGTTCAAAGTTCAAAGTGCAGAATTGAAGTTTCATATTATCTTTGCTTAAAACCAAATCAGGATGGAACATATTGAGGAAAAACATCGGTCAGATGCCGAACGCATGAAGGTGGGGATTACGCATGGCGACATCAACGGGATCGGTTATGAGATCATCATGAAGACCTTCCATGATCCCAGGATGCTGGAATCGATCACGCCAATTGTGTACGGGTCTTCAAAAGTCGCTTCCTACCATAGAAAATCTCTGAATATCAGCGAAATCAACTTCAACCTGGTTAAAAACGCCGACTCAGCCATTGCAAAAAGAATGAACATTGTGAATGTGACGCATGAGGAGGTTAAAATCGAACTGGGAAAATCGACCGAAATAGCCGGACAACTTGCATACAAAGCCCTCGAAGCAGCAGTGCAGGACTTATTGCAACATCATATCGATGTTCTTGTTACCGCACCAATCAATAAGAAAAACATGCAGTCGGCGAACTTTAAATTCCCCGGGCACAGTGAATATCTTGCAGACAAAGCCGGAAACAAAGAACACCTTATGCTGATGGTATGCGATAAACTCAGGGTTGGTGTGATCACAGGCCATATCCCGCTGAAGGATGTTCCGGATACCATTACTACTGATCTTATTATCAGAAAGATCGAGCTTATGAACCGGAGCCTGACCCGTGATTTTGGCATAAGGAAGCCTAAAATTGCCATCCTCGGATTGAATCCTCATGCAGGCGACCTTGGTGTCATAGGCCTGGAAGAAGCACAGGTGATCACTCCTGCTGTCGAGCAGGCCTGGAACCGTGATTTTATCGTTTACGGACCTTACTCGGCAGATGGATTTTTCGGTTCCAATAATTACCTTAAATTCGACGGGGTCCTGGCCATGTATCATGATCAGGGGATGATCCCTTTTAAAACACTTTCATTCGACAGGGGCATTAATTTCACCGCAGGACTGTCATTCGTCAGGACTTCCCCTGCCCATGGTACCGCCTATGACATCGCCGGTAAAAATGAAGCCTCAAATAATTCTTTCCGCGAAGCAGTTTACCTGGCCATCGACATTTTCAATAACCGGAAAGCATTTGATGAAATGAACAGTCATCCACTGCAAAACTATCTGAAAGAAATAGAATACAGCACTGACGCTGTTATTGAAAAGGAAATACCTCATCCTGCCGAAGATGTGAACCAGGGTAACCTTTTAGCAGGGCAATGACCCTTTAATTAACCTCCAGGCTTTAAATGGAATATCCAGTTTCTGAAATTATCAGTATTGTTAACGGCAAACCGGCCCGTCAACCTTTTTTTGAAAGGGTCATCCGGGATATTCTTATCGACAGCCGAAAACTTATCTCGCCGGACCAATGCCTTTTCTTTGCTTTATCTAGCAAAAGAAACGATGGGCATAAGTACATCCCTGAGCTTTACACCAGGGGATTACGCGATTTTATCGTTACACAGGTGCCTCCGGATGCCGAATCCTTTCCAGATGCCAATTTCATCCTTGTTAAAAATACGCTTCAGGCTTTACAGGCCCTGGCCCGTGCGCACAGGGAAAAATTTGATATCCCCGTTATCGGAATTACCGGCAGCAATGGAAAAACAGTTGTTAAAGAATGGCTGTATCAACTTCTCAGCAAAGACAGGAAAACGATACGCAGCCCAAAAAGTTACAACTCACAGATTGGCGTACCTCTTTCGGTATGGCAGATTGATACACCCTATGAAATAGCCATTTTTGAGGCCGGGATTTCAGAGCCTGATGAGATGACTAAACTGCAGGCGATCATAAAACCCACCATCGGCGTATTCACTAATATCGGGGAAGCCCATGGTGAGAATTTCATGAGCCTTCAGCAGAAAGTCGGTGAAAAGCTTTATCTTTTTACCCATGTGCAAACCCTGGTGTATTGCCTTGATCACCCGGAAGTCAGGGAGGTGATCATCCGTTCAGGGATTTCGAAGAATATCAAAACTTTCACCTGGAGTTACAAACAGGAAGCCGATCTTTTCATCCGGGAAGTTAATAAAGAAAATGCCCGGGCTACAATGATCAAGGGCATTTATAAGGGTAAAGAGATTGCGGTAAGTATCCCTTTTGCCGATGGGGCTTCGGTAGAAAATGCGATACAGTGCTGGGCTGTAATGCTACTGCTTGGATATGAACAGGAGCAACTTGCGCCCTGGTTTCTAAACCTGCAGCCAATCGCGATGCGCCTGGAGCTTAAAGATGGTATCAATCATTGTACTATCATTAACGACAGTTACAACTCCGATATCAATTCGCTCAGCATTGCCATTGATTTTCTCAGGCAGCAAGCCAACCAAAAGAAGAAAACTATCATCATATCCGACATTCTTCAAAGTGGTAAAGATGAGGATGAACTTTACGGGGAAATTGCCGCGATCATTCAAAGCAAAAAGATTGACCGGCTTATAGGTATCGGACCTGCCATTTCGCGGCAATCTGAAAAATTCAGCCTCAACAAGGCTTTTTACGTTAACACGGAAGATTTTCTTCATCGCTTTTCATTCGCTGCTTTCAGCAATGAGGTGATCTTGTTGAAAGGCGCCCGTGTCTTCGAATTTGAGCTGATCAGCCAGGCACTTCAGCAAAAAACCCACGAAACCGTCCTGGAGATCAACCTGAATGCCCTTGAGCATAATCTTAACTATTACCGTTCTTTGTTAAAGCCTGAAACGAAAATCATGGCCATGGTCAAGGCTTTTTCATACGGCATCGGTAGTTTCGAAATAGCCAATTCCTTGCAGTTCCACCGTATCGATTATTTAGCCGTAGCTTATGCCGATGAAGGGGTGGAACTGAGGAAAGCCGGGATTACCGTTCCCATTATGGTGATGAATCCGGATGAAGAAAGCTTTGATTCCATCATACAACACAGCCTGGAGCCTGAGATTTACAGTCACCGGATACTTGAAAAGCTCGAGAAGGCGATAAAAAAGAATATTCTGCCGAAAGATAAGCCGGTTAAGATCCATATTAAGCTGGATACAGGCATGCACAGGCTGGGGTTTATGGATGAAGACCTGCAAAGCCTTATTGAGAAACTGAATTCAAACCGCATGATTTACCTGCAATCGGTATTCTCGCACCTTGCTGCCAGCGAGGATCCTGCTGAAGGTGATTTCACCCGCAGACAAATTGAGGTTTTTGAAAAAATGGGCCGTCAGATCATCTCACAAACCGGGCACCCGGTAATGATGCACATACTGAATTCTGCGGGGATCACCCGTTACCCGGAAGCACAATACAACATGGTCAGGCTGGGGATAAGTCTATATGGGGTTGCGAGCCTTGATGAAGAGCAGCTTAATCTTGAATCGGTTGCCAGGCTGAAGTCGACCATCTCCCAGATAAAAACCATCAGTGCCGGGGAAAGTGTGGGTTACAACAGGGCTTTTAAGGCCAGGCAGGAGATCAGGATGGCCATTGTTCCTATAGGTTATGCCGATGGGCTCAGTCTTACGCTCAGCAACGGGAAAGGGCATCTCCTCGTCGGAGGAAGGCCGGTGCCTGTTGTAGGGAAAGTTTGCATGGATATGTGTATGGTGGATATCACCGGTGTTGAGGCTGAAGAAGGGGATGAAGTCATCATTTTCGGCCCTGAGCGGCCATTAAAGGATCTGGCTAAAGAGATGGGCACCATTCCTTACGAAGTGCTTGCCGGATTATCCAGAAGGGTGAAACGGGTTTATTATCACGAATGAAAAGATAAATTTTCTATTTTTATAAAGATTTAAGTTTGTAATGAATCAATTATTTAAGATAAAAGAATACCGTGAAGAAACCTGGGCATTGATTCTCCTGGTTATTTCAGGTATTTATCTCTTTATCATTTCCTTCATTTCCGAAGGACTGTACGGGGATACTGATTCCATCGCGCATTATAACATTGCCCGTTATGCCTTCAAATATCCCTATCAACTGGTAAATCACTGGGGTAAACCGCTGTTCACAATCCTGAGCGCCCCTTTTGCGCAATTCGGCCTCCAGGGAACCATCTTTTTCAATATCCTTTGTAGTCTTGCAACAGCATGGCTGATCTACCTCATAGCAAAAAAACTCAATTACCGCTATGCGCTGGCAGCCATTCCATTCTCCCTTTTCGCCCCGATCTACATGATCCACATTTTTACCAGCCTGACCGAGATCCTCTTCGCACTTGTGCTGGTGGCTGCAATCTATTTCTTCCTCAGGCAAAAAAATATTTTATCAGCCATCATCATTTCATTTATCCCATACGCCAGGACAGAAGGCGTCATGTTCCTGGTTATTTTCATGGTTGCATTCCTTCTGGTTAAAAAATACAAGGTTATTCCATTTCTGTTGACCGGCTTTATTGTTTACAGCATTGCCGGTTATTTTCATTACAAAAACCTGTTCTGGTTCTTTACCGCCATGCCATACAGCGACAAAGGTTCAGAACTTTACGGCAGCGGCAGCTTCTGGCATTATTTTGTACGTTTTCCTGAGCTGATGGGAATCCCGCTGATCATCCTGGCAGTGATGGGACTGATAGTTCTGGTCAGCAGACTTTTTAAAGATCAAAAGCCTTCTCTTTCCCCGGAATGGATTACGCAATATTATCTTATCGCCGGTTCTTTCTTCACGTTTCTGCTGGTCCACAGCTTTATATGGTGGCAGGGCATGATGGCTGTCCTGGCAAGCCATCGGTTCATGGCATGTATTATGCCCCTGGGAGGTTTTTTTGCTGTTATAGGGCTAAATATGCTGATGACCTTACTGGATAAAAGAACATGGATAAATAGGCCGTTAATTCTGGCAATCGTTGGAATCATTCTTTGGATGCCTTATTATTACCACAAAATTCCCGCAGTTTTAGCAAAGCAAAACCAGGTGATGAAAGCAACAGCCGATGCATTGGTAAAACTTAATTATAAAGAAAAGAAATTGATCTATTTTGATCCAAAAATTACTTTTTTCCTGCATGAAGACCCTTTTGATCAGTCAAAATTTTTTTTCCGCCTGCAGGACAGCCGGAAACCTGAGCAATTTATGGCCGACAGCTCTATAATGGTCTGGGATACCCAATTCGGAGAATATCAGAAAAAAATATTCCTGGAAGATCTGCTCAGGAATCCACATTTCAGACTTATTGACGGCTTTGTCCCGGATAGGGACTTTAGATTTTCCACTGGACAAAATTATATGTCGTTGATTTTTCAGAAAGTTCCAGTTGAAAAATATCAATATGAATGGATTACTCTAGATTCCATGGATTTTGAAACAGCAGAAACTGAAGAACGAATAAGCCACCTGACAGATACCATCGCTTTTACCGGAAATAAGTCCATTCGGCTAAATCCTGACTGGATTTATAGTTTTACTTTAGGTAGAAGAATTGATAGCATTTCAACTGCTAAGAAAGTCATCCTTCGGGCAAGGGCAAAAGTTTATATACCCGGTGGCGCCAGACCTGATCAGATCATCCTCGTATTGTCAGTTCATCAAGCTTCAGGAGACATTTTCAGGTATATCACCAAAGCGGGATCGTATTTTAATCCTGAACCACGGGAATGGTTTGAGATATCGACTGTAACTCCCTTGCAGACTGATATTCCGGAAGATGGAACCGTGAAACTTTATGCCTGGTACCAGGGGAAGGAGGAAATATTTGTGGATGACCTTATTTTGGAATATATACCCGTAAATGAATAAAATTTTTCAATAATGAACCCAGGCATTCTTTCCATAATAATCCCGGCCTACAACGAAGCCCGGACCATCCACCTGATCCTGGATAAGGTAATTTCAGTGAATCTCATTAATAATATGAGGAAGGAGATCATTCTGGTAAATGATTGCTCCAAAGACAACACCGAAGAGGTGATAAATAAGTACATTGAAGAGCATCCCGGCCATGATCTCAGGCTCTTCAACCAGCCGGTGAATATGGGCAAAGGAGCGGCATTGCACAGGGGCATCCGGGAGGCGCAGGGAGACCTGATCATCATTCAGGATGCCGACCTTGAGTATGACCCGGAAGAATATAATGACCTGCTTAAGCCTGTTATCAGCGGTTTTGCAGATGTCGTTTACGGCTCCCGGTTTATGGGCAGCAATCCGCATCGTATCCTGTTCTTCTGGCATACCATCGGCAACAAATTTCTGACCTTCATCTCCAACATGTTCACCAATCTGAACCTTACCGATATGGAAACATGCTACAAAATGTTCCGGTCGGAATTTATCAAGAAAATTTATTTCAAAGAAAACAGGTTCGGCTTTGAGCCTGAGGTCACCTCAAAAATCTCGAGATTCCCCGGAATACGGATTTACGAAGTCGGCATATCCTATTATGGCCGCACTTATGATGAAGGCAAGAAGATCGGCGCCAAAGACGGGTTCAGAGCTATCTGGTGCATTCTGAAGTATAATTTGTTTGACAGGAAATACCTTAAATAATTGAAAATTGAAAATTGAAAATTGAAAATTCAGAATTCAGAATTAGTCTTCTCTTCGCGGGGTTTCAGGTAAAAGTCCCAATTTTCGCCAATCTTTGAGAGCGTATATTCCAGGGCAGCTTCCAGTGTGGTCGGTTTAAAATTGAGGTCGGCACTGATCAGGGCAGTATCGAGATTAGAGTCCTGCATTACGCCTTTTACATGTTCAGCGGTAAACAAGGGGACTTTCTGGGTTTTTTGAAAGAACCGGCCCATCATCCTGGCAAAAGATGGTGGGACACTTATAAAAATTCTTTTTTTAGCTTTTATTTTTAGTATCAGCCTGATCAGGTCGCGGAAGGAAATCACCTGGTCGCCGGCAATCTGGTAAACCTTTCCGAATGCTTTCTTTTCACTGACTGAATTGACGATATACCGGGCAAAGTCTTTGACGAAAATGGGATGTTGCGTTTCGGAGCCCTTTCCGATCAGGGGGACGACGACAGGAAAGCGGAATACGTTCTTCAGTATCCGGTTGATGCCCAATCCTTCCGGCCCTAAAATCATGGCAGGTATAAAGACGGTGTATTCCAACCCTGATTGCTCCACCTTTTGCTGCCCGATGAGCTTGGTTTCCCCGTATGGCCCCTTGAATACCTTGATAACCACCACGCTGCTGATTTGTATGAACCGGCTGATACCCGCCTGCCTGGCAAAATCAATGAGATTTTCAACCCCTTTGGCATTGACGGCATAGTTCTTTTCATAATCCGAACTCCCGAGCAAAGCTGCTGCATTGATAATGGCGCCGATCTCCTTCATTTTAACGATGTCTTTCACCTGTGGGATGATTTCCTGCCTGATGTCGCAGCGAACATATTCGATATTCGGGTGGTCGAGAAGAACTGACGCATAATGGTCCCATTTAAACCCGATGACCTTAAATCCCCGGCTTATCAATTCGCGGCAGATGTAACTTCCCAGGTATCCGTTTGCTCCTGTAACGATGGTGTAATGGTTAGTGGTCATTGGTTATTGGTTATTGGTTATTGGTTATTGGTTATTGGTTATTGGTTATTGGTTATTGGTTTCTGTATTCTGTATTCTGTATTCTGTATTCTGTATTCTGTATTCTGTATTCTGTATTCTGTATTCTGTATTCTGTATTCTGTATTCTGTATTCTGTAT
>Ga0247841_10002193_pt1 | contig 40127 bp, 36 predicted proteins | sample LaCruzMarch2015__2_FD_192410 | JGI IMG/M metagenome (GOLD analysis project Ga0247841, IMG submission 192410) | Freshwater microbial communities from meromictic Lake La Cruz, Castile-La Mancha, Spain - LaCruzMarch2015_18m | ecosystem: Environmental > Aquatic > Freshwater > Lake | place: Spain...
GATCTTCTCTTCCCCAATTTCTCTGCGAAATCATGTTTCGCTACAATATCCGCAGCTACCAGACTCGTTTCTCCGTTCTTTCCGCCCTTCTCTCTCGAAAAACCAACTCACTTCTATCCTAGTCCCATTCCGGCTAATCTTTGACTTTATAGCAATTTTAAGAGATAATAGAGTGGATGGTTTCTGGGAATACCCCAAACACGCACATTGATATTGTCCCGACTGCTCCAAAGCCGGTGCTGACAGTGATGCAGCCAGCTACCGTTTCTAGTTTACTCGATACATTGAACCTCATCGATCAGATGAGTGAGCGTGTGAGCGAAGATAAATCCGGAGATACGGGAGGCAGCGGAGGAACAAAGCAGGGCTCCGGCGCTTCGGGTGCAACCAAAGTTCTCTCGCCACGCGATCAGGCCATCGCCTCGCTCCCCGACCAGCCTGTCATGCAGCAGAAGCTGCAGCAGAAAATTCATATCGAAGTGCGTCAACTGCGTAAGCAGATCCGCTCTATCCCGGGAGGAAGCAAGCCCGGATCCGCCTATAAGCTCAACAAACTCTATGCACGCATCCGTATGCTTAACCGCTTGCTCGCAAGCCTTCTAGATGCGTCTGTCGATATGATCAGGCGACTCTTCATCCGCGTTTTCATAGACGAGCAGCCGACATTGTAGGGTTAGGGTTAGGGTTAGGGTTATGGCGAAGAATGAGCTTGATTTTGCTATAATCAATATATGAATACAGTAAAACGGAAGTGGGATGTCCTCTCTAGGGAGCGGAGGAAAGCGTGCATTGCCGAAATCATTACGTTCTTCAAAGAAGAACGAAGTGAGCAAATTGGCATCATTGCAGCGGGTGAGATATTGGATTTCTTCTTGCAGACGATCGGAGGAGATATCTATAACAAAGGCGTAGATGATTCTAAGGAACTGCTCCAGAAGCGAATGTACGATCTGGAAGTGGATTTGGATGTGCTGCAAAGCACATAGCATTCATCGATGAACAGCCCATATTGAATGGGACTTAGAATCATAAGAAAAATTAGTATGCCTACGCCTTAATCCTTCTTCAGGTGCTTCTCTTTCTTCTGCGCGCGCTCGATCATATCCAGCACCCACTGCAAGATGGAATCGACCATGGAGAGAGGCTTCATGATCACATCTTCCACCTCCCGCGTGATCCCTTCGATCCTGCGCATAGTCTTACGCAGATCTACCACAATGAAAATTAAATGATAGAGCACGATCAACAGAAGAACGGCAATGGCGACTTCCATACCGATGAGCAGATCACTTGCAGAGATCATTGGAGAAGGGAGAACGTAGAGCGTAGCCTATCGTTCTGAGACGATATGCGCAATCCCCTCTGCTTCGTGTGGCAATTTCCTCGCCGATTCCTCGGCGTGATCTTGCTCCTATTCTTCGTACCACGCCGATCGCTGATCGCATTGATCATGCTCTACCAAGCGACATTTTCACCCGATCACGGACCATTGAAATCCCTCTTCCCCTACGGCTACTGCCGCCACTCACCTACCTGTTCGGAGTACGGCGTCCGCGTCATTGGACGATGGGGAACGATCATCGGCGGTCTGCTGACAATCCGCCGCGTCCTCTCGTGTCACCCGTGGGCGCCGGTGAGCGATGAGAGGATGCGAAGCGCCATCGATATCGATCGTAAGCGTGCTATGATCTCACCACCTCATGATCCTTCTCATCACTCGGTTCCTCTCCAGAACGACCAACACATTCAAGATGGTTTGAAATGAAATTAATTACGCGAAGCGTTGGGTCTCGCGGGCCCCAACGCTGGAGCGTAACCATTGAGGGAAAGGTGGGTCCGTGGGAGGGAAACCGCAGGTTTCCATCCCACGATATGCATTCCCTCATCATCACAGCCCACCCCAGTTCGACCGGATTCACCCACCGCATCGCCCGAACATACGCCGATGCCCGCACCGCAGCAGGACACACTGCTGAAATCCTGAATCTCTACGCGCCTGAGAACCGCGAGGAGTTCCTCTCTTTTGAAAGCGAGCGGGATCTCAAAAAGGACCAACGCGATCCTTACCAGCAACGCATCGCCGCCGCCGATGAGATCGTCTTCGTCTTCCCCATCTGGTGGTACGCCGAGCCCGCCATCCTGAAAAACTTTCTGGATCGGCACTTCACCGCGGGATTCGCGTATCAATTCACCAAAACCGGACTCAAAGGATTGCTCAAAGGAAAAACGGCCCGCTTCTTTTCCACCAGCGGAGGCCCGGCGTGGGTATACCAATGGCATCTCTTCCCCTACGCCTCTTCCTTCCGACGATCCATCAAGGGCTGCGGCATCCGTATCGCCTCCAAAACCATCTTTGGCCCGCGCAGGAGGAACGATCCTGCACTGGAAGAAAAATGGCTGGCAGAAGTGCGTGCACTGGCAGCCTGAAGCCACTATACTCACCTTAGTCTTCCTCGATTTCTTCGATTTCCTTCACATCATCGCGGGCGTCGTATAATGGCTATTACCCCAGGTTTCCAACCTGGTGACGACGGTTCGATTCCGTTCGCCCGCTCCATTGACAAATATAAATTATATTATAATATGCTGGCGTGAATTCTCCCCTTTCATTCGAGGAATCCACATCTTCGAGTAAGAGGTGGTTCCACGGATGGTGTCCAAATAGTCCACTGCGACAGCTTATTGATGAAATACCGGAATTGGCTGAAGGCCAGAGAGGTCTGGTACGCACCCATCTTCCTGAAGTTGCATCCCCTGACACTAAAGAGAAAGCTGTTGGTCTCCTTTCAGTGAAACGGCAAGGTAGTCGATTGGTTTTCAACCAAGTTCCTGGTATTCACGATGTTACAGCAGATCCTGAATTAGGGATTCCCTCTGCTGGGATTGCAGAAGATCCATTCATAAACTTCTCTTCGCTGCTCCAGAAGGGTTTCTGTGGAGGATATTACTGTAACGTTTTCGTCGTTGAACCTCCCCACCAAGAACACTGGGCTCAGTGCCAGTACACGGGAAGACCAAAAAGCAAAGGTGAGTGTGGAACAGAAAAGATCGTAATTTCCCAACACGAGAAATTCTTTGGAGATCGCTACAGGCTGCTCTTATGGACAGGATTCAGCAGAAACTTCACATCTCTTCCAGACAAACCCACAGCATATGCAACAGTCCACAAATGCCATCCTATGCACATCGAACCTTATGTCGTCTTTGATTCAACCACTGTCGACCGACACACAATGCATGAAAGAATCGAACAATACAGACAGCTTTTCGGTCACGACCTCTTACGCTTCGTTGACCGGGGAAACAACTGGCAGACAGTGACAGAATAATTATGGACACAAACTCCTAGAAGGATTCATCACGGTTGTAATAAATTCCAGTAACGCGCTCCATTCAAATTGAAGAGACTCTTTAAATCGCCCCCAGATCCAACTCCTCCGTCATCTCGATCTGAGAGACGAACTCATGATCGTGACTCACCAGAATCATGCCGCCCTGATACTCATTAAGCGCCTGAGCGATCACCGGAATATGACGGAAATTGATATGGTTGGTGGGCTCATCCAGGATAAGGAGGGTCGGCTTTTGGAGTAGGAAGCGCGCAAAACACAGCAGGCCTTTCTGCCCCTCGGAGAGCGATCCCACCTTGCTCTGCACCTTCTCTCCCGGCAGAAGGAAGCGCGCCGCCGTTGCGAAGATATACTGGTGATCGGGTTTCTCCATGACCTCCGCAAGCGTTTCGTAGACCGTCTTTTCCATGGGTAAGCCGGAGAAATCCTGACGGTAGTACCCCACCACTACTCCGGGGGTGATGACAGCCCCCTTCTCCTTACCTCCTGCCATCGCCTCCAGGAGCGAGCTCTTGCCGATGCCGTTGGGACCAGTGATGAGCACGCGGTGACGCTTGCGCACCGTCACCAGAACGCTGCGCTTCTTGGGCTGATGATCTTTCATCACCGTCACCGAGGTGATCTGGACCAGAGGCTTGCTGAACTCGGTGATATCGATCGTGAACGGCGGGATCGTTTTATCTTCTTTGCGCACATCCACCTTGCTCTCTTCCGCTTCTTCCACCGCCGAGCGCATCTTGCTGGCAAGCTTGCGCATCTTGCCCCCCTTGTGCGAGAAGAAGTTGATCTTTTCCTTCTGATCAATGATGTCTTTCTGCGCACGTGCGTTCTGACGCTGTTCGCGCTCGATCTGCGCCTGGATCTGTTCCACCACATCAAAGTAATCGCCCACGAACTGCTGCACGGTGTGCATGAAGGCATCCAGGTGAAGCACGCCGTGCGTGAAGCTGTTTAAGAATGCGGAATCGTGAGAAATCACGATGCAGGTCTTTTCGTAATCGATCAGGAACTGTGTGAGATGATCGATCCCCTGCGCGTCCAGATTATTCGTGGGCTCGTCCAAGAGCAGGATATCGGGCTCCTGGATCAGGGCGAATGCCAGGAGCAGGCGCGCCTTCTGGCCGCCGGAGAACGCGGCAATCTTCTTTTCCAACGGAGCGTGAAGGTGCACCGCATTGAGGACGCGTGTGATCGAGCGCTCGATATCAAATTTCTTCTCGCCGAATGCGCCTTCAAAAAATTGGAGCACCGTTTTCTCCAGATCCAGGTGAGCCACCACCTGCTTTGCGATGCCGATGGTGATACCGCGCCTGACGTGCATCTCCCCTTCCGTCGGCTTTTCCTCCCGCATGATCAACTTGAAGATCGTGCTCTTGCCCGCACCGTTCTGGCCCACGATCGTGAGCTTGGCATTCTCCCGCACGGAGAAACTTGCCTTGGCCAGAATCGGCTTCTTGTAATCGTAGTGAAACGACACGTCTTCAAACCGCAAGATGACATCGCCGTGGTCCATGAATGGGATGAGGGAAAGTGACGCGCAAGTGTACGCATACTTTTAAGGTTTGTGGAGGATTCGAGCCGCTGGTTTTCAGCGCAACCGACCCGTACTCCACGCAAAAGAGGATGGAATGGCCATAACCGGAATCATCATTCATGTAACCAGATCGACAATTTAAGCGATATTTCTCCGTTCCTATCCTGAGAATGACGATTCGTCAGATACTTGATATTTTCCAGAATTAATTTATAATATTCCGCCGTTCTCTCACAGCACAGAAATGTGGGAGGAACTGACGGGCTGACATATTTTTCTGTCAGTCCTGCGTTTCTCTCACTTCAGTACAGGGACATTTGTCCCGGGGAGCAGTCCGATGGCTATGAAGAAATGGCAGGTTGGGTGTCTGTGGGTTCTGGGAGTTTGCGCGGCACTGACACTCGTCGGTGGCGGGATCGCATGGAAAGCTGGGACCTGGTGGACCAGCACGTACGACAACATCGTGGTCAAGCAGCAGAGCAAGAACGAGACGCGTGCGAACTATCATGCGGCCTTGCAGCGGCGCTGGAATCTGGTTCCGAACCTCGTTGCGGCTGTGAAAGGCAGCATGAAGTTCGAGAAGGAAACCCTGACCGCAATCATCGAAGCTCGAGCGAAAGCGACGAGCATCACGATCGATCCCAAGAACATGTCCGCCGATGACATGAAGAATCTGCAGGTGGCCGAGAAGGAGTTCTCCGGCGCGCTGAGCAGGCTACTTGTCACGGTGGAGAAGTACCCCGAGTTGAAGTCCAGCGAACGGGTGGCGGACTTGATGGTCCAGCTCGAAGGCTCGGAAAACCAGATCAACACGGCGCTGGTGCGGGATAACGCTGCGGCCGGTGCGTACAATGCCTCGATCAAGGGATTCATGCCCAGTTTCGTGGCCGATCACTACGGGTTTGAGGAGGTATCGTTCTTCGAGTCTGACAAAGAAGCCAAAGTGGCGCCCACGGTCAGCCTCGAGTAGTCACTGCACACAACGAACGAAAGGAGACTCAGTCCATGAAACGAAAGGCTTTCACATTTGTCGAACTGCTGGTGGTCCTGGCGATCATCGGCATCCTGGTTTGCCTCCTGCTGCCCGCCATCCGGAAGGCGCGGGAAGCGGCCGCGGGCAACAAGCCCAAGAGCCAAACTGTCGCTGCCGAAGCGAATGACCCGGTAGCCAGCAACGCCAAGACCGCCGTGCCAAAGTTGGAGAGCCCGGTGAATGACTACGCCAACGTGCTCAAGCCTGCAGAGGCCCAGCAGTTGCGAAGTGTGCTCCTGGCCCAGGAAAAGACCACCAGTAACCAGATCGTGATCCTCACGATCAAGTCTTTGGACGGAGACGCCGTCCAGGATTACGCGGTGAAGGTGTTCGACACCTGGAAACTCGGGAAAAAGGGGAAGGACAACGGTGTCCTAATCCTCCACGTGCCAGAAAGCCGGGACATCTGGATCACGACAGGCTATGGAGCCAACGGTCCGGTCCCGGACATCATCTGCGGACGGATCTACCGAAACGAGATGGTCCCCCGCTTCAAAGAGGGCAAATTCTTTGACGGCTACATGGCCGCCATCGAGGCTCTCAACAAAGCTCTCAAGGGCGAATTCATCGCCGAGCAGGTGATTGTCAACGCCCCAAAGGTGGAACCCTGGCCGGATTGGCTGTGGGTGGTCATCGTAATCGGGATCATCATCCTGATCGTCATCTTGATCTCGGCGATCAATGATGTGAGGAACGGTCGGTTCTTTGGAGAGTCGTTCTTGGGCTTACTTTCGGAAATCGCCGCTGCCTCCGGAGACAGTAGCGGAGGAGGTAGCGGCACTAGCAGTGGAGGCTCAAGCGGCTGGGGCGGAAGTAGCGGAGGGAGTTCCGGCGGAGGTGGCTATTCCGGCGGAGGTGGCGGAACACCGGGCAGCGGAGCTGGTGGCAAATACTAACCACGTACTGAAGCAGAAAGAAGGAACGAATCGGGCGATCAACGTGATCGCCCCTTTCAACGATCCTGCATTTTCGCAATCGATTGGACTCCCCTGCTGTGATGCTTGCGCTAAGATAGCGCCCATGCACTTCAGTCCACGAACGCGCCAGTACTTCCACATCTTCATCAGTCTCTTACTTTTCCTGATCGCCGAATGGGCGATCCGCAGGGCATTGGCCGGTCACCCCCCGAGAGAAATCCTCAAAAGTATTCTGAGCGTTCCTGCGTCGCGTGTGCCGTGGGCGCTGCTGCTCATCATCCTCAACTATCTGTTTGTCGCAGCCATGGATACGCTGGCTGCACGATGGGCGGGGAAATCCGTTTCCTTTTTCCGCATGGTCTTGCCCTCGTTCATCGGAATCACGTTCCAGTACAACGCCGGATTCTTTGGAGGCTCCGCCATGCGATGGCGCCTGTTCACATCGCTGGGGCTTGATACCAAGCAGGTAAGCAAGATGATCCTGCTCTTCTCCCTGGCCTTCAGTGTGAGCTTTTTACTGCTGACGGGCGCAGCACTCGTCTTTGATCCACTGGAACTCTCCGACAAGCTTTCCTGGGGGCTGGAAGGAATCGGAACGCTGCTGCTTGCAGGATGTATGCTGTACCTCTGGCTGTGTTCCCGCAAGAAACCCATTCGCTTGCATCGCTGGAATTTCACGCTGCCACCCTTGAGGATCAGCCTTCTCTTGCTCCTCCTGGCAACCATCGATTGGGTGGTGGAAGCGGGAATCCTCTACATACTCCTGCCATCACAAGCGCAGAGTTCGTTTCTCATCTTCATGAGCGTCTTCATGCTGGCACATAATTTGGGTGTCCTGAGCAACACTCCGGGGGGGCTGGGTGTCTTTGAAGCGATGATTCTCAATCTGCTCCCGTCTGCCGGTTCCGCATCCACGATGTTGGGGGTCTTGCTGGCATACCGCGGGCTGTACTATGTCATCCCTCTGCTCATCGCAACGCCATTACTGGGTGAACGTATGCTGGCTTCTCGCATAGCCAGACAAAAAGTGGAAAACAAATGACGACATGATTTCCCCATAAGATCTATGTTTTCCTGTATACGGATTTTGACAGAGCCAAATCGATATGGCAGGATGTTTAGGTGAATTCTGCGTACGTCCTTTCCTGCTCCCCTGTCTCCTCCTGCTACTCCTTGGCAGGGGGTGAGAGCGCGTGGTAGTCCGTTCGTAGTCCACAAGCACGCGTCACCCCCCGCCAAAGAAGCTGGGGGTGATTTTTTAATGTTTTTACCTCTTTTCCCTCACGTACATCCTATGGCACATACTCTTCCGCCTTACCGCGGGGATCTGACGCCCGAAGGCTCGATCGTGCCCTTCGCCGTGGAACCACGCGATGTCACCAGTCCTGCGGCAATAGAGAAGCTTGCACAAGCGGCAGGCGTCATTGTGACAAATACTGCCACTCATGCCCGCGGCATACTCATCCGCAGCGACAAGAAATCCCAATTCAAAGAGGACGCCGATTTTGAAGAGCGCCACCCGCGTGCGGAGATGATTGCCCGCGCAGGAGTCGGACATGACAACATCGACAAAGGCCGAGCCGCGCGCCGAGGCATTGCCACCGTGAGCACCCCGGGGCCCAGTTCCGAACCTGTGGCCCAGCACGCACTTATGATGCTCCTGGCTCTGGCTCGCCAGATGCCCGCGAACATGGCCGCACTCAAGGCACACCGATGGGGCAAGAAGGAGCCGGAAGCCAAACCCCGGAATACCAAGACCATGACACTGGGCATCGTGGGGCACGGACGGATCGGTCAAGCGCTCCATCGCATGGCTGAACCGCACTTTAAGAAAATTCTTTTCACGGATAAGCGCGATCTCCCCGGCAAGGTTGCATTGGAAGAATTAGTACAACAATGCGATGCGATTTCCATGCATGTGGACGGCAATAAACCCATCCTCACTCGAGAGCTTTTGCAACTTGTGAAGCCGGGTCTGATATTGGTCAATACCGCCCGCGGAGGAGTAGTGGATACCGAGGCGCTCCTGGATGCCATGAACGGAAAGGATATTCGTATCGGGACAGATGTATTCCGTACGGAGAGCGGCGATATGTTCGCTGCCGATCCTATTCTTACCGATCTTGTCGATCATCCGAATTTCTTGGGCTCCTGTCACGTCGCCGCTTCCGATGATGAGACAGAGGAGCAACTGGGGTTGGAAGCCGCCCAGCGCGCCATCGAATTCGCTCAACACGCCATCGTGAACCCAGAGAACATCCCGGGGCATACGCTCCCCCGCGTGAGTGCGGACGACGACGCAGATGGCAACGGGAATGGTGACGCACGTGCACCGATCATCCGTTTGGCACTGATGCATGAGAGTGTTTCCGGCGTGCTGGGAAATATCACGGGAATTATCGGGCAACATCACATCAATATCGCCGCACTGGTGAACAAAGACGGTCCGGAGCTTGATGGACACCGTCTGGCCATGACCGTCATAGACTTGGAGAGAGTGAAACAAGATATGGCTAACCGCATCCGCGATGAGATTGTGCGCGCGGTGCGTCCGCACAAGACACGGTTGCTGACGTACGATGAATGATAGGACAAAGTAGGGTCACGGCATGCCGTGACCCTACTTGTTTCAAAGATCAGAAAAGCACGCTCCCCTCTTCCGTAAGCCCCTTCTCCGTTGAGCTCACCACCCGATCCTGCCCCACGGTGAGCAGGGAATCCCCAATGCGCACGATGCGCTCGATATCCTTGCCGTAGAGGTAGCTGCCGGACTTGAGCGCATCCTCCGCACCGTAGTGCGTGATCGAACCGCGGAGCTTGATGCCCCCGACGAGGCTGATGTCGTACACGTACGCCCCCTGGAATACTTCTTCGCCGTACTGGGGGGAATCCCAGCTGCCCTGTACCTTCTGCGCATCGGTAACTTTGGCCACCGTCACGGGGAATGCGAGGAGATTTCTCTCGCGGTCGAAGAGGAGCGCCTTGTGATTGGTAAGGAGCGGGCTTTGCGTTCCACGGTCGCCGATCACGACCTTGCTCATTTCTATGGGATTGCCGGGATCCGTGACATCGAAGAGCGCCACCTTCATGCCCTGATACCACGCAAAGTTTCCGTCTTTGGAGTCCATTGCCTCCTTTCCAAAGCCCAGAATGTGCGTGGCATCGTAGGGATGCAGGTAATTACTGTACCCGGGGATCTTGAGCTTACCCAAGATCTTAGGATTCCTGGGATCACTGGTATCGATCACAAAGAAGGGATCGGTATTCTTGAACGTCACCATGTAGGTGCGATCCCCCATGAAGCGCACGGAGTAGATCTGCTCCCCGGGCGCGATATCCGTGATGGACCCCACTTGCTCCATACTCCGATTGAGCACGAAGAGATTACTGGATGAGGGATTACTGCTATCCCAACTCTGCCCCTGCGTGGTGGCCACGCGGAACGTCTGCTCGTGCTCATCCATGGAGAACTGATTGAGAATATGCCCGGGAACCGTTCCCTGCGCCTGGAAGTCGACACCATCGAACGTGAACGCAAAACGATAGAGATGTGTCTTCTCTTCCGAACTGCCGGCCGCATTGTTCCAATGGTAGATTGATTCCGTGGAGGCCACGTAGAGATTCTCTAGCGACGCATAGATATTCTGCGCGGAGCCCACGATCACCTCCTTCTTCACCTCCGCAGTGGCACTCGTGAGCGGGATAACAGCCACGATCAGGTACTCCGGTTGCGGAACATGAGGGAGAATGACCACATTGCCGCACTTGGCCACCGGCTGATCGCTCGCACCGATTGCGGAATCGCTGTACATGGGGAGCACGTCTGCCTCGCGATAGAGGGGCATCGGTTGCACCCAAGGGAAGCCCTGATTCATCACCAGATACATCTTGTCACCGATGCGACGACTGGAGACCATGGAACCATCGAACTCCAACGTGCGGCTTACGACGGGATTGGCATGATCGGAGACATCGTAGATCCGTACCTGGGTGCGCTGCGTTCCGTAATCGGGCGGGTACAGACCGGGCATCATCTTCTGCATGATCCGATAAGGTTGCTCTTTCCAGGAGTTTCCCACGGCCACAAGACGGTCACCATCCAAATATAATTCCGAAGGATTGAACTGAGTATCACCAAGATCAATCGTACTCACAAGACGCATGGACGACGCAGGTGCGGCCAGAATGATGCGGATCGCTCCATCGCGGACTGCATAGAGGTATGTGCCATCCGTCTTCACGATATCCGCCTCATCCACGCCCTCCACCTGCACATTGGTCTGAGAGTAATCGCCCGCCCCGCTCTCATTGGCCATGCCCGCCTGGGGCGCCATCGCTCCGGTCGGCATCGCTCCATCCATCACTTTCATGCCCTCACGGTAAAGCATCGGAAACGAAGCGCGTTCTTGCGCCAGAGCACCCAGATCCGCACAGCTCCTGGCCATCTGCGGGGTGTCCGATGCAAGGTTCGCCGCCAACCCCGGATATTTTACATTGAGGTACGCTTTGCTGGGTTGATCGGTGATGCCCTGAGAAAGCCTCCACATCATCTCGGCCATTTCGCCGCGCGTGATCATCTTGCCGATGCCGGAAACGGAAGTGGGAATGGCTCTGGAAGATTCCAGTGCACGGACGTATCCCTCGTACCACTCACCTGTCTGCGCAATATCCTGCTTGTAGGCCAGGGCCAGGATCTTGCTTGCCTCCGTGAAAGCAATATTCTGCTCGGGCTTAAACGTACCGTCGGGATACCCGGCGATAATCCCCTCTGTCTTTGCAGTGCACACATAAGGAGCAAACCACTGCAAAGTCACATCCGGAAAGCACGACGCACCGGAAAACGTACCACCGCGGCTTTCTAAAATGATCTTGAGGAACTCCGCACGATTGATCGTAGCGGATGGCTTGAAGGTGCCGTCGCCGTACCCCTCAAGTACCCCTTTGTCCTGAAGCGCTTGAATGGCTCGGCTGTACGGGGTAGTGGACCAGACATCACTAAAGGCAGATACGAGTGGAATAAACCCTGCGCCGAAGACAAGGAGTGAGCCAACGACAGCAAGGGAAAGCACTCTTTTGGAATATCGCATGGGAGAATGGGGGAAGAATGCAAGTCTAACACAGACGCTCAGAACAATAGTTTCGCGATGATCAGAAAGCCCGTTGCTTGAGGATCGTGCGCAGCATGGATCGCGAGCGCACATGGCGACACTGCCCAAGCCAAATCATCTGGACAGTCCGTTCCGTTCCAAAGTGCGGTTCTACGGTATCGCCTGCATGCAGAGTGGTTGCCGGAGGACGCAAGCGACCGTTGATGCGCACAGAGGCAAGAAACGCGCACCGATCGGAGAACGCATGGCAGATGAAATCAAGTGCGGTGGCGGGACTGCGTAAATGGTAAAGCCCGCCCTCGCTCGCAAACACCGGCACGTGATCATCGCGGTAGTACCTGCGCAATGCATCACTGAACTGCGCGGGAGAATGCACCTCTTCACGCAGGCTCTCCAAATTGGAGAGGAGCTGCACGCGCGCAAGACCGGTATCGAGCGTGTAGAGCAGGCGCTTGTACTCTCCGTGCGCCGCAGCACCGAACTCGCACGCCGCATGCATGGCGCGTGAGCGAATCTGGATCTCCATGGGTTGCTCCGTCACCCCTGGGAGCGGGTAGACGACGGTGTGTATGGACCGATAGCCGTTCTCTTTGGGCGCACCGATGTAATCTTTGAGCTTACCCGGGATGGGGTGCATGGAAGCGTGGATAACGCCGAGCGCCCGGTAACATTCATCCCGGCTATCAACGACGATGCGGATCGCCAACCGATCGGTGAGCTCTTCGAACGTACGGCGCTTGAGCGCCATCTTGCGGTAGGTGGAGTAGAGCCCTTTCTTGCGAAGGGAGAGAACACTCTGAATGCCGTTCATCTTAAGGGCACGCTGCAGAAAAGCCCTGGTGTGCCGCATGCACGCATCGTCCACGGACTTATACGCCTTGTATTTACGCTGCAGACTCTGCACGATCCTGGGATGCAGGAACGCAAAACAGATATCTTCCATCTCCGTGCGCCACGTATGCATGCCGATCCTGCCTGCTATGGCGGTGTACATGTGCAGCGTCTCGTGCGCGATTCGGCGACGAAGTGCGGGAACGAACCTCTGTAAGTGACGAACATCATTGACGCGGTGGGCCATCCGCAGCACAAAGAGGCGCTCGTCATCGGCAAATGCCTGCAGAAACGCATCCAGATCCTTGGTGTTCTCATCAATATGCATGCGGCGCAGCTGGTGCATTCGCTCGGAGAGCGCACGCTCCTCGGCGGTGAGCGGTGAGCGCAAGAGAATGGTCGTTCCGGAAGGATGCAAAGGGGCATCATGCAGAAGTGCGATGCACAGAAGCGATGGATCTGCCGAAGCCTCCCGCAACACCAAGGCCACCTCCAGGCCATGATGCACATAGCTATCTCCGCTGCGTCGTTTGATCTCCCTCAGATGCACTCGCGCAAAATCCCACACCGATCGCACGCGCTCACTCTCGCGGGGCGCAAGGCCGTTGAGCAGACGACGGAGGGTCGCAGACCCTGAGCAGAGCCGAGGGGAGCTGCGCCGAATGGCGGACCGGTCGGTCACAAAAACATGGTAGATGACCTAAGAAGAAATGGCGAGAAATGATTGAGAAGGCTGAAAATGAAACCTACAATCCACTCCTTTGGCACAAAGGAAAACATGTCTCTCAAAACAGAAGTGGACGGCCCCTACATTACGGCGGTTGCGCGCATTACTCAGGCGCTCACTGCTGGAAATTTCGTAAAAGCGTTGGAGGAAAGTCATGCGATTGAAGATAGGCGCAAAGAAGAAATCTGGGGACACCAAATCACCGTTGCCAGCCGCGTGGAGCGAGCGCTACGGGATCGCGATCCTCGCCGCGCACGCTCGGAGGCGGAGAAGTTTCGTACAGAACAAGCAGGGACATTACTGATGCGGGAACTCATTGAAGGGTACCGCAAGCGCATCGAATGCTTGAGCGATGAACTGGGAGAAGCCGCCACGCACCTTGTACAGAATGGGCATCCCAAGCGTGCCAAGCGCGTGGCCAAACACTTACCCAAGGAAGTCCGGAAGAAAGTCCGAACGGTGATCCAGGGTCAAGGAAGTGGCAAATTAACGACGGAAGCGACCGCTCCGCAATCGCCACAATCAGAGACTGTTCGCAGCAGAGAGGACGCCACCTTAGATGCGCTTATCACGCTACTCCGCTCCTGGGGAAAAGAGCTTGTTCTGACGGAGCAACAGAATACGCAACTCAACGCACTCCTTCCGGGGATCGCTGATGAGCAGATCAGACCGGATCAGCCGCCACCTGCTCGGACTGAAGAATCCCCCATACAGGAGGCAACAGAGCCGCATCAGCAACTTGGCAAGAGCGCGGATATCATTGTGGCAGAGATCGATGCATGTTTGATGAAAGGCTACTGGAACAAAAAATCGAAGAAGAAACCCCCGGGACTCAATAAAACGGAATCCTCTCTTCTCCGCGCGATCATCGACGCTCAGCAGAAATGCCAGCCGCCACCCACGCTCAAGGCGCTGTGCCACCTCACCGGCCTTAAAGAATGCACCGTGAAATCAAACTTGCGGGATCTGCGCAAATTCCGCATCAATGCAACACCGTACCGATTGATCGAGAGGGCGGATGGTTTTATCTGTGCGCAGAGACCGCTAAAACAGGAGGCCGCAGTTCCCACGAAAGATGCTGCTGCCCTTGAATGATGAAAAGACTCCCGTCACACTGAAAGCCATGAACAGAGTCCTCCTGGTCACTGAAGACGGCACGCCCATGGATTCCGCTGAGCGGGCAGAAGCCCATCGTTCCCCGGGGCAACTGCACCGCGCCTTCTCCGTGTTCGTATTTCGTAAAGGTAGGCAGGAACTCCTTATCCAACAACGCAGCAAAGACAAGGCACTCTTCCCTCTTCTGTGGGCCAATACCTGCTGCAGCCACCTGCGCGAAGGCGAAGTGTTCCCGGATGCGGCGCAAATGCGGCTCTACGAAGAATTGGGCTTCACCTGCCCCCTCAAAGAAGGGCCATCGTTCGTCTATCGCGCGGATGACCCGGAAGGGCGCGGCACCGAGTACGAGTACGACACGATCCTCACGGGAACCGTGGAGGGCAATCCGCCGCTCAAACCTGCTCCGGGTGAAGTGGAGGCAACCAAGTGGATCGCGACTGAAGAACTCACGAAAGACATGCACTTGAACCCCCTCAAGTATGCGCCCTGGTTTCATCTGGCCCTGCCGATGGTGATGCGCCGTCCCCTTTCCCAAAACAGATGAAAGAAGCGAATGCACTCCACATTGCGATCATCCCAGACGGGAATCGCCGATGGGCCAAGGCACACGCATGGCATCCGTGGCAGGGGCATGAAAAAGCGATAGAAAACTTCCGGTCGATCACGGACTGGTGCCATGCCGATCCGCGCATCGCGGTGCTGACGGTGTGGTGCTTCTCCACGGAAAATTGGAAGCGCGATCCGCAGGAAGTGACCAAGCTCATGACGCTCTTGGAGAACTATATCCAGAAGGAACGGCCGACGCTGCAGAAAAAAGGTATCCGCTTGGTCCACTCGGGCCGCAAAGACCGCATTCCTCCGTCACTTGCCGCACTCATCAAGACGGTCGAGGATGAAACCGCGCACTTCACAGAACTTGCCCCGAACCCGAGCGCAGCGAGTGGTGCGGGGTTCACCCTTCACTTGGCCGTGGATTACGGCGGAAAGGATGAGATCCTCCGTGCCCTGCAGAAATCTCTCAGCTCCAAACTCACAGCTCCAAGCTCGCTCGACTCCGATCCCATCCATGAACATCTGGATCATCCTGAGCTTCCAGAGATCGACCTCATCATCCGCACCTCCGGTGAAATGCGGACGTCGAATTTCTTCCTGTGGCAGAGCACATATGCGGAGTGGGTGTTCTTGGAGAAACACTTCCCCGATTTCTCTACGGAAGACCTCAAGACAGCCGTAGATGGCTTTACCAAGCGCTCACGCAGGTTCGGATCGTAAGTGAACATATGAAGCACACCGCTGTCGCCCCCGGCAAAATCATCTTAAGCGGTGAATACGCCGTGGTCATGCGTGGAAGGCAAACCTACGGTTTTCCTTCCACGATCCATCCTTTCCCTTTATGGTATCGCTCCAGCGCGGGAACCCACGAGACCCGCGCTTCGCGATGGATTATTTGATTATATGAAGTATTCCTCAGTTGCACCCGGCAAAATCATCTTAAGCGGTGAATACGCCGTGGTCTTTGGCTATCCGGGGATTGCCGTACCCGCGCCACTGGCCATGCAGGTGACCTTCGAAGAATCGAACTCGAGACTCGAGACTCGAGACTCGCAGCTCAGATTGAAATGGCTTGGAATCAGCGGAGGCGAAGCTTGGGAAGATTACGCACGCAGAATCATCCTGCATCTGGAACGCGACCGCGCTCCCTTCCGTGGAACCGTCACCATCCGCAATCGTTTGCTCTTAGGAAAAGGCATGGGCTCCTCTACTGCACTCGTGATCGGCCTCACCCGCGTCCTCCTAGGTTCCCAAAAACGTGCAGAGGCGCTGGCTGTAGAAGACCTGATGAACCCGGGACACAGCGGCATCGATTTCGCCGTGATCTGGGAGGAGAAGCCTCTGTACTTCCGCAAGGGACAGCCTCCGCAAACGATCACCCTCCCCAAAGATATCCTGCGCGGTGCGCTCCTGGTGGATACCGGAACGCCGAAAGAAGCCACACCCGAGCTCGTAGCGTGGGCACAGGAACGCTCCGAAGATCCGCGCATCAAACAGGCGCTGATCACGATCGGCAAATGCACCGACCGCCTGCGGAAAGGCGAAGATATCCGCACTGTTTTCCGCGATCATCACAAAGCACAAGTGGCGCTCGGCGTGGTTCCCGCCCTTGTCCAAACGATGATCAAAGAAATCGAGCGACTTGGCGGTGCAGCCAAGGTGTTGGGTGCAGGTGCAAGAACGGGAGGCGGTGGGACGGTGCTCGCACTCCACAAAAATACGGACCTGATCCTGCCGGTGATCCGAAAGCACGCGCGGGGAGTGCTGCCGCTACTTTCAGTGTAAATACAAGCGCTATTGAGCTCATCGAAACAGTGATAATATGGACATGTGCGCATCATCAGAATAATTGGCCTGACAGTGGTATTGTTGCTATTCAACACACTCGTACTCTCAACTATTTTTTTCCAAGATACATTCTCAGACTATCTGCAACTGATAACGGACCCAACTTCCTTTCTCTTCTATCCATACACAATACTGACATTGGGAATAGTGTCTGCCATACCTTTTTCTGATAGTCGGCATAGAACATGGCAATGGAACACTGTTGGCATAACAGGGCTTATGCATATTGTGATCATGATTTTGTTTTCCCACGAATTAGGCAAAATCAACATATTGATCGGGCGCGGTAATGGAGAGGGATTTATTTTTGCGTTTATCTTTGCATGTGCTGACATCTTGCTTGTGTCACTGGATGTAAAAATACTCCAGCATGTACTTCGATCATCCCCTCAACAACAAGATAGTATTATTTGGAAATATCTTTGTATCTTGATGGTCGCACTCTGGGCCTTCTATTTTATCAGTAATCCTGTTTTACCGATTCCCTTCGTGATCGCAGCCCTCATCATCGTTGCTCGCAGAGTATCAAGGAAAGAAACGATGCTTCAAAACCCTAAGTAGCTACTATTCATGTAATGATGCCAGTGTTCAACGCTCACTGATGGAAGAGCGTGCGCATGACTTCGCGGAGATCCGTGAAGACGCGCTGAATATTCGGATGATCGCACTGTTCCCGTCGCGTGACGCCCGTGAGCATCATCCACCCTTCCGCCTGCCACCCCGCCTCTCGCAGACTGAGCGCAAGCCCCATATCCTCACGGATGTTATCGCCTAAGACCGCAATGCGCGCCGTTTCACGTGTCAAACCCATGCGCTGCAAAGCCACTTCGCCGATACCGGCCTGAGGTTTCCCCAGAATGGCATCGGGTTTTCCGTCATCCTTTGCCGTGGCCAGGTACGTAAGCGTTGCTCCGGCTGCAGGCAACTCCGTACCGCATGCTGAGGAATAGGAACGATCACTGTTCACCCCGATCAACCGCGCCCCACGCCGTACGGCATTCCACGCTCTGCATAATTTCTGATACGTCGTTGCACCGTCCAAGCCGGAAACAACGTCCGTCGGCACGCTCGGCCACTCATCAATCCACGCATCGTTCACGACAGAAAATCCTGCTCCTCGGATGGCGGCGGCAAGATCCGCTTCGCCTTCAACGGCGATATTCATATCTTCCACTATCGTACGGGAAGGATGTTCTCGCAGGTACTGCAGCGTGACATCGACCGCCGTGATGGCATCCTTATCTTCAAAGCCACGGATCCCGAACCGCTCGCGCATCTGATGTGCGACACCCGGTCCTGTCAGCCGAGAGGTGTTGGAAAGGACGATATTTGAAAGACCATGCCGACGAACGGTTGCCAGAAACTCCGTCGCGTCGGGAATGACAGACTTCTCACGCACTAAGACTCCATCCTTATCCACCAGGAGCGCATTGATTTCGGATGATTCCATGGAAGAGTGAAGTAAAGGGTGGAATTATAGTGAAATACCACTACTCTGGTAGGTGTTTTCTCCTCTATAAATGGCCTCTATAGCCCAATCCACGCCCAATATCGCCTTCATCAAGTACTGGGGCAACCGCTCCGAGGACTTAAGGCTTCCCATGGCCCCCTCAATCTCCATGACGCTCGATCGACCGACGGTGGAGATCGCCGTGGAGGAAGCCGACGCATTCTCCGTTCGATCGTTCCTGGAGGATGGATCGGAAAAGATTCTGAAAGAAAAAGATAGTGAACGCTTCCGGAAGGTAATCGAACTCATGCGACGCTACCTCGGAACACTCGACGCGGATGATGCGCTGCCGAAAGCCCTTGCCATCACAGTTCGCTCGCGCATTCCTCCCGCCGTGGGATTGGCTTCCTCCGCCGCCGTCTTCAGTTGTTTGGCCAAAGCCGTTGCCGGATTCATCGGTCCAAAGATCACACTGACCGACAAACAAGCGAGCGTGCTTGCGCGGTTGGGATCCGGATCGGCGGCACGGAGCATCTTTGGAGGATTTTCGACACTGGAAGAAGGCACCGGCATGGAAATCGAAAGTTCCTGGAGCGAACAGATCGCCGATGAACATCATTGGCTGCTCCATGACATCGTCGTGGTTCCTGCAATGGAAGAGAAGAAGATTGGTTCTACGGAAGGTCACGCATTGGCTTCCACGAGCCCATTCTATGCTGACCGCGTTCAGGCCATTCGCACACATCGCCAACGCGAGTGCATCGACGCCATCAGGATGAAGGATTTTGAAAAGCTGCAGCGCGTGGCGGAGGACGACTGCCTGGATATGCACTACGTGATGGAGACCGGAACGCCCGCCCTCCATTATCTCAACACCCAATCGCACCATATCGTCGATTCCATCGCGCAAGTACGCAAGAAAGAGCACTTGCCGGTACTCTTCACCATGGACGCGGGACCAACAGTCCACCTGGTGTGTCCAGAAGAGGCCAGAAGTGCCGTTCTCTCCTTTGCCAAAGCACAGGAGGGATGCACGATCTTTGAAACGAAGGTGGGACCGGGAGCTCGATGAGCACCGTATTACGTATCTCGTATTTTGTATTTCGTATAAACTTGCAATAACTCATACGAAATACGGTATACAAGATACCTGATACAACTATGGACTTACGCACGCTTCCTTCCGGCATGAATCTAGAGCAGAGATGCAACGAGCGTCGTACACGCGTGGAGAAAGAAACAGGTGCGGATCTTTCACTCCTCTCAACCGATGCTGACCGTATTGGCCAGGCGGATGAGAAGAACTGCGAGCAGATGATCGGAAGCGTTCCATTGCCCGTAGGAATTGCAGGACCATTGGCCATCACCTTCAGCTCCGGAGAAAAAACCGACGTCCTCCTCCCACTGGCCACCACCGAAGGCGCGCTGGTCGCCAGCATCAATCGCGGATGCAAAGTTCTGGGTGTTTCCGGAGGTGTCCGCACGCAATCTATCTATCACGGCATGTCCCGATCGATAGCTCTGAAGCCAAGAACTCAGAAAACACAGTCGTACACCATTACCATCGGTCAAAAAGAGGGCGGATGGAAGAAAGTGGGCGAGGCCACGAGTAATCATCTGAAAATTCTGCGCTATGACGTGGATGAATCCGATGGATACGTCTTCCTCACGATCTTCTGTGATACCTCGGAAGCGATGGGCATGAACATGACGACCATCGCCGCGCAGGCCATCGGTGACTTCTTGTCCAAGGAACTGGATGCCGAACTCATCACCATCGCGGCGAACGTGGATAGCGATAAGAAACCAAGCAAGCGCACGCACGACCGCGGTCGCGGATTCGAGGTGACGGCGAGTGCGATCATCCCCTCTTCCGTCATCCGTGACGTGCTCAAGACGACGCCCGAGAAGCTTCTTGCCGTAGCGGATGCCAAGCTCCGCGTTGGTTCCACACTCGCAGGAACCATCGGCAGTAACCTGCATGCCGCCAATATCATCGCGGCGCTGTACCTCGCCACCGGGCAGGATGCGGCACATGTGGTGGAAGGATCGCTCACTGATACGAGTGTCACTGAAGCACAGGATGGTGTTGCCATTTCCGTACGCCTTCCCGCGGTCCTCGTAGGAGTGCGCGGCGGTGGAACTGCGCTGCCGGCCCAATCGCAATGTCTCAACCTCCTCCTGGGAAATTCCCGAGCCACAAGCCGTCTCGCCGAAACGATAGGCGCCGCGGTGCTTGCAGGAGAATTGAGCCTGCTCGCAGCGCAGGCAAGTCAGACGCTTGCGGCATCGCACAAGAAACTGGCCCGATAAGCCGCTACCCTGTGGCATACTAAGCACATGCAATTCGTCTGCAATAATTCTTGGTGCGCTCAACCCTTTGAAGTCACTTCCGATGACCTTTCTTTCCTGCAACGCGTCTCCCCGGTGATCAACGGGAAAACCTACGCGATCCCCCCACCGACGCTCTGCTCGCACTGCCGCATGCAGCGCCGATTCGCACACCGCAATGAGCGCAGTCTGCACCACCGCACCTGCGATCTCACCGGGAAACCCATCATCACGTTCTACCGGTCACATGCTCCTTTCAAAGGGTACGACAAGGAAGCGTGGTGGAGCGATGCGTGGGATGCCCTTGCATACGGTCGACCTTTCAATTCTTCCCAGTCGTTCTTCGCGCAATTCGCCGCGCTTCAGAAAGAGGTACCACGACTGGGAATGGTGACCACGCAGAGTGAAGGCAGCGCCTACTGCTCCTACTGCACATCGGTGAAAGGGAGCTACATGTGCACATCGTGTGTGGTGAACGAGGATTGCTACTACTGCTACCAGGCCAATGAATCTAAAGACTGCGTGGACTCCAACAACGTGACGCAGTGCGAGCGGTGCCTGGAGTGCATCGATTGCTACGGCCTGCACAGTTGCGCGTTCTGTCAGGATTGCGAGGGTGGGAATGATCTCATGTTCTGCTCCGATTGCCGAAATTGCAGCGATTGTATCGGCTGTAAGAACTTGGTGGGCAAGAGCCACTGCATCTTCAATCGGCAAGCGACGGCGGAGGAATGTGCAGCACTGCGTGTCTCCTTCGTTAGCACCTCTGCCCTGCGAACATTCGAACAGAAATTCCTGACATTTGCCCGCAGCCTCCCCACACGCTGCGCGCACCTCACCAACTGTGAGAACAGCACCGGCGATCACCTCCGCAACTGCCGCAATGCCTTCAATTGCTTCAACTGCGTGAACCTGGAAGATTGCGTCAACCTCTGCCCCATCCCGGGACTGGGCACCAAGGATGTACGCGACGCTCACTACTCGCCGGGCGCGGAATTGGTGTATGACTCCATGAGCGGCATGCGCTGCACCTCTGCGCGTTTTGTCCTTCACTGCTGGGATAACGAAGATATTCTCTACTGCGACGAGTGTTTCTCAAGTTCGCATCTTTTCGGTTGTGCGGGACTGCGCCACAAGGAGTATTGCATCTTCAACAAGCAGTACACAAAAGAGGAATACGAACTGCTTGTTCCCAAAATCATCGCGCACATGCAACACACAAAGGAATATGGTGAGTTCTTCCCCGTGGCGCTCTCTCCTTTCGCTTACAACGATTCCATAGCCTCTGATGAATTCCCACTCACGCGAGAGGAAGCCAAAGACAGACAATGGCAGTGGGAAGATGCGCGAGAAGAACCTCCGAGCGCCACCAAAATAATCCCGGCAGAACAACTGCCCGATGACATTGCCCAGATTCCAGACGACCTCACAGATTGGGCAGTTGCCTGCGCCGAAACCAAGAGACCCTTTAAGATCATCAAAAAAGAACTGGCATTCTACCGATCGATGCATGTGCCAGTTCCGCGCCTGCACCCCGAAGAACGCTACCGACAGAGAATGGCTCGGAAGGCTCCCCGCAAGCTATGGAATCGGGAGTGCGCAAAGTGCGATAGGCCAATAGTAACAAGTTATGCACCCGAAAGGCCAGAAACACTCTACTGTGAATCGTGTTACCTCAAAGAAGTTTATTGATCGTCTACTCAATGCTCTCACAGATTATTCAACACGATTCACCCTGAGCGAGCGAATGTGAGTCGAATGGGTGAAGAATGTTACCTCAAAGAGGTATACTGACGCCCAATGTCCACCCCCCGCACCTGTCGTCATTCAGGCAAGAAGTTCGCCATATCAACCACGGAGATGGCTCTTCTGACACAGATGAAGCTCCCGCTTTCCGATCTCTGCCCGGAAGAGCGATTGCGCCTGGCGATGTCTGCACGCAATGAGTGGAAGCTCTACCGTCGCAAGTGCGATGCCACCGGATCGGAGATCTTGAGTGCTTATCCTTCCGAAAGCCCATTCGTCATCTACCGCAGCGATGTCTGGTGGGGCGACTCCTGGGACGCGCTCTCTTACGGACGACCCGTGAACACGGACGCTCCGTTCTTCCCGCAATTCTTAGAACTGCAGAAAGCGGTCCCGCGGGAAGGCACCTCCGTCTTCCGATCGGAGAACTGCGACTATAACGGCCACATCCGCGATTCCAAGAACTGCTACATGAACGCCCTGGCATCCAAGTGCGAGGATGTGCACTACAGTTACTGGATTGAGAACGGGAAGAACGTGGTGGACTGCATGTACACCAACTTCAGTACGCTCTGTTACGAGTGCCGCGATTGCAGCCTCTGCTACAACGCGACTTCATTGGAAGAATGCTCGAACTGCAATGACTGCCACTTCTCCTATCAACTCATCGGTTGCACGCAGTGCCTCTTCTGTACCAATCTCGCCAACAAAACTCTTCATCTCTTCAACAAGCCATGTTCCAAAGAGGAATTTGAAGAGGCGAAGAGCGCAATTCTTAACGGTTCATTCCATGCATGGCAAGAAGCCAGTAATACGTATGCCAAACAACGTGCAAATGCGGTACACCGAGCCGTGCACAATCTCAACTGCCAGGAAGTCACCGGCGATCATTTCTACAATGCCCGAGAATGTGACTTCTGTTTCGACGGACATGACTGCGAAGATTGCATGGATACCATCAGCCTGAGTGATTCGAAGAATGTAGGATCGAGCTACTCCGTCGGTTGGCCGGGATGCGAGCTCGTGTACCTTTCCAGTGTGGTCCGCGATTCACAGGAAATCGCCTTCTGCCGATACGTATGGTTCAGCAATGATCTGCGCTACTGCGACAGCTGCGCATCCTGCAAGCACTGCTTCGGTTGCATAGGCCTGCGTCACAAACAGCATTGCATCCTCAATAAGCAGTACACCAAAGAAGAGTATGAACGACTGCTCCCCCTGGTAATCGCAACGATGGAAAAGAGCGGAGAATGGGGGCAGTTCTTCCCGTCCACAAGCGCTCCCTTCGCCTACAACGAAACTGCGGCCCAAGATTACTTCCCTCTTGAGCGCGCGAATGCAATTTCCATGGGATTTAGATGGAGGGATGCAGTCGATGAATCACCGGCGGTGAAGAAGACGATCCCGGCGGGCAAGTTGCCAGACAACCTGGATGAAACTCCCGATGATGTCTTGCAGTGGGCCATACAGTGCGAGGCGACAAAGAGACCCTTCCGCATCGTGAAACAAGAATTGGATTTCTACCGCTCCATGCGCCTGCCCCTCCCCCGCTTGCATCCCAAGGAACGCCACCGGTTGCGGCTGGCACAGCGCAATCCCTACATCCTCTGGAGCCGACTGTGTGGTAAATGCGGCAAGCCCACATCTACAACATACGCACCCGAGCGACCGGAAACGATCTATTGCGAGGGGTGTTATTTGAAGGAGGTGTATTAGAACGAGTGAGAATATTGGAGTAATAGAGTATGAGAATATTGGGGCAGAAAGCCCCACCCCATTACACTAATATTCCAATATTCTAATACTCGCCCTCGGACAGCCCAGGTACAATCCACTAGCTCAATGCCATCAACCCACTCCGCCATCGTCGGCTTCGGCATGGAGATCCCCCCGCAACGGATCACCGTGGAGGAAATCGCCAAGCACTGGGGCCGCGACCCCCAGGAGATCATCGGAGGATTGGGGGTAAAAGAAAAAGCCATTGCCGGTGAAGGCGAAGACAGTTTCACACTTGCATTCCAAGCGGCCAAGCAAGCCATCGATACTGCGGGCATCCCCTCCGCGCAGATTTCCGCGATCTTTGCCGGGTCAGAGAGCCATCCCTACGCCGTCAAACCCACCAGCAGCATGCTGGCCGCGGCGCTGCAGTTACATCCCTTCTCCTTCTGCGCGGACCTGGAGTTTGCCTGCAAGGCGGGAACCGCGGGACTGCAGATCATAGATGCCTTCGTGCGCAGCGGACAGATCACGTACGGACTCGCCATCGGCACCGACCGTGCGCAAGCCAAGCCGGGTGACGCCCTGGAGTACACCGCCGCTGCGGGCGCCGCCGCACTCCTGGTGGGACCCGCGGATGATCCCAAGGCGATTGCACGGATTGATTCCACTCTTTCCTTCACCACGGATACCCCTGACTTCTGGCGCGAGGCCCATTCCCCTTACCCCGCTCATGCCGGCCGCTTCACCGGGGAACCGGGGTACTTTCTCCATGTACGCGAGGCGCTCCGCGGCATCCTGGACGTGACCAAAACCAAGCTCACGGAGATCGATCACGTGATCCTCCACATGCCCAACGCGAAGTTCCCCGCCAAAATCGCCAAGGAGTTCAAGATCACCAAGGAACAGATGCAGACGGGGTTCATCGTTCCGGTGATCGGCAACACCTACAGCGCCTGCTCGCCGCTGGGATTGGTCCATGTCTTGCAGCAAGCCAAGAAGAACCAGAAAATCCTCCTGGTTTCCTACGGATCGGGCGCCGGCTCGGATGCCTTCCTCTTCACTATGCTCAAAGATGGCGCTCTGCTGCCGAAAGACGAGCGACCGATCACGTATGTTTCGTACGACGAGTATCGGAAGAACCAGGAAGTGGCCCACGCGTGAGTGCCCCCTCTCCCTAACCCTACCCCGCACGCGGGGGAGGGGGTTTTTAAAACCCCTCTCTCCCATTCATGGGAGAGGGCCAGGGAGAGGGGTTGACTGCATACAGGAAAATCATTGTCACTTTCCTTGAGTTCCACGGTTTCCAGATCCTTTGAGCACGAGTAGAATTCGTCCGCTTTCATGCAGTCCGAAATCTCACTCATTTCGTTCGGCCAGACCAAATTCGGGGAGTGGTGGAATAAGAGTCTGCGTGACCTCTTGGGCGAGGCCGTGGATGCTGCGCTCGCTTCCGCCCCGTGCACCGCGTTGGACATCGATTTCATCGTCGTCGCCAACATGCTGGGCGAGTCCATGAACGGCCAGGCTCATCTGGGCGCACTTACCTCCTCTCTGTTGCCCCACCGCCCGCCCGCTATCCGCGTAGAAGCCGCGTGTGCATCGGGCTCGGTTGCCATGCACACCGCTTGTGCTTTACTTGAGAGCGGACGAGCGGAGACCATTCTGGTTGTAGGTGCGGAGAAGATGACCGATGCCAGCACGGAAGAAATCACCACCGGTCTCATGGGCGCCGCGGACAGCGAGCGAGATGCCCCTTCCGGCCTCACCTTCCCGGGGATCTTCGGGCTCATCGCTCAGCGCTACATGCATGAATTCGGGCTCACGCGACAGCAGCTGAACCTGGTGAGCGCCCTGCACCATGCCAATGCCATCACCAATCCTTTTGCACAATTCCGTGCTGCCATGACACCCGATCAGATCGGGGCAAGCGCACTCGTCGCGGATCCCCTGCGACTTTTGGATTGTTCGCCCGTAAGCGACGGAGCAGCAGCATGTCTGCTCTCCACCAAGCACCGCAGCGATCTCACGCTCGCCGCATCTCAATTGAGTACCGATACCGTAAGCATCGCCGATCGTCCGACTATTACCTCATTCGCAGCCACCAAAGACGCCGCCATGCGCGCATGCGAAGAGGCAAACATCGAACCGCAGCAGATCGCCCATCTGGAATTGCACGACTGCTTCTCCATTGCGGCACTCATCGCCCTTGAAGATCTCGGCTTTGCAGAGCCGGGCAATGGCATCCGTTGGTACGAACAGCCCGGACAGATGACCGTCAACGGAAGCGGCGGGCTCAAAGCCTGCGGTCACCCCGTGGCCGCCACAGGCATCAAGCAAATCATCGATATCGGCAAGCAACTGCGTGCCTCCGGCAACCCGTACGGCATGGCTCATAACTTCGGCGGTGCCGGCGCCACCTGCGCCGTTCATATTTTGCATCATGAGAACGCCTGACTCCCCCGCCATCGCCGCGCGATCCCACTCACGTCTGGCATCCCAAATGCTCCCGGGCACGCTGCTTTCCTTCACGACCGTGCAGCATCCTCCCAAGGGGTTCCCCGATCGCCCGCGCTCAATCGGACTGATCGAACTCAGCGACGGCAAGCGCGTTATCGGATCTCTTATTGCCCCGGAAGCATCTGCTCCGGCCATCGGTCGCGCGGTTGTTCCGCGCATGCGGCTCTCTCGCATCAACGAACAGGGATTGAGACTTTATGAAGTGGCATACGAATGCACCGCACGAGTGTCGGAGCCAAAGCTGAATGAACAACGGCATTTTCCGGGGTACATTCTGGCACTCACAGGACCCTCGGGCGTAGGAAAGACCACGATCTCCACGCTCCTGGTCAAAGGACTGGGGGACTTCACCGCCAAGGTTCCCATCGTAACCAGCCGCTCCCCCAAAGAGGGAGATGAACGCGAGTACGACTACGTCTCCACCCAGGAATTCCAAGTCTTGCAGAAGAACGGAGACCTGGTGGCGTGGACCAAAATCCCTTCTGAGACCGAGGAGCGTTTCTACGGCTACCGAAAGAGCGATATCGCCGCCATATGGAGCCAAGGCAAGCTTCCTGTTGTGGTGACAGAAATGCACTTGCTGCAGGGGCTGAGCAACCACTTCGGTCGCCGCGCGATCCTCTCTCTGGGTCTGCTCCCGCCGGGACACAGCAAACGCGCCATGCTCAGTCAACTCCTCCATCGCATGCGCTTGCGAGGAAGAGAAACACAGGAGCAGATCCAGGAGCGGTTGCAGAACGCGCAGCAAGATTTGGACTTTTTCACACGTGCAGAACACCTGTTCGATCACATCCTGGTCAATGAAGATTTAGACACCGTTTTAGGCACAATCAAAGAGCACGTTTTAGCGCTTGTAAAAGCGTAAAGTACAACACAACTTTCAGAATAGTTTGCAAGTCTTGGAGCATTCAAGAGCAAGCGTATTTCTGGTATAATCATAAGATTTCCTGAGTACTCGGGAAACCACATACATATCAATGTCATTGCATTCGCTCATGTTCGGCTGGGAGTACCCTCCGCGCCATCTTGGAGGCCTTGGAGTCGCGTGCCAAGGACTCGTGCGTGGCCTTTTGGGTCATGACGTAAAGATCAGTCTTGTCCTTCCCTTTGCCACGGATGGCGCCGAAGAAGGTATCGATATCCTCTATCCGCAAGACAAGCACATTGAGACCATCCGTGTGAACTCGCTTCTGCTCCCATACGACTCTCCTGAAGAATATGCCCAGCGCTTGCATGCCATTCCTCGCGAAATGTCACAGATCTACGGCGAGAACCTGGGTCATGCCGTCCATGTCTTCACCGAGACGAGCGTAGAGGTGACCAAACACTTGAATCCGGACGTGGTGCATGCGCATGATTGGATGACCTACAAGGCAGGCGTGCACTCAGCGCGGTATCACGACAAGCCACTTGTAGCACACATCCATGCCACAGAGCTGGACCGCACGCACTTCCATCCCGATGAATGGATCTATGGCCGGGAGCGATGGGGGTTTGAACATGCTGACCACATCATCGCCGTGAGCAACTACACCAAGGGAATTCTTACACAACACTACGGAATCAATCCCGACAAAATTTCCGTGGTCCATAACGGAAGCAGCGAAACACAACATGTGGAAAGCGCCCATCAGCAAGAAAAAACTGCAGCAAGAAAGAAGAAAAATCCCATGGTCCTCTTTCTTGGCAGACTCGCAATTCAAAAGGGACCGCTCCACTTTTTGGAGATGGCATCCATAGTTCACAAGTTTGATCCTGATGTGCAATTCGTGATTGCGGGAGATGGGCACATGCTCCCCTCTCTCATGCACCAAGTAGTGCAGATGGGGCTGGAAGACTGCATAGTCTTTGCTGGAAAAGTCTCGGCACCGGAGGCACGCAAGCTCTATGCACAGGCCAGTTGCTTTGTGATGCCATCACTCTCCGAACCATTCGGACTCGTTGCCCTGGAGGCAATCGCCCATGGAACTCCTGTGATCTTAAGCAAACAATCCGGCGCAAGTGAAGTGGTCGGTCATGCATTCAAAGTGGACTTCTGGGATACAGAGAAAATGGCGGATTGCGTACTCACCATCCTGCGCGAAACCCCACTGGCCTCACAGCTTACTTCAGAAGCTCCACGCATCTTACGCAAGCTCACGTGGGAGAACCAGGCCAGCCACGTGCTCTCCATCTACCGCAACCTGCTCCACTCTTAAACCCTAACCCTATCCCCTAACCCTCACCACATGTCTCCGCTCGTCTGCCTCTACTTTCAAGTCCATCAGCCCTACCGTCTTCGAGATTTGCGCATCACGGAGATTGGCAAGGAAGGTATGGATTACTTTGACCATACGAAGAACCGTGCAATCTTCCGCAAGGTAGCTGAAAAGTGTTACTTGCCCGCCAACCGGCTGATGCTTTCCCTTCTCAAGCAACATCCGCAGTTCGCCATCACCTACTCGCTCTCAGGAGTCTTCCTCGATCAATGTGAGGAATACGGACCGGATGTACTCGCCAGTTTTCAGGCGCTTGCCGCAACCGGAAGAGTGGAATTCTTGGCAGAGACGTACTATCACTCCCTCTCCTCCATACGTGATACGGAGGAGTTTTGCGAACAGGTAACTCTCCACATCCGTAAGATCGAGGATCTGTTCGGCGTGACTCCGCGCATTTTCCGAAATACAGAATTGATCTTTAGTAACGAATTGGCTCAGACCGCACGGCTTATGGGATTTGCAGGAATCCTTGCAGAAGGTACTGATCACCTGCTTCAAGGAAGAAGCCCCAATCAACCGTTCGTCTCCCCGAGCTTTCGCTTGCCTCGGAGCAAAGAAATGATCATCTCTCGGCACAGACCGCTCCCCAAGCGCTCCGAGGAAATTTCAATACTCCTCAAGAACTACCGCCTCAGTGACGACGTAGCTTTCCGCTTTTCAGATAAAAGTTGGGTAGGCTTCCCGCTTAAGGCGGAGACCTTCACCGATTGGCTCTTGGGCGGAGGCGGCCACAGTGTGAATCTCTTCATGGACTACGAAACGTTCGGCGAACATCAATGGGAAGATACTGGCATCTTCGAATTTCTGAAGACACTCCCTAAAATCTGGGAAGAACGCGGCATTCAATGTGCCACTCCATCGCAAGTCATCGATGCATGGAAGCATGCCACATCACCCATTTATGACGCACACACACTGATCTCCTGGGCTGATACCGAACGTGATCTCTCCGCTTGGCAGGGCAATCAAATCCAAACGGCTGCCATGCGCGCCCTCTATGACTTAGGCCCGCTTGTAAAAGCGACAGGGAATTACAAGCTCCTCTCAATCTGGCGCAAGCTCCAGACCTCCGATCACTTCTACTATATGTGCACCAAGTACTGGAACGACGGAGACGTGCACAAGTACTTCAGTCCGTACGAATCGCCCTATGAGGCATACCGACGGTACAGCCATGCGCTGTGCGACTTAAAGACGCGCGTAACACAGACAAAGAGCAAGACCAATCGCAAAAATGTACCGTCGCTACGCCTCAACAAATCTCGTCCAAAGTCCTAATTCCTAATCCCCAATCCCTAGAAATGCCTCGCGCACTCGTCATCGGCAACGGATCAATTTTCGCCGCATTCGATGATCGTCTGCAAATGCGCGATCTGTACTTCCCTCATGTGGGAATGGAAGACCACACGGGTTACGGCAACCTGCATCGCACGGGAATCTTCGTAGAGGGCCGCGGCTTTGCATGGTTTTCCGATTCGTCATGGGTAATCGAACCCAGGTACCGCCCTGATTCACTCGTAGGGGAATCTATTCTCCGCAACGACCATCTGGGACTTGCGCTAGTATCGGAAGATTACGTCCACCCCTTCTACAACGTGCTTGTACGTCATTTCCGTATCCGCAGCACCGATGGCATTGAGAAGCGCATTCGCTTCTACTTCCACCACAACCTGGCGATCTACGGCGATAAGCAGAAGGATACCGCATTCTATGAGCCATTCACCAACACCGTCATCCACTACCGCCAAACCCGATACTTTCTGATCGGCGGAGAAACCTCCAATCCCATTGAAGGCGCTACCGGGAAAGTGGCCGCAGGAGAGTATCAAACTGTGCTCCATAGCATGGAACGTCTGGGAACGTGCGGCATCGGAAGCTACTCGATCGGCAAAGCCAACTATCAAGGATTTGAGGGAACCTGGCGGGATGCGGAGGATGGCGCTCTCACGAACACCAGCATCGATCAGGGCTCTGTGGATTCCACAGTCGGCATTCACTCTGTCGTGACTCCTCATAATGAAACGGAGGTAACCATGTGGCTCTGTATGGGTAAGACTCTGGAAGATGTGGTGCAATTGCACCAGATGGTGATGAAAGAAGGACAAGAACGCCTGCAGAGCAACTGTCACAACTACTGGAAGAGCTGGGCACACATGACCCCGGGCGACTTTGGATCACTCTCACCGCAGTTAGTGGACTTGTACCGACGCAGCTTGCTCTTGATCCGCCTGCATGCGGATAACGGCGGAGGAATTGTGGCGGCCGCCGACAGCGACATCATGGCATTCAACCGTGATACCTACACCTACGTCTGGCCGCGTGACGGAGCATTCATTTCGCTCGCAATGGATCAAGCCGGCGTGCATGAAATTACGCGACGTTTCTTTGAATTCTGCGCACGCGTGCAGACGCAAGACGGCTATCTGCTGCATAAATACAATCCCGACGGATCCATCGGCTCTTCATGGCACCCGTGGTACCGAGGAGGCGAAGCACAAATGCCCATCCAAGAAGATGAGACGGCATTGGTGATCTACGCCATCTGGAAACACTTTGAACGCGTGCAGGACTTCGAATTTCTGCAGGATATGTATGAACGGTTCGTCAAACAGGCAGGACAATTCCTGGTGGATTTCCGCGAAGAGAAGACCGGCCTCCCACTCCCCAGCTATGACCCTTGGGAAGAACACCGCGGAATCTTTACCTATACGGTAGGCACTGTGGCGGCAGGTCTTCATGCAGCGGCACAGATCTGTCACGTTCTGGGGCATCACACCCACTCCGAGAGGTTCCACACCGCAGCGGACGAAACACGTCAAGCACTGCACTTTCACCTCTTTGATGAGGAGCATCAGCGCTTTGTGAAGATGATCCGCCGCTCAGACGGCCGCACCACAGAGCGTGATCTCACAATCGATGCGAGCGTGGTGGCCCTCTGGAAGCTCAATGTGCTCCCGTCGAGCGATCCCAAGATCATCTCCACAATGAATCAATTGAAACAAGCACTCACGGTACACTCACCCATCGGAGGTATCGCGCGCTTCACGCACGATGTCTACCACGCCAAGGTGCCCATCACGGCGGATATTCCGGGAAACCCCTGGATCATCACAACGCTCTGGCTTGCAGAATGGATAATCGAGCAAGCAAAATCAAAGAGGGAGTTGGAACCTGCCCGAGCATTGTTGGAGTGGGCAGCCAAACGCGCCTCAAAGACCGGCATCCTGGCCGAACAGGTGCATCCTATCACCGGAGAACCGCTCTCGGTGGCGCCACTGGCGTGGAGCCATGCAACATATGTTGAGGCGGTGCTGCAGTTTGCGGCGAAGGAGCGAGCGCTCGGATCATAATCAGACACTTTCTTGCCTCACCCCCCTATACCCCCTCTCCATACCTGCAACGACTCCCGCATGGAGAGGGGGAGCGATTTATTTGTATAGCCAATTCCCCCTCTTCCGAGGTTAGTGAAGTGGCAAGGGAGAGGGAGGAAGGGGGTGAGGCAATAGCGCGGCATACCATGCAACTATGTTATGATTGACGCATGCGCCCCCTCTCCATCACTCTTTCACTCTTACTACTCGCTTCCGCACCGACGGCCCTGGCGCAGTCCGGTACCGCGAGCGGCGCAACAACAGGGAGTGGCACGAACGCCTGGGAAGTGCGCGCCGAGCGGGCTCAAGGATTCGGAGAACAGTGGAGCTCCTTTGCTCCCGTTTTCGCAAGCTGGCTTGGCAAATGGGAGAAGGCCTCAGCCAAGCAGAGTGCCCTCTTCAGTCGCTGCGCCTTGGATGTACGCAGCGCCAACCGCGATACTCTTCTTCCCGTCACCCTGCAGTGTTACAAAGGACAGCTCCTGATCGAGCAAGAGTCTCTCAAACGCGAGCGGGAAGTGGTAACCCTGTGGCCTGGCCTTTCCGATGCGACAAAGACTGGGCACCTGCAAAAGATCGATGCGCTACTGGGGGCCATCACGCCGGTAATCGACGGCATCGATGCCAAGGTCTTTACGACCATCGTTGCATTCAAGGACGTACGTGCCAATCTGCTTATCCAGTACCGCCAGCCCTACTGGCTTTCCGCAAGTCACCTACGCGCGCAAGCCGTACACACCTGGCTTGCCCATCTGCTCATCTTGATCCAACCGCTCTCCATCGATGCAACGCTTACCCCTGCCGCCCTTCAGAAGTTGCAAGAAGCTCTGACCTGCTACGAGAGTGCCGAATCAAGCCTGGAAGCAGCCGAGGCCGCAGCGGATATCGCCGCAGCGCACCAAGCCTTCTCCCTGGCCGTCACAAAACTGGTAAGCTGTCCGGCATTGCTAGAAGCAGCCGCCGATCTCCAGAACTCGGCTTCCTCCATCTCTTCTTCCCCCTCCTCACCATGACACATACGGATGACGACAACGGCAAGAAATCCACTCCGCCTCAGCCACCACTCCCCCAACAGGATGACAAGAATCTGGGTGATGACCTCGTGCAGGCAGGTGAGGGTGAGGACCTGACGAATGACCAACAATAGCCATGAAAGCTCTCAATCTTCCGGAAGCGATCGACACCGCCCGCAAGGCTGCGGATATCGGCGCGGCGATTGCCATGCGCAAGCGCGAATCCGCAGAAGAGCTCAATGTGCAATCCAAAGGAAAAGCGGACTTTGTAACGGACGTGGATCACATGGCACAAGCAGCCATTATTGAGATCATTCGCACACGGTACCCCGACCACCGATTCCTGGCGGAAGAAGAAGGCGCCGATGCTTTTGGGGATCCGGCATCACCCTACCGCTGGATCATCGACCCGCTGGATGGCACCACGCCCTACATTCACGGAAGCAACGAGTTCGGAACCATCATCGCGCTTCAAAAGAATGAAGAGACGATTCTGGGGGCGATCACGATCCCCGTGAAAGATGAGCGTTTCTGGAGCGCAAAAGGACAAGGAGCGTTCTTCAATGGAAAACGTATTTCCTCGCTGCGCGCAACACAGTCCCTGGATGACGCCATCATCTGTGCCAATCTGGGAAGGCACGCGCCATCCTATGATCTTATGAGTTTCCGCTGCGGCTCACTGCAGAACACCGGTTGCGCGGCAACGATGATTGCCGAAATACTGAAGGGGCACAATGATGGACTTCTTTTCGACGCAGGGCCGCACCTGTGGGATACCGCCGCAGGATGCCTGATGATCGAAGAGGCTAGCGGCAAGTCCCGCACGGAACTCCTCGACCCACATGATCCCAGGTGCAAAGTGCGTTGCGTGGCCTCCACGCCTCCGATCTTCAAGGAGCTCTGCAAGCTCCTGTGGGAGTAATCCTGACCGTTGCCTGCGTCGTCTAAAATCCCCAATATACTAATCCCCAATCCCTAATGGCCACCCCGCTTTCCTCAGTAATTCCCCGAGCAGGAACACCGGCAACCCCACCACTCCCGTCCAATCACCGGAGATTTTTTCAATGATGAGCTGGCCCAAACCATCGATCTGGAACGCTCCGGAACGGCCACGCCAGCAACCCGAGGTAACCCACCAATTGAGCTCCGCATCGTCCATCTTCTTAAAGTGCACAGAGGAAGAAGAGACTCCTGCGTGAACGGAGCCATCGGGCGAAAGAACACAAAGGCCCGAGTGCACGGTGGAGACGCTTCCGCTCTGAAGAGCGATCATAGAACGAGCCTCCGCGGCATCCGCAGGCTTCTCAAGGAGCGTTCCATCAGCCGCAACCACCAGCGTATCGCACCCGATGATGTATGCCCCCGGATGCATGGGGCCAACATCTTCCGCCTTCAGCTTGGCGAGCAATTGCGCTCGAATGACAGGATCGTGCTCTACAACATCCGCCTCTGAAACGCGGCTCACCCGCACCGTGAACGGTAAACCCAGACCTTCCAGGAGCTCACGACGCTGCGGGCTGGCCGATGCAAGAATCAGAGGAGGACACACAAAGCCATAGTAGCGCAAACCACATAAATAATTCTTCACCTTCCTTACATACATTACGTTCTAGCCTTCATTTCCTACCTTACATTCCTTATCTTCACTGCTTCCATTCCTTCATCTACCTCTTCACCGGAACTGTCATCTCGATACGATCATTGAGCGTTGAGGGTCGTGAAGAATGCTGCGTGGAACGAAGGATCTGTAGGTCATTGCCAAACCCTGTCGGAGCAACATGCCGGTCTTCGCCAACAAGAGCGGAACAGATCAGATACAAGGCCTGCGGCAGTTTGACCGAACAATACTTCACACGGACGGCCTGGCGAATCGCATTTTGGTCTCTGAGTGAGAGATCATTGAATGTGGTCGCCGCAGAGCTGACGGCAGCCGCATGCGCGGAGGCTGGGGAGGAAGAAGAAAAAGAAGATTTCGAAAAATCGGGAACCGCTTTTTTTGAATCTAGGGCTTTTTGCACTTCACTGATCCGCACCATATCATTGATGGTAGGACACCCCGTGTCCTGAAAATACTTCTGCTGACGATCAAAACATTCCTGCTGCACAATAGCGTAGGCTTTGCACGCGGTATCCTGGACTGTACCGATCCTGCCGCAACGAGCATTCAAACGCGTGAGTGCGCGACGTGTTGCCTTAAGTTCCGCTTGGTTTCCCAGCGCCTGATCCTGCAATGTCTCACTGTAATGCCCGCCCGTTCCCTTGAGGAGGGCGGAAGCAAATGGGACAGAGAGTACGACGAGCATGAGCCCGGTGACGCCATAGACGGAACGTGTGCTGCGCTTCATAGGAATGAGGAGAAGAAATCTCCTCATTGTACCAGAAACTCTATTTTAGAGCAATCCAACGGCTTTGCGCACTTTCTGCATGGTTCCTTTGGCGATCACCCCTGCACGTCTTGCACCCTCCTCGGCAATCTTCGCAAATACCTCCGGATGCCTCTCCAATTCCTCCCGCTTCTTGCGCATGGCTCCGAAGTGATCCATGTACGCCGCAAAGAGCATCTTCTTGGCATCGCCATAGCCCAATCCTCCGGCACGGTACTGCTCTGCCAATGCTTTTGCCTCAGAAACGGAGAGGAAGAGCTTATGCAACTGAAAGACCACGCAGGTATCCGGATCTTTGGAATCGGCAACCCCCTTGGAATCGGTGACGATACCCATGATCGCCTTCTGGACTGCTTTTTCCTCACCAAAGAGAGGAATCGTATTGCCGTAACTCTTGCTCATCTTCTGACCGTCTAAGCCCGGAACCACAGCAACTTCGGCCCTGATTTTTGGCTCAGGAACGACGAAAGTTTCTCCGAAAGTGTTGTTGAATTTGATGGCCAGATCGCGCGCAATCTCGACATGCTGTTTTTGATCGCGGCCCACCGGAACGGTGTCTATGCCGTAAAGCAGAATATCCGCGGCCATGAGAACGGGATACGTGAAGAGTCCCACGCTCGCAGCAAGACCCTTCTGTATCTTCTCTTTATAGCTCACGGCGCGCTCCAGAAGTCCCATAGGTGCTACCGTAGAAAGAATCCAGCTGAGCTCCGTATGCTCGAGCACCTCGGATTGGAAGAAGATTATCGCCTTCTCGGGATCAAAACCGCATGCCAGAAGATCTAAGAGTGCATCGTGCTTATTCTTACGGAGAGTTGCTGCATCCTGCACCGACGTAAGCGCATGAAGGTCAACAATGAAGTAGATACTCTCCGCAGCTGAGTCCTGTAACTCCAGATTGGGCTTGATGGAACCGAAGTAGTTGCCCAGATGCAGGGCGCCCGAAGGTTGGATGCCGGAGAGAACTCTCATACGGGAAGTGTAGCATTTTTCCTCGAAGGAATCGTTCTCGTTTATTCGTTTACTAGTTTACTCACTTACCAGAACATGCCACCCAAATATTCATTCGAATCAACGAATAAACGAAGTAACGAACCAACATTCGTTCACCGAACACTGCGCAACTTCTTTAAGACACTCTCAAACACCCTCGGCAGTGGCGATTCGATTGTGAGCTTCGCGCCCGTCACCGGATGCGGCAACTCCAACCTGGCCGCGTGCAGGAAGAACCGATGGCAATGAAACTCCTGGGAGAAGACATGATTGATCGCCTTGTTCCCATACTCGCTGTCCAGAATCAGCGGGTGATGAATCGCAGCAAAGTGCTTGCGGATCTGATGGTGACGACCTGTCAGAATTTCCGATTCCACATAACTCGAATTGGCGAATTCCTCCAGTACGCGGTAGATGGTATGCGCTGGCACATCCCCTTCCCCGCGCGAGGGCAGCAGCAGGCTGATGGTACCCGCCCGGTGCGGAAGACGCCCGACGACGAGCGTGCGATAGATCTTCTTCCAATTCGCAAACTTGGAAGCGCGCACTGCTTCGTACGCTTTTTTGGTCCGGGCAAAAAGCACAACTCCCGATGTCTCGAAGTCCAGTCGATGGAGCGCGCGCAATCCGGGAATGTCCTTGAGAAGGAAATCGAGGAGCGGCAGAGGAGACTGCAAAGCCTTATGTCCGGATTTGAGACGCTCGGCCCCGGCCACTACCAATTCCCCGCACAACTTCTCCACGGCAAGGAGATGGTCATCGCTGTGGAGGATGCGCTGAGGAGAGATCACGAAGGTTAGAGTATCACTTTGTTGCAAGCGTTACGTTCTTATCTTCGGAATCTCCATGATCATGGATGTACTTTGTATCGATACGTGGTGTCTGCCATCCACTTCGTTCAGAGTCTCCTCTCACGCCGGAGGGAGACTGACTCACCCCTTCATCCGTAGTGTCGGATTCGATGATTTCGGTAAGCCCGACCTGCCTTAAGAGCGCTGCGACATCCGTGCGAAAATAACCGCAGTGTGACTTCACCATACTTGCCGACTCAATGACTGAAGACCTGGACGGCCCCTGGGTACCACCATCGCGTAAAGCGACTAACTTTGCAAAGAGCTCTTGCTGAAGATCTGATGACATGAGAGAAAAGGGAAAGATACAAAAGATATCATAGTAAATTACTTAGTTCTGTCAATTATTCTCCGCAGATTTAGAATGAGCCCAACACTGCCCCGTCTACTCGATCGCCAGCAGTATCAAACACACAGAAACAGGGGCACCTACAAAACAGCACACAAAAACCTTGCGCGTAGAAGTGATGCGTAACTTTTGGCGTATCTGCAAACCACAACGTGAGCGCTGTCTGTTAGGAGGGTGACGGGGGTGTCGGGGGGCTGAGGGAACCCTTCGGCTTCGCTCAGGGCGAGCCGAACAAGGTGCCTTAAGCCCCCCGACGAAAGAAGCCGTTTGATACCAGCATCAACAAGAATAATGCCCTCCTGGTTTTTTCGACAACAGTGGAAGATAAATCACATTCCACAACTCGCCGGCCTTCGCACCTCCGGCAGCATTTTCATAAACATGTCGTACTCGTTTCCGGCATTCCAAATGGTGAATCCGCAGGACCCGGAATCGAAGACGGCCTGAATCTGGTCTTTAAGATTCTTCTGGGTGATGCCGTACCCCTGGATCCAAGGCCTCAGCTTCCAGGCCTGTTCACCCAGAAGATCGCGGTACCCCATGAGCGTGCGGTATACCAAGTAGTACATGCGGCTCCCCGGATTCTTGGCCGGATTGTAGTACGCCCCCTGTGCAAAAGTAGCCGGGTACGCCATGGGTGAGATGACATCAACCATCGGTGCAAACCGCGCGATATCCTGCCCCACATACTCAAAGTTCACCGGGAAGTTCCAGCCCAGAATGGCATAAGTGGAGATGCCCAATTTGGTTGTGCCGCCGTTCTCATCGATCACGCGTCGCGCCATCTTCAGAAAAGCCTCGATATGATCGGCCTTCTCGTTGCCAGTCAGCCCGATGGATGCCTTGGAGTACTCGGTGGGATAGCGAATGTAATCCAGATTGATCTCGTCGATGCCGGCGATCACAAGCGCGCGCAGAATCTGCTCGTTGTGCAGCAGGACTTTTTCGTTCGCACCATCCACCCAGACATCGCCCACGCTCCGCTTGGTCTTGGGATTGCGGATTTGTGTCTCGGGCATTGCCTGCGCCAAATTAGGATCCTTGAGCGCCACAAAGCGTCCGATGGTCCGAACCCCGCGCTCACGGGCTTTGCGAATCACATCGGGGAGATCGTACGACGGACGAATGAGATCCAATTCTTCCGCCATGGGAGCGGCAGCGGCAAAGTGCACGGTTCCCGCCTTCACGTTGAAGACAAGCGCGGAACCGGGCAGTGCACGAAGCCGCTCAAGCGTCTGAAGAAAAAAACGATCATTCTTCACGCTGGTCTGTGTAAAGAAGACGCCGATTTCCTGCGGAGACAATGGACCGGAGACGGACGTTGGAACTTCGGGGAGGGAAGGCTGAGGCAGCTCGGACCCCGAGAGAATTGCGGGCACGCTCTCCGAAACGATTTTCGACTCCACGGGAGAAGATTCGCTTCCGCTCTCTGCTATAGGAATCATCGGAATCGTTACATCCTGCGGGACTGCAACCTCCGGGAGAGTGGGATCATTCGGAAAAGTCAGAGCCTCTGCGCCCTCAGGCAAAACAGAGGAACTCTCACTTTCTGAGGAGAGAGAGACGCCCTCCTGGGGTACGAAGATCGATTCCGATGAGGAGGAAATCGCTGCGGCATCGGGCGGAGCGGCATGCGGAGGAGCCACCGGAGCCTGTGACAAAGCTCGCTCCTCGGCCTGTCTGTGTTTGATGGAACTACGATCAAAATTTTCCGGTGTTTGCCAAGCCACAATCGGAAGGGAGCCGCCATTGCCATAGAAGGCAAATGCACCTCCTAAGGTGAACATCGCACTGCCAAAGAGAGCGAGCAGAAAAAGTTGTCCGATTCCCCTGCGCCGCGGTCGTGGGGCCGGCTGAAGTACGATCTGCAACGCACTGTATGTATCCGTGGAGATACATTGCAACGCTGCGTCAGAGGTCAATCCTTCATCCATGTGTGTATGTGTGTGAAGTTTATTATATTATACAATATTTGAATATTATTTGCAAACACGGATACCCGGGGGACTAGGATAGAAGTGAGTTGGTTTTTCGAGAGAGAAGGGCGGAAAGAACGGAGAAACGAGTCTGGTAGCTGCGGATATTGTAGCGAAACATGATTTCGCAGAGAAATTGGGGAAGAGAAGATC
>Ga0247841_10002194_pt1 | contig 40114 bp, 36 predicted proteins | sample LaCruzMarch2015__2_FD_192410 | JGI IMG/M metagenome (GOLD analysis project Ga0247841, IMG submission 192410) | Freshwater microbial communities from meromictic Lake La Cruz, Castile-La Mancha, Spain - LaCruzMarch2015_18m | ecosystem: Environmental > Aquatic > Freshwater > Lake | place: Spain...
CTCATTGAGATAATGTCCTTTCCTGCCATATAATCCTCCTTGTAGAAGTAGGATTATAGCACCTTCTTGATACGACATTTCTAAATTGGCATAATACGACATTATCATTTTGGGATTACATAAAAAACCTCGGAGATTGCATATGCAGCCTCCGAGGTTAGGGTGGTTTGTAGGGAGCGGTTTCAAACCGCCCCCTACAGATGCCTATTTCTGTATAACCTTCAACTCTGTCCCATCTGCTGGACAATATTGAACATCTGATCCAAATTGTTTTCCGCAAACAGGGCAAAATTTGGAATCCATTGCGTCGCCTGCAAGCGCTCCGCCTGCCGCTCCTGCAGCACCGCCTATCAAAGCGCCTTCAACTGCATGGCCTGACTGATGGCCTATGATTGCGCCTGCCCCTGCACCAATAAGTGTTCCTATGCCAGCGCCTTTCTGCGTACCTGTGCAGCCTACCGCGACAACCAATAACAGCAACAATACCACTACTGTGTATTTTCTCATCTTACGCCTCCTAAATCCGCCTAGGCGGATTTGATCCCGAGCTGCCCTATACCCCAGTATATGCAACGAGGGACTACTTTTCATTAATTAGACCTCCCCCACCGCGTAGGTGGGGTGGTATATACCACCCCACCTACGCGGTGGGGGAGGTAACTCTTATTGAATTTTCTAAAAAAGGAATTTCCTATACTATTTAATTATAACACCTTTATGTTTCTAGTCAAGAAAATCTTCTTCTCTGTTAGATTTATAGGGGGCGGTCGCGACCGCCCCCTACGGGTTTAATTTTATTTTATTATCCCTACCCTGTTCGGCGGCCAGTAGATTAGAAAGGCCTTGCCCAGCAAATACTTTTTAGGCATAAACCCCCAATATCTTGAGTCGCGGCTGGAAGCGCTGTTATCTCCAAGCGCGTAGTAAGCATCATTCGGAATTGTGATGCTTTGGCCCTCCGTCCCAAAATCTCCTCTGTTATAATAATGCTGTTTTCTTAATACAGAATTCTCTTCTACAGGCTTATTATTGACCAGGATAGTGCCATTTGAAATTTGAATGGTTTCTCCTGGCAGCCCAACAAGCCTTTTTATAAAATCCTTTTTCTTATCTTCAGGAGAAATAAATACAATCACATCCCCTCTTTTTGGTTGTGTAAACCTGTATATAAATTTACTCACCAGTATCCTGTCGCCTTCCATTAAAGTAGTCCTCATGGAACCCGTAGGTATTTTGAAAGCCTGCACCACAAAAGTCCTGATTATCAATGCCAGGATAACCGCTATAATTATTGGCTCTACCCACTCTTTCATCAGATAACGCATCTTTTCATTCATGCTAGATAACTCCCTTCCGTTAGCGTTTAGCGTAGAGCGCATAGCGTTTAGTAAAAACTTTGTTTTCTATCTTTCTATCCGCTATACGCTATATTTTCAACACCGCAAGAAACGCCTCCTGCGGTATTTGCACTTTGCCGAACTGTTTCATCCGCTTCTTTCCCTCTTTTTGTTTTTCCCAGAGCTTGCGTTTTCTAGAAATATCTCCACCGTAACATTTTGCAGTCACGTTTTTACTCATCGCCCTGACAGTTTCTCTTGCCACCACGTTATTGCCTATAGCTGCCTGTATTGCAACTTCGAACATCTGCCTCGGAATAAGCTCTCTGAGTTTCTCTGCCAGGATTCTGCCTCTATATTGAGATTTTTCCTTGTGAACAATTGATGAAAGCGCATCGCATGGCTCGCCATTTATCAATATGTCTAATTTCACAAGGCTTCCTGGCCTGTATTCGCTTATCTCGTAATCCAGAGAGCCATACCCTCTTGTCATTGATTTTATCTTATCGTAAAAATCAACTATGAGTTCTGACAGCGGCATCTGAAAGGTAAGTTTTATCTTGTCCTGAGAAATGTATTCCGTTGATTTATATTCTCCGCGCCTTGACTTTGCAAATTCAATGACCATGCTTAACGTATCTTGAGGCACCATCATGTAAGTAACTGCGAATGGCTCTGAAATTTCAATAATATTCTGAGGCTCCGGCAATTTACTGGGGTTATCAACTTCCACAACCCTGCCTTTTTTGTCCTTAACCCTGTAAACAACGCTAGGCGTAGTAATGACAAGGTTCAGGTCATATTCTCTTTCCAATCTTTCCTGGGCTATTTCCATATGTAGAAGCCCTAAAAAACCAGCCCTGTACCCAAAACCTAATGATGGGGAATTTTCAGGCTCATATACAAACGACGAATCGCTTAATTCTAATTTTTCAATAGCATTTTTGAGAAAATCAAAATCCTTTGCATTGACAGGATAGATACCGCAAAATACCATGGGTTTAAGCTGTTTATAACCAATCAAAGGTTTATCTGCCGGCTTCTTGGCATCAGTAATAGTATCTCCATTTTTTACATCCTTGGCTTCTTTTATCTGGCAGATAACATAACCGACTTCTCCGCACGAAAGGCTGTCCACAAGTTCCATCTGAGGCCTGAATATGCCTACATCCTGAACCTCGTATTTTTTAGAGCTGGCCATCATAAGTATATTCATGCCTTTTCTAATTACGCCGTTTACGACCCTTACATAAACTATTACACCCCTGTAAGTATCATACGCTGAATCAAACAGTAATGCCTGGAGTGTTTCGTCTTTACTACCGCTCGGCGGAGGCACGTCTTTTATTATTCTTTCAAGAAGTTCCGATGTTCCAGTGCCTTCCTTGGCACTGGCGAGTATTATTTCATCATCTTCAACATTCAAAATGCCTTTTATCTCACTTTTGACTCTTTCAGGATCCGCATTTTGCAGGTCAATTTTATTTATGACGGGAATTATGGTAAGTTTCTTATCAAGCGCGTGCTGCAGGTTTGCAACTGTCTGGGCCTCTACGCCCTGAGCTGCGTCTACAAGAAGAACTGCGCCCTCGCAGGCTGATAAAGATTTTGAAACCTCGTAGCTAAAGTCAACATGGCCTGGCGTATCAATAAGATTCAACTCGTAAATATCGCCGCTGGCCGCCTTATAAGACATCCTGACAGCACTTGCTTTAATAGTAATGCCGCGCTCCCGCTCCAGATCCATATCATCCAGCAGTTGATCCCTGAACTGCCTCTTATTTACCGTATCGGTAAGTTGAAGCAGTCTGTCGGCAAGCGTGGACTTGCCATGGTCTATATGTGCAATAATACAAAAATTCCTTATCTTATTCTTATCCATAAATTACGCCGCCGTAGGGGGGGGTAAACCCTCCCTTACATATTCAGAGCTAGGTTTTTGCCGAAATCCAGGTATGAATTGGCTATCTTTTCGCTGGAGGCTTCTGCGTATATCCTCAAGATTGGCTCAGTTCCAGACAATCTTAAAATCAACCAGCTGTTGTCATCCATTATAAACTTATGGCCGTCAGAAGATTTTATTTCTTTTACGTACTTTCCGCAAACCTGTTTCGGCGGATTAGTTTTTAACAGCTCCATCAATTTTTTCTTTTTCTCATCAGAATAGTCCATGTCTATTCTTTGGTATTTGAAAGTGCCATATTCTTTTTCAACATCCTTCAATATCTCCAGTATGCCTTTTTTTCTGTACGCCATCATTTCTACAAGTAATGCGCCAAGAAGCATGCCATCTCTTTCAGGCATATAATCCTTAACCCCTATTCCGCCTGATTCCTCTCCTCCGATAAGAATATCTTCGTCCAGCATAAGCCTGCATATGTACTTAAAACCAACGGGCGTTTCGTACAATTTCAAATTGTATTTTTTAGCAATAAGGTCTATGAGAGTGGTATTTGAGACAGTTTTTACCACCCCGCCTGTCCATTTTCTATCTTCTATGAAATGCAGCAAGAGCAATGCCATGATTTGGCCCGCTCCCATGAATTTTCCGCCGGGTAGAACCGCACCTATCCTATCCGCATCCCCGTCGTTCACTATGCAAATATCATACTTTGCTTTTTTATCTTTCATTGCCTTAAAAGGCGCCTCAAGATTTTTCGGAATAGGCTCAGGATTTACTCCTCCGAACAAAGCATCCCTTCCCGTCCTCATTTGAGTGATTTTTATTTTTGTACCCTTAAGCATCTCAGGGATATAACCATCTCCTACGCCGTGCATGCAATCAACTAATACATTTACTTTAGCATTTTTTAAATGCTTGAAGTCAATGTAAGACTTTGCGAATTTCATATAGTCTTTTTTCAAGTCAATAAGTTCTATCATGCCAGATTCTACGCCTTTTTTAAATTCCACAGACTGCACGGGATTTTTAGCGAGCAGCGTTTCCACTGACTTTGTAATTCCTTCGTCAGCAGTACCCGCATAAGACGCCTTTATCTTCAGTCCGTTATAATAAGGAGGATTATGGCTTGCCGATATCATCAGGCCGCCTGATAATTTTTTATTTTTTATGGCGAAGCTTACGAGTGGCGTAGGAACAGCTTTATCTGAAAGCAAAACTTTAATCCCGTTTCCAGCTAAAACCTCTGCCGCGAGTTCGGCATATTTCTCTGATAAAAATCTCCAGTCATACCCGATGACAAAAGTAGGGGCAGGTTTCACCTCGGTGCCGAGCACCTGGATATCCAGCACCTCGGTGCGAGGCAAACCCGCCCCTACAAAATGGTCTGCTACCGCCTGAGAAGCTATTCTTACGTTTTCAAATGTGAAATCTTGAGATATTATTGCCCTCCAGCCGTCTGTTCCGAATTTAATACCCATCTTAACCATCCTTTCTAGTCAAATTGTAAAATTCTAAATTCGAAACTCGAAATCCGAAACAAATTCAAATTTTCAAATGATCAAAACTATATCTGTTTTGGTCATTTGGATTTTGAGAATTGGAAAATTGTTTTGAATTTCGATATTCGAGTTTCGGATTTAATATTATTGCCTATCCACGTAACTTTCTTACAGCTTCTTTTTTATCTTTTGCTCCAAAAAAATATGACCCTGCCACAAGTATATTTCCGCCTGCGTCAATAATTGATTTGGCGTTTTTATCGTTTATGCCGCCATCCACTTCTATGTCTCCGGAATAAATTTTACTCAAAGCCTTTATTTTTGGAAATACGTTTTCTATGAAACTCTGGCCTCCGAATCCAGGATGAACTGACATAAACAAAACCATGTCAGCGTCTTTTAACACCCCCTCTATACATAAAGACGAATCAGGATTTAAAGATATGCCTGCTTTTTTTCCAAAGGCTTTTATTTGTTTCAAAACCTCTGTTATTCTTTTTTCATCAGTCTCTTTTGCGCTTTTAGATTGCCCCTTTTTCAGTCCTGGTGTCCTGGTGTCCTGGTGTCCTGGTGTCCTTCCGTATGCTTCTGCATGTATTGTAATAATATCACTTCCTGCTTTTGCAAAATCCTTAATAAATTTATGAGGGGCTTCTATCATCAAATGCACGTCTAAAGCCATTTTAGTGCATCTCCTTACGGCCTCAACTATTAAAGGCCCTATTGTAATATTCGGAACAAAATTGCCGTCCATTACATCGATATGTATCATATCAGCCCCTGAAGTTTCAATCTTTTTTATCTCATCCTTGAGATTAGCAAAATCAGCTGACAATAAGCTTGGAGCAACTAGTATTTTATTAGTCATATAAAGTCCTTAATCACCAATAATCAGATCTCAATAATCAAATAAATTCTCCGCCTTCGGCGAGACCTCGCTACGAAGCAGCGGGCAATCACCAATTACCAATAATTAAACTTGAATGTTTGGTTATTGATTATTGGATATTGGTTATTATTAGGTGATTGTAATTTGGTCATTGGTTATTATAAAATTAACTCTTTTTCTATTTCTTTCTGCTCTCTATCTGTAAATTCCCCTATTATAGCTATATTCAGGCCAAAGCTGTTGAATATACTTTTGCTGACGCGCCTTATATCATCTGCCGTAACAACTTCCACCTTCTTTATAACTTCTTCTCTATCCGGCAGTTTATTCAAAGAAGTCGCATAATCTCCGAGCCACAACATGTGTTCCACAGTATCTTCCAGTGCCATCAAAAGCTGTACTTTAAAAAATTCCTTTGCCCTTTTTAATTCTCCGGCTGTAACATTTTTTTCCTTTATTTCTCTTAATTCCTTTAATATGCAAACAATGGCATCCCTGGCCTTTTTATGCTCTGTGCCTGCGTGCACCACAAACGCGCCTGTTTCATTATATCGCTTAACCTCTGCACCAATCTCGTATGCAAGACCTTTTTTCTCTCTTATATTTTCAAACAGCCTGGATGACATATTGGCGCCTAAAATAATATGCAGAAGGCTAAGGGCATATCTGTCTTTATGAGATCTCCCGAAAGAATGCAAGCCTATGCATATATGCGCCTGCTTTGTATCTTTACACAAAATTTTCATGGCAGGCTTTGACTGGTTATTGCAAAAAGCGTCTACAGGCTTAATTTTTCCTTTCCGAGCTTCGGTAAATATCTTCTTAAGCCTCGGTTCTATTGCGCTATGATCCATATTCCCACATACAACAATAGTTATGTTCTGAGGTATATAATTTGCATTTCTGTACTTAACTATATCTTTTCTTAAAATAGAACTTACTGAATCTGCACTGCCGGCAATGGAAAAACCAAGAGAATTGCCAGGCCACATAATATCAGTTAATATATCATGTACATAGTGATTAGGAAGATCCTGATACATCTTTATCTCTTCTATTATAACCCCGCGTTCCCGCTCAAGTTCTTTCTCGTCAATGCTCGCATTTAAGACCATGTCAGATAAAACTTCCAGGGCTATGTCCTGGTGCTTAAAACTTACCTTTGCAAGAAAGCATGACACCTCTTCTGAAGTAAAACCATTTAAAGAACCGCCCCTTCCTTCGATTTCTTCTTTCAGCTTTCTGCAATTTCTTGAAGGAGTCCCCTTGAAAAGCATGTGTTCCAGAAAATGCGATATCCCGGAATTGCGCTTATCCTCATTCCTAGAGCCTGTTTTTATCCATATGCCGACTGCCAGGGATTCCATTCCAGGCATATAGTTTGTAACAAATTTCAGGCCATTATCAAATTCTGTCTTTTTGTACATTTCTGTCCGTAGGGGGCGGTTTCAAACCGCCCCTACATATTATGCAAATCAAGATAATTTTGTAAAATCAATTGTGCTGCTATTTTGTCTATATTTTTTTTGCGCTTCTCTCTGGAGACATCTGCTTCTAAAAAAATCCGTTCACCCTGCCGAGTAGTAAGGCGCTCATCTACCATCTTCACTTCGATCTGAATTTCTTTTTTTACTTTACTGACAAAATCTATAGCGAGATTCGCGCTCCTGCCCTTTGTCCCGTTCATATTCAATGGAAGCCCTACAATCAGCATCCCCGCGTTATATTCCCGCACCAGCTCCTGTATCTTTTTTAAATCGCTTTTTATACCTTTGCGTTCTATTGTCCCTACAGACTGCGCTATTATATTCAACGCATCGCTCACAGCAACCCCTATGCGTTTTTCTCCGAAGTCAAGGCCGAGTATTCTCTGCATATTATTCAAAAGCCCTGAAAGTTTTTACCAAGTCTTTTACTTCTTGCGCCCTATTCTTGTTACAAACAAGTGTTCCTGATTTTGTCTGCACAATAATTATATCCTTAAGCCCTATGGCGCCTATTTTATGGTCTTTGTCGCCGACGATAATAGAGCCCTTGACATCTATAATGCTAGAATTGGAGAGTATAATATTGCCGTCTCCATCTTTATCATATATCTCTTCAATGCTTGACCATGATCCTATATCCACCCAATCAAAACCTGCTTTGATGCAAAATATCCCGTTACGCTCATTCTTTGAAACAGGCTCCATAATAGCGTAATCTATGGAAATCGGATTGTGTTTGGAATATTCATTCTCTAGCCTTATAGAATAACCTGCTTTTCCTTCAAACTTACAGGTATCTTCAAGGCTGTAATATAAATCCGGCATATATTTTTTCATCATGCTCAATATAGAACCTGTTTTCCAGACAAATATGCCGCTGTTCCATAAATAATTTTTGTTTTTATACAAAACCTCTGCCTTTGCTTTTTTAGGCTTCTCAATAAATCTCTTTACGCGATAATATCCTTGGATTTTTTTACCCAGCTCTATATACCCATAACCAACGGACGGATATCTTGGCTTTATGCCTATAGTCAAAAGATTTGGCCCTGACTGGGCAACTTTTCCTGCGAATACTAAATCCTTAAAAAACACCTTTGTGTTTTTTATTATATGGTCTGCCGGCAAAACCACCATTGCTGCTCCCCCGCCAAACCTTTTCTCTAAAACAAGTGCGCTAAGGCATATTGCAGGCGCTGTATCCCTGCCGAACGGCTCCAATATAATATTTTCTTTTTTCAGGCTTGATATGTAAGGCTTCAAGCTCCAGACCTGAGTTTTGGTAGTTACAAGAAATATATTCTCTACAGGTAGTTTTTCTTTCAACCTCTCAATAGTTTCCTGAATCATTGCATTCCTTGTTCCAAGAGATATTATATGTTTTGCTTTACTTGTTGTGCTCTTTGGCCAAAGCCGTTCGCCTTTGCCGCCTGCCATTATCACAGCATACATAGAACCTCCAATTAAAACTCTAAACACTAAACTCTAAATCCTAAACAAACCCTAAACCATAAACTACAAACTCTAAACGTCGTGTTTGGGATTTGTGATTTGAAGTTTAGAGTTTAGGATTTCGGATTTAGTGTTTTTATAAAATTACCTACCTTTTTTACCAGATCTTTTTTTCCAATGTTTTTCTCTATCACTTTTACAATCGCACTCCCTACAATTGCGCCATCAGCTATTTTCTGGACATCTCTCACCTGGGCCCGGGTTGAAATCCCGAATCCAACACAAACAGGTTTATTCGTAATCCTCTTTATATTTTTTATATTGGATTTCAATTCTTTAGGCAATTCCACCCTGGCCCCTGTGGTCCCGGTAAGAGAAACGTAGTATATGAAGCCTGTTGACGCATCGCTGGCCTTTTTTATTCTTTCATTAGAGCTGGTTGGGGCCAGAAGATGTATCACTGCAAATTTGTGTTTTTTTGCCGCCCTGCGAAGCTCTTTTGATTCCTCAGGAGGAAGATCAGGTATAACAGCTCCGTCCACTCCGCTATTTACAGCATCTTTCACAAATTTCTCAATGCCGTAATGAAATACCAGATTGTAATAAATTAGAAAAACAACGGGCGTTTGTATTTCTAATCTGGCATTTCTAACCAGGTTAAAAACACTGGATAAGTTTGCTTTGCCTTTTATGCCGCGCTCTGATGCCTTCTGAATTGTAGGGCCATCAGCTAATGGGTCAGAAAAAGGCACGCCAAGCTCTATTATATCCACGCCAGAGTGCGACAATTCAAAGACCAATTTCTTTGTAATCCCAAGAGACGGGTCTCCTGCCATTATAAAAGCTATAAATGCTTTCTTTTTATTTTTCCGTAATTCTTTGAATTTTTTATCTATGCGATTGATCATTTGTTTTTGGCAGACTAATGTCTGCCTATTCCGGGCCTTTGGCTTTAAATAAATTTCTTAACAATGTCTATGTCCTTATCCCCTCTACCGGAAAGACACACTGCTATGATTTTGTTTTTGTTTATCTTCGGAGCTAATTTTATTACGGCATAATATATTGCATGGCTTGACTCCAAAGCAGGTATTATTCCTTCAAGCTCTGTAAGCATTTTAAATCCTCGGAAAGCTTCTTTATCTGTAATAGCCGCGTATTTTGCCCTAAGCATTTCTTTGTAATAAGAATGTTCCGGCCCTGTGCCTGGATAATCTAATCCTGCCGATATAGAATGGGCTATTTTTACCTGGCCAAATTTATCCTGCAGGAGATAGCTTTTTGTCCCATGCAAAATTCCAACAGTGCCTTTACAAAGGCTTGCCCCGTGCTTTTCTGTGTTAAGTCCTAAGCCAGCTGCTTCCACGCCGATAAGCTTCACCCTTGTTTTAAAAAATGGGTAAAAAAATCCTATGGCATTGCTCCCGCCTCCGACGCAGGCAACCAGATAATCAGGGAATCTGTTTTCATATTTTAAAATCTGCCTTTTTGTTTCCCTGCCTATTATTGACTGAAAATCCCTGACTATCATTGGATATGGGTGTGGTCCTATAGCAGAACCTATGACATAATACGTTGTTCTTACATTTGTAACCCAATCCCTTATTGCCTCGCTTGTAGCATCCTTAAGGGTTTTACTCCCTGAATAAACAGGTATTACTCTTGCGCCAAGAAGCTCCATTTTAAATACATTCAAAGCCTGCCTGTGAATATCCTCTTCTCCCATATATACGTCACATTTAAGCCCGAATAACGCGGCACTCGTGGCAGTAGCTAATCCGTGCTGGCCTGCGCCTGTCTCAGCAATAATGCGCTTTTTCCCCATCTTAACAGCCAGAAGTACCTGGCCTAAAGTATTATTTATTTTATGAGCGCCTGTGTGCAGAAGGTCTTCTCTTTTTAAATATATTTTTCTGCCTATTTTTTTAGAAATGTTTCTGGCAAGATAAAGCGGAGTAGGCCTGCCAGCGTAGGTTTCCAGTAAATTATCCAGCTTTTTTTTGAATTCAGAATCTCTCTGAGCCTTTTTATACTCTTTTTCAAGCTCTTCTAGAGCCACCATAAGAGTTTCCGGCACAAATTTTCCTCCAAATATGCCAAATTTACCATTTTTATCCGGCAACATATTAATATCTCCAATATAGACTATAGATTATATAGAAAAAAAAGACTAGTGTCAAACAAAAACCCGCATTGCAATTAAATTGCAATGCGGGTTTGAAAATTTAAAGCAACTATAAAATTATACTCCACCTGCAACGCCCATAACTGCGTCTTTATTATCAAGAATTTTTCTTGCTTCATTAAAATTTGTTAAAATATTCTTATCTCCAAATAACCTCGCAAACGCATCTGCTGCAGGAGAATTAGGCTGTACTCCCATAACTATTATTTTGTTTCCCCATTCGCCTAATAATTCAGCCTGTTCTAAGGCGGTTTTTATAGCTGGCTCCATTGGATCTCCGCTTGTTGATATAATAACTGCTATTTTATCAGGGTTATTAGCTACTTGTTCTCCATATACAGCAGCAAAGGCTTTTGGATCGTTAGTTACAAAGTCACTCTTGAAGAGAACTGTTTGAACCTTAGTTTGTCTAAAATCAGCTGCTGCGCCGCTTTTAACTTCCGCCTGAGGTTCTAATAGTCTCATATCCACTAATGCAGCTAATACTGCCTGTTTATTTGCATCAGCTGTTTCAACTTCCTGACCTGCTACTGTAAATGGCTTGTTTTCATTGATAAAAACTGCAGCAGGGATTGTGCCTCCTACGCCATCTGCTTCTACAAAATCTGCAGGAAGACCTTCAGCTAGTTTCGTTTCTTGTCCGGTAATGCTTCCTACTAATATCCTAAGTTGGTCTACTTTTCCAGCTCCTAAATATGCTTCATCTAATTTATACGCATCTATGCCTAAAGCTTCTCCGCGGATACCTCGTTTATTAACAATTGGAACCGCCTGTCTATTAATTTCATCTATCTGGACAGACGTAGCATTTATAGCCACCTTATACACTCCTGTATTAACTCGCTCTAATACTCCTAGCGCTACTAAACTCTGCAATTCATAGCCTCTTGTCCTGGCTGACCAGTTTCTAAGCTTTCCGAATTCTTGTGTTGTTATAGTGTCTCCTGCTTTTTTACCTGCAGTTACAATAGCTTTCCATGCATGCATTGGAGAACCTTTGTCACCTTTTGTTCTAGTATCGTCGGTTTTAGCTGCATTTATAGGTTTTTGCTCATCTGCCACAGTTTCTTCTACTGTCTGCTCAACTTTCGGGCCTGTAGTAGTTGGAGCCAAATTTACCATTACAGTATACGCATAGCTTAACGAAGCTATAGCAAGAATACCTATCACTACTAAACATACAGTTTTACTTAACCTCATAATTTCCTCCTTTTTGTTAATCATTTTTTAAAGCCTGTCTATATAGATTATCGTCTGTTTTGGTTGTAACCCTGGGGCTAATCACAACATATGAATAACCCTTATCAGACAATAGATTAGTCAACTGAGGCGTATGAAACCCGCCTGCTATAAGTATAGCTATCTGCGCGTTATCGCCTGCCATTCTTTCCTCTGATTTATTCACAAACACCCTATCTCTTTCTCCTGCTGTTGCGTAGAACTTTTCTATAGTAGCAAGATTATCGCTTATAGCAAAATAATTACCAGGTATATTCAATCCCAATCCCAGCTCATCTGACTTTTTCTTAAGAAAACCAGCCCATGCTTGTGGATTAAAATCTTTCTTATTCTCAATAAAATAACTGTATTCCTCAGGCACTAATTTCACTGAGAGCATCTTGTCCATTATAGAAACAGACTTAGAAATACCGTATAGCTGTTTCTGGTCTTCGTTATCTGAAACAGCGTCCTTAATCTTGCTTTCTATAAGAGGTTCTTCTTTGAATAGCTTATTCACATTCAGGTTTTTTAATGCATCCTGATACTCCTTATATAGAGCTTTTTCTTCATCGCTGGCAGTATTATTCCTTATTTTTGCCATATTGATATTCTGTTCAAAATTATCTATTTTCATAAGGGTGCTAAAATTAATAAATTCCCCAGTATTGACATTCTTTTTCTGAACAAGCTTATTCAATTCCCTGTAATAAGCCAAAAGGTCTATTGTTTCGTCTTCATAGTCTTTTTTTGCCTTGTCTAAAGCCAATAGATCCTGGTTATAGATCTTTTGTTTGAGTAAATCTGCAGATCTGCCTATGTTATGGACATATTCAAGCGCAGAGTCTTTAAATTTGTCCATTTCCCATAATGCGTTTTTATTAGCATCATAGAGCGCCTTATCCTCAATGCCTTGAAAAGCCATTGGATAAGCAGATGTTAAGGTAAGGTAATCAATCCCTGTAATAGTAGCGTCTTTAAGGAGCTTTTCTGCAGCTTTTTTTCTTGCCTCAAGCGAGGCCTTGTCTCGTAAATACGCAAAATTCTTATCAGTGCTTGTTCCCTCTCTTAATATTAAATTCGCATTATAAGTTTTTACCAAATATTCAGCTATAGCGGCTATGTTTTTCTGCGCTTCATAGTTTGCATGCGCATCCTGTATATGTATTATTAATTTACCATTAGTACCTGTATTAGATTCTATTACACTGCCATATTGGCCAGGAACAGTTATATTAAAAGGATTGTTTTTAATCGATTCTGATGCAACAGGCTGGATTTCTTTATTTTCAATTTTAGTAGAAATTGTCTCAACAGGGGTTGCCTGACCAGGAGCACTTGCAGGAACAGTTGTTTCCTGTGTTTCTTGGGAATCTTCTCCGCTTAAAGCCTTTTGCCTTTTTTCCCAAATCGTCTCAGCATAACAAAGATTAATGCTAAATATACAAACCAACGCAATAATCCATAAAATATGCATATATCTTTTCATATGCCTCCCCTTTGTATTAATAAATAGATTTATAAACTATTATTAGTATACCTTCTATGCCAAATTTTGTCAAGTGTTTTTTTAGAGGTTGCTGAAAAAGTCGTAAAAATTACATCAGCAATCTCTGCTATTAATCAATAACTATATCACACTTTGGTACAGAATTCAAGAATGCGCGGCCATAAAATTTATTTATTATGCGGCTGTCAAGGATAGCTATTATGCCAGTATCTTTTTTGCTGCGGATAAGTCTACCAAACCCCTGCTTGAATTTAAGCACAGCTTCTGGCAAGTTATACTCTAAAAAGGCATCCCCGCCTCTTTTTTTTATATCCTCTATTCTTACCTCAGTAACAGGATGGTCTGGGACACTAAAAGGCAGCTTTGTTATGATTACATTGGAGAGGGCTTTGCCCTGAACATCTATGCCCTGCCAGAATGTATCAACCCCGAAAAGCACAGACCCAGTTTCCTTTTTAAAGCTAGCGAGCATTTTATTCCTGCTCAAACCATTGCCCTGCCTTAAAACATTAAAATCCCTTTGGAGCAGGTATTCTTCAAGCTCTTCGTAAACACTGTTCATCATAGAATAGCTTGTAAAAAGCACAAACGCGCTCCCATTGGTAATTTCCAGGTATCTTTTTATCCTACTTGCCGCTGCAATGGCATAATCAGTTATCCTGTCAGGATTAGGCATATTTTTGGCAATATACATCCTGACCTGGTTTTTATAATCAAACGGCGAACCTAATTTCAGCTCTATAGCTTTTTTTGCGCCAACCCTGCCTTTAAAATATTTGAATGAACCATTGTCCACTGAAAGCGTTGCGCTTGTAAGGATAATCGGTTTCTCTTGATCAAAAAGCTCTTCTCTTAATATTTCTCCTATATTAACAGGCGCTGTATTTATAGAAATCTTATTTATTTTTTTATTCCTTGAACATTCTATCCAGTATACGTGATTTCCCATGTCCTGGTTAAGTATAAGCTCTATAGAATCTTTTAATACAGTCACTTTCCTAATGTAACTGGCTATTTCAACCTCATCTTCTTTATCCTTTGCGCTCTTTTTCGCAGTCAAAAGCGACTCTGCCAGATCACGTAAAGGTAAAGACAGATTGTTCTCTACAAAATTTTTCTGCCTGACCCTTAACGTATCAGAATCTTCTTTTATTACATTTGCGTCAAAGTATTCCTTTATATCTTTAAAAAATACGTCTAACCGCCTTCGCGCCTGTTCCACGCATTCCATGCTATCCTGGTTACCTATATTCAATAAAAACCCTTTTTGCTTCTTTAGATTAAACAAAAGATCCAATAGGTACCTAGCGCTTGTATTTGTTATGCTTGCGCCAAGATGTTCCGTAGCCACGCCTTCGATGCTATGCGCCTCATCGAACACAAGCGCATCCCATTCAGGGAATATGCACTTTTCTTCTTTTAATAGTGCCAGGTTTGAAAAAAATAAATGATGGTTTATAACCAATATCCTGGCTTCATTTATCTTTTCTCTGGCTTTTTGAAAAAAACATTTCTTATAATACTGGCAGTTCTTTCCAAGGCAGGTTTCTGAATCAGTCGATACAAGGCTCCAAACTTTTGAGTCTGGCTCTTCCTCCAGGTCATAAAGCGTGCCGTCATGCGTTTTAAATGACCAGGCAAAAATCTTTGTAAATTCTGTCAATTCATACTGGTCAGAAAAAAGGTCCTTCTGCAAAAATTCAGACCTGTGAAGCCTCCTAAGGCAAAGATAATTATTCCTGCCTTTCACAAGCACTGCTTTAAAATCCTTGCACAAGGCTTTTTCCAGAAAAGGTATGTCTTTATTGATGATTTGTTCCTGAAGGCTGATGGTGTTTGTGGAAATTATTCCCAGAGCTTCATTCCCAAGCGCGTATTCTGCTAGCGGCACCAGATAAGCAAAACTTTTGCCTATACCTGTCCCAGCTTCGACAATCAGCTGTTCAGAATGGCTGATAGCGCTCTCGATAGCCTCTGCCATCTCTATCTGCTCATGCCTCACTTCATATTCAGGCATAGCTTTGGCTATCAAGTCGTCTTTATCAAAAATTTTCTTCATTATTTTCTCTTAAACCCAAATTTTGCAATAGCAAAATTTGCCCTTTGGGCCGCCCATCCTTTTATATTCTTCTAACCAATTAGTAGGATGGGCGGGGTTAACCCAGCCCTTTCTTTAGAAAGGGCTGCCGAAGGCAAAATTTGCATTGCATCTTTTTATCACAATAAATATTTGTGTAACTATAGTACTTACTTCATTTATAAAATTTCTTGCTTCCTAATGCAAATTTTGGGTTAAAGAGTGATATCCGCTTTTCTTCGCCCCTGGCTAGACGCCTGATATTTGCCTTATGTTTGTAAACTATAATTAGGCATAAAAGGCATGTGAAGATTACTATTTCTGCAGGCTCCCCGAATGCAAGCGTAAAAATAGGAATTGAAATAACTGCTACAATAGACCCAAGAGACACAAATCCTGTTATGAAAAATGTGATCAGCCAGACTAAAAACCCGAGCCAGAATATCTTGGGAATAAGCCCTATCACAACCCCTGCGCTTGTAGCGACGCCTTTGCCGCCTTTAAATTTAAGGAATATTGTCCAGTTATGCCCTGCAATCGCCGAAAGGCCTACCAGTATCCTGTAAAGCTCGGGCCTTGTGACAGGAGCCAGGTATAGAAACCCGGATGCAAGATATGTTGCCGCGACATAGCCTTTAATGATATCTATAATAAGGGCTATTGCTCCTGGTGTTTTGCCCATAATCCTGAATACATTAGTAGCTCCTACATTTCCGCTTCCATATTCGCGAATATCTATGCCTTTGAGGACCCTGCCGAATATGTACGCAGTAGGAATAGCTCCGATTATATAAGCTGCGACAAAACCAAGAAACAATATAACATACCCCATCTTCTGTTCCTCCAACTGTAAAACTCTAAACCCGAAATCCTAAACTCTAAATAAACCCAAAACTCAAAACCCAAAATTTAAAACATCATGTTTAGAGAATTTGAATTTTGTATTTTAAGTTTGCTTAGGATTTAGAGTTTAGCCCGCATAGACTCGACGTCTAGTCGAGGCTGGTGTTTAGGGTTTAAACATTTTCTTTTTAAAATTAATAATCAATGGCACGCCTTCCAGATTCAGCTTTCTTCTGAATATATTAATTAAGCAACTTTTTTCTGTATTCTTTATTGCGCCTGAATTCTTCGCAATAATCTCAAACTCCGGAGGAGAATTTTTCATCTGCCTTATAGAATAAAGCCTGGTTGGATTGAATTCCAGGAATTTCAGGATGCTGTTTAAATCACTCGTTGAAAAATTCTTTCTGGATTTTTCTGCCAGTTCATATGCCCTGTCAAGCGCTTCCATAAGATTTATTTTTTTTAACGCTGACATAAAAACAATCGGCGCATTATACATAAACCTGACATTCTCACGTATAACCTTTTCATATCCGCTTTTATTTACATCCTCTTTTTCCGCAAGGTCCCATTTATTTACAGCCAGGATAAACGGCTTATTATTTTTCTGCACAAGGTCTATTATTTTATGCTCTTCTTTTGTTATGCCAAGCGGCGCATCTACCAGAATCACTGCCACATCGCTTTTTTCAATACTCTCCTCTGTGCGCAATATGCTAAAATACGTAACAGCGTCTTTTATTTTAGCCTTTGAACGTATACCCGCTGTATCAATTATAATAAAAGACCTTCTGTCTTTCTTAAAATAGGTATCTATTGAATCTCTTGTAGTACCCGGGATATCGCTGACAGTAATCCTCTCTTCTCCTAAAATACTGTTGATAAAAGAAGATTTTCCTACGTTTGGCTTGCCGATAATAGCGAGCTTTACCGCATATCTCTCAACAGGCTCTGGGCTCTCCAGAATATTATGCGCGACTCTATCTAAGAGGTCACCTATCCCCAGGCCATGCAAACAGGATATGCTCATTGGTTCTCCAAAGCCTAAACTGTAAAAATCCGGCCCTTTTTGCATCAGGGCTTCATTATCCGTCTTGTTTACAGCTAATATAATATTTTTATCCGCTTTTCTAAGCATATCACTTATCTTGTAGTCCATTTGTAAAATTCCAGAAATAGCGTCGCACACAAAAATAAGCTGATCAGCCTCTTTTATCGCGAACATTATCTGTTTTTCTATAAGCTTTGAGAGGTTTTCTTTTTTTTCAAAATCAAGACCTGGAGTATCTATCAGCTCAAATCTTTTGCCAAACCATTTAACAACAGCGCCTATCCTGTCGCGGGTAGTGGGCCCAAACTCTTCCACTATAGCTTTACGTTTCTGTATAATCCTGTTGAAAAGCGTGGATTTTCCGACATTAGGCCTGCCGACGATAACTACTTTATGTAGATTAACTTTTGTGGGTTTCATTGAGTTGCTTTGAGCCGCGCCAGATATAATCTATTGCAGAAAGCACTGTAAAAAGAATTGCCGGATAAAGAAAAAATCTGTGGTATTTAAACGCTGCTAGAAAAACAAGTATTGTCAACATCTGGAAAAGCGTCGTAGCCTTTCCAAGCCAGCTTGGTTTTATTTTAAGGCTGCCTTTAAGAAAATATATCACTACAGAACCTAAAACTATCACTACATCCCTGCTTATGACTGTCAAAACAGCCCAGGCAGGTATGCGCAAGCTTTCAGGAACAATCTTTATCATAGATAGAGATATGAAAGCGCTTATTATTAAAAGCTTATCAGCTATAGGGTCTAAAACCATCCCTAATTCTGTCACTTGATGCTTCAATCTCGCTATACCGCCATCAATAGCATCGCTGATAGTAGCCAATAAAAATATGCCGAGCGCAACAAACCTTAGGTATTCCCTGCCTTCGCCGTAATAAAGAATGCAGGCAATAAAAAAAGGTGTCAATAATATGCGGAATATAGAGATTTTATTTGCCAGGTTCATGTGTTTTTAAACTATGTTTTCCAAATCTCTTTCAAATATTTTGGTATTCCAGAAGCCTCTTTTGGGCCTACCAAGACTTCCCAGCCTGAAATATCCTCTAGTTTCCCACTCAAGACAGCAACATAACCTGGTATTATTATTTTCTTATGTGCAACTATGGTATCCAGCTCTGTTTTTTTCATAGTATCCGCTATTATTTCAGGAGTAAATTTCTCTGCTGCCCAGGCAGTCAGAACGCTCATGCCTTCCGAGTCTGTAACCAATAGATACGCAGAATGCCCGCTTGCCTCTATCTCCGGAGTAACAGTATAAAATGTCAGAGAAAAATTAGTAGTCACCATGATAGGTGAATTTTTATCAGGAGATCCGAATTTATACAGCTTCGGTTCCACTGTGACTGGTTTCTGCGGATCTGTAAAAATATTCTGGCGCATAGTTATAATCGGCAAAAGGACATCCTCTTCAACAGAATCCAGCACAATTATGCCTGCATATTTAGCGATAAATGTACAGGCGCTTATAACCGTCTGATATTTATCGGGATTTTTTATGAAGCCCGCTGGGACCGAAGCATGTAGTTCCTTGGGCGGAATACTGCCTCGCACCGAGGTGCTAGATATCTGGGTACTCGGCACCGAGGTGAGCCCGCCATTGGTTTCTGCGGCGGGCGAATGTATAAACACAATCACAGGAAAACCAAAAGGCCTGTAATTTCTCTTCAGGCTCAAGCGCCTTATCTGCGTCAGGTCATTCAATGATCCACGTAAAGTTTCAAATCCAGGATCAAGCACTATTTCTTCAATACCTAATCCGCTCGCTTCCATAGAAAGCTTGTCAAGTTCTTCCAGTGTTTTGGCTTTTAGCGCAAGCGGCGCCTTGTAAGCCTTCACCATAGCGCACATATCTTTTAAATTTTTAGAATCAGCAGCGTACACAAGAGGCCTTTTATCAGAACATTTTTTTAACGCGCTCTCTATAATCTTCGGATCAGAACTTATTAAGATAACTGATTTTTTTGAATTTAAAAGAACTCTATCCAAAGCGCTAAGGAATTTTTCGCTGGATGAACTTTTATTTATAAGCGCTATCATATCAATTGCAATATGCTGTCCGACTCTTTCAAAACTTATCTTCTCTATTTCTTTTATCCTGGCTAAAAACGCTGCTTCGTTAAGTGTATCATCCAAGCTTATAGCAATAGCAGGCTCGTGATAAAATGTTTTTTCATGCCTGAACAAAACAGTCTCTCCGCCAATCTCTATAACATTATCCCCTGATCCTAGTTTTATTAGCGCAATAGGCGGCCTGGAAGATTCTTCCAGCGCTTTTCTAGCCTCGGCTGTTATATCAGGACACTCGTCCAGGGATGCTTTTTTCATCGCAAGCTTCATCGCAAACGCAAGACACGTAGGAGATCCGCATTTTTTGCAATTAGTCTTTGGTAATAATTTGTATATGTCTAAACCCGATAGCGCCATTGTTACATAACTCCTTCCATTGTCAACGCAGGATGTTTTACTTTTTCCAAAAATGGCAGCAGTTCTTCTGTGGTAGTACTGATTGTTTCATCTGCTATTTTACTCACAAGATCAGGGTCGCCTAATTCTTCGCCTCTTTTTCTCAATTTATCAGCCAGCGCTTCTTTTAATTCCTTTGGCATCCACACAAGCCTTTTAAGCCCGCCTTCTGCCGAGATAAATTTTTTACTGACAATATACAGCCTGCCCACGCCCATAAAACCCGGAGTCTGCTGCCCTCCCCCTATAGTACCTGCCAATGTAGAAAATGTCATACCTACGGGCGTCATACCTGAGTATTCCCTGTTCACTACCATAAAACCATTCGCTTCGGGCAATATAGCTATTATGCATTCAAAACAACCACAGCTTGTTTCAGGAGCGTCTATAATTGAATATCCGCAGAATCTTTCCAAAGTGCGGTTAGATTTTTGAAACACAATTTCATTCACGCCTTTCCATTCTCCTTTTACAGGATCCAAGCACTCCCCTTTTTTAATTGGTTGATTAGGACCTGAAGGGTTTAGTTCATAAGACGCTTTTGCGTCCAGCCAATTATATGCGCCGCACAGGCCAAGCCTTTCCGGTTTTATAATGCACACATGATTCGGCGCGAAACTCTGGCAAAGCGTGCATGTCCAGAATAGGTCCACGCTTTCATCTGTCATTTTTTCAACCCTTGCATCTCTTTCCCTGTAAGCAACCTGGGCCTCTTTCATCAGCTTTTCTACATCCTTCTGGTTCGTGTAAATAGTGATTTGAGCCTTAGAGACTATGGCGCTAAAAACATCATGGAACCTTGCATGCAGTATCACTCCAAAATGCCTCAGCTTGAATCCTTTTGCCTTTGCGTCCTTTGATATCCTGAGCCAGCACATCTCTCTCTGGCCCATATGGAACACCCCCATTGCCTCATTTAAAAAACTGTGTATCTGTCTTTCTAATATAGGCTCAAAATCTTTCTGCATTTTTCTGCCTGCTACTTCCACCACTATGCCCAGCGGCGCAGCCCAGCCCTCCTCAATTTCTTCCAGCTCCGACCCGACAACTTCTATTTTTCCATCTTCTATTTTTGCAGAATCCACGGTTTTCACGTATTCAAACGCATCTGAATATTTTCCTCCGAACTGTGCATACATTTGTTCTTTTCTGACTCTCTCTCCTTCAAAAGCAGCGCTGTAAGGGACAGGAATATCAATATCGGACACCTTTATCTTAATACCCTTCACCTCTATGCCTCTGGCAATTATCTTTTCAATTTTTTCCTCTACTACCAGGGCTTCGTATACAGTAACCGGAAGCTTGCCAACTTCCGGAACATTCTTGTCATTTGTAATTATAGGAATACCAAGCGCTAACGCGCCTAATCCTGCAGCGCAAGTTATCTCATCAACATATCCCAGGGCAACACAGAAAACAGGAAGGCGCTTTCTGCAATAATCAAGGCAACTTTCCCATTCGCCTCTTTTAATGCCTCCGAAACTCAAAGCCGCCCTTATAGCAAAATTTACTGCAAATATTGCTGAAACAATATCTCCGCCAAGAGGAACAATATATGTCTCCAAGCCTACTTCCACTTTTTCTTGAGCCAGCTGGTCTTTCATATTCTGGCCTTTTGTATTGCCTACCAATAAGGAAACTAGATTTTTTTTCTGGGCATCTCTTATTAATTTAACAGCTGATTTTGAATCAGGCGCCTGGCCTATAAAAACAACAACGCCTGAAATCCTTCCATCGACAAGCTGGATTCCAAGAGACCTCAATATGCTGTCCGGTATAAAACCTATGTATCCCGGCTCAGGACTGTGCTTATCTGCATATCTCAAGGCTGCTATGGCCTCTGCTGACAAAAGAGTAGACACGCCTAGATTCAGGAGCCCGCCTAATTCAGGTATATTAAAACTACCTGCCGGCTTATTTTCGTATAAATTTCTGGCATCGGCAAGAACACTGCCCACATCTTCTAAGGTCTTTGCTTCTTTGCCAAGCAAAGCAAATACCGTAGGCATATAAAAAGCTGTATCCGGAAAACCTATCTCTTTTGTTTTTCCGAGTTTCTGCATTGCGGTTTTTACCGCGCCTTCTGCTAAATCTAAAACATCTCCTGCCCCTTTTTTCCCAAGCTTGGCTATTAATTCTGACATTTATTGCCTCTTTCTATCTTTTTATAATCCAGCTGCATCCAAAACCAATGGAACTTTTTTATCCCATCCTATGGGCATTATATGCACGCCCTGACATACGGGCTTTAATTCTTTTATAAGGCGCGCTGCAATCTCAATTGATTTGGCACTCTTGTCTTTGGCTGTATCTATCTCTACAATCAAATTATCAGGCACAAACACTCCGGCAACATTTTTATTCATATATCTTGCCATACCTGCTGATTTCAAAAGCACTATGCCTGCAATGATTGTTGTCTTTAAATGCGCTGATGCCTTAAGAAATTTTTCAAAAAGATGCATCTCATAAATAGCCTGGGTCTGAAAAAATTGAGCGCCTGCTTCTATTTTTTTCTCCATCTTAATTATTTCAGGTTCTATCGGATCTGCGCCAGGGTTTACAACAGCGCCTACGCAAAATTTAGGGCTTCCTTTCAACTCCTTACCTGCCATATCCTTTCCTGATTGCAAACCTCTGATAACCTCCAAGAGCTGCACTGAATCCAGGTCAAAAACAGGTTTTGCGCCAGGATGATCGCCCAGCGCAGGATGATCTCCTGTTAATGCCAGTACATTCTCTATTCCGAAAACCGCTGCTGATAAAAGGTCTGACTGGAGAGCAAGCCTGTTTCTATCCCTGCAAGTCATCTGAAATACAGGCTCCAATCCATGCTCTATTAAAAGTTTGCACACGGCCAAAGACCCTGTGCGCATAACAGAACTCTGCAGGTCTGTCACATTTATCGCATCCACTCTGCCTTTTATAAGCTCGGCATCCCTGAGAATTTCTCCAACATCAATACCCTTCGGCGGAGCTATTTCAGATGTAATTATAAACTTTCCTGATTTTATCTTTTCGCAAAGCGCCATAATATTATATATGATCTGCTTTGCAGGGGACAGGCATACCTGTCCCCTGCAATTAGATTTGTTGTTTAAACGCTTCTACTGCGTTCCGCATTAAAATTGCTACTGTTAAAGGCCCGACTCCGCCAGGAACAGGAGTAATATATGAGGCTTTTTCAACTGCTTTATCGAATTCTACGTCGCCTACTATCTTGCCTTCAACGCGATTAATCCCAACATCAATCACAATAGCGCCTTCTTTTATCCAGCCGCCTTTTATAATACCTGCCTTACCAACTGCCACTATCAAAATCTCAGCTTTTTTTACAAATTCCGGAAGCGTTCCTCTCTGGCCTGTAGCTATGTGGCATACTGTTACAGTTACAAATTTGTTTAATAACAAAAGTGCGAGCGGCTTTCCAACAATCTCGCTATGCCCTACAATAACTGCCTCTTTCCCGTATAATTCAAAGCTAGGCACTGAATTTAAAAGTTCCATGCAGGCAGCTGCCGTGCAAGGTAAAATCTTTGCCGTCCCAAAAACAATCTCTCCCATATTCTCTGGATGAACAGCTTCTATATCTTTTAAAGGAGATATGTACCTGGATATAAGCTTTGCGTCTATATGCTGCGGTAAAGGCATCTGGACTATAATCCCATGAACTGATTTATCTTTATTAAGAGACTCCATGACTTTTATAAATTCATCCTGTTTTATATTTGCGTCTAATTTTTTGAGCTCGTATTCTATGCCCAGCTCTTTTGCATTTTTTTCCTGGGATTTTAAATATACCTCCGATGCCGCATTCTCGCCTGCCTGAACGCTCACAAGCTTTGGGCCAGAGCCGTATTTACTTTTTAAAGTTTCGATTTCTGCTTTTATGTTTTCCTTTATCTTTAAAGCAACACTCTTGCCTTCCAGTAATTTAGCGGGCATAATTACAGCATCCTTTCGTTTGTTAATGAGCACTTGACCCTGCACTAATTTGCTCGGTAAATACACCATTCAAATTGGTGCAGGGTCAATGTGCAAATTAATCCCGAGCAACCCTATTTTTTTATCAGGTTGCGCTTTATACGATAATCCCTCGCTGCATATAATCAAGAATCAAGACAGCTCGGGGTAAGTTCGGCCAAATGACTTACGTCGCACTTTGCGCTCTTTAAGTCATGGCCTCACTTATTTTAGAAATTGATTTTTTATACAGGTCAGATATCTCTTTCTTAAGAGTGCTTAAAACCTGTCTTTCTTTTTCTACAAAAAGTGCATCCTTTATTCCCTTAAGGTTTATCTCCGCATTAAATACGCCTGAATTAAAACCAGCCTCTAAAAGCTCTGAACCACATCCCACATCTGTTATCAAATTGACATTCGATTTCTCAGCCAGGCCTAACGAGACTTTCATGCCTGATCTTGCCAGCTCGCACATTTTTAAAGAAATACAATACCCATCTTTCAGCGCTTTATCAATGATTTTTTCATCTTTTGTTTTGAATGCAGTGCATATGGAAGAATACACCTTCGTATCTTCGTCTACTAAAATAAGGAATTCCTCTCTTATTTTTTTAATTACTATAAGATAACTGCTCACAGCCTCTTCTATATCTTTATATTTTTTGTTCCCAATCGTAAAATTGCAAACCATCTCCAGTAACGCCGCGCCTAACGCTCCAGCTAAGCCAGCTGCGCTTCCGCCGCCAGGCGTAGGCTCTCTTGCAGCCAGGTCATCAACATATTTTTTTATATCTTCGTTTATATACATATCAATAAGAATATCTGTCGCTCAGGTCAAAAGCATTTTTAATAAGTTTTATATCCGGCTTGGCGGAATCTATATTATTAATTGCAACCACGTCAAACCTGCAGCTTTTATTTTCCAGCTTGAATTTTTTTATATACATCAAGGCCGCTTTTGAAACCGACAGCTGTTTCTTTTTTAATATTGTTTCTTCAGGAAAGCCGAATGCCGTATTTTTTTTAGCCCTGACCTCCACGAAACAAATACAGCCTTTATAATCCGCTATTATATCTATTTCTCCAAGCTTTGTCCTGTAATTTCTTTCTATTATTTTATAACCTTCCTTGCGCAAACAAGAAACAGCTAACCCTTCTCCTCTATTTCCTGATTTAATTCTTGCAAATGTCATTTCTTTAATGAGCGCTTGACCCAGCACTAATTTGAATAACATATTTACCCAGCAAATTGGTGCTGGGTCAATGTGCGAATTAATCCCGAGCAACCCCTATTTTTCATCATGTTGCGAGGGATAAAACTTTATATGATAATCCCTCGCTGCATATAATCAAAAATCAAGGCAACTCAGGATAAGTTCGGACATATAGCTTACGCCGTCCTTCCCTCGGGGCCGAGTCCCTAGCTAGCATGCCCCTCGGGACGAGGTCGGACTCCGTAAGCTATGTCCTCACTTATAGGCGCGAAACTTTTTCTGTGCACCGGACAAGGCCCATATTGCTCAATAGCCTGCAAGTGTAATTTCGTGCCATATCCTTTGTGTTTTGAAAAACTATAAAGAGGATATTTTTTATCATATTGATTCATGATCGCGTCGCGCGTTACCTTTGCCACTATTGACGCAGCTGCTATAGAAAAACTTTTAGAATCGCCTTTTACAATTGGGATTGTTTTATAAGGGAGAAATCCGCCGAACACGCCATCTACAAGAACGCAGATATTTTTTCGGATATTTTTTTCTTTTTTATCAGCCAGGCGGCAAAATTTGGATACTAGTTTTTTAACTGACTGCTTCATTGCTGCAAGCGTTGCCATATGTATATTTTCTCTATCTATGTATTTATTATCTTTGATGCCTACGCCAAAAATAGCCTTTTCTGATATTTCTTTGAATGCTTTTTTTCTTTGAGCAGGCTGAAGTTTTTTGGAATCGTCTATTCTCTCTTTGTACCCAAGGATACTGTATCTCTTAGATGGAAAAAGTTCCAATATAACAGCGCCCGCCACCACAGGTCCTGCGAGAGGCCCCCTGCCAGCTTCGTCAAGGCCTATTATTATAGAAGCGCCTTTAAGAAACGCTTTTCTCTCCCAAACCAGCATCTGTCTCGCTTTTAACGACTTCTCTTTCTTCTTTGACTGAAGTGTGCTTGCCAATTCTTTTCCTCAGATAATACAGCCTTGCTCTTTTAACCTTACCTTTTTTAATAACTTTTATTGAGTCTATTTGAGGGGAATGTACCTGAAACACCCTCTCAACCCCTTCTCCGAAAGATATATGCCTGACCGCAAATGTCTCTTTTATCCCTGAACCTTTTCTGGCAATAACAATGCCTTCAAAGGCCTGCGACCTGGTTTTGTCGCCTTCTTTTATCTTGACTGCCACCCTGACACTATCTCCAACTTTGAAATCAGTAATTCCCTTTTTCATAAAATCTTTTTCCAATTCTCTAATTATATCCATATCTCCTCCCAAATTTTGCGAAGCCCCGCCCTTTTAGCGAGTCTTCGTAGCATACCCGCCAAAAGGGCGGGACGAAGCAAAATTTGATCCCGAGTCCGCCAAAGTTATGTGGCGAGACGAGGGATCTTTACGTTTAATAAATCAGGCCTTTTTTTCTTGGTTATTTTCTGTGCCTCTTTTTTTCTCCATTCTTTTATTTTCTCATGATCCCCGGACAAAAGTACTTCAGGGACTTTCATGCCGTTATAATCAGCCGGCCTTGTATAATGCGGGTATTCTAAAAGGTCTTCTGAGAATGACTCATCCTTGGAAGAATCTTTATCTCCAAGCGCGCCTGGCAGAAGCCTTACAACGCTGTCAATAACCACCATGGCCGGCAATTCCCCGCCAGTCAATACGAAATCTCCTATCGATATCTCATCGTCTACAAGACTCTGGGCCACTCTTTCATCTATGCCTTCGTAATGGCCGCACAACAGCACCATATGCTCATATTTCGATAACTTCGCAGCTAACCCCTGATCCAATTTTTTGCCCCTAGGGCTCAGTAGTATTATTCTAGTCTTAAGCCTGTGATCTTTTGTTTTCCTTCTTATATAATTAACTGCTTCAAAAAATGGCCCGGCATTCATTACCATGCCAGGGCCTCCACCAAAAGGCTTATCGTCCACCTTTTTGTGTTTATCTCTTGAAAAAAGCCTTAAGTCTATTATATTTATTTCAATAACACCTTTATCCTGAGCCTTTTTTATAATAGACTCTCCCAGGACCGGGCCAAACATTTTAGGAAATATCGTCAGGACATCTATGCGCATTATAGCGGATAGCGTTTAGCGTATAGCGTATAGCGTTTAATCTTCCTATCCGCTATCCGCTCTACGCTATCCGCTAAAACTTTAAATTACCCCTTGCTTTTTGAAAAGGCTCTTTACAATCTCCGTAGCCGTAGCGCCTTTTGACAACCAGAACCTGGCCCTTTCTTTATCTATGCTTATAAAGGTTGGCTTTTTGGATGGATCATAATATCCTAATTCCTCTATTGTCTTACCATCTCTTGCGCGCCTAATGTCGCATACAACTATCCTGCGATGAGGTTTTTTCTTTGTTCCTAATCTTTTTAATCTAATTCTAACTGCCATGTATCCTCCCAAATTTTGCGAAGCCCCGCCCTTTTAGCGAGTCTTCGTAGCATACCCGCCAAAAGGGCGGGACGAAGCAAAATTTGATCCCGAGTCCGCCAAAGTTCTGTGGCGGACGAGGGACCTTCACGTTAATCTTCCTTTTCTCTTTTTATCTTTACGCCTAGTTTTTCTAATTTTTCTTCTATATTATGATATCCCCTGTCAAGGTGGTATATCCTGGATATTTCTGTTTTGCCTTTTGCGACAAGCGCTGCCAGAACCAGGCCCGCACTAGCCCTTAAATCAGAAGCCATAACAGGCGCTGCGCTCAACTTTGAAACACCTTTCACTATTGCGCTAGAACCTTCCAGTATTATATGCGCGCCCATCCTTGCGAGTTCGCTTATATGAATAAATCTTTCTGGATATATTTTTTCCGTTATAATGCTTATGCCCTTAGTCATGCACATGAGCGCCATCATCTGAGCCTGCATATCAGTAGGAAAACCCGGATAAGGCAAAGTAGTAACGTCAACAGGCCTTATAAAACCTGTTTTAACAACGCGGAGCCCGTCTTTTGTATTTGTAATTTTTACGCCCACATCTTTTAATTTATCTATCACAGCTCCGAGATATTCTATGTTGGCGCCTCTTATTAATATATCTCCTCCTGTAATAGCAGCTGCTATCATGAAAGTGCCTGCCTCTATCCTGTCATTTATTATTGAATATTCTATTCCATGAAGGGCTTTTACGCCTTCTATTTCTAATATCGGAGTTCTCTGGCCTTTTATTTTAGCTCCCATTTTAACAAGAAAATCTGCCAGGTCGCAAACCTCTGGCTCGCATGCCGCGTTTTCAATAACAGTCTTTCCTTTTGCAAGGGTAGCCGCCATCATAACATTTGCTGTCGCAAGAACACTCGACCCGAATTTGCCTCCAAGATAAACGCGGCCGCCTGTAAGATTTTTTGCATTCGCAATTATATATCCGTGTTCCACTTTCAGGTCAGCTCCCATGGCTTTAAGGCCTTTTACATGTAAATCAATCGGCCTGGGCCCTATCACGCATCCTCCAGGCATTGATACTTCTGCGTGTTTCAATTTTGCAAGTAAGGGGCCCAAAACACAAACACCAGCCCTCATTGTGCTGACAAGTTTATACGGCGCGACATAGCTACTATATCCATTTGGATGAATAACACAAACTCCGTCTTCCATATCAGCCCTGACACCCATATTCCTGAGTATCCTGAGCATGGTATACACATCCCGTAAAGGCGGAACATTTTTTATAACACTCTTTTCATCCGTTAGAAGAGTAGCTGCAAGTATCGGAAGCGCGGCATTTTTTGCACCGCTTATATCTACAGTGCCTTTCAGCCTTACGCCCCCTTCTATAATAAATTTATCCACGTGTAATAGCCTTTGAATTTCGCTCCCGTAGCTTTACTTCGCAAAACGAAGTAGCGGGAGCGAAATTGGTTAAGGAATCAGTTTTAACTTTACAAATAGTGCCAGGCACTATTTGTAAAGTTACCACCCTGTCTATTTGGTTAAAATCTTTAATTGTCTTATATATCTTATATATATTATTTGAAGAAAATATATCCTTTACAGCCTGGGCCTGGCCAAAACCAATTTCCACTAAAATACTGCCGCCTTCTTTTAAATATCTATAAGCCTCTTTTGCTATAATCCTGTAAAAATCCAACCCATCTTTCCCGCCGTTCAAAGCTATTTCAGGCTCTTTCCTAACTTCTTTCTGCAAAAAAGAAAGCTCTTCTTCTTTTATATAAGGCGGGTTGCAGATTATTATATCAAATTTAGAATTTTTAACAACATTTTCTTGTTCTATTATACCAGCGTTGATACTGAGGCAGCCTTTATCCCGAGACTTGCCGCTGAATGTATCAAATACTAAAGCGTTAAAAAGATTTCCTTTATAAAATTTTATCCTATCGCTTACATCATGCCTAACTGCATTTTTCTCTGCTATTTTTAAAGCAGCATCAGATACGTCTGTTGCAACTATTTCAGCCTGTGGCATTAATTTTGCTAAGCTTACGGCAATGTTGCAGGAACCTGTACAAAGATCCAATATTCTGCCTGAAGCAGGTATAGAGCATACAGCAAGCGCTTCATTAACCAATATCTCTGTCTCTGGCCGTGGAATCAAAACATCTTTTGTTACAACAAAATCCAGCCCCATGAATTCTGCGCAGCCTGTAATGTATTGCGCAGGTTCTCCGCTCATGCGGCGGTTAACAAGAGAATTATATAACTCTTCTATCGTCTCATTGACAACAAAATCTCTGGCATATAAGTCAATTCTAGCGCAATTAAATAAATATTCCAGGAGCATTTCAGCTTCCACCTTGGAAATGGAACCGGAATGTTTATTTATCAAATAAAATATATCTTTTTTTGTATTGGTTAGTTTCGATATCATGAACTTTGTTTTCCTAACCTCATTTTTCTCTCTGCCTGTATCAATGCATCTATGATTTTATCCATCTCGCCTTCCATTACATTCGGCAGGTCGTGTATTGTAAAACCTATCCTGTGGTCTGTAACGCGTCGATCTGGAAAATTATAAGTCCTTATTTTTTCGCTCCTATCTCCTGAACCTACCTGTACGCGCCTGTCCTTTGCTATTTTATCATCATGCTCTTTTCTTATGTGTTCCAGAAGCCTCGCCCTTAACACTCTCATAGCTTTTTCTTTATTCTTGTTCTGAGACCTTTCATCCTGACAGGTAACTACCATGCCTGAAGGAATATGCGTAATACGCACAGCTGATTCTATCTTGTTTACGCCCTGGCCGCCTGCTCCTGAAGACCTGAAGACATCCAGCCTGATATCCTGAGGGCTAATCTGCACTTCCACTTCTTCTGCTTCAGCCAGTACAGCAACGGTTACAGCAGATGTATGAATCCTGCCCGATGCCTCTGTAGCAGGAACCCTCTGAACCCTATGCGTACCTTTTTCGTATTTAAATTTTTTATAAACACTCTTGCCTTTTACAGCGAATATCACTTCCTTAAAACCTCCTCCTTCGGCAGAATGAGAATCCATAATCTCTACCTTCCAGTTGTTTTTCGCGGCATATTTGGAATACATCCTAAACAAATCCCCTGCAAATAACGACGCCTCTGCGCCGCCCGTACCTGCCCTTATTTCCATAATAACATCTTTATCCGAATCAGGGTCTTCCTCAAGCATCATCTCTTCTAATTCAAGCTCAAGCTGTTTTTTTCTTTCTTCAAGCTCTCCAGCCTCTTTCTCAGCCATTTCAATAATTTCCTTATTGGATTCTTTCTCCAAAAGGTGCCTTGCTCCGTTTATTTCAGAAATAACCTTTTTATACTCGTTGTATTTCCTAACAACATCTTCAAGCGAGGACAGTTCTCTGGCGAGCTTCTGATATCTATCCATATCAGCTATAATATCATGGTCTGCCATCAACACATGCAGTTCATTGTAACGCTCTAACAGAGAGTCTAATTTATCAAACATATCTTTAAAAATCCGAAATCCGAATATCGAAATCCGAAACAATGTTCAAATTTTCAAAATCCAAATGTTCAAAACGTCTAAGTTTTAAACATTTAAAAATTAGAATTTCGAATTTGTTTCGAATTTCGGATTTCGTGTTTCGGATTTAGAATTTTATCCTTCATTTTTCTTATATTTCTTCAAAAACTTCTCCACCCTGCCCGCAGAATCCACGAATTTCTGCTTGCCTGTAAAAAATGGGTGGCATTTAGAACATATTTCTACGCGCAGGTTTTGTTTTGTAGAACGAGTGTGAATAACCTCTCCGCATGCGCATGTAATAATTGCTTCCTTGTACTCCGGATGAATTTTTTCCTTCATTGTATCCTCCTTTAATGAGCACGTGACTTATGGAGCGAGTGAAACGAGCGAACATAAGTCACTGTGCGAATTTATTTGTTCATGCTATCCAAGAAATCTTCATTTGTCTTGGTTTTGCTGATTTTCTCTATTAGAAGCTCCATTGCTTCTACGCTATTCAATTCATTTAAAACTTTTCTCAGCAGCCATATCCTCTGCAGCTCTTTTGCATCTACAAGCAGATCCTCTTTTCTGGTATTAGACCTTTTAATATCTATAGCAGGATAAATCCTTCTCTGAAAAAGAGTCCTGTCCATCTGCAGCTCCATATTACCTGTGCCTTTAAATTCTTCAAAAATAACTTCATCCATCCTCGAGCCCGTATCTACAAGGGCTGTTGCTATAATAGTAAGGCTTCCGCCTTCTTCTATATTTCTTGCTGCGCCAAAAAACCTCTTTGGTTTATGAAGCGCATTTGAATCTACGCCGCCCGAAAGTATTTTGCCTGAATGCGGGACTACAGTGTTATACGCCCTGGCCAGCCTTGTTATGCTATCTAAAAGCACCACTACATCTTTTTTGTGTTCCACTAATCTCTTTGCTTTTTCAAGCACCATCTCCGCAACCTGAACATGTCTTTCAGCAGGCTCGTCAAAGGTAGAGCTGATAACTTCGCCTTTTACAGATCTCTGCATATCAGTAACTTCTTCAGGCCGTTCGTCTATCAATAACACCATAATAATAGCATCAGGGAAATTAGTTGCGATGCTATTAGCTATCTTTTGCATTATTATAGTTTTGCCGCTATAAGGAGGCGCGACTATCATGCCTCTCTGTCCTTTTCCCACAGGAGTCAATAAATCCATTATGCGCATAGACGTGTCTATTGTTTTTGTCTCCAATTTATATCTTACGTTAGGATATATCGGAGTAAGGTTATCGAAAAGCACCTTGTCTTTTGCCGCCTCAGGACTTTCAAAATTAACAGCCTCCACCTTTAATAATGCAAAATATCTCTCGCCTTCTTTAGGAGGCCGTATCTGCCCGCTCACTGTATCACCTGTCCTTAGTTCGAATTTCCTGATCTGCGAAGGCGATATATATATATCGTCAGGACACGGCAAATAGTTATAGTTCGGCGATCTGAGAAAGCCAAATCCATCAGGCAATATCTCCAGCACCCCTTCTCCAAATATAAGCCCGTCCTTTTCTGTCTGAGCCTGAAGAACCTTAAATATCAGGTCTTGTTTTTTGAGCCCGCTTACCTCGTTCACATTCAGACCATGAGCAAGTTTATTCAACTCTGATATTTTCATTGATTTCAATTTTTCGATATCCAGTTTTTCTTTTACGTCCATATTACACTCCTTTAATGAGCACTTGACTTATGGAGTCTTACAAGACGACATAAGTCAATGTGCGAATTAAACCCAGCACCAATTTTTATATGCTGAGTTATAGTTTATTTCTACCTCTTTAAATCTACAAAATTCTACTTGCATAGAGTTATCTTAGAAAAATTGGTGCTGGGTAAGTTCGGACTTATACTTGACATCGGTCAATTATCGATGTCAAGTATGTCCTCACTTATTTTTTTCCAGATCTCCCTGACCTGGGTTAATGTGCTTGATTTTGAGCCGCTATTATCTATGATAAAATCCGCGAATGCCAATTTTTTCTTAAAAGGCATTTGCATACTTATTCTCTTCAGAGTCTCTTTGGCAGGCAACCCCCTTGACTCTCTTATTCTTTTAATCTGATCCTCTTTCTTATTGGCCACCAATATTATCCTATCCGTTTCTTTATAAAAATCTGATTCTATCAAAAGCGGCGCATCAATAACAATAAATTTGCTTTTTTTTGATTTTATAATTCTTTTTATCTCTTTTGTAACCTCCGCATGAGTAATGCTGTTCAGAAGCTTAAGCTTTGATTTATCTTTAAAAACAATCTTCCCTAGTTTTTCCCTATCTATCTGGCCAGGCCTCGCTAATATATCTTTTCCAAAATATCTTACTATTTTTTTATAACAACTTTCCCCTCGTCTGATTAAAGAATGATAAACTTTATCTGCGTCAATTGCATAAGCACCAAGCCTTGTAAACATTTTCGCAACCGTTGTCTTCCCGCTCCCAAAACTTCCTGTAATTCCGATAATCATAATATTATACCAGTCTCCGTTCGGTGATCGGAGTTTAATGTTATTCTAGTATTCTAAAAATCACGCATCCTCCATCTCCAGCCAATTCTTGCCATATCGCACGCCTACCTTTATAGGAACCGATAGCTTTACCGCGCCTTCCATTTCTTTTTTTACAAGCTTTTTCATTTCATCCAGTTCGCCCTTTAGTACTTCAAAAACAAGTTCATCGTGCACCTGTAAAGTCATAAGAGACTTTAACTTTTTTTCTTTCATAGACCTGTGAATATTTATCATCGCGATTTTTATCAGGTCAGCTGCCGAACCCTGAACAGGCGTATTTATGGCAATTCTTTCCGCCTGCTGCTGTTCCCTCATCCCGCCTGTTTTTATCTCCGGAATATACCTTCGCCTGTTAAAAAGTGTCGTCACATATCCCACAGACCTCGCTTCTTCTATTTTATCTTCCATATAAACTCTCACAGCCGGATATCTTTCAAAATATGAATCTATAAATTGCTGGGCATTCCCAGGGTCTATTCCAAGGCCCTTGCCTAATCCAAAAGCGCTAATGCCGTAAATAATCCCGAAATTCACAGTCTTGGCATTCGCCCTCATTTCAGGCGTTACTTCTTTTTCATCTACTCCAAAAATAAGAGAAGCTGTATGGCTATGCACATCCCTGTCCTTTTCAAATGCAGCTATAAGCTCAGGGTCTTTTGAGAGATGCGCCAGGATTCTGAGTTCTATCTGGGAATAATCAGCTGACACTATAAAATTGCTTTTTTCTCCAATAAAAGCCTTTCTTATTTTCCTGCCCTCTTCTGTCTTTATAGGAATATTCTGAAGATTGGGGTTGGAAGATGAAAGCCTTCCGGTAGCAGTAACCGCCTGGTTAAAAGAGGTATGAAGCCTCCCTGTTTTTTTATTAATAAGTTCCGGCAGCGCATCCACATAAGTAGATTTAAGCTTGGATAGCTCTCTGTATCTCAGCAGTTCTTTAGGCAATGGGTGCAAAGAAGAAAGTTTTTCAAGGACCTCCACATCCGTAGAAGCACCCGTCTTTGTCTTTTTAACTACAGGCAAGCTTAATTTTTCAAATAATATCCGGCTAAGTTGTTTTGGGGAATTAATATTAAATTCCTCTCCTGCTATCTGGTATATATCTTTAATAAGAGAGGAGAGTTCTTTCTCTATTTCAAGCGAGGTTTCTTTTAAGAAATCAACATCTATCTTGACTCCATTTTTTTCCATATCGCTTAAAACACCTATAAGCGGTAGTTCTATATCATTAAAAAGCGATTCCAGCTCCTTTTTAAAAAGTTCTTTTTCAAATATGTTTTTAAGCCTCAGCGTAACATCGCTGTCTCCACATGAATACATGGAGACCTTCCCTATCTCCACCATATCCATTGTAATTCTCTTCTTGCCTGTGCCCAGAAGTTCGTTAATCGGGGTCATTTTATGGCCAAGATATTCAAACGCAAGGTCATCCAGGCCATGGCTCATCCTAGAAGGGTTTAACAAGTATGACGCTATCATTGTATCGTGAGTTATGCCCCTGACCTCTATGTCATAGTTTGACAATACAAGTTTGTCGTATTTTATATTCTGCCCTATTTTTTTTATGTTTTCGTCCTCAAGGATAGGCTTTAGTTCTTTAATAGCTGCCTCTAAATCTATGCCTTTGGCATAGGGCATAGAACATAGAGCCACATAGTACGCCTCGCCCTCTTTCCAGCAAAACGATATGCCCACAAGCCCTGCTTTCATCGGCTGCTCGCTTGTAGTTTCTATATCCAGGACAATTTCTTTTTTTGTTTTTAACTCCTTAATAAAATCCTTAAAGTCTTCATGGCTGCATATTGTCTTATAACACGCCTCTTTATGCACATCTGAATTAGAAGACGTAATCTCCCTTGCAAATGTTTTAAATTCCAGATCTTTAAAAATCTCTAACAGCTTTTCCGAATCAGGGTTTTTTACGCGCATATTTTCAATATCTATTTCTATTGGCACATCTGTATCCACTGTCGCCAGCTCTTTAGACATCCTCGCACTATCTTCCTGCTCAGACAGCATCTTTCTTCTTGGCTCGCTTTTTATCTTATCAAGATTCTTATAAATATTGTCCAAACTTCCAAACTCCTTTATCAACTCTATAGCTGTTTTTTCTCCTATGCCGTGCACTCCAGGAATATTATCAGTTGCATCTCCGCTAAGCGCAATAAAATCAGTTATATTGCCGGGCCCAAGCCCTGAAAACCTCTCCTGGACTGTTTCACTGTCATAAATCAGATCGTCCTTATGGGTACTATAAACTTTAATATTCTTATCAACTATTTGCAGCATATCTTTGTCACCAGTAACTATATACACGTCTATGCCCTGCTGAGATACTTTTTTAGCAATAGTTGCCAATATATCATCTGCCTCAAAACCCTGCTTTTCAAAAATAGGTATGTTATACGCAGATACGGTTTCCTTTATCAAGCCCATCTGGCTTGCCAGGTCATCAGGCATAGGCTTTCTATGTACCTTGTAATCCTCAAACTGTTTATGCCTGAACGTAGGGCCTTTCAAGTCAAATGCCACAGCAAGATAAACAGGTTTTTCTTTTTCCAGCAATTTCTTAAGCATCAGTATAAAACCGTAGACAGCATTTGTAGGTTTGCCTTTTGAATTCACGAGCTCTCTTATGGCATAAAAAGCCCTGTAACAATAAGAATTTCCATCAATCAAAAAAAGTTTTTCTTTTTTAGTCATTCATTATTTATACGGGATTTCCTAAGATAGGAAGGGTGTTTCTTTGCATAAAATCAGGCAGTTTTATTCTGGTAAAATACTCAGTATCGCTTCGAATTCTTTTCTAGCTCCTGCAAAATCTTTCTGGCGGTAATGTATCATGCCTTCTTTGTAATAATCCTCGATCCTTTCCTCCTTCATTTTAAACTTTATTTCTTCTTCCAGCTCTAAAAGCAGTTTGTTTCCTGAAGAATTCTGTTCAGCAAGCCTTATTGTATCTAGCGCCTTTGTATACTCGCCTTTATTGTAGTAATCTTTTGCTTTATTATAAGAGGAACTTGATTCGCTGCTAGTTGTTGATTTTGTTTTAACCTCTCCTTTTGCAGCAGAAACGCTTTCTTCTTTCAGCCTTTCTTCAGCCAGCCTTAACGATTCTTGCAATTCGCTGTCTATATTTTTATTCGATTTAGACACCTTTTTTACAACAGGTTTTTTATTTTCAGAGCCTATTTTTGTCCACTTAGATTCTTTTTTTTGTTTGGGTTCTTTATTTTTTTTTACTTCTTTTTTCTTAATTACAGGTTCTGGTTTTTCTTCTACAGGCTTTTCTCTTTCTGCCTGCTTTTTAACAACAACTTGCTGTTTTGTCTCAGTGCTATCCTTTTCTGTTTTATCAAGAAGCCCGAGTTTTTCCAGCCTATTTTTTGCCTCCTGCGTCCAGGGGTCTTCAGGGGAGCCTAATTTATACCTTCTCATCCAGTGATAAGCAGCTTTTTCCAAATCGCCTCTTCTTTCATTAAGGAGCGCCAAGTTTGCATGAACTTCTTTATAATTAGGATTGATAGTAAGAGCTTTATTATATTCTGCCTCTGCCCTGTCCATCCATCCTTTTATCTCAAATAAAATACCAAGATCATTATGCGGAGAAGCGTATTCCGGTTTCAAATTAACTGCCTTTTGATACCATTCAATAGCGGTATCGATATCCCCGCGCTGCTGCGCCTCATACCCCTTTGTCCTGTAATCTTCTGCTTCATCTGATATACTAGCCGCCTTATTGGCATATGTATAAGAGGTATTTAAAACTATCGAGAAAAATAAAATTATAAAATAGACTAAGCTAGATTTTACAAATCTTCTGGGGCTTGCTTTTTCCATTGTTTATAAGTTTATCATATACCTCTTATTGCGTCAAGAGTAAAGTTTTTCGGGCACGGGAATGGGAAAAGACATCCTATACCCCTCTTTAAAGGGTTAGAGTTAAAGAATTTATTAATTATAGGTGAAGTTAAAAATGGTTTTTGGTTTTGTACCGTTTTGGGTTTTGTTGGATGGTTTTGTGGTTTTGGGTGGTTTTGTACCGTTTTGAAATTCTCCTATCAATGGTGGTTTTGGTGGTTTTGTACCGTTTTGAAATTCTCCTAGGTGGTTTTGTACCGTTTTGAAATTCTCCTATCAATGTGTCCCTGTTCCAACGTTTCAATCTTAAATCTATCTTTTTTGAAAGAAAACCACCCACATCCTGTGTCTATATACCAGGAGGTGTTATTATGCCAAGAGTACCGAGAACCTTTATGAACTACCCTTGTTATCACGTTATCACAAGGGGAAATCAAAGACAAATTGTTTTCAGAGACGAGAAAGACTGCTGTGTATACTTAAAAATACTTCGAAAAGCCAAGCATAAATATCAGATACTCCTCTATTCCTACTGCCTCATGCCAAACCACGTCCATCTTTTAATTGAAACACGTTCATCTTCAAACATGTCTAAATTTATGCAATGGCTAAATCGCGGATATTCAGCATATTTTAACCAGGTCTACAAAACTTCAGGTCATCTCTGGCAGGGAAGATTTATCAGTAAACCCATTCTTAAGGATCAATACTTAATGCACTGCGCTAATTATATCGAATCAAATCCTGTGAGGGCCAAAATGGTAGAGAATATCGCTGATTATAAATGGTCTAGCTATAAAGAAAGATGTCTTTCTTCAGAACCTATCATACTTGATGAAATCAGGGACACTTTGGAGCGTAATCCTGGGACAGATTAGTAAGGCGCTTCCAAAACGGTACAAGAAACAAAGAAACACTTTGCGGGGTTCGCTTGAGCGAATCCCAAGCCAACCCCATTCATCTCCGCCTTCACCCCTCGACTGCGCTCGGGGCGGGCAGGCGTGGCTTTCTGGCGAGAGGTAAAGTTAGGGGGACTATTTTTTTAGGTGGCCGGAAAAATAGTTGCCGGTTAAGGCATCAATGTCTGCGGTTAGCTCTTGAAGCCTAAGCTCTTTTTCAAGGCTAAGTTTTAAATCTTTGGGAGGGGAAGCAAACAGATCTATCTGAAGCCGCCTTCTTTCAAAATATGTCCTAGTAACCTCGTTCATTATATCGTCTCTAAGCTCTACCATCAGCTTCGAACGGGTATCTATGGATGTCTGGTCACTGCTCCAGATAAGATCACCTAAATCCCAGCTCATGGAAATATCCCAAATGACAGCGTCTTTGCCTTTTTGGAGAGTATCTGGATTTGTGCCTGAATCCCAGTGCCAGTAATCAGTGATATATCTATCCAAACCTACTGAAACATTCGGAAGCAATGCTTTTTTCTCAGCCGCGCTTCTCCATTCTTTTATCTTATCAGGATGGACTTCCGCGTATTTAATAGCTGCTTCCTGTATATCGCTGATAGCAGGTTCGTCTTCAAATTTTTTTAAAATATCCTTTTTCTGGTTTTCAAGATTGCCGTCTAAGACAAACTTAGTTATTGTATTTTGCCTGCGCTCATACAAGCCTTTCTTTGTCACAACCCAAATATCCCCATCAGAATCTATTGCCATAGAACTTGCTTCTTTAGTAGCCATGCCCTTATATAAATTTTGCCATAATTTATCTTTGTCTGAAAAGATAAAAATTCCTTTATCTGTTATTGCGTACAAGGCATCACCGACTAAAATACGTTTTATGCGTAAAGACATAAGTCCTGTATTAATAAAACTCTTCCATGTTTCGCCCTTATCTCCGCTTATAAAGATTCCTGAATCAGTTGCAAGAAATACAATATCTTTATTAATAATCATGCTATTTACTGGTTTTACTGCCTTCAGCGACTCATCTGTGATATCCGCATCATATTCGGCGTCTCCTCTGGATGTCACAAATGTCCTTTTCCAGCCAGCACCTGAATTTTTGTATACGCCTTTTTCTGTTACGACAAATATCGTATCGTCCAAAAATTCAATCCATTTTAAATTAAAACCAGCTCCTCCTATATTATCCTTGGCCCAGATGATGCCATTATCGCCGCTTATAAAAAGGCCGGCGTCCGTAGCAAGATATATCCTTTTATCTTTTGAAAACGCAATATGCGTTACATTGTTTTCTTTTTCCCCAACACCTTTAAATATCTTTTTCCAGCCTGCTTTACCGTCATTGCTTGTAAACACGCCATCTTTTGTGCAGACAAAAATACCCACTTCCAGAGCCCTGACAAAATTAATCGCATCATAATTTGCCTGGCTGGAAAATACTAATAACCAGGTATTGCCGTTATCATCTGTTCGGTATAAGGTTTTTACGCCAGATACATAAACAACCCCTTTCGTATTATAATCTACGCTAATCTCTTTTAAATCAGGGTCTTTAATCCCAGATACCAGATTCCATGTATCTTCGCAAAAAACATAACCAGTGAAATTAAAAATAAATATGGCGATTGCTGATAGGGGCAAGAAACACTTCAAGGCGCACCTCCTCGTATAATATGTTTTTAGTGAATCTTTTAGTAGCAGTGCTGTGGAGAATGTGGGTAACTCCGAAGGAGTTATCCATCATTATCCACAGCGGATCCCAAAATTGTTCTTTATATTCAAGAGAGAC
>Ga0247841_10002196_pt1 | contig 40084 bp, 39 predicted proteins | sample LaCruzMarch2015__2_FD_192410 | JGI IMG/M metagenome (GOLD analysis project Ga0247841, IMG submission 192410) | Freshwater microbial communities from meromictic Lake La Cruz, Castile-La Mancha, Spain - LaCruzMarch2015_18m | ecosystem: Environmental > Aquatic > Freshwater > Lake | place: Spain...
AAACATTCAACATTTGGGAAAGGTTGGTCCAAACAACTTTTAGAAAAAGTGATAAAGGTTAAATCAAAAGAGTTTGGCTCCACCTTTCCTAAAGGTGGATTCGTAAAACAGAAAAAAATAAAATTTGTAAATTAAATAACAATGACTTTAGAATTAAAAAAATTCGATATGAAAAGTATTAGTTTCAAATCCAATGAATCAAAAGGCCCAGTTATCGTGTTAATTGGTAAGCGTGACACTGGTAAAAGTTTTTTGGTAAGAGATCTTCTTTATTATCATCAAGATATACCAATTGGAACAGTCATTTCAGGAACAGAAGAAGGTAACGGGTTCTACGGAAAAATGGTCCCGCGATTATTTATCCACAATGAGTACAATACAGCTATTATTGAGAATATACTAAAAAGACAACGAAATGTTTTGAAACAAATCAAAAAAGAAATGGAAACATATAAAAGAACAACCATCGACCCACGTGCTTTTGTTATTTTAGATGATTGTTTATATGATAATACATGGGCGCGAGATAAAATGATGCGGCTTCTTTTTATGAACGGCAGACATTGGAAAATAATGTTAATCATCACTATGCAATATCCACTAGGTATACCTCCTACACTTCGTACAAATATTGACTATGTATTCATATTAAGAGAGAACTATATTGCAAACAGAAGACGTATTTACGATAATTATGCGGGTATGTTTCCAACATTTGAATCATTTTGCCAAGTTATGGACCAATGTACCGAAAATTACGAATGTTTGGTAATTAATAATAATGTTAAATCAAATAAATTACAAGACCAAGTATTTTGGTATAAAGCTGAAAATCACAATGATTTCCGATTAGGATCAAAAGAATTCTGGGAATTATCTAAAAATTATAATTCCGATGAAGAAGAAGGCGAAAAATATGATCCGAACGCAAATAAAAAGCGAGGAAATGGTCAAAAAATTAGTGTCAAAAAAACAAAATGGTAAATCCAAACAACTTTTAGAAAAAGTTGTGCAAAATCTGTAACATTTTCCAAACAACTTTTAGAAAAAGTTGTGCAAAATATTTAATTTTATTTTCATTATAAAATTAAACTAACAGCACTTTTTAAAAAGTGGTACAAATCTACTTTTGAGAAAAGTAGAGCAAAACCTTTTGCACAACTTTTTTGAAAAGTTGTTTTGGCTCAACCTTTTAAAGGTTGATTTATAAAAGTTGTTTTGGCCCAACCTTTCACAAAGGTTGGTTTTTAAAGGTTAAACCAAAGGGTTTGGCTCAACCTTTTTTAAAGGTTGGGCAAATGGACCACTTATCAACTCACTCTGACCATAGTCAGTCTTCCCCATAACAACATCATCGCCTTCAAATAGTTCAGCGCGAATGTCAGCAACAGAAATTTCCTTTTCATTATCATTATCATTATTTGTAAATGACAATTCTTTTGTACTTGCATTATTAATACCAACAAGATTACCTTCTTCATCGATATTTTGAGTTAAAATATTACCAGTCTTTTCGGCCTTTTTGATGTTTTCTTCTATGGCTTTTTGTTTGCTTTCTTTTACTCTTTGTTCGAAACTTTGCTGTGCATTGGCCTCATTCTTTTTCTTCTCGTGCATGAGTTGGTTCAACTCTTCTTCCATGTACTCAACACGCCCAGTTTTATATGCTTCTGGGTCCCATGGCATCCATAAGCCAACTGGACCTACAAAAACATCGTGATTTGGATCAACCTCTCGCAACATCTTGCATCTGATTTCAGCCTCTTCTACTGTAGGATAAACACCACGGATTTTAATACCTCTTGTACTTGTTTGGAAGTTATGATTAATGCCAAATAATTTATCCAACTCTTCTTCATTGTTGTCTAAAAATGTTTTATAGTCGTCCTCTAAAGATGATGCTGCAATCAAGTTATTCTTTTCTTCTTTTACAAAATCCTTAAAGTCATTAGAAAGGTTATCGAATGATAAGTGATATTTATATGAAACATAATTTAGGAACTGTACGAATTTTTCCATGGATTTATTAAAATCCCATTTCTTTAGGAATTCTTCAAAGTAAAACAGTTCTTTTTGTTTGATAATTTTTTCTGGTGATACAAATGAAATACATGTGAATTTTTGATTTGCAATAGGTTTATCTTCTTCTAGCAAGTCAACATACTTACTGTTTGGCATATTGTTAGTGTCCAATTTTCTCTCAAAGTTGGTTGGTTTTGTTGGTTTGGATGACTTTTCTTTCGAATTTTTACTCATTTAATTATTAATATTTAACTAAACTTTAAGTTTTTTTTTAATAATACAATAATTTTTTTCTTATTATTTAATATAATGAACGGATCAATTAACATAGGCGAATTAGTTAAAAGAATTATTAAATATTTAGTAGAAGGTTTGATGGTTGCTATTGCTGCTTTTGCAATTCCAAAACGTTCTTTAGATATTGAGGAAATTATTTTAATCGCTCTTACCGCAGCTGCAACATTTAGTATTTTAGATACTTACATTCCAAGTATGGGTGTAACAGCACGCTCAGGCGCAGGATTTGGTATAGGTGCTAATTTGGTAAAATTCCCAGGTGGGTTTTAAAATCCACCTTTTCCACCTTTAGGAAAGGTGGAGCCAAAACCATAAACCTTTAGAAAAGGTGGAGCCAAAACAACTTTTAGAAATCAACCTTTAAAAAAGGTTTTATACCACTTTTCAAAAAAGTGGTACAAAATGCGTAAAAATTAGAAAGGTGAAAAAAATTTCTTTAGAATAAGTATAAATGTCTGATTTAACCAAGTCAAGCAAAAAACTTGTTCGTGAACTGTATACTTATACTTTCGATGAACTTTCACTTACTGAGTCGAGTATAGGAAGTACCGCAGAAATGTCGAATTTAATGTTAAGGATATATGATAAAGATGTTAAAGATGTAGGTTATATAATGTATGGTGCTTTTATTAGATCTCTATATGAAGATGATTTGTTGTATGAAAATAACATTGTTGCGCTTTATTTAAACAGTAATAAAGATATAATTTCTTTTACTTATGCTAATGTTACTAAATTAGCCAATGGTAAATCTCCAGATAATACAGAAATATCAACGAAAGCAACTTATGCTAGTGGTAAATATCAAGGAAAAGATGTTAATGTGAGAGTTAAATTTTTAAAAGATAGTAAGAGAGAAATTATTATAACATACAAAGCATAAACATCAACCTTTAGAAAATGTTGAACCAAACCTTCAACCTTTGAGAAAGGTTGAGCCAAACCTTCAACCTTTGGGAAAGGTTAAGTTGCACAAAATCGCGTAAAAAACCAAATAATAAAAAATTTAGGAAATAATTTTTTCTTTTATATAAGTATAAATGTCTGATTTAACCAAGTCAAGCAAAAAACACGTTCGCGAAGTATATACTTATACTTTCGTGGAACACGAAGTCTCTTCTATAAGTGCAGGAAGTAATGCTATTGTGAGCAACGAACTATACAATTTATATGAAAACGATGTAATGGTAGGACGCATTATGTACACCAGTGGTGGTAGAGAATATATAAGTGATAACGTGAATTATGAGAACGTTCAAGGTGTATTATTTTTAAATAATAATAAAGATATACTTAATTTTAATTTTGGTATTACAACTGCTCTTGGTACAAGCGAAGGTTTTTTCAAGTCAGAAATAGTACCAACGAAAGCAACTTATGCTACTGGCAAATATCAAGGTAAAGATGTTACTGTGAGAGTTAAATTTTTAAAAGATAGTAAGAGAGAAGTCATAATAACATACAAAGAATAAGTTCATAGTACACATATAATGTTTAACTTTATACTGATTATATAAAGTTAAAAAGTTTTGGCTCCACCTTTCTTAAAGGTGGATTTAGATGGTTGGTATAAACTCCCAGTCCAATTCCCCGCATATTTTTTTCCAAATATTATCCTGTTCAACGCGTTTTTCTTTATCTTTTAACATCGGAAAATGCTGTAAATACTGCACCTCACCCAATAGTTCACACAGCTTGTATGCAGTATAATAATAGTTCAAAAAATTTACGCGGTCATCAGGACAAAACTTGGAATAAGGCGACTGTAATTCAACAAATAAATTGCAAAGCGTTTCCTCCAATTCCGCGTTCATAATCGGAGGTTTTATTCCTAATTTATCTTTAATAAATGGTATGTGTTCATAATATTTATTATAGCCCAACTTTTTTAGAATTTCTTTGGTTTTCAAATTAGTAATTTCGCTAATATTTATTCTCTCCTTTTTAATTTGTAATTTAATATTTTCAATAACATCGCCAGGTATTTGAGTAGTTTCTTTTCCTTGAAACTGAGCCAAAATTTCTTTAAAATGATTAATTCTTTTATATGCATAAAAACATACTTCTTTAGGAGGTTCTTTGTATGAAGGTTTTTCATTTTCTATTAAATAAGGAATATTATGATTGCAAGAATTGCACATTAGTATTCCTTCGTCTTCTAATGGTACTAATTCGCCTTTATTACAATATTTGCAAATATCTGTTTGATATACATAAGAGTTAATATCTAAAAATAAATCATCAATATTCGACAAGTATTTCTTAACTATATTATTGTTATTACATAATTCATTTGTGTAATTTTGTTCAGTTGTATCTTTAATTTTAAAAAAACTATTTAAAATACTACTTTTGTTTTTAGAATTATTATCATTCACATTGTTATTTGCATTGTCATCTACGTGAGAGTTTGAAATATTTTTTTTATTTTCAAAGTACTCAAAAATATACTTTGAATTATCCAAAAAATATTCCTTTTTCTTATTTTTTAATTCATTAATTTTACTATTAATTTCTTTTAGATTATCAATTAGTTCAAGTTTTTTTTCAACGTTATTTTGTTGATCTTTTAGTAAATTTTTTATTTTCATTCTTTCATTTTGTAATTCGGGTATTCTATTGTGTTCATCTTTTGCAAATTCGTTAATAAATTCTTTGTGCTTACTATCTAATGTGACGGCATTTTTTTTATTGTACTTAATTTTTTTGATTGTTTTAGGTTTAAATGAAGGCATTTGTAAAGGATTGAATTTCTTTAAATTAAAGCATACTATTTATTTAATTTAAAATTATATTAAAACATATTAATTAGAATATAAAAATAAAATTAAAATTTTGCAAGTTTAAACTATCTAATAGTTTTCTTTAAAATAATTAATGGATTTAACAATTAATATAGAAGAATATTTAGAAAATAATAAAATTACAATAAATCCCATAACATTCCAAAAAATGAATTTACTTTATAATGCTTTAAACGATGGATGGAGCATAAAAAAAAAAGAAAACTCGTATATATTTACAAAGAAACATGAAAATAAAAAAGAAATAATAGAGGACACTTATTTGTTAAAATTTATGAAAACTAACCTTGATATGGGTAAGGTTGTTGATAAGTAAGTTATAATTATAATAAATTAACTATATTTTATTATTGAATTAATTAATTAATTAATTAAAAAACCTAAAATTTTTTTCTTTAGCAATTGTATAAAAAATGGGAGGTGGATTAATGCAACTGGTCGCCTATGGCGCACAAGACGTTTACCTTACTGGTAATCCTCAAATTACTTTTTGGAAAGTAACCTATCGTAGATACACCAACTTTGCTATTGAATCAATTGAGCAAACTTTCAACGGTCAAGCCGATTTCGGTCGTCGCGTCCAATGTACCATTAGTAGAAATGGTGATTTAGCTTACAGAACTTATCTTCAAGTAACAGTTCCTGAAATTAACCAACTTATGGGTCTTGGTGCCTTTGTCCTTGGACAAGGCCAAGGTGTTTATGCCCGTTGGTTAGATTTCCCTGGTGAGCAACTTGTTGCTCAGGTTGAAGTTGAAATTGGTGGTCAAAGAATTGACCGTCAATACGGTGATTGGATGCACATCTGGAATCAACTTACTATGACCTCTGAACAACTTGTTGGTTATTTCAAGATGATTGGTAACGTCACTCAACTTACTTTTATTACTGATCCTTCTTTCGCTGAAGTTGATGGTCCTTGTGACTCTTTAGCACCACGTCAAGTTTGTGCTCCAAGAAACGCTCTTCCTGAAACTACTCTATATGTTCCACTTCAATTTTGGTTCTGTACCAACCCTGGTTTAGCTCTTCCTTTAATCGCTCTTCAATACCACGAAGTCAAGATTAACCTTGATATTCGTCCTATTGATGAGTGTTTATGGGCTGTTACTACTCTATCATGTAACGACAACTCTGTTCCTGCATCAATTAATGGTGTTTCAAACCCTGCTTATGCACAAAACCAATACACTCCAGGCCGTCCAGTCCCAGCTACTATTGCTTACAATCAATCTTTAGTCGCTGCATCACTTTATGTTGATTACGTTTTCCTTGATACTGATGAACGTAGAAGAATGGCACAAAACCCTCATGAATACTTAATCACTCAGCTACAATTCACTGGTGATGAATCCGTTGGTTCATCTTCCAACAAGATTAAGCTTAACTTCAATCACCCTGTTAAGGAATTAATCTGGGTTGTCCAACCTGATCAAAACGTCGATTACTGTTCATCCCTTGTTTGTGATGCTCTTCTTTTCAAGGTTCTAGGTGCCCAACCATTCAACTACACTGATGCAATTGATGCTCTACCAAATGCCATCCATGCTTTCGGTGGTCCACATGCTGTTAGTCGTGACTCTCGTGCCTACATTGATGTTCGTGGTCTATTCCAAGACGCTGGTGCTGAAGATGCTTACTTCCCAGATGGTTTTACTGGATATTGGAACGGTCCTAATGATCCTTACAATGAACCAAATTTAGGTGGTCCAGCTATTAAATACCCACCTGGTGTCACTCAAGACATCCTAAACACATATGGTGCTTACGTTGAAAACGGAAACCACTACGGTAATGACTCAACTGTATCTGATGCAGGTACTTTCGTTCTTACTGAGACTTCCCTTGATATGCATTGTTGGGGCCAAAATCCAGTTGTTACTGCCAAGTTACAACTTAACGGCCAAGATCGTTTCTCTGAGCGTGAAGGATCTTACTTCTCATGGGTCCAACCATACCAATCACACACCAGAAACCCTGATGAAGGTATTAACGTTTACTCATTTGCCTTGAGACCTGAAGAGCATCAACCAAGTGGCACATGTAACTTCTCAAGAATTGATAATGCCACTTTACAACTAGTCCTTTCCAACGCCACTGTTGAAGGTACTAAGACTGCCAAGGTAAGAGTTTATGCTACCAACTATAACGTTTTAAGGATAATGTCTGGAATGGGTGGTCTTGCATACTCAAATTAAAAATATTGTTACGATATATCGTGTCATTATATTTCCATTATTTTCATAATATTTAATAATTAATCATTGCATTTTAATTATTAAAGCAAAAAACAATATAGAGATAATATATAAATTACATATATAAAATGAGCGTAGATATTGTCAATCTAATTGAAAGTAATCCAATTACTAAACTGTCAGGTAATTACCAGTCAAAATTGATTGAAAAGGTTCAAAATACCTTCAATAATTATGAACAACAACTATTTTTGTCTAGTTTTTATTGTTACTTAAAGTATGATACAAAAAAAGATTTTGTAATTGATTTAGATAATGTATGGCAATGGTTAGGTTTTAGTCAAAAAGTAATGCAAAAATGTTGCTTGAAAAAAATTTTACTATAGATATTGACTATAAAAAATCGCTTTTGTTACAACAAAAGCAAAGCAACCATAGCAAAGGTGGTCACAACAAAGAAACGTTTATGTTAAATATTGACACATTCAAAAAAATTTGTCTAAAAGCAGGAACGAAAAAAGCCGATGAAATACATGAATATTTCATTAAATTAGAAAATATTATGCTTGAAATTACAAAGGAAGAAGGCGAAGAATTAAAAAAACAATTATCGCAAATAGAAGATGTCAAAAATAAAGAAATGGAAGAAAAATTAATAAAACAAAGAGAGATGATTTTATTAAACGAATATGCTCATTCAGGTTCATTAATTTACATTATAAAAGTAAAAACATTTTCTAACGGCGAATATGTTATTAAAATTGGACATAGCACAAAAGGAATACATACTAGGTATACTGAACACAAAGGAAATTATGATGAATGTTTACTACTAAATTGTTTTTCTGTAGATAAAAGTAAAGATTTTGAGAGTTTCATACATAGTCATGAAAATATTAGATTAAACAAAGTGAACAATTTATTGGGACATGAAAAAGAAAATGAACTGTTTTTGATAGGTAAAAAATTAACATATCAAATGGTTTTACATATTATTGAAAATAATATAAAAAAATTCAATTTGTGTGTTTATGAATTATTAAAAGAAAATGAAATTTTGAAAATGGAACTATTACAAAGCAATCAAAGTGATAATACAAATAATAATTTACATATTAATAAAAGTAATCAATTACTTGAAGAATTAACCAAAACAGTCAAACAATTGTCCAGTAAGATTGATAATCTAGAAAAAATTAACAAAGACTTATTAGAAAAAATAAATTCAATGCAAACAAAAGTATCCACAGGGTTCAATGAACCATTAGTTACACTCGGACCAAGACTACAAAAAATTAATCCTGAAACATTGGATATTGTTAAGGTATATGAAAGTGTTAGTGAAGCAATGAAAGAAAATGCTCAAATCAAACGACCTAGTATCAATAAAGCAATTTCTGAAAATACTATTTATTGCGGATTTAGATGGCTTTTTGTAGAGAGAAATTTAGACCCTAATATTATAACACATATTGAACCTACAAAACAAACAAAAATACAAAATTTAGGCTACATTGCCAAATTGAATGCAGACAAAAATGAAATTCTAAACGTTTATTTAGATAGAAAAACTGCTGCGAACTTAAATGGGTATTCATCTTCATACGCTTTAGACGTATCAGTCAAGAAATACACAATATCAAATGGACATTTTTATAAATTATATGAATATTGTAATGAAGAATTGGTGAATAATTTTGAAATAAAATACGGAACTCCTATTTTGTACAAAAATGGAATTGGTCAATATGATTTAGAAAGTAATCTTGTAAAAGAATTTACATGTAAATACGATTGTATAAAAATTCTTTCTATAAGCGATAAAACATTAACAAAAGCATTGGAAAAAAATTTACCATATAACGGACATTTTTTCAAAGAACTTGGAAGTAAATTATCTATATTATAATTTCGAATTTCATCTACCACCCAACTCATATTTATCATTTGTATTGTCTCTATAAAACGTTTCTATATGATACACGGTTACTCTCTCATATGGCAAATTTTCAAACAAAGAAACAGATAGTTGTTTTTGTATGAGACGATTTGTTTGTTGTATATCTTCATTGTTTATTTCTATTTTCGATGCTTCAATATAATTATTCAATCTCTGTTTTAGTTTCGACATTTTAACTTGCGATAGTTGGTTAGTTCACTTTTTTATGCTTATAAAAATAAAAAAATATTTCAATTTTTTATTTTTGTATTTCATATTATAAATATATATAAAGTAAAATAACTTAAATAAATAGATCAAATATATATAATAATGATCTACGAAGATCCTAGGATTAACTGGTTTAAGGAAAATAGAAATGCATTATGTCACTATATTAACGATAAGGTTCGTCCTTTTAATAAAAAATTTAAACTTGTTCATGCACCAGTAAAATCTGGAAAACGTGGTATGGTTGAAATTTATTCTCTCCTTGATAAAAATTCTAAACATATTTTTTTAACAGCTTTACATAGAAAGGCGGACGAAAAACAAAGAGATGAATTAACTTCTTATGGTATTCATGTTTATTCAGTAAATAATAAAAATAAAAAAGATGACTGTATAAAGTATATTGAAGAATTGTTACTAAAGGAAGACGTTGTAAAAATTCATTTAGATGAATTAGATTTTGGCTGTGGAAATAACCAACTTTTAAATAATATTTGGTCCACATATAAGACAAATCCTAATGTATATTTTGTTTTATACAGTGCTACTATCGAAGTAGCTAAAAAGGAATTTTTACTTGTAAATAATATTAACGATTTTTATGAATGTAAAAGATACATTCCACCTCCTACTTATTTTGGTATAAAAAATTATTTACAAGATAATAAATTTTTTCAAGCTGTACCATTTATTGATTATAATGATAATGAAGAAGCTGGATTTAATATTACAGTACAAGGCAATGAATTAATTCAAAAATTAATAAATAATACAAATAATACAACTAATAAAAGACATATTGGAATTCTTAGACTAGCAGGAAACTTTAAAATTCATGGTAAACTTGTACCTCACTTTGAAAAAATGAAAGAGAATAAAGAGTTTATTGAAAACAAATATGGTGTTCGTTTGAAATTTGTTGGAAGTAATGATAATGTGGTTGAATGGGATGATGAAAAATTTTGGGAGGAATTATCACCTAGTTTACCATTTATTATTGTCATAAATCAAGTTTCAGGAAGAAGCACTGAGTGGAAATGTCATCCATTTGTTGTTTGGTATCATACACTTAGAACAGATGAAACACCAATTGGAACTATTATTCAAGACCAAGAAAGACCAGTCCGTTATACGACAACTTATACAGATGAAATAGATATTGAAATATACGGTGATTTACCTTGTGCTAAATATTCTGCTGGAGAAATTACATTACAACAACTTCTTACTATGACGTCAAGAAAAATAAATTCTAGATTAGATACTAAAAATAAAAAAAAGCATGTTGTTGTTGATACTCCTTTATATTATAATAGTTGGAATGAAATACCACAACAATACAGAGTGGGCAAATCTTTATCAACCCATGTAAATGATGATAATATTCTTAAGCCTAAGATGTCTCTTGTTGAAAAAGTTAGTGGAATTTCTACAAAAATGGAATATGAAATAAAAAATTGGAATAAACATAGTCATTTAGAAGGATTTTATATGACAAATATAAGAAGTTCACGAGTAAAATTTATTAAGGGTAAATCTAGCCAAAAATCAATATGGTTTAAAAGTGATATACAATCGGAATTAAATGAAGGTATAAACGAAAAATCTAAAATTAGAATTAATCTTATATACGAAGACAAGGAAACCAATCCTAATAACTATAAGTTTATTGTGAGAAGATTTAAAGAAACTAAAGAAACAAATTGTTCAAATACAACAATGTATAACACATAACACATAACACATAACATATAACACATCCTAGCCGTTATGCATCAACCTCCAAATACTGATTATCTTTCCAAATGACTTTATTGCTGTTAAACAATAAATTCATATTAATTATTTCCGGCTTATCAGCCTCAGCAGTAAATATTTTCATTATTTGCTCGTCGTCTCTAAAACGCAATGAATAAGTTTGTTGAATATTGTTTCGTCCAATTCGCCCCATGGCTTGAATAATTTTTTCCTGAGTTAAATTCATACCTTTGCTGATATAACCATGACAAAACTGGTAATTAGTTCCATAAATATAGTCACTCGATGCAATGATGAGATACAATTTTTGTTCATCTGCCATTTTCTTCATGATTTCAGTATATCGAATATTTTCATGGTTAATGAAAACACCAATACCCATCATTAATAATATTTTCCACGTGTCTTCAATTCCATTTAATAACATAATTTCATTGATTACACTTTCTTCTATGTTGCTAGTAAACGATTTTGTTGTTTCCAAACACTCTGCCCATTTTTTAACATGATGCATTTTGTTAGGAATAAAAGTTTCATTCAAATTAACATTTTTTATCATTGCTCTGTAGGTTTCAATTTCTCTTACCAATTTAGCAAGCTGGCTTTTACTCGTATCTACATTATCAGCTTCTCTATTGAATTTTCTCACATTTTTTAAAGACCCTAATCCCGTGTTTGATAACTTACTTTCTTCTTGTTCTTTCAAATAATCCAAATCTTTTTCGAATTCAGAAATCTTTTTATTCAATACATTGTTGTATTCAATTTTCTTCAGTAAATCATCCATAACTAGAGACGGAATACTGGCTTGTTGAATGCAGAATTTTGCAATTTTTTCAATATCATCACAAATAAATATGGTTGGACCATCCGTCAAACTGTAAGCATCTTTTGTTGTTACATAAATCGCCGATGTTCCTTGCGACCCCGTATTAGTATTGTTATTTATTGTATTTGTATCTGTCAATGATCTTTTTAATGGTTTACCTGCCAATTCTTTATCATTATAACTGATACTACCGGGACCAATACTATTTGATTTTAAAGCGAGCCTGTTTCCTTTTACATCCACACTTGAATTGTCAAGAAGCTTTGGTAGTCTACTATCTTTGAAGTGTGTATACACGGTTTTCCATACGTCAGGTTGAATACTTTTTAAACATTTTATGTAATAAATTTTAATATTCTTCATGTTGATGTCATCCAATGTTTCAAAATAGTTTTCTATTTTCATTCTTTCGGATACAAATCCATGTTTATTTATAAACATGACAAATTTAGTTACTTCGTCCAAGTCTAAGTACCTCAAAAGTGTCAAATAATTTTCACAATGTTGTGCGATTTTTAAAATCAAACTATAGTCATCTGTTAAAAAGTGCGGTAAGTCCACAAACCCATCTTTGTTAATAATAGGAATTGATTTTTTACAGTCGTGACTAATGATACTATGTATTTCACTATTTGCAAACTTGGTTTTAAAATCCATAATAGTTTCGGTCAATTCATGTTCTTTTGGCAATGTTGCCGATGACAAAACAATTGTAGGAATTTTATTTTCGCTCCAGTTATGTTTAATAATGCTGTGAAAACTGTGTTCTTTATAATCCAAAGTAATCGTCGGTTCATCCCAATATATCATCAAGTTTTCATCATGATTGAATGCACGCATATAATACATTGCAGGAACAAATGATTTAATATCACTTATTATTATTTCAACATTGATACCATTTGAGTTGTCCACTTTTTTAATTCCACCCGTTCTTTTATTAACACTGTAATCTTTTGCGGCAAAATAGTGAAGTCGAACATCATCGGCACTTTCACAACCAAACGCAAATGCGATTTTTTTATTTACTGAAATAGCAGCTCTAGCCAATGCTAATCCTACATGTCGAGCAGCACATACAAATACAATTCTATATTTTTCAGATAACCCAATTGGTGTCAATGTTTTTCCAGTACCTGTTGGTGCCATGTATAAAATCAATTTGGGTCCAGGATTTTTACAAATAGTAAATATTTCTTTTTGGTGATCATATAAAACCATGTCATTATATTTTAACAAGTTCGTATTTTTTTCGATCAACTCAACGGAATTCTCAATGACATTTAAAATATTCAAATCACCCTCAAATATTTTTATCATAATTTCACAAAGGCTAAGAACGTGTCTGTTTATTTTTACTATGTTGTTTTTTAATAACTTATACAGTGTAAAATAAGATAATACGAACAATTCTTTGTCTAACTTTTTTTTTGCTAATAATATTTTTTCGATAGTTTCTAATAATATATATTCATACACGTTGTTATTTTTTAAATTTTCAATACTGTTTTTTTCTAGTCTTATTTTATCTGCTGATTTTATTTGAATATCACTATTTACATTTATTTTTGTAGTAGCAGTTTCAAAATATTTCTTGTTATTTTCAAGGATTTTATCCACTTCATCTCTCAAATATTTATTATAAATAAAATCTTCCATCTTGGTTGAATACTCTATTTTTAAAAACGCAAACAATGAATCGTTATTGTTGATTTTAATATTAACATCATGAAAACCTTTAATAATTAAATTTAATACCTCTATTTCTTGTTTCGAGAATGGTATTTCAATAGATTCCCATTCCGATTTAATTAATTTTCGTTGATTTAAATCCATTTGTAAAATACAAGTAGTAAATATTTTATATATTATTAGTTATTTAAATAGATTTCAATATCAATTTTATTTAAAAAAAAATAGAGTGATGCGTATTTCCAGTGCAAAATATTTATAAACTTATCAAATCAATCCTTTTTATTCATCATTAATAATCGTCATTATGATCATAAGAATAATAATTATCACATACAAGGGAAGTGTCTATTTCATCTAATTTTTCCGTCATGTCTGTTTTGTCCAATTCAATGACAGCATGTACACCTGTATTGCATGATACTATTTTCAACCCTTCTTTATAATTTACTAATTCAATAATTTTATAGGCAACAATTATTTTATTTAATGGATGTAAATATTCATATTCATATTCCTCTATTTTTGTTGTTATTTTAAAAACAGAATTTTCCGTGTTTCTCTGCCTTGATAGTTTTTTCTTGGCAATTTGAAATGCTATTTTTTTTGCATATTCTACATCCTCTGTAAACGCTATTACTTCAAATCTATTTTCTTTACGATAATCTGTAAAATCAACTACGGCATACATTTTAATATTATTTATTTGTTATATCTATTTTTAATTAAAAGTATATCATTTTTTTTTGTTACAATTATAAAAAAATTTAAAATTGAAACAATATTAACAAATTTAAAGAGAACAGAATAACACATAATACAATGGCACAAATAATCACAATTGAAGGAAACATTGGTTCAGGAAAATCAACTCTTCTTGCTCATTTGAAAGAAAAGTATAAAAACAACGACACTATTTTGTTTTTGAGAGAACCAGTTGATGAGTGGGAGAATATTAAAGACGACGCCGGAGTTACAATGTTACAAAAGTTTTATAGTGACCAAAAGACATATGCATTTTCCTTTCAAATGATGGCGTACATTTCAAGACTGTCATTATTGAAAGAAGCAGTTAAAACCAATCCCGGCGCTGTTATTATTACAGAACGTAGTTTATTTACAGATAAAATGGTGTTTGCAAAAATGCTTTACGATACAGGAAATATTGAAGAAGTAAATTATCAAATTTATTTAAAATGGTTCGATTGTTTTGCATCTGAATATCCTATTAAAAAAGTGATATATGTTAATTCATGTCCTGAAATTTGTCATCAAAGAATTCATGAAAGGTCGCGATTAGGCGAATCAGTAATCCCTTTAGAATATTTAAATACATGCCATAACTACCATACACATATGATGACATCTTTTACAGAAAATAAAAATGAGATTTTAGAGTTAAACGGTAATACTAATATAAAATTAAAAGAAAATGAACATATTTTTACAAAATGGTTAGAAGATATTGGTACATTTATTCATAAATAATAACTTATTTGTATATATTTATTGGTTTTGACATTATGTATTGCAATACAGGCGATTTAACTTGTTTTTTTTGTTTCGTAACAATTAATTTCATATCATTAATCCCCTGTTCTTTTTGAATTTTTTTATATTCTTCATAATTATCCAACAAAAATTTCATTTCAGGATCATTTGTTAATTCAGATGCAATATTACCGTCCGAATTTTTTATATTTGGATTAGCTCCTCTTTCTAATAATATTATAGCGCATTGTTTAGTACACCAACGAGCGCATTTATGTAGAGACGTTTCTTTATTTTTAGTTTTTGTATTTGGATCGACGCCAGCATGTAAATAAGAAAATAACATAGACACTATACCCCATCGTGCTGCATAATGAATGCCTTGCCAACCATCTCTATCTTCCATGAAGTTGATATCGCCGCCTTCTTTTATAAATTTTTTAACTAGTAAATCATTTCCAAAATAGGCTGCATTTAATAAATCTTGATCAACCTTTTTAATTTTTTTTTCTTTATTGGATATTCTCCAAAGCCTTTCTTTTTCCATTATTTATTATGTATATTGATTATAAATTATTTAATATTATTTTGTAATTTATTAAATAATATTAAAAATAAAAATGACAAAAAAATAAATATATTTATTATTTAATAAAAATAATAGTTTATCTAAAATGAAAGTAATGAATTTAGTAACACTTATTAATCAAGCATTCAGATTTGTTATTCAAACAAGCCAAGAATACAATATTGATGAGTCACATGCATTGAAACATAGTATGGAGGTTTTCAACCATGCAAATTCTATTTATGAGAATGAGTTGCTAAAAAATCCTCAATTAGAAAACCATAGAGACATTATTTATTTAGCTTCAATAGTACACGATATGTGCGATAAAAAATATATGAGTGAAGACATTGGAATAAAAAATATGAATGATTATATGAAATATTATATAAGTTTTGATGACTTGAAAATCACTTCCGATATAATCAAAACAATGTCATATTCAACTGTGAAAAAAAATGGGTATCCTGATTTCAAAGAGTATCAAACCGCATATCACATTGTTAGAGAAGCTGATCTTTTAGCAGCATATGACTTGGATAGATGTATTATATATAGAATGATGCGAGACAAATTTAATTATAGCGATGCGCTTATAGAGTCAAAAAATCTATTTGAAACCAGAATTTTAAATTACCGAAAAGATAAATTATTTATAACAAATTATTCAAAAAATAAGTCGATGTTATTACATAAAAAAGCATTAGAAGATGTAGAAAAGATAAATACATTAATAGATGTAATGCAACTAACTGGCGATTGGTAATAATCTAAAGATAATGTGGTATAAAAAAATATTTATTTTTTATCAACTTCTATCACTTCTATATCAATTATTTTACGATTTGATATAGAAGTAATATTTTTTTCAAAATCATTTATTACAATAAATCCAATTTCATAACTTGGCATAAAATTTGTTACTTCACATCTAATCTGCATTTTATCGTCATTTTCATCTTTGTATGTAACTACACCGTACTTTTTATAACTATAACTATTTTTGTCTCTACTAAATACACATTCAAATATTTTTTCTGATAAACTATCATAAAAAAATTGATCCATATTTTCACCTCTATATAGTTACATCAGTCATCTTTTATATAGTTTCTATAAATATAATTTTCATTTGGTTTAACTGTAATAATTAAAATTGAAATGAATTTATTACGAAATAATAAGATAAAATAATAAAATGTCATTGATTATGAAATCTAGTTTTACTAATGTAACTGCATTTTTACATTACAACCCAAAAACAAAAGTGTATCCAAAAATCGAATACTTGTTACGATTTGATGGATGTAGTAAAGGCAATCCAGGATTAGCTGCTTGTGGCGCAGTATTATACCAAAATGAAGTTGAAATTTGGACAGGATCCAGATTTTTGGGTCATAATGAGACAAATAACTATGCTGAGTACATGGGTTTAATCATTGGATTACAAAAAGCAGTTGATCTCAATATTCAAGAATTGGAAGTTGAAGGTGACTCAATGTTAATAATTAATCAAATGAATGGTAAAAATAAAGTAAGATCAAGTAATATTATTGATCTTCATAAGTTAGCAATGGAAATCAAACAAAAATTCAATATTATTACTTTTAATCATGTTTATAGAGAATATAACAAAAGAGCCAATGAACTATGTAACAAAGAAATTGAAAATTTACAGAATCAACATCCTATGAATAATATTGTATAAAATTCAAACACCCGTGTACTATATTTCAATACTCTAATAAATGAACGTTCATTTTTTTTTGTGGTTTAAATTTCAAAATATCTAGTTCTTTTTTTGAAGTTGGGAATTCTTTCTCTCCATAAATATCTTGAAGCATCAGCCATTCGAATAATCCTCCAACATAAAGATAAATATTATAGAACCCAAGTGACTGTAGTTGTTGATATTTTTTGTAAATTTTATCATCATTGCAGTTTTTACCATAAATGATGATTTTTATATTTTTATTACCGTTTCTCAAGAGGGTGTTTATAATATTTATTTCTTTTTCAGGTGTTATTGTCATTGGTATTATACATTCTTGTTCGTTTTCTGATAATGTATTTATTATTAAAATTGTTTCTTTCTCGTTCAATGAGTATTGAACATCTTCAAAATTAATTTTATTCATCGAACTTGCGTTTCCCATGAATTAGTATATTTAATAACTTATTTTTATCAATATAAATATATTTAAACTTATATAATTTTAATTATATTTTTAATGAAACTGAACAACAATTTCTACATCCTCTTTTTTAATACTTTTTGTTGCAGAAATCGATAATTCTTCGCGTTTCTTTCGTGTTTTCGTGTTTTCTAATTTTAATTCTTTACGCTTAGAAGTACTATTTCTACTATTCATATCTTTTTCTATTGTATCATAATTTTCTTCAATGTAGTCAATTACTTTATTTTCTATTGCCCACTTAAAAAAATTTAGCTGACCAATTGTTGTTTCAATGAACTTATCATCTTTATATGGAATACTAATACGATCCCATCTGCAAAAAGGATCAAAACGACGTTTACTATAAGCTTTTAATTTCAATTTATAATCAAAATATACTTTAAAACGTTTTAAATTACCAAAATCGTCTTCTGTGTTGTATAATGTATAGTACTTTTTAGCATAATTTGTAGCAAACCAATCGACAATTCTCAATGAAATTTTTGAATCGCCTGTTATTATTTTCAACATTCTTTCTAATAAATTGTCCTTTTTATAAAAATCCATCAAGTTATTCAATAATAAATCATTTTGAGTTGTATATGTTGAAGATATTGTAGTCATATATTTATTAGAGGTTATTTATTTAATTTTTAAGTATAATTTTTAAGTTGTTTCATATTGAAAACATAAATTTACAAAATATAACAGTGCAACTATAATTTTTCTCGGTGAACGGCTTTACAAGTATCCTTCAATATATCGGTTTAATATTTATTACGAATAGCCATAACGATTAACCTTGAAACGTATCACCATCTAATTCGGAATTAGTTGAAACAGGTTTCAAAAATTTGTCGTGGTTAGACAAATCTTGTACATAAGTGTTATTAGTTAAATAAGGGTTCATATTTACTTGACACATCATTTGCCTTTCAGATAATTTTTTATCTGTATCTTCTCTTTTATTAAATTGAACAAAATCTTTGTTCATCATTTCCCATGTATTTTCATCATGATTTAGTGAACTTGTATATGCTGAACTCTCAATAACTTTATTAAAATTATCATCCATCGATGTTTTATCTATTCTTCTAGATCTATCATAATTTATTCCTTTACTCCATTTCCATTGAATTTTGGATGTTTCCATTATTTATATAATTTATTGTAGTTAATTATTAAATTTTTTTAACTATATTTAATTTAAAAAAAATAAATTAAATAATATCATATTATATAACACACTTTAAAATATGACAGTTATTAATGGAATAGAAATCGATGATATTAATTTTAAAAGAAATGAACTTAAGTTGGCGTTAAATAACAATACACCGATAGAAGATAAACTGAATGTAATAGTAGTAATATCAAATCCATGTTTATATGCCAGGCGATATCAGTTGTGTAATCAGTTTATAAGCAGAATGAATGAAGAAACTCATATAAGATTATACATTGTAGAATTAGCGTACAAAAATCAAAAATTTATAATTACTAAATCTAATAATAAAAATCATTTGCAAATTAGAAGTGAAACACCATTATGGCACAAAGAAAATATGATTAATTTAGCAGTTAGTAAGTTATTGCCAAAAAACTACAAATCGTTTGCATGGGTTGATGCTGATATTGAATTCGAAAATAATACATGGGCTTTAGATACACTAAAACTATTAAATGGATATAAAGACATTGTTCAAATTTTTAGTCATGCCGTTGATATGGATAAAGATGAAACAACATTGAATGTTTTTTCAAGTTTTGGATACTGTTTTTGTAAAAATAAAAAATTCAATAATAAAAAACTATTTGATTTTTGGCATCCTGGGTTTGCGTGGGCAATGACACGTAGTGCTTATGAAAGAATTGGAGGATTATATGATAAAGGGATATTAGGGTCGGGGGATAATATTATGGCATATGCATTGATTAATAAGTGTCATTATTATACTAGAGATAAATACAATGATGATTATAATAAAAGTATGTTAGATTTTCAAGACAAAGCAGTAAACTTACGTTTAGGATACATACCAGGAATGATTAAACATTATTATCATGGCAAAAAGAAAAATAGATACTATCACGAGAGAACTGAAATTTTGGTAAAGTACCAGTATTCACCAACAACAGACATAGACTATGACACAAATGGTATAATTGTACCGACAAATAATTTTTCAGAAGAATTTAAAAATGATATAATGAATTATTTTAGAGAACGAAAGGAAGATGAATAATTGAACAATACTTATTTTAAATGTATAATTTTGTCATAAAACTACCCTACATAATTATTATAAAACGATATTTTTTGAAAAATAAAATGTTATTTAAAAATATAAAATATAATAATTATGAATTTGATTTATATTTGTGTTTTTCATCAAGAGAATTACATTAACTTATTAAAAATACTTATGACATCTTTAATTACAAGAGGAAATATAAATAAAACAAACACAGATATACTAATTATTACATCCCCCGTGTTCCAAACCCTTATACAAAATGAATTATCGTCTTTTAATGTTAATCTGGAATATTATATTTTAGATTTACAAACATTGTTTGAATCAAAATGCGCAAAGTTAAATATTTTTGATTATGAAAATATTAATAAATATGATAAAATACTATATTTGGATACAGATATACTAATTAATAATGATATTAATACTTTATTTGACATTGAACTAGCAGATAAACTTTATGTTTTAGAAGAAGGATATATTGGTCATGAATTTTGGGGTGGAGATCTTTTTAATTTCTCAAAATATTCTACTGATCAGACAGCATTTACGCCAGGAATATTATATTTCAATAATATTAAAATAATACAAGATTTATTTAATTCTATTAAAGTGCATATTGCAGATTTTATTTATAAAAATAATAATTGTATACCTAGATGTCAAGATAAGCCATTTATTGTATATAACACTATTACAAGAAAAATTTATGATAATATAATTATGAAAAAATATTGCGTAAATAATCCAGATGCAGTATCTTCTGAAATAACTATTTACCATTTTCCAGGCAGTCAATGTGACTATTCAAATAAGTATAATAAAATGATCAGTTTTAATGAAAAAATAGATTTGTTCTGGGGAATTAAAAATAAGGTTACTTTTATAACACTAACTAATTCAGGTTATATTGATTATACTTTAAATTGTTTACAAAGTTTAAACAATATAAATTTACAGATACCACTTCACTGCTATTGTATAGGTAAATCTTGTTATAATAATCTCTCATCAAATGGGTTTAAATGTAGTTTAATTGATGAAGAAGAAAATAGTGGTTTGTCAACATACAAAAATGGAAATTGGTCAAATACAGTATTTAATAAATTTAAAATAATACACGAAAACTTATTAAAATATGAGTATGTATGTTATACGGATGGAGACGTTGTTTATGAAAATAATGATTTTCTAGGTTATTTAATAGAAAAAATAGGTGACTATGAAATGTTAATTCAAAATAACTGCGAAGGGTTACATGCGGTTTCTACAGGGTTTATGTTTATAAGGTCAACTAAAAATATGATTTCTTTATTTGATCCAATTTATATTGAAAATAATTACAAACTATCCAACGATTATGATATTAATGATTACTTAGAAAACATTAAATATAAAATAAACTATAAATTGTTGCCTCTTTCATTATTTCCATATGGCGATTATTATTATAAAAATAATTCTTTTATAGTACCCTATTTAATACATTTTAATTGGGTGATTGGGCATGAAAAAAAAGAAAAAATGATTTATTATGGTAAATGGTTTAAGAAAACTAAAATATGTCATAGCGGTAAAGGTAGTTTCGGTAATCAACTAGAAGGTATGTTACGGTTGTTATCACATTCCCTAAATAACAAAGCAGAATATCAAACTAACTATAAAAAAACATTCAGTTTTGATAATAATAATAACGTTGATAAAAAACAGTTGGAAGAATATTTTTTGACTTCATTAAATGTACTATCCAAAAATAATACGACTTATAAAGATAATAATTTTGAATATTTTAAAGAAATTTATGGTGATAGTAAATCATATAATTCTATTAATAACAATACTGGATGCGAACAGAATATTTATCTTTATGATGGAATATGTTTTGGCGGTTCACTACCACCCAATTTTGAAAATAGTGATGAAATAATACAATCACTTCCGAAGTTGAGAAGTGCATTTGTATTAAAAAATCAAATTTTACCAAAACCATCATACGATAATACAAAAATAAATATATGTTGTCATATTCGTTTAAACGATGCAATTGGTAGAAAAATTCCTGATAATGAAAGTTTATGTGATGTTGTAAAATATTTTCAAAAAAATATTACAAATCGAGTTATCATTTATAGTAATGAAAACATTGAACATTTAAAATCGGAAAATACTATACTACGCAGTCAAAATGTAGATATTTTACAGACTTTGAGTGATTTAATTCACGCCGATATTTTAGTTACGAACTATTCATCTTTATCAATTTCTGCGCATCTTTTGGCTAAAGAAACACAACAGGTGGTTTGTCCAAATAAAGCTAGTATGGTATTTCACAGTAGGTTATTAAACAAATGTATTAAAGCAAATGATTTTATACAAAATTCTACTAGTTGAAACAACACTAATTTTTTTTAATTAAATTCAATTGTTTTGTAAATAAAAACTTATCAGAATTTGTTTTTCGTCGCTTAATATTACAACTCAAACATGAAATAACAAAATTATCATTATTATGACCCAGCGAATTGTCAATTCTATCAACTGTCCACTGATTATGTTCTCTCACAATTTCATAAAGAATATACGTTTCACATTTACAATAAAAGCATAACATTTTACATTCAATTAAATTTTGTAAAATATTTTGTGTACTTATAAATTGTGTTTCATTATACATATTTTTTAAAATATCTTGACTTTTGTAACTGTTCAATTTCTTGTTTAATTCTTGTAAAATTATAGACTTTTCACGTATATTATTATTTTCATTTATTTTACAATGAATTTCATTTATTAAATCAATTTGCTTATTATAAGTTAGAAATTCTGACGACATATTATATTTATTCATTATTTCTCTCTTTTTTATTTCATTCTTAACACGATTGGCCCGTTTAATTAAATATCTATTATTGGTTCCTGATATAATAATACTTTTTTTATCACATATATCATTTAATTCTGTATCAGACATAACTTATAAAGTGATATGTAATATATTTATATATATATATTTGTTAAATTGATATAAAAATAAAAAATAATATATATATTTTGTAAAAAGAGTTAAACTTAAATATATATAATAATATAATAATATAGAATGCAATTAAATACAGATACAGATACAACTACAACTACAGAAAAATCAATAAAAAATGAAGAATGTATTGAATTAAAAAATATACAATACAAAACAATGTTAATAAATGGCGTATCCATAAATGAAACAAAATCATCACAAAGTCTACAAAAATTAGATAAGTTTCTAGAGGATGAAAAAAATACAAATGAAAATGAACCATGGTGTAAATTGAACAAAACTACAAAAATTAAAAAAATAATAGATTATATTGAAAAGTATAAGATTGATAAAAATCTAACTGATGAAGAAGTTAATAAGCTGACTGTATTCTTGAGAGACTGTTTGAACAGAAAAAAGTTACAACGCATAAAAGATGTAATGTATGATAAGGAAAAAGGTATTGTCAACGACATTCCATCATTAACATACATAAAGTCAACTAAACATTTTACATTGAAAAATATTGAAAAACGTGTATCAACTTTAAAATCACTTCCATTTAAAAAAAATAATACTTACGGTACTGTTAGAAATAAAAAAGTATCTGATGTTTCTGATGACGAAAATGATGACGATGATAATGGTAAATAGTATCTTATAATATTTTAATTTTAAAAATTAGATATTTAGAAGAAATTATTATATAAAATAAATTATATAATGGTTCTTATTAAATATGGTATTTACACAAATAATATTGACGTTACTGATATATGTTTAACTAAGTTGACTAATTCTAATATTATTACAATTCCGGCAGTTGATGACAACAGAACAGCTTACTTTACAGATCCAGTGTATGGAACTAAAAAAAAATTATTTGTGATAATAAATGGAAATGTAGATGTATATGACGAAACCTATGTAGTTAAAATAAATTTATCAACGAATACTATAAGTGCAAGAAGTATGAATTATAATACTTATATTAATAATAAATTGTTTAATTTACATTCAAAATTAAAAATTAACTATGGTAGTTTAAAAGATGAAGTACCAGAACAAAAAATGGTTGTCCAATATCTTACTGGAAATGAAAAAGTTTTAGAAATTGGTGGAAATATAGGTAGAAACTCATTAATTATTGCGTCTATTTTAAGAGATAGTTCTAATTTAGTAACATTGGAATCTGATGAACTTATAGCAATTCAGTTATTGCAAAATAAATTATTAAACAACTTAAATTTTCATATAGAAGCTTCCGCATTGTCTAAAAGAAAATTAATGCAAAAGGATTGGACCACTATACCAAGTGACACTTTAGAACATGGTTATAAGTGGGTTAACACAGTTACATTCAGTGATTTAAAAAACAAATATAATATTGATTTTGATACATTAGTATTGGATTGTGAAGGTGCTTTTTATTATATTTTAATGGACATACCTGAAATATTAGATAATATTAACTTGATTATTATGGAAAATAACTATCATGAAATATACCAAAAAGAATATGTTGATAATATATTAAAGAATAACTCTTTTTATATAGAATATGTAGAAGAAGGAGGTTGGGGACCATGTCGTGATAGATTTTTTGAAGTCTGGAAAAGATAGAATTTTGAACTGAAAATTATGAAATATGAAATATGAAAAATGAAATATGAAAAATAAAAAATGAATATTATTTATATTAATATAAAAAGTTAAGAGTATATTAATATAACCAACAATTATAATATTAAAATATTAATGTATTTTTTAAATGATTTAAGTGATTTATCAGATATATCAGATTTATTAGAATTTGAAGATGAACCATCTATATTAGACGAAAAATATGCATTAGAATTGTTTGAAAGTGCTTTTTATCTTATGGATGATTATATGAATGAAAATCCTACTGCAATTAGTGAGCCTGACTTTGAAGAAAATTTATTAGAAGATATCAAAGAAATATTTTATATTCAATTTGAAGAAGAAATTTTGATAAGTGAATGGGTAGAAGACGACATAAATGAACTTTTAGAAGAGGCGTTCAATATATTTATAACTACATTTTATCCAGAACGATCATTAAATACTGACCAAATACAAGTTAACGTGACAGTAGGTGATAAAAGTGATAAAAATCAAATAATTCAAGCTAAAATCGAATATCTTAAACAAAAACCACAACCCGAACAACGAACTGATGAATGGTATAACTTTCGACATAATTTAATTACGGCAAGCAATTCTTACAAAGCATTTGAAAGTCAAAGTACGATAAATCAACTTATATATGAAAAATGTCAACCATTGAAAAATAACGATGACACCAGTAGAATGGTAAATATTAACACTCCATTTCATTGGGGGCAAAAATATGAACCGTTGTCTGTAATGTTATATGAAAGTATGTATAATACAAAAGTAGACGATTTTGGATGTATACAACACAGTCAATATTCTTTTTTAGGGGCTTCACCCGATGGTATTAACGTAGATGTGAATTCGGAACGATATGGTCGTATGTTAGAAATTAAAAATATTGTAAATCGTGAAATTACTGGAATTCCAAAAAAAGAATATTGGGTGCAAATGCAAATGCAAATGGAAGTTTGTGACCTAGATGAATGTGATTTTCTAGAAACAAAATTCGTCGAGTATGAAAAAGCAGATTTATTTTTTAATGACTTGCAAAAAGATGAAGAAAATGATCATAACAAAAACGTACTTGATACAAAAGGGTTGATATTGTATTTTCATAATAGTAAAGAGGCAAAACCATTTTATGTTTATAAACCGTTAAATATAGTCAACTATGATGATATTTTGAAATGGGAAGAAGAAAATATTGAACTATATCAATCTCCGGAACAGAATTTATTGTACATACAAACAATTTATTGGAAATTAGAAAAATTAAGTTGTGTTTTTGTACAGCGTAATAAGGGTTGGTTTGAAAGTAACATTAAAGCATTAGAAAATGTTTGGAAAATAATTGAAACGGAAAGAGTAACAGGGTATCATCATCGTGCACCAAATAAAAAAACTAAATATACTTCCTATGATAATACAAATAAGATTGATAGTTATTTTACTTCAAACACCAAAAATTGCTGTTTAATAAAAATTAATAAAATTTTATAAAAATTACAGTAAATATTTATAATTAAATAATTATATTATAATATGAGTAGTATTTATTTTTTAAATGTATCACAACAACATACTGGATTATGTAATCAACTAAATAGTATATTAAGTACAATATGTTCATGTATAAATATGGAAAAAATAATAGTTATAGATAAATTTTTAGAAGAAATTTTTACAAATAATTATTTACCCATATCTAATATAATTGATTTAGAGGAAACAAATAAATTTTTAGAAAAATATAATGTTGCTTTAGTTGATGGAAATTTTACAGAAAATTTAAATATTTTAAATGCAACATATGGTTTTGAGACTACAGTTATAGATGTTACTGATAAAATTAAATTATTTTTAGACAATAATATATTATTTATTAAAAAAAAAATGAATTTAAATATTTTATTTGGAGATCCAATGTTTGGAGAGAAAAAATGTTTGAAAATTGATTTTATTTTAAACAAGTTTAATCGTTTTAGTTTATCATTTTATGAAGAAAATGGATTTTTAAAAAATGATATAAATATAGATTTTACTAATAAAAAATATATTTTGGCGCCATCTTGGACACTAATTGATAGTCCTGAATTTATGTATATATCAAAAGATATATATAAAAATTTATGTTTTCATCATGATATACTAAATAATTCAAATACATTTATTGAAAAAATAGATATATCCACTTCTAGTATTGTAAACGTAATACATTTGCGCTTAGAAAGTGATGCATTAAATTTTTGGTCTACTTCAAATAATTTATCTCCAGAAAATTTATATATAAAATTATCAGAAAAATATATATCTTTAATTAGTAGTCTTATTAATAAAAACGATAAAACAATTATTTTAACATACAGTTATGAAAATAATGTAATAGATTATTTAAAAAATAATAACTATAATTATTATATACATAATAAAATTAAAAATAATAATAGAGAGGTGAATGCACTTATTGATTTTATAAATGCAAAACAATGTAACAAAGTATTCATAGGAGTTAGTGGAAGCACATTTTCTTGGAATGTTAACAAAGTAGCGAATGCTACACATGTAGAGTGGATAGATATAGGTAAATTGTAAATATAAAACCTTATTTATCGTTTAGTATACTTTTTTCGTTTAGTGTATTTTTTCCGTTTAGTATATTTTTTCCGTTTAGTATACTTTTTTCGTTTAGTATATTTTTTTCGTCCACCCTTTACAGTTTTCAAAATATTTCTTCGAATACTGCGAATTTTTCTTGTATTTTCTAGAGTTTCGTCGCTAGATTGATTGTTATTATCATCTTCCTCATCTTCATCATCAATATCAGCTAAGCTCGTTTGTTTCGTTTGTTTTGGTTGTGTTGTCTCTACAAAATTTGAGCAAGACAAATCTAAAAAAATTACATGTTTTACACCATCTTTTTTAAGATAATTTATTATTTCTTCAAATGAAATGTAACTATTGTCATCTTGATTTTTTCTTCCGCGAATTTCTCGTATGATATCTGGAACCCCGAGTTTATTTATAAGAAGTATTTTAAAATTCCATGCGCTCTCATTTTGTTCATTTCGATTATTACGTGAGTATTCTTTATTAATTACAGGATCTCCTTCGCCATAAGAATGTACACTATAACTTTTATCATAATGGTAAATAAACTGGGATTCATCTGGATCATAATCATCATCATCTTTATTTTTTTTATTTGTGTATAAATCTTTTATCATTTTAACATCATAACCTTTTAGTATTTCTATTAGTGAATTTATAAAAGAGTTCGGGTTTTCTTTCAAAAGTTCAATTTCTTCTTTGTCTTTTATTTTTTTCAATAATTTTTCAGTAAAATCATTTGTATCGTCAGTATCCCAAAAATTACAAACACCAGGTGTTACAGCATTTAATAATGTCATTGATATATCAGGCATAATAAAAGTATATGGTTCTTGTGTATTTGGATTTATATTAACTGTTCCGTGACTTGTTACTAAAATTATTGCAATTTCAGGGTATGTATTCATATAGTATTATTTATATTATATGAATAAAAAAAACCCAAAAGTTAATACAAAATATTAGGAACATCAGTTCTAAATGGCAACATGTTTATATCGGTAGTAAAATAACCAATACGTGTTCCACACTTAGGATTAATTGGTGGAAGTGGCTTTATATAATTTGTTCCCAGATGTTTTTCTTTATACAATGAACCACATATACTAGCAGGCATACATGTGCCTTCATCTGGATTATCAGAGTACCTAAGATTATTTGTAATTTGATCATATGATCCTAATTCGAATATTGGATAGTGCCACCAAATAGTACTAGCACTATTATTTGAAATACCTTTCCTACCAGTTAATGGGTATATATCTTGTAGAAGAACGCTTGTTTGTGAAAATGGGTATTTACCTTCATCGTCTCCTAAACCTGGATTACTTGTAATATCATAACCAGTATATTTTTCTATCATTTTAATGGAATTAAACATATTATAAAACAATGGTAATCCCAATGCTAATATTATTATAATAATTAAAAATATATATTTAGTCATATAATTGTTATATATATTTTATATATTTTTAATTTTTAAAAAATAGAAATATCCTTAAAATAAAACAATAAAGTCAATAAAAATATATTTAAAACTATAATAGTAGAATATATATACGATATAATGGATAATAACATTGATATGTTTGTAACGAAACGTGACGGAAATTTAGAGGATATGTCATTTGACAAAATATTAAATCGTATTAAAAAATTAGGTCAAGAAGTTGGTATTCAAATTAATTATTCATCATTAGTTATGAAAGTTATTGATCAGTTATACGATAAAATAGAAACAACTAAAATAGATGAATTAGCTGCTGAACAGTGTGCATCACTTTCAACACATCATCATGACTATGGTGTTTTAGCAAGTCGAATTGTTATATCAAATCATCAAAAAAACACTGAAGCTTCTTTCACAAAAGTAATGAAAAGTTTATACGACTTTAAGGATGTTCAAGGTAATAATAAACCACTACTATCAGATTTGACATGGAAATTTATTGACAAACATTCATTAGAGTTAGATGACATGATTGAACACAACAGAGATTACTTGATTGACTTTTTTGGGTTTAAAACATTGGAGCGCGCGTATCTATTTAGACTAAATTCACGTATAGTGGAACGAATACAGCATATGTGGTTGCGTGTAGCGGTTGGAATTCATGCTAATTTAAAAAATCCAAAAAGTATAGAATTAGTGAGAGAAACATACGACTTGATGTCACAAAAATATTTTACACATGCAACTCCGACGCTTTTCAACGCAGGAACACCACATCCACAACTGAGTTCTTGTTATTTAGTGGCTTTGGAAGATGATAGTTTAGATGGTATTTATAATACACTTAAGGATTGTGCGCGTATTTCTAAATGGGCTGGTGGAGTTGGTCTTCATATTCATAATCTACGAGCTAAAGGTAGTCATATACATGGAACAAATGGAACCTCCAATGGAGTTGTACCCATGTTACGTGTGTTCAATAATACTGCTCGTTACATTGACCAGGGTGGCGGAAGACGAAATGGTTCTTTCGCGATTTATTTGGAGCCTTGGCATCCGGATATTGAAGACTTCCTTGAAATGAAAAAAAATCATGGCGACGAAGACCTGAAAGCACGCGACTTATTTTATGCTCTTTGGATTTGTGATATATTTATGGAACGCGTAAAAGAAAATGGTAAATGGTCATTGTTCTGTCCAAATGAATGTCCCGGACTATGCGATATTTATGGCGAACAATTTGTTGAATTATATAGTCATTATGAAACATCTGGAAGAGCCCGCAAAACCATGAATGCTCGCGATTTATGGTTTAAAATTTTGGACGCTCAGATGGAGACAGGTACACCTTATTTACTTTATAAAGATGCTGCGAATAAAAAATCTAATCAGCAAAACCTTGGCACGATAAAGTCGTCAAATTTATGCACCGAAATTTTGGAGTACTCTGACGATAAAGAGACGGCCGTGTGCAACCTCGCGTCAATTGGCCTTCCAAGTTTCGTAAACGAAAATACAAAACAATTTGATTACGAGAAACTACATGAAGTTACAAAAGTAATAACAAATAATTTGAATAAAGTAATTGATATTAATTTTTATCCAACACCTAAAACAGAACGCAGTAACATGCTTCATAGACCTATTGGCATAGGAGTACAAGGATTAGCTGACACATTTATTTTAATGGATATACCATTTCACAGTGATGAAGCCAAAGAAGTGAACAAGTTAATTTTTGAAACAATTTATCATGCTGCATTAGAAAAAAGTAACGAAATTGCTATAGCATTAAAAGAGCAATATTCATCATGTCAAATAGATTTTGACAACGCAACACAATTATGTTATGAGAACAAATATACAGACGGTTTAAAATATGGATTAAAACTTAAACATATAGGTGCATATCAATCTTTTGAAGGATCACCGGCGTCAAAAGGAATATTACAATTTGATATGTGGGGAACTGAGCCAACTCCAGATAGATATGACTGGGACGCTTTGAAACAATCTATTGTTGCTCATGGATTACGCAATTCACTTTTAGTGGCTCCTATGCCAACTGCTTCAACATCACAAATTTTGGGGTTTAACGAGTGTTTTGAGCCGTACACAAGTAACCTGTACAGTCGCCGTACATTGGCAGGTGAATTTGTAGTAGTCAATAAATATTTAATGAGAGAACTTATACAACTAGGATTATGGAATGAACAAACTAAAAATAATATTATTGCAAACAAGGGAAGTGTACAACAATTAACAATGTTGTCCGATCATATTAGAAACAAATATAAAATTGTTTGGGAAATACCGATGAAACATGTTATAGATATGGCTGCTGACCGAGGCGCATTTATTTGCCAAAGTCAGTCGATGAATTTATGGGTAGAGGATCCAACGTATAATACACTTACATCAATGCATTTTTATTCATGGAAAAAAGGTTTGAAAACAGGTATTTATTATTTAAGAAGAAAAGGAAAACATCAGGCTCAACAATTTACCATAGAACCTGAAAAGAAAAATGTTGCAGAAGAAAAAGACGAAATATGTGAAATGTGTTCTGCCTAGTCCACCTTTAGAAAAGGTGGAGCCAAAGTTGCGCAAAACCTTTAATTTAATCGTTAGTTTCTTTTTAAACTCTACTTTTTCGAAAGTAGAGCTATTCGTTTTGATCGTCTTCTTTTCGTTTTTGTCTTTTTATTTTTTTTGTTTCCTCTTTTTGTCTTTCTTTTTGTTTTCGTTGTTACATCTGAAGTTGCATCTGAATTTATAGTTGAAACCGATTGTTCATTATTAAAAGGGTCAACAATTTCTAATTTTATATTTTCTATATCAGTTTGTTCTATTTCTGCTTTATCTAAATTACAAACATAACCTTCAGGAGATATTCTTTTGATATAATCTGTAACGACTTCATTCTTACCACAAACGTCTTCATTGTATTTGTATTTTATGAAAACCCTCAAGCAAATAATGACATCAATTAAAGCATCGTGCAGTGCTTCACCACTAGGTTCATAACCAAAATAATACTGATACGCCTCTATTAACTTCGGACTTTTTACTTTATAAAATACTTTATCTTCACCTGTTTTTTTGTCTTTGTATTTGACCGCCATTTGTATATTGCATACAGGCGCAGTTGCATCCATTGTACATGTGAAATTTTTATGATCCATAAGAAATTGTAATTGTTTTTCTGTATCTGGATTTGTGATATCCTTTTTCAATCGCAATAATTCAGCTATTATCATTTTACGATCAAATTGTACATTGTGCGCTACGACCATTTTAACATCAGACTTCATAATATCATTAACGAATTCTAAAACAGCATCCGAAATCAGTGCTTTTTTTTCAGCTGGTTCTTGTTCAATTTTCTCTCTACTTATATGATGAATCTCAAAAGAACTATCAGAAATAACAACATTATCTAGAATATCAATATATTTATTAAATATTTTGGCATTTTCTGGGTTTTCTGTATCATATATGATATAACTTAACTGAATGATACTCGGCCACGAAGGAAGCATTTGGTTCCACATAGACGCAGATCGTGTCGTGTCATTGTATTGTAATAGTTTGGCATCGTTTGACGTTCTTTCATTCCAATCTTTACCAGGTAAATATGGAGTTTTGTCAGTTGTCTCTGTATCAAATACACAAATTTTTACCATGGTTTAATTTTACTGTTTTACTTGATATTATTTAATATAAATTAAATAATATTAATCAATTTTATTTTTTCCACCTTTAGAAAAGGTGGAGCCAAACTCTTTTGGTTTAACCTTTTCTAAAGGTTAATTTGCACCACTTTTTCGAAAAGTGGTGTTGAGCCAAAGCAACTTTTGCAACTTTTCATAAAAGTTGCGCAAAACCTTTTCAACCTTTGGTACAACCTTTCTTAAAGGTTGTTTTTACACCTTTTCTAAAGGTTAATATGTAATTAAAATACATATTAAATATATATTAATATATTTCATAAATAATAATGCAATTTCAATACATTCCAAACGAGTTGTTAGACATAATATTAGCATATGACGGAAGAATAAAATATAAAAAGGGAAAGTATGTAAATATAATACATAAAAATGATGAACGATATAATATTATTACTCCAATTATAAGTAAAAAAATGAGAATAATGCAAGATACAGAATTAAGTGGATCAGGGTTTTATTTTGAATTTAGTTTTGATGCACCTAAACATGTAGGTTTAGTTTATGATTATAATTTTTCTTATACAAATAAATTTGAAATATGTTATTATGATACAAGAGACGGATGGATACAAATTAGAACATATTTATAACACCTAATCAAAAATAGTTTACATCAAAACAAATACCTTGATCTACCTCTTCGTAACTAATTGTAATGTATTTATCATTTTCTTCAAAATCTTCTTCTTTGTATTTATTTATTTTTTTACAGTCATAGTATTCATTTAGTGGTGCTTTTAATTTCATGGTATATGGATATTGTTTCAGTAAGTCACATTCAAAAATGTAAAATATATTATATTTTTTATTTACACTTAATATTCTTTTTGCATCGCTTCCAGTAGTAGAATAAGCAACCCATTCATAGTCTTTAGTTTCAAATAATACAATATGTTTTTTTAACATTATAATTGTTAGTTACATATTTTTATATAGTTTTTGGGTTAAGATAATCTACAACCTTTAAGAAAGGTTGAAAAGGTTTTGCGCAACTTTTTTGAAAAAGTGGTGCAAAACTACCAACACTTGTTATTAGGAGTTCTTTTTAACGGCCAAAACACCAAATACTTTTTCGTTGTTTATAATAAATTATTTAGGATACTTAAAGAAAAACAAATGATTTTTTTCTTTAACTATATTATAAATGTCAAAAGCTTCCGCGCCCGTTCCTGCTAAAAAGGCTAATTCTAAAGACGCACTCATAATTAAGTGTGTATTAGAAGATGTATTACCAACTAGTTCTGATGCTGTTATTAAAGTAAAAAAATTTAAGAAATTCTTGGATTATGATTTAAAAACATTAAACATAACTGGAGAATTAGAAACATATACTCATAAAAATGGTTTTACCCATACAAAAGTAGCAGTTACTTATCAAGATAAAAAAACAAACAAAGTTAATTATTTAGAAATAGATGTTCTTGATAATACAAATAAGAAAGTTGAAAACACAAAAAATTGTGATGCTTGTAATAGTGGTGGTTGTGATGAATATGCGAACCTAAATTGTACTATTTACGGTACTGGTGTACAATGCTACTGCAATAGTAACGGAGACCCATGCTGTAGCTGTCAAGGTGATGATAACGTAACTTGTTATGACAATAATTCTAATGGTACAGTAACCACAAATACCGCCGCAGGTAGTGCCGCAGGTAGTGCCGCAGCGAAAACAGGAAAGACAGTAATTGGCGTTGGAACACCAGTTGCAGCGAAAAAAATGGGTTATAAATGGGTTGCCCGATTAGGATAATATCTCGAACCAGTTCGTAACTCACAAAACTTGAATACAAAAAACAACCTTTTCTAAAGGTTGAAAAGGTTTTGCGCAACTTTTATGAAAAGTTGCAAAAGTTGTTTTGGCTCAACCTTTCCCAAAGGTTGAACATATTCCAAAACTTCTTCTATGCCATATTGTAATTCCATGCTGGCGTATTCCATCCAAATGCCGCTTTGCACCATATCCTTTGTTTTGATCGATCCCATATTTTTCAATCAATTCTGGATTTTCTTCACATAATTCTTGAATGTATTTGTCGCGTTCTACTTTTGCCAATATAGATGCAGCAGCAATTGCTGTGTATTTGTTATCACCACCTTCAATGCATGAGTACGGCATTATTTCTATTTTATTAGACTGTTTATTAAAAACTGTTAATGGATTAAAATAGTTTCCATCAATCAAGAGGTGAAAACGTGCATCACACGATTTTTTTTTCTTGCATTGATCACGTGTTTCTAATATGGCGTGGTGCATTGCTTTTTGTGTTGCTTGCAATATATTGATTTGATCAACTGTTTTTTCATCTTCAAAACTAACATACCAAGCTGTTGCATTCTCTTTAATATATTCAGCAACTTCTTGTATTTGTTTTTTAGAATGAAATTTTTTACTATCTTTCATTCTAAAATGGTCAAAACTATTGTCTTTAGGTAATATTACGGCTGCGGTGTAAACTCTTCCAAAAAGAGGCCCTCTACCTGCTTCATCAACACCTATTTCCAATATATCAACCTCATCAGAATAAAATGTTTTTAAAATTGTATGTGCTCTCTGTCGTGTTTTTTTAATTTTTGTTTCATTTTTCTTGTCAATATCAGTTGTTGTTTGATTTTCCATAGTAACGTGTAATTATAAATGAAAATATTAATAAATTTTAATTCAATTATTTTTTAAACTTTTTTCACTGTATAAATTATACAATGAAATTTGACGCACTATTTCTATTTTTAATATTTTTTTCATTAGGTTTAGTATTATTATTATTACAAAGATATTCAAGTCGGGAAAATTTTACAGGGACATTTGACATTGAATTGAACAAACAAAATCAACAAGGTAGTAGCAATAATAGTAGTAGTGGTAGTACTGGTAGTAGTAACAACAATAATAGTGGCAGTAGTAGCAACAATAATAGTAGCAGTAGTACTAGTACTGGTAATAGTAGTAGTAACTATGATAATTATAATCATTACTCAGGATCATCATCTCCATTACAAAACGGTTCTACATTTTATGATCAAAACGGTGGTTCAGTTCAAGTAAATATGCAAAGTAATGGTCAACCCACACTCAGCGTAACAACTGCTCAGGGTCAACAACCTATGATCTTTACTACAAATCCTCCTTCTAGTTCTAGTTCTTCCAATACAAATTCAAATTCTATTACTAATCCATTTTCATCTATTTTTGGAAATTCAAATAATTCTAATACAACCACTTCAGAAGGATATACAAATTTCAATTCTTCAACATCTGGATCGACCAATGTAAAGTTTTATGGACCAAATGGCGCATCTGCTTTAGTAATAAACCATAATGGTCAACGTGCTATACTCGTTAATACAAATAGTGGAAGTTATTTGTATACATCAAGTAACCCATCATCGTCATCGTCATCATCATCCAGTCAAAATTCATCGCCTTATAATCCAAATTATACTACATATAATAATACCCCTTCGACATATTATGGAAGTACCGGTGTAATAGGTTCTAATACAAATAATAGTAATAAAGCTTATCAAGGTGGATCATCAATGACATCAACATCTTATCCATCATCATCTTCTTCATCTTCTTCATCTTCATCGTATAATTACAGCAATTCATTACCTCAGGGTATACCAAGAAGTCAAATACCGCCAGGTCAAGAAGATTTATACATATTAAAATCAGAAATTGTTCCGCCAGTTTGTCCTGCTTGTCCAGCTTCCGCTGCATGTCCACGCGAAGAAAAATGTCCACCTTGCCCTGCATGTGCAAGATGCCCTGAACCAGCTTTCGAATGCAAAAAAGTACCTAATTACAATTCCATCAATGAAGAATATTTACCTGTACCCGTTTTAAATGATTTTTCTACTTTTGGCATGTAAATTCAATTATAATATGAAATTTTTACATATTATAATTTATTTATTCATATTTATTTCTTTTTCTTATATGTTTTTTGTCGATTTTTTCTAACCTTTTTTATTGTTTTATTTTTACGTTTTTTATGTTTTTTAACACTTTTGTGTTTTCTGCGATTTTTCCTGTTACGTTTTGTTTTTCCTCCGCGAGGGACATCTTCATCAGCAACATCTTGTGAAACAGTTGTAGCTTCACTCGCTATACTACTATTATCATCATCATCATCATCGCCATCATCAACAACTTGTTGTGAAACTGTAGGTACACTATCATTGTCATTTTCTTCAGCAGCAGGAACATTATTTCCTTCAGCAATAGCAACAACCGGAGAAACCACAGGAGCAGCAATAGCAGGAGCAGCAGGAGGGTTCATGTTAAATGCTTGCATACATTGCATTACTATACCTTGATTAACTGGCGCATAGTAATCATTCATAACTGGGTCAAGTACAAGGTCAGATGCTTTCTCAATAGTACTATTATCGGGTAATTGAATTAAAACATTATTTCCTCGGATGCCAGCGTATCTACCACAAAGATTATGTCTAGGTGGTTCACTATAAAGTATGACATAATTATTATCTGTTCTACTTTCATAATATCTTCTAATATTTTGTAACCTTACTGCAGTATCTAGATTTTCGAAATAAGCACCCCAAAAGCCTGCAAACTGATTATTTTGTTGCATATCTAGTCTTGTAACAACACCATTATTTCGTCCAAAATTAACGATTAACATTTGCTGATCACCTTGTTGTTGTCCTTGTAGTTGGTTTGCAACTTGACCTTGTTGTCCTGGTGCTGTTTGTACTACCGCTTGACCTTGTTGTCCTGGTGCTGCTGATACTACCGCTTGACCTTGTTGTTGTTGTTGTTGTTGTTGTTGTTGTTGTTGTTGTTGTTGTTGTTGTTGTGCTGTGCTTTTTCTAGTAAATATACGCATAATTGGTGAAATAACACTTGCTCCATTTAAACACATATAAACTACATAAAGACCTAACCCTCCTCCTAACACTCCTAAAATTTGCATTGCTGAACCCGTCAAAATATTGGTTGTTTTAGCGACTTGTTCAGCAGCTTTTGCAGCAGCGTCACCTGCATCGTCAAAAGCCTGTTCAATTGCTGCAGTTGCTACACCTAAAGTGCCATGAACAAGGTTGGCAGCTTCAGCCCGAGCTATATTTGTTTTATTTTTCGCCAAGTCTAAATTTTCTTCTCTTCTCTCTAATTCTTCTTGGCCAACTTCCAATTCTCCTTCATGTATAACTTGCTCTTGAGCGGATTTTTGTTTTAATGCTTTTGCTTCTCTTTGTTTTTCTAATACACCTTTTCGAAACGAAACAGGATTGTCTTCTTGAAATAAAGCATTTAATCCAACTATTTGTTGTTTTGCTTCTTCAAGTTCACCCATTTTATTGTTAAATTGCGCTTTATTACCAAAAAAAAACATTGCTTCTTTAGATTTTTCAATTATTTCGAGTAATATTTCTACTTTTTCTGAAATATCTTGTAACTTTGCATACTTTTCACCAGTAGGTGAAATTGTTCCACTTTTTAAATCTGTTTTTATTTTCTCTTTAATAGCTATTAAATTGGGTACAAATTTATCAAAAGGTGTTAGTATATTATTTTGAATGTCTGCAGCATTTTCAGGAGTATCTTGCAAAAGAAAATGCCCAGATATACTTTTATAAATAGCATCTTGAGAGCCGTACTTGTCAATTACCATTGCTGGGTTAAATACTGTTTCACAATAATACATTGCTTCTGTTTCTATTTTCTCTTGGGCCTTATATACTGAAAGTTTATTTGTATTTTTTATGTTAATTGCTGCTAACCCATAGGTTTTACTATTTTGTTCATTCACAATATTTATATTATTTTCAGAAGTTGTATCATTTGCAGAAATTGTATCATTTATATTAGTATCTTTTGGTGGAGTAGACGTAGATGAAAAGTAGTCAAAAGGGTTAAGATACGCGGTAGTGTAATTTATTATATCATTAAAACTACTTGATTGATTTGTTTCATCATCATCATCATCATCATCAGGCTTTGCTGTATCGGTAGAATTACTTGGTTGAAACTTGTCGGGGTTTAAATACTTGGCCTTTTTAGTAGCAGTTATTAATTCTTTACAATTTTTAGTTGTTTGCTGATATATTTCAGAAAATTCATTGTTTAAATCATAAACTTTATTTTTAAGCTCTTTAAGTATTTCCTCTTTAGTTTGTGTTTTTATCGTTAGCATACCCTTCGCATAACCAAAAATTGGGTCCGCTGTTATAAGTTTACCTTGTTCTATTTCTGCGTTTCGTTGTTGTTCTTTTTCAAAACCATCAGATAAGACATGTTGTTGATTATTACCGAATGTACTTACTTGACTACCAAATGGATTTGCATTTACATTAGACTTCTGTTTTATAGGTTCCTGTTCTACAGGTTCTTTCATAGTAAATGTCTTTACATCAAGGTCTTCACCATCAAGTACATCTTCATTTCTAACTTCAGCAACTAAATCATAAGGATTAAAATCGGCATCTTGTCCTTTTGTTTGAATACTTACATTTGCCAATAATAATAATAATAAAATAATTGCTTTACTTATTAAACTACCTACCGGGGCTCCACCATACATATTTGCATTATCATTATCGGTGTTAGTATTAAGTGTATCTATAATAACTTGAACTAATTGGGTTAAATCTGGGTCAACGGACGTAACAGCTTTTTCCAATATAGCTTTTGTAAATTCTTTATTCAAATTTTTTAATGACATGAAAATACAGAGGTAAGTTAATAATTCTCCTTGTAAAACAGCATTCGTTCCAAGCAAGTATTTATACGTTTTTTTTAGTTCTTCATCGTCACCGTCTTCTTCGTCTTTTTCGTCTTTTTCATTATCAAAATTACAAAAAGGCATTATTCTCAAAAACAAATAATTTTGATATAAACTTGCAATAGTTGCATTGGTTAACTCATTATAATTTTCTAGAAAGAAATTTTTCTCTAAATAATAATTTTTTGCAATTTTATCATCCATTACTTATTATATTTTATATATATTATAAAAATATAATAAGTTGCTCGCGCTTCATTATTCACGTGTTTTAATGCATTTTTTATCTATTTGAATACTTGGACCTTTTTCTTCTTGTGGTACAATGTTGATGATACATTTCGATTTTTTTCCATATAATGGCTCTGTACATCCCTTTTCTTTTTTCCTTCTTGTTACATTATGTTTAAATTTGAAAAGTTTTGGCTTTTCATCTGTACATCTTGCTCTAAAATGTTCATATCTTTCTCTCACATCACAATAAGTTAGGTTGGATTTTTTATGCAACATTCTGTTTACCAACTCATGTAAATTGTAAACATATCTAGAAAATGTTTCACGATTTTTCATAGCACACATTTTTAGTGGTAATTGTTTAAAATTAGTTTTTA
>Ga0247841_10002197_pt1 | contig 40080 bp, 50 predicted proteins | sample LaCruzMarch2015__2_FD_192410 | JGI IMG/M metagenome (GOLD analysis project Ga0247841, IMG submission 192410) | Freshwater microbial communities from meromictic Lake La Cruz, Castile-La Mancha, Spain - LaCruzMarch2015_18m | ecosystem: Environmental > Aquatic > Freshwater > Lake | place: Spain...
TTACGATGCCCTGGTGAGCGCGCAACGGACCATGGCCGACGCCATGCGGGGTCGCCGCCTGTTCGCCGCAAGCCACGATCGTCCCTTCGCCGGTGCAATTATGATCCACCAGCACCCGGTAAATGGCCCGCCGCACATGTTCGGAAGTCAACAGCCGACCCCGGACATGCAAGCGGTTTTTTTTATCCACGCGGGCGTGGGCAATCAGGCGGATAGCCCCGCGCATCGCCTGCACTGCGGCGCGTTGGCAGGCTGTGATCCGGTCCACTTCCGCGCACGTCTTGATCGCCCGCGCGGGGACCAGCGGCCCGTCCGCGACACACAGGTGCAGACCGGCATGACGAAGTTGATCGGCCGCGCGCACGGGAAAATCCGCTGCCACGGTGACGGTGCGAAGGCCAAGTTCACGTAATAGGCCCACGATCCATCCGCTCAATGTGCCGCGCAGAGCGCGTGGAATGCGCAGGGCATCCGGCGAATACACCTGAATGTCCGGCGCAACGCGACGCGCCAGTTCACGGTCAAGCAAAGACACAATTAAATATTTTTTTGTGGCCTGTTGCACATACACCACGGGATCCGGCACGGAAAAGCCCGCAGAATAGCGAATATCGGGCTTTTCCTGGGGCGATCCCATCGCCAAAAGCGCGCCTGTTAATTGCTTACCCATAAATTTGGCCTTTCACCCTTGTAAATGCTGGCGTTTGCCACGGTACGCACCGCCTCTCACAGGCTAATCATAGCACGTTGTTTGCCTGCCCCGCGAGAGGTTCATGCAAATTTTCAATTTGTATATGCTTCATTTGGTTGTTTTTAAATATGTTTATACAATATATGGTAGTTTCAAAAAATAAAACAAAAAACATTTTTTTTTGCTTGTCAGATAGATAAGGAACGATTAATTTCGAGCCCATAAAGGCTTGAGAGACATGCAAGAGGGGTTGTTAACAACTTGTTGATAGATTGAAAGCTGATCGGCCTGGGTGTTACGCAGATGATAGTAAACAGGCCGTGGAATGATATTGCCCCGCGTTTGTCCGACCTCGCCTTTATTGCAGCCGTTTTAGCGTTACGCTTTTTTTTATTCTGATTTTTTTCGGGCAAATAAACCGACGATCGAAAATTAGTATTGATACCGGCTGTCGGTTGCGTTTAAACTTAGCCTCAATTACTGATTTTCCTATTTTGGAGGGTCCCTTGACAACAGTCCATCTTGAAACGACTTGGCCCAAAATCTGCCAGGCGCTGAAAGAGCAATTAAACGCGGATGTGTATGCACGCTGGATCGCGGTAATCAATCCTCGGAAGTTGGAAGCGGATACGCTGGTGCTGTCGGTCAGCAACGACTTCTACCAGTCCTGGCTGGAAGAAAATTATCTACCCTTGATCAAGGAAGCGGCCAGCCGGATTTGCGGTTGCGACTTGAAGGTTATTTTGGAAGTTCATCCGAAAGCGCTGTCCGCCGCGGCCCAGCCAGACTCCGCCCGAGAGCTCCCGCCTTCGCCGAAACGCTCCGCCCAGGCAAGTAAAGCGGGGCCGGGCATCGGCCCGCTGAATCCAAAATACCTGTTTGCGTCTTTTGTGGTAGGGCCCTCCAACGAGTTTGCCCATGCCACCTCACTGGCCGTGGCTCAGGCGCCCGGGAAGGCCTATAATCCACTCTTCATCTACGGGGGCACGGGGCTTGGTAAAACGCACTTGATGCAGGCCATTGGGCATTACGTGCACGGCCATTCCAAAGCACATGTAAATTATATTTCCTGCGAAGCGCTGATGAACGAATACATTGATTCGCTTCAGAACCGGCGCGTCAAGCACTTCCGCGATAAATATCGTAATACCGATCTGCTCTTGATTGATGACATTCATTTTCTGACCAAAACGGCAGCCCTGCAGGAAGAATTTTTCCACACCTTTAACGTCCTGTTCGATGCTCACAAGCAGATCATCATGACCAGCGACCGGCCGATCAATGAAATCTCGCACCTGGAACAGCGATTGGTCTCGCGTTTTGAATGGGGCATGGTGACCGAGTTGATTCCGCCGGACTTCGAGACCCGCATGGCCATTTTACACTTTAAACAGCAGGCCATGAAAATACAGTTGCCGGATGATGTTATTGTTTTCATTGCCACCCATATTCAGTCTAACATCCGCGTCCTTGAAGGGGCCCTGATCCGGCTGACTTCCTATGCCTCGCTGTATCGCAAGCCGGTGACCGTCCAACTGGCGGAGCACCTTCTGCAAAATACACTGGATCAGGAAAAGAAGGAGCCGGTTACCCTCATGATGATTCAACGTAACGTGGCGGAATATTTTGACATTCGCCTGGCGGACATGACCAGCGCACATCGATCCCAGAGCGTGGCCTTGCCGCGTCAGGTAGCCATGTACTTATGCCGCACGTTGACCACATCCTCGTTTCCGGAAATTGGTCTGGCTTTCGGCAAAACCCACGCCACCGTTTTGCATGCTTGCCGCCGCGTCGGCCAGCGAATTGAAAAAGAAGCGCAATTAAAGCAAGCGGTAGTTAAACTCGCAAAACAGATTGAAATGAATCCTGTTAAATAACGGTTAATATGTTTTAAACAGACTGATGATCAAGCTGATGATAACCCAATATTAATTTCATTGACCCAATATACAAACAGGATGAACGTTTTTATTCACATATCCACTGACAGCCAAACAATCAATGACCACATAATTAAAAAACGCTTATCAACAGATTGAACAGCCTTAATACGACGAATAGATATATAATTAAGATAATAGTATCAGCAAAGGAGACATTATGAAATTTTCAATAACCAAAGAATCTTTTTTAAAAGGTCTGCAGCAAGTTCAATCTATAATCAGCACGCATTCTACGCTTGCTATTTTATTCAACGTTTTGCTTAAAGCTGAAAAACAGAAACTGTCACTGGTGGCCACAGACCTGGCTGTGAGTATGCGGTGTAACGTTGACGCTAATATCAAAAAAACCGGCGCCAGTACGTTCCCGGCACGGCGCCTATTGAGTATTATACGTGAACTCCCGCAGGAAGAAGTGGAAATCGAAGTGACGGATAGTAATGTAGCCTCTATTCAATGCGGTTCTTCGGATTATAAGATATTTGGCCTGGCGGCGGACGAATTTCCGCCATTGCCGACTTTCGATGACAGCCGAGCGGTGTCGATAAATCAGGGGACGTTTAAAGAAATGCTCAAAAAAACGGTATATGCGGCGTCCATAGATGAAAGCCGTCCGATTTTGAACGGCATTATGTTGGGCATGCGCGACCAAAAATTGACCATGGTAGCGACCGACGGCAGGCGGCTGGCGCTGGTTGAACAAGAAATCGAGTTGCCGCCCGACACCCAGAACGACTTGGTCATCCCAACCAAAACAGTCAATGAACTGATCAAAGTGCTGGGAGATGAAGGCATGGTTAAGATTCAATCACTGCCCAATATGGTGGCTTTTGAGATGGCGGATGTGCTGATCACATCCAAGCTGATTGAGGGCAGTTATCCCAACTTCAAACAGGTTATTCCCAGCCAATGCGAAGAACGCATTGCCTTAGATCGCGAGAATCTGTTGGCCGCCATCAGGCGCGTGTCTTTGCTGACCAGCGAAAAGAATCCATCGGTCAAGCTGACCTTTGCCAAAAATCAGGTTCAGATTGTCGTTGTAACACCGGATGTTGGCGAGGCGCACGAGTCCATTCCCATCAAGTATACGGGCAAATCCATTGCCATGGTCTTCAACCCGGAATACCTGATGGATCCTCTCCGCAACCTGACCAGCGACGAGGTGGCCATTGAACTGGTTGACGAGCTGAGCCCGGCCGTCATCAAGTGCGATATCCCTTTCCTGTATGTCCTGATGCCGCTTAGGCTGAATTAATATCGCGCCGCTTAAGACAGGGAAAGGCCATCAAGGGCAGGGCGCGAATAATTTAATTAAAGCACGGCCATGGAAGTCACCGCGGATTTTTTACGACTGTTCCTGCGGGGGCTTTATTTCATCTCCCCCTTGTTGGTGCTTCTCGTGTTGATCCTCGGCTTGATCGGCCTGATCGTCGGGCGCCATGAAGCCTGGTTAAAATTCGACGCGCTCTACTGGGCATTTATCACGGCCCTTACCGTGGGGTACGGTGATTTCCATCCGTGCAAGCGGCTATCCACGGGACTTGCCATCTTGGCCGGCTTGGTGGGGGTCATTTTCACCGGCATTGTCGTCGCCGTCGCCTTGCATGCGGCGCAAACCGTGTTCAAAAAATATATTTAAAGCGGCGGCGCTAAGAACGGTCCTTGCTTCTTACATGGTCAACGCGATCCAACCGTGCGGCGATAGATCCTCGGTGAGACGCCGAAGCGCTTTTTAAATAGGCGCGAAAAATAGTAGTGATTCGGGTATCCCGTCTTATCCGCTACATCGCCCACCCTGAGATTGTGATCGCGCAACAGGTAAGCCGCATGCCGCATCCGCAGGTGGATCAAGGATGCGATCGGAGAGGCGCCGAAATGGCGCTTGAACACGGCGCTGAAATGCGGCACGGAAAGGCATGCCTGGCGGGCCAACAGAGATAGCGTCAAAGGTTCCATGAAATGCGTTTGCATGTGCCAGCGGACCTCCAGCAGGCGGGGCGGCACGGCAACCATGCTTTTCCGCGCCTGCATCAGGCGGCGGATTTCACGGAACCAATTATGAATGATGTTGCGGACAATCACCATGTCGGGCGGCTGGCCGGTGGTTAATTCGAGATGCAGCGCCATCAGATAGTTCTCCACCACGCTGGCGCTGATATTCGGGATGACAGTGTTGAGCGGCAAGCGTTCGCGCGCAAGCAGGTCGCGAATCACCGTCCCGTCGCAATGGGTCCACGAGTGACTCCAGAATTTGTCAGGGTTACCGTAATAATGACCCGCCGCCCGTGGCCAGATCATTAAGCTATTGGGGGAATGAAGGGTGGTGCCGTTAGCGGAACGGATGATGGTTGCATCATAGAAAAACATGATCAAAATGTCACCCGTTCCTGCCGGACGGTCCACGATGCCGGGGGACATAGCTTCTCGAAGGCCAACGCCGCGAATGCATAACGCCGATGTTTGAATGGGCGGATGCTCGAAGAAATAGCGGATGGTCCCGGGCATATCTCTATTCTCCCCAGCCCAGGCCGGCACAGCCGACTCGTTCGCCAACCTTCCGCAGCCCGTTATAGCGGGGCATAATATAGTGCAAAAGAATCATGATTTACTCCATTGCCGAGATTCCATCAAATATTTATAAATAGGGCGCAAGGATCATTGTTTATCAAGCACTCAATATCAAAAGGAGGGAATCATGTCAACCGAATCTCTGGCCTGTGGCTTGGGAACGATCAGCAGATTGTCCAAAACCGTCACCCGGGCGGGCCGTTTCTGAGATCGTGACACCAAAATGAAGGGGAATTACACTGCACGGCCGAAATAATCAAGGGGAGAATACGCTATGCAATTCAACGGGCTTGGAATGAATCTGGGCAATTTATCAAGACTTTCCGACGCGCAAACGCGATCGATCAGTCCGGAAAATTTTACCGGCGAGAAAGGCCAAGCCGGCATGTCTACAGATGGCCCGGCAGCTTTATCGGCAAGGGATCTTGGGCAAGGCTGGAAAGTATCGCCATATATTATGATCAAATCCGGCGAATCACGAACATTGGCCGAGATTAATGGTTCCGGCGCAATCCAGCATGTCTGGATGACTCCCGGCGGACCTTGGCGCCATGCCATTCTGCGTTTTTACTGGGATGGCGCCGCAACGCCATCGGTTGAATGTCCTGCCGGTGATTTCTTTGCCTGCGGCTGGCAACAATACGCACAGGTTTCCTCTCTGCCGGTATGCGTTAATCCGCGCAGTGGTCTCAACTCCTATTGGGAAATGCCTTTCCGGAAACACTGTAAAATAACCATGACCAACATTGGCCTGGACGATATGTCGCTTTATTATCAGGTGAGTTATATGCTAACGACCGTACCGGATGATGCGGCGTACTTTCACGCACAATTCCGCCGGGTTAATCCTTTGCCCTACAAGGAAGTCTATACAATAGTCGACGGCATCAAAGGCAAAGGACAGTATGTGGGTACTTACATGGCCTGGGGAGTGCATAACTGTGGCTGGTGGGGTGAAGGAGAAATCAAATTTTATCTGGATGGTGACAAGGCTTTCCCAACCATCTGCGGCACCGGTACGGAGGACTATTTTTGTGGTTCATACAATTTTGACATAGGCAAGGAAAATGGCGGGTATCATGAATTTACCACGCCTTATTCCGGACTGTCGCAGGTGATTCGTCCGGACGGCTTGTATGCATCGCAGACACGTTTCGGACTTTATCGGTGGCATATTATGGATCCGATCCGGTTTGACAAGGATTTGAAGGTTACGATTCAGGCGCTGGGCTGGCGCCAGGGAGGCGGTAACCTGACCCGCCGCTATCTGCCTCTGCAGGACGATATTGCTTCGGTGGCGTATTGGTACCAGACCGAACCGCACCAGCCGTTCCCGGCGCTACCGGATCGTGATGGCCTGGAAGTTATTTGAGCAGCGTTCTCCATCATGATATCAAAGCCAGCTCCGCCAGGCACTCGATATGGGCGGTCTGCGGGAACATGTCGAAAGGTTGGACGCGCACGAGCCGATAGCCGGATTGGGCCAGCTGCTTCATATCCCGGGCCAGGATTGGCGGGATGCAAGACAGGTACAAGAGATGACGCGGCCGATGGCGGCTGATGGCGCGCAGGACAGGTGCCGAACAGCCGGCGCGCGGAGGATCGAGAACCAGGCAGGTGTTATCCGCCGGTGAGTCTCGCAGGACCCGTTCCAGACATGCCTCGGCGCGCCCCTGCAGGAATGTCACGTGACTGGCGGCTTGCCGCGCGGCATTGGCCCTGGACGCGGCGATGGCGTTAGCGTCAATCTCAATGCCGATACCCCGCTGATTACGGCGGGTAAGCGCCAGCACGAATACGCCGACCCCGCAATAAGCATCCAGCAGCATGGAGCAATCGAAGGTCTCAAACCAAATTTCAGCAGTAGTTATGATTTGATTGAGGACTTCCGGATTGACTTGGAAAAACGAATTCAGCGAAGAGTCATAGGACTGATCGAGGACATTTTCGGTCAGAGTGCCGGGCTTCCCGTCGGAAGCCATGCGGTGGCCATCGCATTCCGTAAACCAGCGGGCCTCGCCGGCCTGGTTGCTCCGGATGACCAGGCGCTCGTTTTCGTCCAGCTTGCGTTGGAGCTGTTCGCGCAGAATGGCGTTAATCGGCTCGGTGACCAGCGGGCAGCGCGCAATGGGGATGCGTCGCTTGTCGTTCAGCGCTCGGAAAGCCGGTTGGCCGGGACCATGCAATGTGATCTTGTTGCGATAGCCATATGAGTGCGGACTCGGGATCATCGGTTCGAGCGGTGGGGCGCTAAACCCGCCGATTCGTGCCAGGATTTCAGCAACCTGCTTTTGCTTCCAGCGAACCTGGGCGGAATAATCAAGGTGCTGATATTGGCATCCGCCGCAGGCGCGGAACTGCGGGCAGGGCGGTTTGATGCGCTCGGGGGAGGGGGAAAGCACCTCGACCAAGTCCGCCCGCGCATAGCGTTTGGTTTCCTGGGTCAGTTGTGCCCGCACCCTCTCGCCGGGCAGCGTGAAAGGAACAAAGCACGCGCGCCCGTTCGTTCTTCCAACGCCATCGCCGCCGTAGGCCAGGTCCGTGATGTCCAGTTCAATGAATTTTGAAGTCGCCATGGATGCAAGCCAGGAAATAAGATGCTTTAATTTTGCATGGGGTCAGTTTTAATATACCAGGAATAGCCCTCTGCGTACACATAAGACGTGACAGATCGTTTCCGGAAACGCGTGAAGCCGCCAGGGATGGGACAAGGATTGAATACCCGGGTGCAATCTGGCATATTATAACGAACCATTCGAAGGATTATCAAATGAAATCGCTTGAAAAAATTGTAACGTTTCTTGATCGGGAACTCGATATCAAGGCATTTGCGGATGAATCGCATAACGGGTTACAGGTTGAGAATTCCGGTCAGATTGCCCGTGTATGTGTCGGCGTGGATGCCTCGCTGGCGTTTTTCGAAGAAGCTGCAAAACGCAAAGCCGACATGGTCATCTGCCATCACGGCCTGAGTTGGGGTGATTCGCTGAAGCGCATCAGCGGCATCAACTACCGGCGGCTGAAGTTTCTTTTGGACCATGACATGGCCCTCTATGCCTGTCATCTTCCCTTGGACGCGCATCCGCGCCTCGGCAATAACGCGCAGATAGCCAAAGCCTTGGGCTTACAACGGCTGAAAACTTTCGGCCTCTATCACGGGATACCCATCGGGTTCTGCGGATCGTTACCGGAAGCGATGCTTTATGCCGCCTTTAAATCGCGTGTTCAGCGCGTAATGGGCAACACGGTTGGCACGATGGACTTTGGCAAACGCAGGGTCCGGACGGTGGCGATTGTTTCGGGCGGCGCCGACACTGAGCAGATTGACGAAGCCGGGCAAAAGGGCATAGATGTCTACATCAGCGGTGAGACCAAACTGGCGGTCTACAACCTGGCCCAGGAACACAAAATCAACGCCATTTTTTCCGGACACTATGCCACGGAAGTGTTTGGTGTCAAGGCGCTGGCGCGCCTGTTGGCGTCACGTTTCGGGTTGAAAACCACGTTCATAGATATGGGGATCCGGTTCTGATGATCCCCGGAAGTATTAAGATCATTCGATGCACGCGCGTTGCGCTTTTGTTGACCTCGGCTATCGCCCATCCTGACTCTAGTGAAATTAGAGGGGCGGGCAACGCGGTTGTATCACGTGGAAAAGTTCGATAAAAAAGGCCGGCAGGCTGTCATCACGCTCATCAATGCTATCAATGACAGCTCAAATGATTATGATGTGGAGCCAAAAGGAGGTTACTCAATGAGTAAAAAGGTTTTAATGACAGTCGGGGCTCATGCGGATGATGTCGAATTTTCTTTTGGGGCAACAGCTCTGAAATACCATGAGAAATTCGAATACGAGATTGCATATGTCGAGGCCACCAACAATATGTCAGGCGGATGGGCCAAGGTCGTTGATGGTAAAGTAAAGCATTTTGACTATCCGTGGTACACGATTATGCCGCAGCGGAAGCTTGAGGCCAATAAATCCGCTCGCGAATGCTATCATACGGAAGCCATTCATCTTGATTTCCCGCAGCGGCATTACAAAAATCAGGCCCTCGAGCAAATAGAACTTCGTTACGGCGTGCCCTGTCCCGACTGTGTCCCTCCGAATACGCCTTCAATTCTTACGGCACATGAAGACCCTGCCTCGATTGAGCGTGTTGCCAATCTTATACTCGAAAAAAATCCGGAGGTGATCCTCACTCATCCTCCAATGGATTATACCGATGAGCATACAGGAACATGCATGCTGATCAGAAAAGCCTTCGCAAAGGCGCAGGATCAAGGCTATGACGGCTCCCTTCTGTTTGCACGCGCCGGAACATACTATCTGAAATACGGAAATTATTTTAACTACTGGGACTCTTTTATTGACACAACAGGATTCATGCAGAAAAAACGCCATGCACTAGGTATTCACGCGTGCCAGGTGCCCCGCGCAGAAAATCTGGACTTATCGGATTATCTCGAAGGCAAAGTGTGTGGATGCGAGACCGCAGAGGTTTTTATCGTTTGCGAGTTTGCGAAAACACGGACGGGCGAGCTTACACAGGAATTTGTCAAAAATCATAAATACTGTGTGGAAAACTGGAAGGAAATGTTTTTCAGCAAGGATCTTCAGAAGATGTACAATGAAGAACTCCTGTCAAAATGGGAGGAGCGGGCACGCAGTAATGCATGAGGCGCCGCAGTTTTTAATATCATTCAGCAAATCAGCCGGAAAATCTAATCCTGTCTTCTGCTCAATTTTTAGCAACAAGATACATTGCCGCCTTTATTGTGTTTTACGAGACGTGCGAAGACGTCCGTAGCGAAACCCACGTCAGAGTGTTCAGGGAATGACTTGATCTGAAGGATGTATTACATAGAACATTGCCCGGCGTAGTTGAGCAAAGCGAAACGAAGCCGGGCACGCTTCGCCTCACCATGCTTCTGTCTATGCCGGGCGAATGCCAGCAGTTTCCTCCATGGCTGTGCCATCCTGCTACGCCGCTGGCTACGCAGGATACGAGCGTAGCCCGTCAGCGCAAAGTGTGGCGGAGAGAAGGATGGGTGATTGCTACGATCATCTCCCGATGATCTTGCCCCTACGGGAGCTTTCGCTACGCTCAGCCATTCCCGGCGTCTTCTTCCCTTGGGGTCGGTAAACGAATCCCGGTGCCCGGGGTTCTCATCCCCAATGAAAAAAGGGCCTGCCCGTAAGGAGGACAGAATTGATTGGAAAACCGTGGAATGACGTGATTTACCGTGGAATGCCGATGAATACAGGGTGATACCGTGTTATTTGGCAGCGACCGCGCAGACAGATTAAACTGGAAAACCGAACGAGCCGAAATCCGCCTGTCGGCGTGGAATGGCATTAAGTGGACATCGAATGTCCAGATAAGATTGGCCGAAAAACGCGACAGGATGCCTCACGTCTGGCGCACGACAACCGTTCGCATCTATCCAACGGCGTTCGAAGGGGCTAAAAATTGCGAATCAGCAACTCGTGGCGAGGCTTGACGCGGGTATCTGAGTCAGATCGGCCATTGGCCGCAGAATAGGTTGTTGTGACCCGCTTCTGAGTGAACCCCTGGAATAACTTGCGGATTTCAGGGACATCGTTCATCGATAGGATAAACTTGCCTGCCAGATTCGACAATGACGCCCGGAGGCGGATAAAGTCGCATGGCTTAAAACTGGTCGCGTAACCGGACACGCCAAAATATGGCGGATCGATGTAAAAGAACGTGCCGGGCCGGTCATAGCGCCGGATGCATTCGCAGCCATCCAGATTTTCCATGGTTACCGCCTGCAGGCGAAAGTGAACATCAAGCAATGTATCTTCCAGCGTCGAAAGCACGAGGTTTGACGCCCTGGTTGTGCCGGTTCCGAAATGACGGTTGACGGTCAGGCCGCCAAAAGACAGACGCTGGAGATAATAATACCGAACCGCGCGCTGGATATCGGTCAGCGTCGCCGGGATTTTGAGCTTTTCCAGTTCGAACATTTTCCGCGAGATGATCGCAAATTTATAGAACCGCAGGAATTCTTCCAGGTGGTTTTGAATCACGCGCCAGAACGTGATCAGCTCGGAATCAAAATCATTGATAACCTCCTGCCTGGACTTTTTTTTAGCGAACAGGACCCAACCGGCACCGACGAACGGCTCGCAATAACAGACGTGCTTGGGAATAAGCGGAACGATTTGATCAACCAGGCGGGATTTGCCACCATGATAATTTAAAGGACTTCTCACGTTTAACCTCATCGGATATTATGCCGGGGTTCCGTGTGGCGCCATGCCGGAAGGTAGCCCTGGCAAGGTATTGGATGTTGATAGCATCCAGTGGCGGAGGAGGAAAAGTCCTTCGTTTGCTTTCCGGTCTCTAAATTATGCTGGCCTCCTTTCGAATAGGTCTTGGGCGGCTGGGGCGTTGACAAATTGTTTGCCTTCGCGCCGCCAGCCTTCGGCGAGGGCAACGCGTTGTACGGTTCTGGCGCGAATTGCCAGGCAACGAATCCGGGAGCGGATCGAATTGCGATAGTGATTGATATCCTCGGCAACGGCCGGGCGGTAGTAACCATGGGCTGACGACACCACGCAGAACGGCAGATCGCCAACGTGTAACTCCAGGAACGCCTCCGTATCACGTCGGCAACGGTGTTCCAGGAGCGCGCTGATCTGCTCGATCGTTATCGCGCGGCCCGGTCCACGGCGGTCTTCGAGATCACGACGGAGGATTTCCAGTTGCGCAGTGTCGCTTTCCATCATCATTTTCGTTTCCAAGGATCGGACCAGGGAATACCGATAAGATCGAACAGGTCGCGCTCTTCGCGGACGGGGATTTTTTTATGTTTGTATTCCCCATTCTTATATTCTGTTTTTGTGAGGTGGCCGTCCATGGAATGATAGCCGGCCCTACACCAACCGGCAGCGAGGACATCATGGGAATAGGCGGCGCTGCCGGTGCGGATGGCAAAGATCAGGCCCCAGTTTTCCGGGCGGGCGATGAAGAGATCAAGGTTGATGCCGTCCGGGAGAAGGCGCTGGGTATATTTGCCGGTCGGTTTGCCCTTGACGGCAGGCCAGCGATCGACCATCGCGCAGAAGTCCGGATCCACTACGGTGTCACCGCCCTGGAACATGCCGGTCTCGTAGGTCTTGGGAATGCAGACGATCTCAATATCGCCGACCTCCGGCTTGCGCCGGCGGATGCTCCCGGCGATCTCGATCCGCTCGCAGAATGGCGCGAGTTCGGCTCGGATGCGCTCCGCGATTTCGGTTACCTGGTTAAGGTTCATGGGGATTCCGGTTGTGCTGGGTCAGCAAATACCCGCCGCGTTTCGGCATTGCGAGCAAATCGCCATCAGGCGTATGCAGGTAAACATGGCCGCAACTCGCCTGCTGCTGGCGATGCCGGCGTTCAAGTTCTCGTTTTGACAACGGCTTCTTTCTTTTCTTCATGGCAATCTCCGCCAGGCTTCGTCCATGGCGCGTTGCATTTAGATGCACCGTGCCGTGATGCTGCATTCAGTCAACAGCCGAACCAACCATTCCGGCGTACCAAGTTCCGCTTTTTGTTTTTCATTTTTCATTGGTTGCCTCTACGGCATTTGGCCGCTGAATTTGGGCGTTGGTCTTTAGTCGCTTTGTCAAAATGCACTCTGCAGTCTTTGCCTTGTTGCCCTTTTTTAATTGGCAGTTTTTTGTGACGACAACGGTCTCATAATTCCATGCGTCGCATGGGTAAAGCTCGCGGATTAGCGGCGAATCGTAATAGGTGCATACCACCGGCGCCGGCACGGCGTTGAGAAGGTGAGCCAGGAACACATGGTCAGCGCGGCCAAAGAAATGCGAATAGTACTGTTCGGTTCCATCATAGGGTGGGTCGCAAAAAAGGACGCAGTTCGTCTTCTGCCCGTATAACCTGACGACATCCTGATAATCCATATTCTCGATGCACGTCCCCCGAAAGAAATCTCCAATCTCATCCAGTTTCTTCAGCATGTTCTGGTAGCGCCGTACCTCCTTGACTGCCTGTCTGTCGCCAGTTGAGACGCTGAATCCGCCATTACGCGTTTTGCCTCCCCACGACAGCAGATGGCGGTACAACGTCGATCTGGCGCGTTCTACCGGGTCGGTGAGTAGTGCGAAGGAGAATCCACCGCGAAGATAAATGGCATAGTCGTCAGTAAAAATGCGGCGACATACCGGAGTCCAAGTCAAGCGCTGCAACAAATCGGCGCGCATCGCGAAATCCGCCATGCACCGGAATAGGTTTACCAAATCCGCACTCGCGTCATTGTACACCCTCTTTTGAAATCCTGCATTCAAGGTCACGGCTGCTGAGCCGCCAAACACGTCAACCAACGTGTCGGCACCTGTCGCGTGGAGGCGTATGGCAATCTCGCGCGCCATGCGGTGCTTACCTCCAATGTATGGCATCAGACTGATCATGATTCGTATATCCACATAGTTAAAACGGCATTGTGACTTCCTGTTTGTTAGCGGCTTTTATGGCATAGGCGAGGCGGTCTTTAAGGGCCTCGATAACACACCAGGCTTGGCCGCTGGTCAGGGCGGTCACGCCTATATCGGACTTTCCGGTGGCGTGGCAGACGATGCCGGCCAGGTAACCAGCATTGCATTTATCGTCCGGCAGCCACTCGCAGAGCTGATCCCAGAGCTGTTTGATCCGGTGATAATGCCGACTATTAATCCGGCCGTGTGGCCCCAGGCGATCACGCCAGTGGCGCTCCTCGCGGATATAACAGTTGTGTCCGATCGGATCCGGGACGTCGCCGCGCTCAACGCGTTCGAAGAGGACCGTTTCCAAGGCGGCCATGGCCTGGTCAAATCCTGGTTGAGTGAAATTGCGATCGGCAGCGGATCTCACACCGGCATGCGCATGCAGAATATCGCGGTAAGCCGGATCGCTCAGGTGCGCGGCGCGCGAGTATTCGTGGATGATTATTTTTTGGGTGCGGTTGAGCATGGCGGAATCCTGTTTTGTCGGACTGATCGGACGGATCGGACATATTTTAATCGGTTGCAGCACGGGCCTGGTCAATCAGGGTTTTATCCACCTTATAGACGGCCGTGTCGCCGGATACGATCTTGGCGCCGGGTATCTTTTCCCCGACTTCGAGCCGCTTTCGAATGGCGGTTTTAATCGTTTGGAACGCCAGTTCGAAACAGTCCTCGATCTTGTTTTCAACCAGGTAGCGTTCCAGGCGGACCTGGTTTTCGATCACCAGTTCGCTGACGGCCTGGAGGCCAAAGGATCCCATGCTGGTTTTGACCTTGCGCGGATCCGCGAACAGGTCTTTATGCTGTTCGATAAACCGCGCCAGCATGTCGCAACCGGCGGCCAGGAGCGCGTGTTCGTCGTGCGTTTCGGTCTCGTGCTCGGCCTTGAGTTTTGCAATCCGGTTTTCAAAGGAGGCGTCTTTTTTAGCGAGTGTGATCGTCAATAAGGCGACGTCGTCAAAGACACGCCGGGCCTGATCGAGGTTATGAATATCCATCCTTAAATCGGCGACTCGTTCCATGGTGATTACTCCTTTTTTCTGCTTTTTTTGATCAGTTGAAGCAGGTTGGTTACGGCATTTGTCCAGTTCTTACCGTCATGTCCGTGCCACCAGTGGCAGCCGGTTCCGTTGGTCCGGCACAGGCAGGCCATATTATTTGTATCGTGCGATCTTTCGGGATAAGGCTTTTGCGGATAGACATGGTGGACTTCGACGTCATTTGTCTCGCCGCACCAAGCGCAGGGCGCTAACGGGATGCCCCACCTGGTCATTTCGCCAATTTGCGTTACATGATGGGGGGCGCGATTGGTCGGTTGCGGCGCAACCGTCGCCGCGCACAGCGCGCCTCCCACACAGAGCGCCAGTAATAACGCAAGCAGATAATTTTTAATCATGAATCTCCTTATGCCGGCACGGCCACGGCGTCGGCGCGGTTGTAAACGGACGGATCGGCCACGGCGCCGGTGCGCCGTAAATGCGCCACATCGATGGCAGGTACCGGCAAGCCGAAGCGTTGCATTTCGCGGGCCTGGTAAGCCAGGCTGGGCATCTGGTCGCAAAACATTTTTGCGTGTGCCAGGGCGATCATAAAGCGATCAAAGGCCACGTCCCGGACCGGATCGGCGAACTGCAGATTGGGATAGAGCTTATCGAACTGTTCGCGCAACAGCACGGCCCGATTCTGGATGTTCTGCGCCAGTTGCTCTATTTGAACTGAGGCGGCGCGGATGGCGGCATCATTGATGGTGGTTTGTTTTGGCATGGGAATTTTCCTTTATTAAAACGGCCCCATATTTGCACGACAGGATTCACATAAGCGGTGGTCGCGCCCTACTCATACAGTTGTTTCCGGCCTTTCAATTCCTCCACTATTTCGCGGGCGGTGGCGATGATGACCTCGTCGGTCAGGTCGCGTCTCTTGGACTTCGCGCGGGTCCATGACTCGTTCAGGATGTCATCCACGAGGCCAAAATGGCCAAGTTGTTCACGCTGGGCGAGGCTGTGCAGAAGCCGCACGGCCTCTTTGCCTGGCTTGTAATACCGGGCCATCAGCGCGGCCACGTCGTCCTCGACCACGTCCTCGACCGGGTCAATGGTAAGCACCTCGTTGCGCATGCGGCCGAGGAGCTGGCCGACATTGTATCCGGCGCGCCGACGGAACCGGGCCAGCTCGTTGAGCATGTCGCTATTGGTTGCGATCAGGACAACGCCGCGCTCGCCATCGGCGAAGATATCCGTGCGCAGGTAATCCCAGAAATCGCGGGCCGAGGCATCCACCCAGGACCAGACCAAGTGCGCTTCATCCACGATAACCAGGTCACAGGCTTCGAGGGCCTGCTTTATCCGGATGCGCTTCTCGCGGAGCTTAACGCTATAGGGGATTCCTAACTGCTCGGCCAGGGTCCAGATGAAGTCGCCGGCGCCGTGGCGCGTGCCGCCGGAAAGCCGTGTATAGACCGTGCGCCCGGTATTATTCCGCTCCGTGTATTCCATGGCCGCGCGCGTTTTGCCTAACTGCTCCGGCGACCGGATCACCTGAATTCGGCGGATGATCCGGACCTTCTCAAACACGGTCCAGAGCGTCTTGGCCAGGCGTGTTTCAACGAACTGGCGCAGGCCGCCATAGAGTTCCTTCTGGCCCAGGCGCCAGAAGAATTTGTCAACCCGTTCCGCCAGGGCGGAATAGTCGCCGTTGTATGAATGGTTGAAACACTGGCTCAGCACGCCTGCCGGGATATTCGTCTGGTGTCCCAGGGCGGAAATACCGAGGTGGTGTTTGCAGGCGTAGGCGTGCAGAGCGAGGAACTGTTTGACAACGTCATCTTCCTCGCCCGCGAATATTCTACGGATATCGTCCTGGGTCCGCTCCTTGAGCGGGATCCCTACCAAACTGTTTTTTTCGTCTTTCATGGGTCCTCCTTTTTAACGTTGTGCGACCATGCCCGACCTTCTACAGATCAGAAATCCAACGGGCCTCCTTTCTTTTCTGGTGCTGTGTTTAGAACGGCGAGTTGTTCCGCCATGTCTTCGCCGCGGGCGAGGAGGCCGCGGCTTCGCGCGCGCGCTACGGCAGGGCGCGCGCGTGAATTTGACAGATTTGACGGATCCGACGGATTAGCCGACAAATCAAACCGCGCATCGCGGGTGCGCTGGCGCGCGGAAAATGCCGCGATGGCGGCGGTCTGGCGATCGGCGCGGGCGGTAAGAGCGGGGTTGCTGATCTGGGTGACCATAGGAGCAGACGGACCGCCCGGAGGGCGGCCCCTACCTGCGGAAAGGATGGGATTCGCCAGGATGCGCGTCATATCAACCACCGCCTGGCTGCCGGAGGCCAGGACCTCGGCCATAAGCTCCTCGTATTTATTGCGTTTACCGGCCTCGATCCCACGCTTGACTTCGATCAGATCGCCTTCCTGGCCGGCCTTGGGCATGCGCCAGGCATCGACACAGCGGCCAAGTTCGTGCACATAGGCCACACGCGGGCACTCCGGGAGTTGGAATGCCGTGACCTTCCGGCCGGCAAACTCCTGGACGCCGGCGTCAAAGCGGCCGTAGCCGAAATTGTTGAGCGTGAATCCGTTTTTGCCAACGGGGACCAGGTAACCGCGATGAAAGAAAAGAGGCAATAATTTTTCGTCGAGCGTTTTAATTTCGGTCCGGCCACCGCCGGACAGGTGTACGGCATATTCGTTGGGGCTCATGTGCCGGTAGCGGATTGTGGTCTCCACGTCGGCGCCAGGCGCCAAGTGGCCACTTAACGCCGTTTGCGTTGACGTGGCGGGATCAACCATTTCCGGCAGAGCACTATGCGGCGTGTCATTATAGAGTTCCATCGCGGTTGCGACTCCGGCTTGCCACTGCGCGGGTGTCAGACGAATCTGCACCCGGCCGGCCTTGGCCTCGGCAAGGAGGGCGGCCTTGATTGTCTCGTGGTTGGCCGGCGCGGTATCGCGCTCGTCTCCGCCGACCTGTAAAACGTGGTCCCAGTTGCCCGGCTGGTTGTGCAGTGAACGCATGGCGCGCTCGATCACGCCCTTGCCGGCGGCGTGTCCGCTGGCCTGGTCGGCGAATGCGCCGGCATGGCGCTTGCCGCCATCCATCGACGTGCGGCAGACCTTGACGTCCAGGGACGTAAGCAGTTCTTCGAGTTGATCGTCACAGGCAACCGCGCCGCGCTCGAACCGGATCTCCGCCGGGATCCCGCCGGCGGGATTGGCAAAAGCCAGGCCGAGCAAGGCCTTGACCTGGTCGCCAACAATCCGCGTTTCCGTGGTGATCACCGCGATCCACTGCCGAGTGGATACCCTCATAACGGCATAGGCAAACGGACGGATGAAGCGCTCATGCGACCAATTGAGTCCGTAGAAATCCTGTGTCACGTCATCGAGTTGCCACTCCTCATTATAACCCATGTTCGAATAGTCGCGCTGGATGTCAGGGGAATGCTTCTGCCGGAAAGCCGCCACGCCATATTTGCCGAGCGTCGCGGTAAAATGTTCCGGATCGCGTTCGGTCAGGCGGCGTAGCAAGGTGGCATAGGATACGTCCGGGACGTCTCCAGGATATTCCTTTTTCGCGGCGGCAATCCCCTTACGGAGATCGGCGCGGGGGTTCTTTATTGACCAGGCGTGGACGATATTAAGATAGACCTCCGGGATGTCCTTGCGTTTGCGCCCGCGCGTACCTTTCCAGGACGGCACAAGTGACATCAATCCGCCTGGCATACTGCTGTTCCAAGCAGTATGCCAGGCACGAAGCGTACCGGGCGAGAAACCGGCAAGGGTTACGACCTGGTTGTGTTTGCGGAGTTTATTTTTCGCCAGGCGCTCACCTATATGTATAGTGCGGCTTTTAGGGTTGGCCCTGTAGGCGGCGCAGACCTGTTCAGCCGCGACGGATTCCGGCAACCGGCCGCGCAGCTCTATATACAGGCGGACGGCCTCAGCCCGGAGATCCGCCAGAGCCAGGTCGTCGGGCGCCGGCGAACGGGAGTGATCCGGCGGATGGGACAGATCGGACGGATTAGTCCGGTCGGCAGCCAGGCCGGGGTGACAGCTCGCGTGATATAATTTGATCGGCCTGCCGCGCTCCTGGGGCTGGTACCGGATCAGGGCCGGATCCGTGCCGGAGAGTTCCCGGCGGGCGTGGCGGTGTGTGCAGTTCAGGCGAGCGGCAATTTGCCAGATGGGCAACCATTCTTGGCTGTCGTCCGTCGTCTGCCGTCTGTCGTCAGTCATTGGTTCAGGAGCCATGGATTCTCCTTAATTCGTTGTATTTTTGTTCAACCTTTTTCCAGTATTTGAGAGTGGATGCCTTCTTGTTCCCGTGCGGCCCGCCGTTCCAGATCCGGGCGTAGATTTCTGGTGTGGCATTGCGGGGCACGTGCATGGCCAGATAAAGCCGGCAGATGCGGATGGCCGCGAAGTGATCGAACGCGTCCGCGTGCGTATAGGTGGTGCCGTAGTATTGGTTGACATCCGCCACCACGCCAGCGTGGATCTGCAAGACGCCCAGGGCGCGCCCGCCGTCGCCAACGGCGCCGGCGTAACCACCGGACTCGACAAGCATCATGGCGCTAATTAATAGTGACGTGAGCATGGTTAACCTGTTATCTTTCCTATGTCGTTCTGTTGCTGGTTTTTCAACAATGTCAAGGAGTCCATTATGAAAACATGGCGCGACTGGTTAAACTTCATCGCGGTCGAACTAAAACGTTTTGAACCGTTCCAGAATTTGGTTGTCTTTGTTCCAGAAAAGTCCCCGTATGAGACCGCAAAAACGATTTACGAACGCTTGTTACAAGAGAATGAAAATGGTGTTGAAATTGCTCTTTTTCAATTTGAAGACACGGGTCAATGGGATTTGAACTCAATGACGGACCGTGAACGTTATTTGATATTTGAACGGTTCCTGTTTGCATTTGAGTTTTTAACGGCCCTGACTACCGAGTATGAGCGCGGCGGCCAGATCGTTCCTGATCCTGACCCCAACACGCCGCCAAAATTAATCAAGCGATGGCTGCTCTGCGGAATTTGGGATGCTGTGGGCAAACGGAACTGGATGAACAATCAGTTCCTGCACCACGAGATCGAGATGTACGAGCAAACTTCTTTGAAAAAGCCTGCCGATTCCGTGTGATTCTTTCCTGCAATTTTGTAAATTTCGGATTGACCGGCTTTAATTTGCCATAGCGTGTCTTTTCCTTGATCCGGTATTGCTCCGCTTCAAACAGCGACCGCATTGATTCCGAGAGGACTTGTTTCGATTTCTTCATGACTTTTCGTCTCCTGGGTTGGGGTTTATTTGCCTTTATGGTGTGCCACTGCCCGAATCGAATTATTTTTTGCTTTTACTCATTATTGCTCCTTCTTTTGCCCGACCTGGTTACGGTAAATAGTTGGAATTTGACCGCGCCGCCAATACGATGGCCTTTAATAACGGCGCCGCGCGGCTGGCGCATGCCCTCTGCGCGGTATTGCATAAAATTGGCGTCATTGGCGAGCAGATCGCCGCCATTGAGCCATTGTTCGCGCCCGCTCGCGCGATCCCAACGCCAGAGAACGCGCTGGCGGATACGCACGGTTTTAAGACAGGCCGCAGAGGCTGAAGCATGGCTCCTCCTTTTTGAAAATATGATTTTGCGAAAATCCGGGACTGAAAGCTTGAAAACCGCCGCCAGCTTGCGCTCCAGAAGCGGCATCGGCTTGCGCCCGCTGGCGTAAAGGCGTATGTTCTGGCGCGTGCATTTCAGGGCGCAGGCGAGATTGCTGACGCTCCATTCGTGTGCCTGGCAGAGGCGGGCTAATTTCGGGTTTGATATTCGGCGTGACATTGTTATCCTGTTCGTATGAATCCCGAAGAGTTCAATCCGGTCGACTGGAAAGAGATTGAAATATTTATTTGCGACATGATGGCTAATTTGCCTCCCTATAAGGCGCCGGATATTTGCGGGTACAATGGGGATGAGAAGCGGAAGGAATTGGATCAGTACCAGGAATTATCCGATCGTCATTCGTTTGAAACCGAGAAGGTCTTGCGCAAATTTTTAACGAACGGATGTACATGGCCGCGCTCGAAGGGGATCGTTTATTATTTCGTCCGGCGACGGCTCGATTTTGCGCGAGATGTGGCAAGTCTGTTTCACGCAATGCAGGGTACGTGCGTCTCAGTATGGCTACATAATGACTATACTCGGATTGGAGACATTGCGCTCGCCGTTGCAGTTGATTTTTGGATTTCCATAGACGGCGAATTTTGGTCAACATTCCGCGCACGTTACGCAGCACCCGACGGCTGGAATCAGTATTCGTCTTAATTTTCATCGCCCGCCCTCCTTTGTAATTTTGTTACCGCCCGTTCTCATGCCCCGCTCCCTTCGATGGGTGGACTGCTTTGCTCCGTCAGGTGAATTACGCCGCTCTCGATCCGCGCCATGATCGGCTTGGTCATTGCGCGCGCATAGGTGACTCGATTTCCGATTTTAGTGCGACGCTCGGGACCGGGATGCTTTAAATACATGTGCGCATTCTCCGGATGGGTTGCGCGCATACGGTCAAGATCCTGCTGGGCTTCGAAAAGGCGCTGCATTGATTTGGAGAGAACTACCGGCTTTTTGTTTTTCTTCATGACCCCGCCCTCCTTTGTTATGTTGCCCGCCGCCGTTGTCTCACGCCGGCACATCTTCATTCATGAACTCCACTATTTTCCGCGTGTTTAGCCGATACGATGGTCTCCGGCCTCCTATGTTTTTTACTGGCAAGAATCCCATCCCAATCAGGTATCGCACATGTTTTTCAACGCATCGCATCAGCTGCGCCGCCTCGTCCGTCCGCAGCCATTCATGCTTCAGCAATTCGGCGTCGGAAGAAGCACCCGTCGCACCACTCATGACACGCCCCCTTCCATCGGTTTTCGCTTGTGCCTGGTTTTTCATCGGTTAAACTGGCTGCCAGTTAAAAAGGAGGTGTGCCAATGACCCTAATACGATCATTAGAAGGAATGCTGCGAGACCTGCAAAAAGCCATATCCAACTCGTTAGCCACAGGGATCGTATTATTGTTTTTAGGTATGTTGTGGCGGTTTTTTGTTCCTGTGCTTGCCACAGTGTCTGAATTGTCTGATAAAAAGTTTCTCGTGCAAGTAATAGCGGCACTATCGATAATATTATTATTAAGTATTTCATGGGCATTCATCCTCCGTTCGCGTCTTCGCACGGCGTTAAAAACCTCCTATGGTTTCGATCCGCTTTATGGCTGCCTGATCGATCTTAAAACCAATCGCAAGCTCTGCCCAAAATGCCGCCATCCGCTGATGGATATGAGCGGCCTCTTCAAATGCGCCGCTTGCGGCGCCGGCTGCCTTAAACTTGGTCAGCCTTGATCTCATGCCCTGCTCCCTTCGATCGGTTGGTTGCCTTGCTCTGCCCCGAACTACGCTATACGGCGTCGTAACAAGTTCGATAGCTGGATTGCGAAACCCTGGCAGTCATCTAAAAACTGTCTTGCCTCAATCATGGTTTTTATGTTTTCCCGCTGGATGTCCGCCAGCCGCATCTCATCTCTAAATCGCCCTTCCATCTCCGTTGCCCGACCTGTTGTTTTCCGCGTTACCTTCATGACAATCCTCCTCTATTATTTTGTTTGCTATCCGCCGCCGCCGTTGTCTCACGCCGTCACATCTTCATTCATGAACTCCACTATTTTCCGCGTGCTTAACCGATACGATGGTCTCCGGCCTCCTATTTTTTTTGCCGTTCGCCGCATTTGCTACTCCACTGGATGTTTCTCTTCGAATTCCACCACGCTCTGCCACGTTATCCCTATAGATGGTCTTTTGCTTCCGGGCGTCCGAAAATCCACTGCAATCAAACAGCCGGTATCAATCAGGCGCCTCACATGTTTTACGCTGCGGCTCCAACGTTTAGCGACTTCGTCAAGCCGCATATATTTTCTACCTGACAGGCCAGGATAGAAACGCGCGCATTTTGTTTCCGGTGCCTGCAATATAATATTTTGCGGTCCCGCCCAACGGCGTTTCCTTTCATCAAGACTTAATCTTTCTGGCTCTGGGTGGTCGGCCAGTTTTTGATTGCGGACGGCACGACTCATTTCTTGATGCCCTCCCACTTTTTTTGGCGGCTTGCGTCGCCATATAAATACTACCTCGTAATTCTTTGGCCAAAAAAAACCTCACTGCCTCTCTGACCAAGTAGGCCATAGACGCTGTTTTTTGCTCGGCGATTTTGCGTAATTCCCTGAATTGACAAGGAGATAGATAGATTGTGAGTTGTCCGGGCGGGGTCCCGGTCTTTCTGGCTTTGGAGACTCCTTTTCTTTTCATGGCACTAATATATACTATGTAGTAATTTTGTCAACAACTTTCTTTAACTTTCTTTTGCGTTGATTTCTTGTTAGTATTTTGTCAAAGGGAGGGGCAATGTATGCGCGTGGAAATTTTACACGATAAAATCGAGCGGGTCATTGCAAAGCGCGATATGACTTATAAGGAAGTTGCGAACGAGATTGGCGTTGCTCAACCAGTTATCTCCCGAGTGATGAATAAAAAACAGAGCTGGGTATATCCCGATGTTGCCGATAAGATTTCTCGCTGGCTGGCGAAGAATGGCGAACCGCTGGAAAAATCGGTGGTTAGCATGATAGCCTCAAACTTCAAGGAAATCTATGTCTTTGGGTTGGCTCGCGCCGCCACTATGCCTAATCCTCCGGTCGGCGATATTCCGCCAAGTGTCCATGAAACCGATCTGCCATCCATCGTATGGGCGACGACAAATAGTCATAAACATCTGGCAGGTTTCAAGGTCGATGGCGCCTCGATGGAACCCACCCTCAAAGCCGGTTGGACTGTTGTCTGCGATTGTTTTCCCACGGATTTCCATAATGGCGATATTGTCGTCGCAAAGTTCGATGATAAGGCAGTCCTCAAGAGGTACCGTCGAGTAGGAGACATGATTTCTCTTACCAGCGAAAATCCATCCGGTGAATCGTTCGACGTCCACGCGGCAAAAATTGATTGGATGCTGAAGGTGGTAGGATTCCAGGGGGGTATATGACATTAGCCAAGCTATCTCGCCTTTGCGTTATTTTTTCGCTCCTGCTTATGGCCGGGATCGCCCTATCCCAGAGCGAATCCGAATATCAGCAAGTTACTCTAAAATCGGGGCAAAAGCTTATTGGCAAAATCAAGTTTGTTGGGAATGGCGCAATAATCACGATGACAAACGGGATAACAAAAACCTTGCCGTCATCACAGATTGACACATGGGATCCCGTTAAATTAGGCGCGGATAATAAAGGCGGCATCACGATTGAAAAAGTGAACCTCTTCCCGGATAAATATATTGGTCAAAAATTTGTGTTTTGTAAGTGCGAGGTGCATTGCAATCTTGAGCCGTTCGGCAATACGGATTACTTCCTTCTGCCTGTCACAAAAGATGGGTTTTACGTTGTTACTGTTCCGTCTGATAATCGCATCGTGTTCGCCGTTCGCCGCGCAATGGCCGAGAAAATGGCCGATGATTTAAAGGGTGGCTATAATTGGCCGAACTGCACAATTTCTTGCGTTATCACAAAAATGGGCGATTATTATTTTGCCGTCGTCGATCGCCTTGACATCTACAATCGAGGCGGCACCATCGGCACCACCTATATCACTGAAAAATAATTTGCGATTGTTCCACACTGTTCGTCCTCTGTTTTCCGTCCTCCGTCCCACGCTCCGCACGATCTCCCGTCTGTCAAGTCCCCCACATGAATTTATTTTTCTAAAATCTGTCTGCCTCTATTCCGTAAAATCGCATTCCGATCAATTCTACCAGCGTCCAAACCCGCTTTTTGCCGCCAAAACAGTCTGAAAAGATTTAGGGACTGGTGTGGACAGGTGTGCTCACGCCTTTTTCCGCCCCGCGCTATTCTTGTCTCACTTAAAGGCAAGGTGTGTCCTCCGTCGATAGGACTGCGGAGGATGAACCTCCATCAGAAAGTCCTGCCCTCCGTGGCGTCGAGGTAGCGCTGCGGAGGGCAGGCGATGGAAGGTGAAAACGAAAGGGAGGCGAGTCATGGAACGGGAACAGGCAATTCAGGAAATCAGCGCGAGGCTGGAGGCGGAATCTGAGCGGTTTTTGCAGGCAGGGCCGCCTTACGACGAGACTGTGTGGAAGTATTTTCTGCTCGCGATTCGCGGATGTGCAGGTCTTCAAGGCGCGCTATCCGGCGCTCGAGAGTTCGGCACGTATCCACGAGCAGATCGAGCCGAGCAAGCGGACCAAACACATCCTTCAAAAGCTCCCGGTGATCGCGCCGTTGGCGTTGATCCAACTCCTTGTACTGCTCCAGGCACTTCTGAAATTCGCGAAATAACGATTCAAATTCCGAACTCATGCTGGAAAATTAACATAACCGCCCGGCCATGAACAGCTCAAAAAACATATCGAAGGCTGGTCCCGTCTTCGCCCAAGGGGCTACGCCGGGCAGGCCGGCGGCGGTCAAACGTCTGTTTTGTTGGTCGGGAGGTGGATTGCCTGGTCTCGATATCCACACCGGGATCTGGCGCGCGCTGACCGAGCTGGAGATTTTTCCGACCGCCAACGCGGGAACTTCCGCCGGCGCGATCATGGCGGCGTTCTGTTCCGCCGGCATAGCGCAATCCGGTATCGAGCGCATGCTCCGTAGCCTTTCGGATTCCGATGTCCGCGCCGAACGGTTCGCCTGGAAAATACGCGCGCCCTGGATTGATTGGTTCCTGGAGAACGCGCCGATCCGTAAAATACTGGAAGCTAAATTACCGGATCGGTTTTACCACCTGGAAAAACCGCTCTCCGTTGTCGCCACGCGCGTGCGCGATGGCCGCCAAACGATCTTTTCCGGCGACCCATGCGCTACCACGTCGCCCCGTTGCGTGGCGCTAAATGCTCAACTCTCCACGTGCCTCACGGACGCCGTCCTGGCCTCGATGTCGATTTCCGGCGTCTTTCCGCACGTCAATATCCTCGGCGAGGATTATGCCGATGGCGGCGTGCGCGCGAATTTGCCGTTGCCTACCAACTGGCGCAATTACGACGAGATTTATTTACTGATCGCCAGCCGGCCGGTGGAATACACCAACAAGCATGGCATCCTGGCGTGCCTCATGCTCAACCTGGATTGGTACGCGCTTGACCAGATCGAGGATACCGTCGCGCTCCTGGCGGCCGAGTATAAAAAGTTGCGCGGCCCGCGCGTCCACATCGTCTGGCCCGCGATCGGCCGCGACGCCGGGGCGCTTCGATTTCGCCATGAACTTATCGACCAGGCGTACCAGCAGACGCTGCAGCAATTCAAAGGGATCCGGAATGCGACATGACAAAAAAAATCTGCTCGATGCCATCCGCGTGATTGTGAACGCGGCGGAGGATATTGCCGATCACTGGGACAAGGAGCAGTACCGGGAAATCAGCCGGGACGTCGTTTGTTTTGTGGATCGCCGCGTCGGCCGCCAAGCGGCCACTTGCCCCGGAGCGGGGCGACGTGGGAAATTCCCCCGCAAGTCTTTTTTACCGCCAATGACCCGCGAGAAAATTCTGACCGCGATTCTGCTCGTCACGCGGACCGGCATCGAGATCGTCCAGGATTACCAGGGCGGCGATTATCCGGGCATGGCGAAAGACATCGTTAAATTGGCCAAACGAATCACGGCGGCAACGCAGGGTTAATCACGGAGGTGTTGAAATGAACGCGCACGAATTAGTCGTCAAGGGATTAAAAAAGATCATCGCGTCGGATAAAACTACGGATGAGTTTCGCAAGACCTGCCAGGAGCTTCTGGCCTTGCTCCAGGGGGAAGATTCGGCGCCGACGCCCGTGCCTGAGCCGACGCCCGATCCGGATCCCGCGCAATATGCGCTTGGAGTAAAGCTTATCGGGTGGGCGGCTCCATGGAAAATCTGCTCCATTACCGTCCTGGATGATGGCACGGTCATCATCGGTATTTGCAATAATGAAAGCCGAACGGACTCCAAGTTAATCAGGCTTACAGATGGCAAGGAGCTGTATTCCGGCAATGACGAAACCATCGGCGAGGGTGTGCCTTCGGCGGATGGAAGCAAGGTCTACTTTGCCGGGGAATGCGGAAACCTGCTCGCCCTTGACCGCGCAACGGACGCGGTCGCCGTGGGGCCGGCCCTGAAATACTCTTCCTGCGTCGCGTTGGTTCGCGGCGCGGCCTACGCGTTCAACAATCCCCGTAATGCCGGCATCGAAATGGTCAACTGCGCCACCGGCAATGTTGACCGGATAATCCCGGCCGGCGAGGGAATCCCGGTGCAGGTTGTCGACGGCATCACGTTCTGGATTGCCTTGGCCGGCGTCGGGCTGCTTTGTTCTGACGGCTCGCAGATTGCGCTGCCCAACTGCCAAGGCGTGGTCAATTTTGGCGGCGAGATCATCTCATCCTCCGGCAACAAGCTCGTGCGGATCCGGAACGGTGCGGCCGTGGGAATTGCATCCTTACCCTGCGAAAAAATCATGCGGCTTTGTGTATGGGATGATCATCTTTTCGTGGCCGGGGCATGCCCCGATTCGCTATGGGTGGCCGGCGCCGACCTGGCATTTACGGCGTTGGCCAGTTTCGGGGATTCGGTCGAGGTGGGCGGCAGTGTTTTCCGGACCTTCGTCTCCGGGTGCGGGGCCGTTTGTTATTTCGGGTGCGCGCAAAACGGGAACGCGGGGGAACTTTACGAAGTTTTAAAAATATGACGCGGCGGACGCAATGAATCACACACAACCTGTTGCGAAATAAAAGGATTATCACGCGCCGCCGCGCCCACTTTAAAGATCGGACTGATCCGACAGATCGGACGGATAATGCATGCATGCCGCAATTAAAACCCTGGAAGATACGCTCCTGATCCGCCGCCTGCAGGCGCGCCAGTTGGGCCTGCCCAGCGTGGGCCTGGAACACTCGAAATGGAATGACGAGCGCCTGGCGGCCATCCACGAGGATATTGCCAGCCTGGAGCGGGGGCTGCGGCTGCTGGAAGCAGCCAGAGATCAGAAGTCAGAGGTCAGCGGTCAGCAGAAGTCTTGCGGCTGTGCCGCTCCGACAATCATAAATCAAAAATCGCAAATCGCAAATTCTCATGAAGGAGCGTCATGTTCGATTTGAGTACGGTTGCCGTCACGGTTTCGATCTCGTCCGCAATCCAATACGGGTTTTATTTATTCCTGCGCCGGCCGCTTGATCGGGTGGACAAACTGGAGACAAAAATATCAGAGACGATTGACGGGAAAATATCCAGTTTGGAAGCCGGTCAGAAATCGGAGGGCGAGAAACGCAAAGTCATTTATGAGCGCATGGAAAAGATCGAACTGAACTACCGGCAAAATACGGACTGCATCCGGATACACCAGGATATCGTCAGGATGCACGAGCAATCCTTGGATTCGGTTGTACGAATCGAACGCGTCTCCACCGAGGCAAAAACACTGGTTAAACGAATGGATGAAATCGCGGTCGAGCAAATATCGCTTGGAAAGGACATGGCGGATTTATCCGCCAGGATGGAGGAGCGGAAATGAAGACTCCGGAAGAATTGGCCAACCAGCGCGAGATCGACCAGGACATTCTCTACTACGTGCGCCAGATGCAGACCATGGCGCAGATCCTGCCGGGCAGCATCCATTCCTTTTTGACCATAACCCGCCGCCGGCGCATGACGATGAAGGATGTCCAGGACCGCATCGATTATTTAGTGAGCGCCAGATACCTGCAGGAGGAAAAGGAATGGGGCGGCCTGCCCGGCGTAGCCTCTGAGGCGCAGACGGGGGAATACGGGCACTACCGGATCACGGCCACTGGCATGGATGTATTGGATGGCGCGATCCCGCCGCGGGGATGGAAAAGCACGTAGATAAAAGCCCGGCGTCGTCAAGGCACTATGCCGCGGCGATTTTGCCAGGCAAAATCGGAGGTCTTAAAATGCAGACGATTGGTAAAATGGAAGACGGGCGGATGATCGTGGTGGTGACGGATGGCGAGGCCGGCATATTGGAGCTGGTCAGAAAAATGATTGACGCGCGATTTGCCGATGTGGTGATTGCGGCCACGGCGTCGCCGACATTGCTTCCGGCCGCTAAACTATTAAAACCGGCGAAGATCGCGGCGCGTAGCGCCCCTCCCACAAAAGCGAAGGCGAAAAAGCAAAAGAGGCTGTGCGCCTGGTGCGGCAAGCCTATGCCGGCGAACGCGTCGCCGTTGGCCAAGACGCACAAGGGCGAATGCAACAAACTTTATATTCGGAAGACGCAGCGGGAAAGCTGGAGAAAAAAACATGGGGTTAAAAAGCCTCGTTTGAATCTTGAGGAACCGGCCCCCTGCTTCGCCCAAGGGGCTACGCAGGGCACAGCGCGGGCGCTTTCCGTTAATCCGGCGGATCCGCTGTTGACGGATGCGGAACGGGAAGCGGCGAAGGCGGCGCGGCTGAAGGTGATCGCGGCCTCGGCTCAGAAGCACGCGGACGATTAAACATCGGACGGATCTGACGGATTGGACGGATTTTGCAATGTCAAAAGCCAGCATATTGCGGCAGCTTTCGGACGAGGATCTCGAGGCGGTGCACCACCTGATCCGGCGCGATGCCTATGCCGATCTCGCGATCGCCAAGCAAACAGAGGTCAGAGGTCAGAGGTCAGATAAAATATTCAGCCTCGGGCCGACGGACAAGGCCAGAGAAATGACGATCGCGCGCTACCGGCAGTCGCCGCAATACAAAAAATGGCTGACCGCCTGGGAAAACCGGGACGCCGAATTGCGCAAGGCCATCGAGACGCAAAAACAGCGTTTCGAACTGATTTCAACCCTGGTTCGAACCGGCGAAACCGATGGGTTCGAAACCGTTTCAAAATCACTCCAGGCCCGCCTGCTGACCCTGGCCGCTGAGGCCGACGATGCGACGCTCAAGGATGCGGCCAAAGGCAAGGGCTGGGTCTGCGAGATCCTGCGCCTGGCGCAGGCCGACGTGCGCGATAGTTACCGGCGCAAGGTGGAAGAGTTGAAGGCGGAAATCCAGCGGATGCTGACCGCGAAGCCTGGTGAACGCAAGGTGGACACCAAGGCCGTCATCGAAAAGGTCGATGAAATCATGGGGTTGAAAAAGTGAGCGTACTCGAACAGATGGATAGGGTTGACCGGAAATATTTCCTCGATTATCAAGTCGCGGATATTACGGACGAAGCGCGCCTGCGCATCATCGAAAAATCCATTCGCATCGGCATAACCTTCGGGCGCGCCATGCGCGCGGTGCGCCGGCGCATGCTGGGCCTGGGGAATTACCTGCACACCTCCGTGAATGAACGCGTGGCTATGAGTTTTGCGCGCGACTGTAAAACGTTCTGCAAAATATATGATGTGGTTGGGGCTTCGGATATCAAAGAGTCCGATGTCTGGAACGAAGCCGAGAACCGGCGCGAGACGGCGCTGGAAATCGAATTTAAGCGGCAAAAGAATTCGATCAAAATATTTTCGTCTAATCCCGAAGCGATCCGCGGCGAGGGCGGCGAGGTCGGCATCGACGAACATTCTTCGCATAAGCGTCCGGACGATCTGCTCCAGGCCGCCGGCGGGCGCGCCATGTGGGGTTATCCGCTCACGATCTGGAGTTCGCACAAGGGCGTCAACAACGCGTTCAATCGTAAAATAAAAGAGGAACGCGCGCTTGGCGATAAATCCCGGTGGGCCATCAAGACCATCACTCTTTTCGACGCGCTCGATCAGGGGCTCCTGGAAAAGATCAACGAGATCAGCGGAACCCATATGATCCGCGAGGAATTTCTGCTCGACACCAAGGCCATGGTGGGCGGCGAGGATGCGTTTGCCGAGGAATGCCTTTGCCAGCCGCGCGCCAGCGGTAACCAGGCAATCAAGTGGCAGTATATCGATGCCGCCAAACGCAGTTATTATCTGCTTCGCAAACACCTGGAAGGCGACGAGGCGTTTGACATTGCCAATTGGATCGCGCCGCTGGTCCTTCCGTTGCGCGCCATGAAAAAATGCGCTCTCGGGTATGACGTGGCGCGCACGGGACATCTTTCGGCGGTGCCGATTATCGGGAATGACGGCACTGCCTGGAAATTACTGGCGCTCCTCACCATGCATAACCGCGCGTTCCGTCAGCAGACGGCAGCTGTTGCCGCGATTATGCGAGCGGTTCCCAATATGATTGGCGGCGGCGATGCCACCGGATTAGGCATGCAGACCTGCGAGGATCTGACCAAGCTTTTTGGCTTCTATCGCTTCGTCGGCATCAATTTCTCATCCGCCAAGCGCGAGCTCGGCACGCAGATGGTCAAGGTCTTCGAGGATGGCCGGATACAGCTGCCCGATGCGCGCGAACATGAGGACATCCAATTCGACCTGGCCGCCATTCAGACCGATGCGCCGACAATCGGCGTGGCGCGTTTTATAGAGACCGCAAATCCGGTTAACAAAATGAGCCACTGCGATATTGCCTGGGGACTCGGCATGGCGTTGACGGTGGGCAAAGACCACGGCCCCTTCGCCTGGACAAGTATATCCGGATCCCAACTTGCCCGTGGAAGTTTCGGCGACGCAGGGACGGCCGGAGGATCCCGGGAATTGCGTAACCGCCACTTTAATAATCGTCAATGCGCCCTGGTCTAATCATGCAATCGAAAATCAAAAATCGAAAATCCGGTCCGTCTGGTTCCGCGCCGACCGTCGGCGCGGAAAGGGTCCGCGCCTACATCCGCTCCCGCTTCAATCCCATCCGGTCCCTGACCCCGGAATTGCTCTCCCAATATCTCGACGCCTTCAAAACCGGCTACCTGCGCCAATGCGCCCTGGTCTGGGATGCGATCGAGGAACGCGATGATACCCTTGCCGGCGTCATCGCCAAACGCAAGGCCGCCGCCGCGCGACATGGCTGGGAAATTGTCACCCTGGATTCCGTCCCCGAGGCCCAGAAGACCGAGGCCGAAACCCACAAGGAAGCCCTCGAAAACTTTTACAACAACCTTACCGTCGTTTCCGCCATTGACGAAAACGAGCGCGGGGAGGTTTCGCTTCTGCTCCGGCAAATGATGGATGCCGTCGGCAAGAAATATGCCGTGCATGAGATCATCTGGCGTCCGACGGATCAGTCCGATCCGTCCGATCGGTCTGATGCCACCGGCGCTCGCCGGGCGGGACTCACCGCCGAACTCCGCTTCGTGCCCCTCTGGTTCTTTGAGCACATCACCGGCCGCCTGCGGTACCTGCAAACCGAAGGCGCGCTTGAAGGCGTCGACATGGCGGATGACGCCTGGCTGGTTTCCGTCGCCCAGGGACTTATGCCGGCCTGCTCCGTGGCCTACATCTACAAAACCATGTCGCTCAAGGACTGGGTGATTTACAACGAGCGCCATGGTATGCCGGGGATCCACGGCAAGACCGATGCCGCCCAGGATTCCGACGAATGGAATGCCCTGGTTACGGCCGTCCAGAATTTCGCCGCTGACTGGGCGCTTGTCACCAACTCCGGCGCCACAATCGAGAAGGTTGATATGGCCACCACCGGCCAGCTCCCTTATCCGCCCCTGGTCGAGCGCATGGACCGCGCCATGGCCGCCCTCTGGCGTGGCGCGGATCTCTCCACCATCAGCGGCGTCAAATCCGATGCAGGCCAGGGCGCCAGTCTCCAGGGCGATGAATCCGAGATCCTCGAACAAGACGATGCCCAGTGGCTTTCCGAGACGTTATCACGTCAGCTCGATAAACGCGTCATCGAATATGTTTTTGGCGAGGGAACAAAACCTCTGGCCTACATCAAAATAAAAACTTCGCAGAAAAAGAACATCGCCCAGGAGCTCCTGGTGGATACCTTCCTGCGCGATTCCGGCGCGCCGCTTGGCGTTGATAGCGTCCTCGAACGCTACGGCCGCCCCACGCCCGACGCCGATGACCAATTGCTTGTTTCACCCATGCTTCCAGCCGGCGGCGCGCAAAACCCGGCCGTCCCGCTTCGTCTCGGGACGGCAACTCCTGCGCAGGCGGCCCACCTGTCCGGCCAAGGCCGGACGCCCGCCGGCCTTGTTTCAAATTCGGCGGATCGGTCCGATCTGTCTGATCAGTCCGGGCCGTCGTCTGGCGTCAGTCGTCCGGCGTCCGTCAGCGAGGCCGTCGCCGCCACGCTGGGCGTGCGCTCCGAATGGCTGGCCCCATTCTTTGCCCAGCTCGAGGCCAAGGCCCAGGACAAAACCCTGACCGATGCCGAACTCTTGGCCGCCATTGAAAACATGGCCAAGTCGCTCCCGGAGCTGCTGACTGAAAGCCACGTCCAGGATGTAGCCGCTGTTGTCCAGAAAACTTTAACCGCCGGTCTCGTTTCCGGCCTTACAACCCAAAACAAAGGAAATTAAAACCATGAAAAAATCATCTTTCACCGTCCGTCGTCTGTCGTCCGTCGTCTGTCTTCTCCTGCTGTCGTCTGGCGTCTGTCGTCCGTCGTCGGCCGCATCCTTCGCGGGCTCCGACACCTTCGTCGTCACTAATGCCGCGACCGCCGTCATCCTGGGAACCAATGCGCCGACTTCCGGCGGGGCGGCTGTTGCCTGGCATCCCGCCGGCATCCTGGCCAACTTCCGCGATTCACCCACCGGCGCGGTCCTGGTCGTCCAGCATATCCGCGCCGGCGTGGTCAACCGCAACGTGAATGCGACCAACACGATCGCCGTGACCAATACGCTCTACACCACCAACGCCACCGGCGCCGTCAGCGCCATCGTCTGGGATCCAACCGGAGTTTATACCGTCAATCCGACCAACGACTCGCTGCGGATCACGACCAGCAGCACGAATGCTGAGATTATTTTAAACAAGGAAATCCAGCGATAATTCTGTAACCGTTGAACCGTGAACCTCAAAACTGTGAACCAAATATAATCGAGGCCCCCATGCCAACGAAGAACGAAGAACAAAGAACGACGAACGCTATCGAAAATCTCGACTGCCTGTCGAATGAATTTTCGCTGGAGAAGGACTGGCTCCGGATTCCCTACGGGGAACATCCTCTTGCCCGCCGCATCCAGCGTCTCACGCGCCAGTCGGCCGAGACAATGGTCGCGAATTTTAAGAGTTTCAGCGGGCGCCTGGGCCGTTTCTTTGGCGGCAATCCAATCTATATCGGTCACCCCGACGATCCCACCCTGGCAAATCAGTTTCCCGACAAAAAAGCCTACGGCTGGATCATGGATATGGAAGCCCGTGAAGACGGTTTGTATCTCAAGCCGAAGTGGAGCGCCGCCGGCGAGGAGCTCCTGGCCAATGCCCACTACAAATGGTTCAGCCCCTACTGGGGTTGCCGCCCCATCCCCGCTTCCGGATCCGGTTTAGTGGAGCCTGTCCGCCTGGTCTCTCTTGGCCTTACCAACAGCCCCAATATCCAGGGCCTTCTGCCCCTGGCAAATGAAGATATATCGGATCAGCCTGATCCGTCCGATCCGTCCAATCCGTCCGCAATAAACAACGCAACGAAAGGAGTATCGAAACCCATGAAGGAAGCCCTCATCAAACTGCTCAACCTGGCCAATGAGGCCACGGATGAGCAAATTTTATCCGCCATAGCCCAAAAGGCGACGGCGGACCAGGCCGCCGTCACGGCCCTGGCCAATGCCAAGGCCGCTACAACCGCCCTGGAAACCACGCTGGCCAACGAGAAAACCGCGCGGGCCGCCAAGGAAACTGAGCTGACTCTGCAAATCAGCAATCAGCAATCCGAAATCAGTGCGCAAAAGAAAGCGCGCATCGAGCTCGTTTTAGCCAACGCGCTGGCCGCCGGCAAGATCACGCCCGCCCAGAAGTCCCAATGGGCCGCCGATTTGGAAAAGGATCTCGACGGAAAACTCGTCGAGCTCTCCAACGCCAAGCCGGTCATGAACACGGACTCCAAAACAAAAAACCTCGGCGCCCGGAATTCGAACACCGTCGCCAACCGCGACGCGTCCACCCGGCGCGACAAGGTCTTCATGCTCGTCAATGAGCGCATCACCAAAACCGGCGAAGACTACGAGTCCGCCTTCGCCAACATCAGAAAGGAGAACTCCGCTCTCTTCGACGAGATGCAACAGCCTGGTAAAAAATAAAGTCGGCAATCCGTCTGACTTGCCCTGCATAGCTCCCGGAACGACGCAGGGTCTGTCCAATCCGTCCGATCAGTCCCATAACCATTAACCGAAAGGTAAAAGCTATGTTCCGTTATCTCATTCATAAACTGGCAAAGGCGCTCGCGTGCCGTGGCCTCGTCTGCCTTAGCAATATCGCCGAAGGCGTCCACGGCGATGGCTGCATCACCAAGAAGGTTGATGCCGTCCAGGCCCTGCGCCATGCACTTGTGATGTTCGGCTCCGATGCCGATCACGTCGCCGTGACGACCGCCGATACGGATATCCCGCTGGGGGTCTGCGACGACGAAGCCGCCGCGATCGAGGATAATATCAATGTCCAGGTCCTCGGTCAGAAGTCCGGCACGATTCTGGTCCGCGCCCATGCCGCGATCGGTATTGGCGCCTTTGTCGTTCCCGCCGCCGCCGGCCGCGCCCAGACCATTGTCGGCCTGTCCAGCGTCACGACCTATATCGTCGGCATTGCCCTGAATGCCGCCTCGAACCAGGACGACCTGGTCGAAATCGCCCACTGCGTTCCCGTCCAGCGCGTGATCGCCTGATAAACATCTGTCGGATCAGTCAGATCCGTCCGATAAGTCAGATCCATTAAACCTCAAAAAGAAAGAAAGGCAACCATGAAACATGTGTTAGTATCAAACGCCGCTATTGGCTTCCGCCGCGATGACGGCAATCTCGCCCCTGGCGAAATCGTCCTGGCCAACGAGGCCCGCTTCACCGAGCAGTATTACTCGGAACCCCTGACGGCCTTCGGCGTCGGTTTCCGGGATCCTGCCGCCACCGAAGTCGAACTTGAATTCGTCGCGCCGCGCGTGCCCACCGGCCGCCGCTTTGAGTTCAAGAAATCCACCAACGCCGAGGAGTTTTATTCGGAGACCGACGACATCCGCTCCATCGGTGCGGATTTCAAGCGGGTGGAATACACCGGCACGTCGGTCAACGAGAAGACCCATAACAAGGGCCTGACCATGCGCGTGGATCTCGACCAGGTGATTGACCAGCCCAACTGGCGCGAACTGAATACCGGCCGCCTGATCCGCCGGATCTGGCGCAATGACCTGCGCCGCGCCGTTACGGTGCTCGCCGCCGCCGCCAACAACACGGCCAAGACGTGGGACACCACGGCGCTCAAGGATCCTGACCAGGATGTCCTGACGGACCTCGTCGCCGGCGCCGATGTTAGCGGCATTCGGCCCAACCGCCTGCTCTTCGGCGAAACCGCCTGGATGAAGCGCCTGCTCGCCCTGCGGGCCCAGAACCTCAACGGCCAGGGCAACAGCGCCACCATGACGCCCGCCGAACTGGCTGCCTGGCTCGGCGTGGATGAACTGCGCGTCTCCAAGGCGCGCTATGCCAGCTCCGCGACGGCGAAGACCCAGGTTGTCGCCAACCTGGTTCTGATGTTCTACGCCGAATCCGGCCAGAGCCCAGACGAAGCCTCCAACATCAAACGCTTCGTGAGCGCCGTTGAAGGCGGCGGGTTCCTGCGCGTGTACGAGCAGCAGATCTCCGCCAAGTTGGTGGATATCACCGTTGAGCATTACAGTAACATCGTCATCACCAGCAGCGGCAACAGCATCCGCAAGCTGACGATCAGCTAAGGAAACACGTGGAGCGTTGAGCGTAGAGCGTAAAGCGCAAATGCGCCTGGCGCTCTACGCTTTGCTCCCGATAAAATATGTCCGATCCGTCTGATCCATCCAAAACATCAACAGAAAGGCAATGTCATATGTATCAAAAATTCTTAGCGGTCCTCAGCCTCCTGGCGCTCTTCGCCTGGTGTTCGCCCGCCTGGGCGGCCGGCGGCGGCGCCGACTACGGGCGCGGTCCGGAGACCGACCCGGTTGCCTTGGCCGCCGGCGCGATCGGCGATACCCAAGTTGGTTATAACATCAACGCGGCCAAACTGACCACCAACAGTACTCCGCCCAGGTTGAACCTTGTTAACGGCACGAATTTGCCGATCTCGGTGACAAAGCAAACCGGCGCGGTGACGGCGACTGCCGTTGTCACGCCACAAACTCCGAGTGCGGTGACTCCGACGATCACTGTTACGGCTCAACGGCCAGGCGCGCAGACGCCTACGATTACAGTGACCCCGCAGGCGCCCGCAACGGTGACGCCTACGATCACGGTGACAAAGGAAACAGGCGCAGTAACAGCAAGCGGTGCGAACAATCTGGTGACGCCTACAGCGACAATTACGCCGCAAGCACCCGGAGCGGTCACGCCGACCATAACGGTTACGCCGCAGACTCCCGGAGTGCAGACGCCAACGATCACGGTGACGTTGTATGCTACAACGATCTATGATTCGACAGGTGCGGCCTGTACTAATGCTACTGGCGAGATTGCGGCAGTGGTAACAGGGGTGACGGCGACCTGTTCTGCATTACCTGACTTTGCCACAAACTCTACGGCATCGAGTTCTACGTTGCCAGTGTTTATGACTAACGCCACTTGCGCTATTTCGCCGGATTTAGCGAGCAACTCTGTGGTTGCGGTGTCTGTTATTGGCGGTGGGGCTGTTATGACGAACTCAACAGCTGTGTGTTCGACTCTACCAGACTTCGCCACCAACGCAACAGCAGTCAGCTCTGCGTTGCTCGATTACCCGACCAATGCCACGGCGACCTGTTCAACTTTGCCGGATTTTGCGACAAATGCGACGGCGGCAATAACGGTTATTGGCGGCGGTTTGGTGATGACCAACGCGATTGCGACAAATCCTTAAAACATTCTCATCCTTTCCCTCTCCCCCTCGGGAGAGGGCCGGGGTGAGGGGATGCTGAGAATATGTCCTGGGTTTCCATAACGATCGCCGATCTGAAGGACGCCAAGGTCTCCGCCCTGGTCGAGGCCTGCCGCACGGCCGCGCTGGGCGCCGGCCAGGCGGACCCGGTCCCGAATATCATCGCCAATGTCGCCACCCGGATCCGCGCGGAGATCTCCGGATGTGCCGGCAATGTCCTGGATGTGGATACCGCCAAAATCCCGGCCGACCTGAAGGGCTTGGCCTGCCGGATGATTATGCGCGAGGCTATGAGTCGGTTGCAGCAGCCGCTCACCGAGGACGAGCGCGAGGAACAGCGCAACGACTTGCGCTACCTGGAACGCATCGCCAAGTGCGAGATCCCGGTCGCCAGCACGGATACCCCGGCCGTCTCGGAAGTCCAGCACGGCCTGGCTATCCAGCAGGCCAGCACCCCAACCCGCAACGCAACCAGGGAAAAATTGGCGGGACTATGAAAACAGGTAAAAAAAATCGGCGATCCGTCCGATCGGTCAGATCCGTCCGATTCGCCGGGGCGGTCCTCTTCGCTTTTCTGTTTTCCGTTTCCTGTTTCGCCCTCGAGCCCGCGTCGCTCTCCATCATCAGCCTCCGCGAAGAGGCTGTGGCCAATGCCTCTGAAGCCGATTTCTACAGCGGCGCGCCGCTCCTGTTGACCAATTGCATCGCCTATTCCGGCTCGACCACCAACAGCGCGCCGCAAAACCTGAGCAATCTGACCGTCGTCATCAAACTGGGCGTGGTGACCAATAACATCGCCTATACCGGCACAGTCGCCAACGCCACCAGCGGGACCTGGTGGGTGCGCATCGCTTCCGTCCCCAGCAACTGGGAATCGCCTAAGCTTTTCCTGCAACTCACGAATTCGACCGGCGATTGCCGGTTCGGGTACCCGTTCAAAAATTTAAAGGTGAAAACACCCTTGTGATCGGACTGATCCGTCGAATCCGTCCGGCCAAGGCCGGATCGCGGAAACAAAAATGCCCTTAAACCTCACAGCCCAGCCTAACCCGAGCGCCGTTGCGCACCTGGCGGCGAAGACGCCCGTCGCCTCGATCCTGCGCTCGGCTGAATGGGCCTATGTGCCCGTCGCCCTGAGCGAGCGCGCCCAGCGCTCCGCCGGCGTGGAATCCGTGCGCTTCCTTCAAACCGTCCAGGATAAAGTCATGAAAGTTGTCTCCCTCCAGCGCGAACGCCTGGCTAACGGCAAAGAGGCATTCGTGACCCGCGATAGTTTTATCGCTGACCTGCGCCAGGTTGCCCGTGAGGAGGGCATAGGTGGCCCTGGGCCGGGTCTGTCCTCCGAAGGCCGGCCCACGGCAGGCGCTCTTACCGATGTGCAGTCCTCGGCCCGCCTGGGGCTGATTTACGATATGCAGAGAGAACAAGCCCTGGGCTTCGCCTCCTGGAAGATCGGCCAGGACCGCGATGTCCTCGATGCCTTCCCGGCCCAGGAGTTGATCCGCGTCGAATCCCGCCGCATGCACCGCGACTGGCAATCCCGCTGGATCGCCGCCGGAGGTGAGCTTGTGTCCGGTGGACCGGCCATTGCCGGCGGCCGCATGATCGCCCTCAAGACCGATCCTATCTGGGAAAACATCTCCATTTTCGGCACACCCTGGCCGCCATTCGATTGGGGTTCTGGCATGGGTTTGCGCGATGTCTCCCGCAAGGAGGCCATGCAATTGGGCCTGCTCGAGCCGACCGATCGTATCGAGCCATCTGAAGCCGGCTTTAATTCCGGCCTGGCCGCCGGCGTGGACGTCGCCAATATCGCCGAGCCATTTATCGCCGCTCTGAAAAAGATATTCGGTGCGAAAATTCAAATTCAGGGGAATAAGTTAGCCTGGGCGTGATCCGCGTGATCGGTCGGATCCGACGGATCCGTCTGATCGGTCCACAAAATCGCGTGAAACAAAATGCTTACCATCAACATAACCGAGCCCGCAATGCCGGAGGAATTAAAGACCATCCCGAAATTCCTCGCGAACCCCAGGCCTCTCCTTGCCGCCGGCGGCCGTCAATTAGTCAGCGACCTGCAGGATCATTTTGCGGAACGCAACGACCAGCCCAACAAGAAGGGGTGGCCCAAGAAAAACTTCTGGGCCGGCATCCGCGGCGCCACCGCGCTGGCCGAGGTCTCCGATAATTCCGCCACCGTCTCCATTTCCGATCCGGCCATTAACCAGAAGGTTTATGGCGGAACTATTACGCCCAAGCGCGGGAAGATGTTGGCTATCCCGCTGATCGCCGATGCCTATGTCGCTGGGTCCCCCCGAACACTCCCGATAAATTTCCTTCGCCTTATGGTGGCCCGTTCTGGCGGTGTCTATCTTGTGGAAAACGATTCAACGCGCGCGCCAAAGGGCAGAAATAAGCCCGGCATGTCGTTCGCCGGCCGTT
>Ga0247841_10002198_pt1 | contig 40061 bp, 45 predicted proteins | sample LaCruzMarch2015__2_FD_192410 | JGI IMG/M metagenome (GOLD analysis project Ga0247841, IMG submission 192410) | Freshwater microbial communities from meromictic Lake La Cruz, Castile-La Mancha, Spain - LaCruzMarch2015_18m | ecosystem: Environmental > Aquatic > Freshwater > Lake | place: Spain...
ACGTTGAATAAAATTTGAAATCTTTTTTATCGCTTCCACAAAAGGCGCACTTTGAGTAATCTGTGAACCGATATGAATATGCAGGCCGCAAATATTCAGGTTCCTAAATTTTGCCCGCAGCAATAAAATCTTATAAGCACTGTCCAGATCAATCCCGAATTTATTTGTAATCTTACCGGTAGAGATGTATTTATGCGTTTTGGCTTCCACATCCGGATTAATCCGGATGGCCACGCGCGTAATTTTATTTAAACCCCGGGCAATCCGATTAATATTCTTTAACTCCGCTAAAGATTCAACATTAAAAAATAGTATCCCTCTATCAATAGCCGCGGATATTTCTTGATCAGTCTTACCAACTGAAGCATAAACTATTCTTTGCGCAGGGCAGGCGGATTTTTGCGCGCGGAATAATTCACCACCGGAGACAATATCCAACCCGGCGCCTTTAGCAATCAAAGCCTTTAATATCGAAAGGTTGGAGTTTGCTTTAACTGAATAACAGATCAGCGGATTAATTTCAGAAAATGCGGATTTTAACTTTAAATAATGGTCAACCAGCGTGTGATAACTATAGACGTAAAGCGGAGTGCTATACTTTTTCGCTAAATCCTCTATCTTTATATTCTCGCAATAGAGTTTATTTTTTTTGTATTTAAAATCGTGCATTTATTTTTTTTAATTGCCCCTAAAACTTCTTACCAATTCTCCCTATAACCGTTTACTCCAGTTAGCCAACTGTTTAGCTACCTGTTTAGGATTCGTGCTCCCGTAAGATGATTTCAAGGCCACCGAAACCTGAGCGTTTAGAATATTTCTAATATCCGGGGTTAGCTTATCCGAATATTTTTTTAACTGGAGATTTGATAAGTCAGATATTTTTTTTCCTTTATCCAGACAGTCAATGACCATCGCCCCGACAATATCATGCGCTTTCCGGTAAGAGATGCCTTTCTTAATCAGGTATTCAACGATATCCACTGAAAATAATGACTCATCTTTAACTTTACTGGCGATCGCCTCTTTTTCAATAACGATATTGCCAAAAAGCGCCATAAAAATCTCTAAAATATCTTTCATTGTATCCACGGCATCAAAAAGCGGCGGCTTATCCAACTGTAAATCCCGATTATAGGATGAAGGCAGCCCCTTCATCAGAATCATCACGCTCGAAAGGTCCCCGTGGATCTTGCCAACGGATCCCCGGATCAATTCCAAAATATCAGGATTCTTTTTGTGCGGCATAATACTCGAACCCGTGCAAAAAGAAAAATCGATATCAATGAAATTAAATTCATTTGTACTCCAAAGAATCAAGTCTTCGGCAATCCGTGACAAATGCACGGAAAGAATCGTCAGGTCGGCGAGCACTTCCAGAATAAAATCCCGGTCACTGACGCTATCAATGCTGTTCGCCGTCAGGGTAGCAAACTGAAGTTCTTTCCTGACAAACTCCCGATCAATGGGCAAACCCGTACCGGAAAACGCGCAAGCGCCCAAAGGCATAGCGTCAATCCGCTTTTTAGCATCGAGGAGCCGGGTCTTATCTCTTTCTAATCCTTCCAGATAACTTAATAAATGATGGCTCATTAACACCGGCTGAGCAATCTGTAAATGCGTATAACCGGGAATAATTACCTGCTTGCTGGATTTAGCAAATTTAAGTATAGACTTTTGCAGCTGGATGATATTCTCAACCAGGTCATCTATTTCGCTTTTTAAATACATCCGGATATCCAAAGCCACCTGATCATTGCGCGAACGCGCAGTGTGCAACTTATAGGCCGGTTCACCGGCCTGCTTAACCAGTAATTCCTGGATATTTGAATGAATATCTTCAGCGCTAAGATCGAATTTAAACTTGCCGCTTTGCACATTTTTAAGTATCGCGTTTAAACCTTTAACAATCGCCCGGCTGTCTTTCTGCGGAATAATCTTCTGCTTACCCAGCATCTTGGCGTGCGCGATACTTCCTAAAATATCATACTTAGCCAACCTCTGATCAAAAGCTATGGAAGAGGTAAATTTATCCGTAAGCGCGTGTGTTATTTTACTAAATCTACTACCCCAAAGTTTCTTAGACATATTCGCTCCTATTATCTTTTATAAGACATTCCCCAAAGCTTTATGAATTCCGCCGCCTGGCGGACACCGACGCAATCGCCGCAGAGGCGGCGTACCCGCCACATTCCTATATGGCGGTGTATATTCTCTTAGCGTCGGGTGCCTATCGCTTATAGGGCATACCCCAGAGCTTTATAAACTCCGCCGCCTGGCGGACACCGACGCAATCGCCGCAGAGGCGGCGTACCCGCCACATTCCTATATGGCGGTGTATATTCTCTTAGCGTCGGATGCCTATCGCTTATAGGGCATTCCCCAAAGCTTAATAAATCCTTCCGCCAGCTTCTGGTCAAACTTATCTTCTTTGCCATAAGTACTTAATTCTTTTTTATAGAGAGAATAACCCGATTTTCTCCCCACGGTAACGCAACTACCTTTTGACAATCTTAATTTGATCGTGCCGCTGACGAACTTTTGAGTTTTATTTACAAAACCGTCCAGGGCATCTTTTAAAGCCGAAAACCATAAGCCATAATAAACCAATTCCGCATACTTAAGGCTAATCATTTCCTTAAAATGCGTCAGCTCCCGATCTAACACCAGGGCTTCTAACTCTTTATGCGCAGTATAAAGGATAGTGGCCGCCGGAGCCTCATAAATTTCCCGGGATTTAATCCCCACCAATCTATTTTCCACCATATCGCTTCTACCTACTCCAAACTGCCCGCCGACTTCATTAAGATGATTGATCAAATTCTTAATTTTAAATATTTTACCGTCAATTTTAGTCGGTACACCTCGAACAAAAGTTATCTCAATATACCGCGGATAACTGGCGGACTGCGTCGGGCTCTTAGTAATCATATAAGCATCTTCCGGCGGCTCCTGCTCCAAATTCTCCAAAACGCCCGCCTCAATACTGATCCCCCAAATATTGCGGTCAATACTATAAGGCTTCTTCTTGGTTACATCAATCGGAATATTATATTTTAATGCGTATTCAATTTCTTCTTCCCGCGACTTAAACTCCCACTCCCGCACCGGAGCAATAATCTCCAATTTTGGGTCAAGTATACCTACTGCCACCTCCAACCTTACCTGATCATTACCTTTACCTGTGCAGCCGTGCGCAACAGCAGCAGCTTTCTCTTTATGCGCAATCTGTACTAAATATTTAGCAATTAATGGCCGGCCTAATGCCGTAGCCAAAAGATATTTACCCTCATAAACCGCATTGGCCTTTAAAGCCGGAATAATAAAATCTTTGATAAATTCTTCCTGGAGATCACGGATATACACCTTTGATGCGCCGGCCGCCAAAGCCCGCTCTTCAATAGCTTCAAAATTTTCACCCTGGCCTAACCCTTGGCCCAGATCCGCCACAAAACAGATTACCTCATAGCCTCTTTCTTTAAGCCATCTGACTATACAAGAAGTATCCAATCCGCCTGAATATGCCAATACTACCTTTTTCATCGCTTAGCTCCTAATAATTTTATTAAAATTGCTTTTTGAATATGCATTCTGTTTTCAGCTTGATCAAAAACAATTGAATTCTTGCTATCCATAATCTCGTCCGTAATCTCATCACCTCTATGCGCAGGTAAACAGTGCATCACCAAAACACCCGGCGCTGCATTAGTTAAAAGTCTAGCATTAATCTGAAAATTTTTAAAGATAATTTTTCTTTTGCTAACCTCTTCTTCCTGCCCCATGCTCGCCCAGACATCGGTATAAACAACCTGAGCGCCGTTAACTGCGCTCAGTGGGTCCTGAGTAATCGTTATTTGGCTAAGTGTCTGTTTAGCGATTTCTTTTGACTGCTTAACTACTTCCGGATCAGGCGCATATCCGGCAGGAGTAGCCACGGCAATATTCATTCCGGTTTTGGCCGCCGCAAAAAGTAAAGAGTTGCAAACATTGTTTCCATCACCAACATAGGCGAGGGTTAAGCCTTTTAATCTTGCCCCCATTTTCTGCCAGGTATGGCTTAGGCGTGAAAATTTTTCACCAATCGTAAAAAGATCAGCTAAAGCCTGACAAGGATGCGAAAAATCGCTTAATCCGTTGATTACCGGAACCCCGGCAGCATCCGCCATATCCAGGCAGTTTTTATGTTCGAAAGTTCTTAAAACAATCCCGTCGACATACCGCGAAATAGTCTTCGCCGCATCTTTAATTGTTTCCCGGACCCCCAAATTAATTTCACCGGGAGACAAATAAACAGAATTACCTCCTAACTGATACATGCCGACCTCAAAAGACACCCGCGTTCTATTGGATGGCTTCTGAAAAATTAAAGCCAAAGTCTTACCGGCTAAAACCTTGTTAAATTTTGTTTTATTCCTCTTTAGCTCAACCGTCAGGTTAAATAATTCATCGATTTCTTGGGTAGTTAGGTCCTGAATCGAGATCAAATCTTTTTTCATCTTTCCTCCACAAGGAGAACACCCGCAATCGCCGCTGAGGCGGCGTACCCGCCTTTCCTATTAGGCGGGGTAACACTCCTTTAGCGCGGGGTGTCTATCCCCTCGAATACACCTTTTAAAATTTCTATAGCCTGGTCAATTTCTTTTTTGTTAACATTCAATGCCGGCATCAACCTTAAAACATTATCATGCGTGCAATTAATTAATAATCCCCGCGCATAAGCCTCCTGCACAATCTGTTTTCCGGGGATATTTAATTCTACCCCGAACATTAAACCTAAACCTCTTATTTCCTTGATTGCCGGATAAGTACTTTTAAGGAAATTTAATTTTTCTAAAAGATATTTACCCATATTTTGGCAATTACTTAAAATCTTTTCCTGCTGCATAGCTTTTAAAACCCCCAAAGCTGCCCGGCAAATTACCGGGCCACCCCCAAAAGTAGAAGCATGCATGCCCGGGGTTAAAATATCACTGAATTCTTTTTTGGCGATCATCACCCCGATCGGTAAGCCGCCGCCCAAGGCCTTGGCTAGAGTAATTATGTCCGGAGTAATACCGTAATGCTGATAACTAAACATCTTACCGGTGCGGCCGATTCCGGTCTGCACTTCATCAATGATTAAAAGTATTTTTTTCTCATCGCATATTTTTCTTAAAGCCAGGACAAAATCCCGGCTGGCCACATTAATTCCACCCTCACCCTGGACTAATTCCAGCATAATCGCTACAGTTTTATCCGTAATTGCCTGCTGAACCGCCGCCAGGTCATTAAACTTAACCTGTTTAAAACCATTCGGTATCGGCTCAAAACCCTTCTGGTATTTTTCCTGGCCGGTGGCCGCCAACGCCGCCAGGGTCCTGCCATGAAAAGCATTGGCAAAAGTAATTATTTCATACCTCTGCGCGCCTCCGAGAGGATTTAAATTACCAAATCTTCTGGCTAATTTAATTGCCGCTTCGTTAGCCTCTGCTCCGGAGTTAGCAAAAAATACCTTGCCCGGAAAACTTAAATAAATCAGCTCGCGAGCCAGCTTTGCCTGAAAAGGATGGTAATAATTATTCGGCACAAATATCAGCTTACTAATCTGATCCCGCACCCCCTGCATTACCTTAGGATGACAGTGCCCTAAGCTACCCACACCCCAACCCGGGAAAAAATCCAAATAAAGCTTACCGTGAATATCCCAAAGCCGCGAACCTTTCCCTTTAACAAAGATAAGCGGCACTTTGTTATAAGTAGGCATGATATTATCCTGATAAACTTGGAATATTTCTTCAACCTTCATCTTATAATCTCAGTTCCGATTCCCTGGTCCGTAAAAATTTCAAGCAACAGCCCATGCGGCGTGCGCGCATCAATAATATGCGTCTTCTTTACCCCGCCATTCAACGCCTCTACGCAAGCGGCAACCTTAGGAATCATTCCCTGCTGAATAATCTTATTCTCAATCAATCCGCTTACCTCGGCAACCGTTAAAGTAGAGATAAACGAATTTGCATCTTCCGCATTACGCATAATCCCTTTTACATTAGTCAATAAAACAAATTTTTCAGCCTGCATATCCGCAGCGATACTCGAGGCGGCTTCATCAGCATTCACATTATAAGTTTTTTTATCTTTCCCGCGGCCCATCGGCAAAACCACAACCACTTTATCTTTCTTTAATTCCTCAGTTAATAGCTGCGTATTAATGGCTTTGATCTGCCCGACCAAACCGATATCTGTTTGGCCGGCTTTAGTCTTTTTCTTCTCAACCTGAATCAAATCATCTTCTTTACCGTTTAAACCGATCGCCCTTGCTCCTAGCTCATTTAACTCTTTTACAATCAACGCGTTTAAGACTAACAACTCTTCTTCGACGAGCTGCAGAGTTTCCTCGTCCGTAACGCGCATGCCTTCCACAAACTCTGTTTTCTTGCCTAAAGCGCGCATACGTTCGCTAATATTCGGGCCGCCTCCGTGCACAAGAATCGGACGCAATCCCATGAAATTCAAAAATACAATATCCTCTAGAACACTCTGGCGAATTTTTTCATCTCCCAAAATACTTCCGCCATATTTAACAATAATTACCTTTTTATGAAATCTCTTAATATAAGGCAATGCTTCAATCAAAACATCGGCTTTTCTAATCGCGTCTTCCATTAATCTCCTTACAATAATAAACTACTTAGTTATATGCCGCGTTAATTTTTATATACTCCGGAGTAAGATCACTTGTGTAAACTGTACACTTAGCCTTGCCTCGGGATAAACTTACCGTAAGACGTACTTGTTTTCCTTTTAATGAACCCAGTTTTATCTTTAACTGCTCTTCTTTAATCTTAAAACCGCTTGCCCCAACTGCCGCAGCTACCCGCCCAAAATTCGGATTCCGGCCAAAAACAGCAGTCTTAAAAAGTACAGAGTTGGCAATACTCAAAGCTATTTTTTTTGCTTGCTGTATATCCTTTGCCTGACAAACATCAATCTGAATAAATTTAGTCGCTCCTTCAGCATCGGTTACGACCATCTTGGCTAAATCCAAACAGACAGCTTCCAATGCCTGCGAAAAACTCCGCAGATTGGCCCCTTTAGAAATAACTCTATTGCCGGCAGCCGCATTAGCTAAAACCAAAACCGTATCGTTAGTACTCATACAGCCATCCACTGAAATACAGTTAAATGATCTAGCGACAGCCGCGCCGAGCGCCTTATCCAAAGCTCCCTGAGTAATTGCCGCATCCGTCATAATAAAACAAAGCATGGTGGCCATATTCGGAGCAATCATTCCCGCACCTTTAGCAATTCCGCAAATATGCACCGGATTTGCTCCAATCTTTAAGGTTAAACTTATTTCTTTAGCAAAAGTATCCGTGGTCATAATCGCCATTTTAGCTTTATGAATACCTAAGCTAGATAACCCTGAAACCAGATCCCCGATTCCCTGTTTAATTTTCGCTATATCTAACCGCTTACCGATAATTCCCGTGGAATTAACCAAAACACTTTTTTTAGCTATGTTTAATTCTTGGGCGAGATAACCGGCCGTAGCCTGGGCATCCTTAATCCCCGTTTTCCCGGTAAAACAATTAGCATTACCGCTATTTACCAATATCGCCTGAAATCTTTTTGAGGACCTTAGATGTTCTTTACAAACGATCAAAGGCGCAGCAATAATACTATTGGTAGTAAATTTAGCGCTCGCCTTTGCCGGAAACTGCGAATAGATTAAAGCCAAATCCAGCTTACCGGATTTTTTTAATCCACAAGCTAAGCCATTGGCTTTAAATCCAATAGGCAAGATTGCTTTTAAGGTCTTTTTCATAATAATCCGGTTGTTTCCGAAAACTTATACATAATATTCATATTCTGGACGGCCTGGCTGGAAGCGCCTTTTAATAAATTATCAATCACGCCGATAACAATAATATTCTGCCCGAAATCCTTAATCCCAATATCGCAAAAATTGGTTTTGGCGACATCCTTAATTCTTGGAAAAACCCCCTCCGGCTTAATCCGGATAAAAGGTTCATTTTTGTAAAATTTTTTATATAATTCTACCAGGCTCTTTACCTTTAACTTGGCATTCGGAATCTTCTTTAAATAAACTGTTGCCAGAATTCCCCGCTCAATCGGTAAAAGATGCGGCACGAAGATTACCTGGACTTTTTTTCCGGATAGTTTAGAAAGCAGCTGATTTATTTCCGGAGCATGCTGGTGCAGATTAACTTTATATGCCCGAAAATCACCCTGGATCTCAGAAAATAAATAATCATTTTCTAATTTTTTACCGGCGCCGCTTACCCCGCTTTTCGCGTCAATAATTATGGAATCTGCGTCAACTAAATTTAATGCCAGTAATGGAGCAAGTGACAAAATCGCGCAAGTCGGGTAACACCCCGGATTGGCTATTAGAGAAGCGGTTCTTATTTTTTCCCGATTCAGTTCCGGTAATCCATAAATTGCCTCTTTTAAATTATCTTTATCCTGATGAACTGTCTTATAGAATTTTTCATAAATCGCGGCATTTTTAATCCGGTAATCCGCGCTTAAATCAATAACCTTTTTACCTAAACTTAAAAGCTTGGGCGCGAATTTCATCGAGACAGTATGCGGTAAGGCCAAAAATACTAAATCACAATCTTTCTTAATTTCTGCCCAATCCGGTTTTTTACAAACCAAATCTAGCCGGTTTTTAAATTTTGGGAATACATCCGAAATAACCTGTCTGCTAGGCGAGCTCTTACCGCTATTATAAAGGTGAGTAATTCTAACGTTAGGATGATTAAGCAGGAGCTCAATCAACACTTCTCCCGTATGTCCCGTAGCACCGATAATTCCTACTTTAATCAACATGCCACCTACCTCCTCGATAGCCTGAATGATAATTGTATTATAATAGAATATAATTAAACTTCCGTCAAGTTTTTTCTCGACGGAAACTTATAAACCCTAGATAAACAAAAAGTCCCGCCTCGTCAGCGGGACTTTTTAAAACATATAAATTTTAAAATTTATTTTATAGTTTACCTCTTAGTCCACTGGAAGCGTTTACGCGCACCCTTTTGGCCGTACTTTTTACGTTCCTTCATTCGCGGATCACGAGTTAAATAACCATTCTTACGGAATGTCTCTTTAAAATTCTCATCCGCAATTAACAATGCCCTAGAAATACCTAAACGCAAAGCGCCGGCTTGGCCGGTCAATCCACCGCCGGCAAGATTAGCCGCGATATTAAACTTACCGGTACTCTCGGTAAGCGCCAAAGGCTGCAAAACAATAATCCGGTCAGTTTCACGCAAAAAATACTTTTCAAAAGGCCGGCCGTTAACTACAATCTTACCACTGCCCGCCTCCATGCGCACCCTGGCCGTTGATTCCTTGCGCCTGCCCAATGCTGTATATTTAGTTAATTCACCCATTTAACTTTTAACCTCCAAAACCTGCGGCTTTACACCGGTTAAATCATGCTGATCATCGGCAAAAACCCTTAATTTTTTAATTAAATCCCTGCCTAATGGGCCGATCGGAAGCATCCTCTCCACCGCTAAATGTATAACGGTAGCCGGCTTTTTCTGTAAAAGTACCTCTAATTTTATTTCACGTAACCCACCGGGGTAACCGGAGTATCTGCGGTAAATCTTTTGTTTAAGTTTACGCCCCGTAACTTTAATTTGCCGGGCATTAATGACAATCACCCCATCCCCGGTATCTAAGTGCGGAGTAAATATCGGCTTATGCTTACCTCTAAGAATAGTAGCAATTTTAGCCGCCAGGCGCCCAAGAATCTGCCCCTTAGCGTCGACAATATACCACTTTCTTTTAATGTCCTCTGGTTTAGCTGTATAGGTTCTTTTCATAGAAAATTGATTATACCAAAATAAAACGTAAAGTCAAACAAAATCTTTAAAAATTTTAAAGTTTTTTAATAGCTTACTTTAACTAAATATAGCCCTTTTGCCGGAAGAGTGGGGCCCGCCAGCTGGCGATTACGCGCTTTTAAGATATTTTTCATGCTGCCTTGAGGAAGCTTGCCCCTTCCGATCTCTAACAGCGTACCGGCTATGCTTCTGACCATATTATACAAAAAACTATCTGCCTGAATATCAATATACAACAAATCCTTGTTTTTTCTAATCTGAATAGATTTAATTGTACGCAGTGGATTACGTTGCCTGATTTCCGCTGTCTGAAATGAAGCAAAATTATGCCTGCCCAAAAGCTCCTTAGCTTCCCGGCGCATTAGGCGGACATCTAGATGATGATTAAAGAAATACACGCGATCAGCCAAAAGAGCTGAAGAATATTTACGATTTAAAATTGTATAGCGATAAAGCTTAGACTTTGCCGAAAAACGGCTGTTAAAATCCATGCCTACATTTTTAATCCGCGTTACCTTAATATCCCTCGGTAACAGGCAATTCAAAGCCCAATGCAATCTTTCCAGCGGCATCGGCGATGAACTTTGAAAATTTGCAACCTGACAAAGAGCATGCACCCCGGAATCAGTGCGTCCGGCAACGATAAGCTTAATATCTTCCTGGAGAACTTTTCTAAGAACCTTCTCTAAAACATGCTGAATGGTCTGGCTATTGCGGTAGCCCGCCTTGGCTTTTTTGTTATTTTGCACCTGCCAGCCATAATAATGCGTACCATCGTACTCTATTTCGAGTTTGAGATTACGGTCCCGCAAACTACATTTATTATTATTATTTTTTTGCAGGATCCCGCCGCGAACCTTTGAAAACTCCTGTTGGCGGAACATTCTTAGCTTATTAAAACTTCCGCAATTTGCACGGCATTCGTCGCGGCACCTTTACGTAAATTATCCGCCACTACCCACAACCAAAACCCTTTTTTATTAAAAGCATCCTGGCGGATCCGGCCAACAAAAGTCTCATCCTTGCCTTCTGAATCTTTAGGCATCGGATAAAGATTACTCCTAACGTCATCAATCAGCACTACCCCGGGAGCCTTAGTGAGCAATTTTTTTATTCCCGCAACCGTTATCGGCTTAACCGTTTCAATGTAAATCGACTCGGAATGCCCGGTCCTCACAGGAACGCGCACAGTGGTCGCGGTAATTTTAATTTTCGGAGCATGCATTATTTTATGTGTTTCATCGACCAGCTTCCACTCTTCATTTGTATAATCGCCTTTAACAAAACTTCCAATATGCGGAAAACAGTTATACGCTAACTGCTGCGGCATGGCTTTATTCAAAGCACCAACCTGCAGATTATTAAAACCGCCCTGAACAATTAAATTAATTTCTTCCTTTAATTGTTCAACCGCCCCTTTCCCTGCTCCGCTAGAAGCCTGCAAAGTGGTAACAATAATTCTTTTTATGCCCACTTTTTTATGGATAGGATTTAAAGCAACAACCATCTGAACCGTTGAACAATTAGGATTAGCAATAATCCCTTTATGCTTTTTAACATCCGCGGCATTAACTTCCGGAACAACCAGGGGGACATTTTTATCCATACGAAAATCAGCGCCGTTATCAATAACTACTGCACCTCTTTTTACGGCTTCGGCAGCATAAGTTACCGCCGCCCCTTTTTCTCCTTCAGTTCCGGCAAACAAAGCAATATCAATTCCGTCAAAACACTCGGAAGTAATTGATTCGACTGAATAAGTATCTCCATCGACATTAATCTCGCGCGCTGAGCGTGCGAAAACCTTTAGATTATTAATCGGGAATTTACGCTGCTTTAAAACCCGCAGCATTTCTATACCCACTACCCCTGCCCCGATTACTGCCAGATTGTACTTTTTCATAAATACTCTCCCTGCTAGAAAATACCCAAGATAGGACCCGTTAAATATGCATAGATCATAAATTTTTAACTACCAAATCCCCGACTTGCGTAGTAGAGTATCCCATTTTACCGGCAGCCAAAGATTTAAATTCTTTGCTGACCAGCCCGATTACGGCATCTTCAATCGCCTTACCTGCCCTGGCTTCTCCTAAATTTTCTAACATCATCCCCACAGCGCAAATTGCCGCTAACGGATTAATCACATTTTTACCGGTATACTTAGGAGCGCTTCCGCCAATCGGTTCAAACATCGATACCCCTTGCGGATTAATATTACCTCCAGCAGCAATACCCATCCCGCCTTGAATCATCGCCCCTAAATCCGTAATAATATCGCCGAAAATATTATCCGTAACAATCACGTCAAACCATTCCGGATTCTTTACAAACCACATCGTTGTCGCGTCAACATGCGCATAATCCGTGGTCACATCCGGGTACTCGACAGCGACCTCATTAAACGTACGCTGCCAAAGATCCCAAGCATAAGTTAATACATTAGTTTTACCGCAAAGTGTCAGTTTCTTTCTTTTATTACGCTTACGGGTATATTCAAAAGCATAACGAATACAACGCTCTACACCTTTACGCGTATTATAAGAAATCTGAATCGCCACTTCCTGGCCGGTACCCTTATCTCTAAACTCCCCCATACCTTTATATAAACCTTCAGAGTTTTCCCGCACCACTACAAAATCAATATCCTTAGGCTCTTTGTCTTTTAAAGGGCAAAAATCTGAGTTATAAAGTTTAACCGGCCGCAAATTGATATACTGATCTAAAGCAAACCTTAACTTTAACAACACCCCGGTTTCAATAATCCCCGGCTTAACCTCAGGATCCCCTACCGCCCCAAGATAAATCGCAGAATATTTCTTTAACTCCTCGATATCCTGGTCGTCTACGAGCTTACCCGTCTTTAAGTACCTTTGGCCGCTAAAATCGAAATTCTTAGTTTCATATTTAAAACCGAATTTCTTTCCTGCTGCTGCCAGGACTTTTAAGCCCTCATTAACAACTTCCGGACCGGTACCATCACCGGGAATTACCGCGATTTTGTAGTTTTCTTTACCCAATTTATTAACCCTCCGCTTTCTACGATCTCCTGCAGAAACTCCGGAAAAGCCTGTGTTTTATAATTTTGATTCTGCGTAATATTATTAATCGCCCCTGTGCTCAAATCTATCTCAATAAGATCCCCCTCATTAATCTTATCCACATCCGCTGACTCTAAAAATGGCAAGCCGATATTTATAGCATTTCTAAAAAATATAGCCGCAAAATTTTTAGCAATTACCGCAGAAATTCCACAGCCTTTAATCGCCAAAGGCGCATGCTCACGGCTTGATCCGCAACCAAAATTGTTTCCGGCAATAATTATATCCCCCGGACTAACCGCGCCGGAGAAATTTGGGTCAACTGTCTCCATGCAATGCTTACCCAATTCTTGCGCATCCGTGGAAACTAAATATTTTGCCGCGATAATATCATCGGTATTTATATCGTCTGCAAATTTATGTACCTTGCCTTTAATAATCATTTTATTTTACCGGGATGGGTAATCTTGCCGGTTATCGCGGAAGCCGCAGCAACTGCCGGATTAGATAAATAAACAAAAGATTTCGGGCTGCCCATTCTGCCTAGAAAATTCCTATTAGTTGTCGCAATCGCCACTTCGCCTTCAGTTAAAACCCCCATATGCCCGCCAAGACAAGGCCCGCATGTCGGTGTTGAAAAAACACCTCCGGCCTTAACAAAAATCTCCGCTAAACCTTCTTTTACGGCTTGCAGATAAATTTTTTGTGTTGCCGGAAAAATAATTAATTTTACCCCGCCGGCAACTTTCTTTCCTTTTAATAAACCGGCGGCGATCCGTAAATCTGAAATCCGGCCGTTAGTGCATGAACCGATAACTACCTGATCAACTTTTATATCTTTTAAACTGCTCACCGGCTTAACGTTACTCGGAAGATGCGGGCAAGCAACCAGCGGCTCTAATAAACTAATATCCCATTCATATGTTTTTTCATAAACAGCATCCGGATCAGACTGATAAAACTTAGGCTTACGTTTAAAACCGGCGACAAATTTCTTAGTAAACGCATCCGGAGCAATCAATCCTGCCCTGGCTCCCGCCTCAATCGCCATATTGCAAATGGAAAAACGGTCATCCATCCCTAATTTCTTGATTACCGGGCCGCAGAATTCCATTACCTTATATAATGCACCGTCAACACCGATTTGGCCAATCGTAAAAAGAATTAAATCTTTACCGCCTACCCATTTATTCAGTTTGCCTTTATAAATAAATCTTAAGCTCGCCGGAACCTTTAACCAGCATTTACCGTCAATATATGCGCGGGCTAAATCCGTAGAGCCCATTCCCGTGGCATAAGCACCGAGCGCACCATAAGTACAGGTATGTGAATCCGCCCCAATCACTAAATCCCCGGGCAAAACAATCCCTTTTTCCGGTAAGAGCGCATGCTCAATCCCCATCGCACCGATTTCAAAATAATTCTTAATCCCCTGCTCTCTGGCAAAATCCGCCAGGATCTTACATTGATTAGCGCTTTTTAAATCTTTAGCCGGAGCAAAATGATCCGGGACTAAAACAATTTTATTTTTATTAAATACTTGTTTAAAACCGGATTTTTTAAATTCAGATATCGCCAGTGGCGCAGTAATATCGTTAGCCAAAGCCACGTCAACGCTCGCCTCGATAAACTCACCCGGTTTAATTGCCTTTTGGCCGCAATGCGCTAATAATATCTTTTCAGCAATGGTATAACTCATATTTTATTTTAAATTAAATGAACTTTTTGACAATTAACGAGGCATTGTGTCCACCAAAACCCAAAGAATTGGACATGCAGGCAGATACATGCGCTTTACGCGCAGTATTGGGTACATAATCCAGATCACAATCCGGATCAGGATGTTCATAATTAATGGTCGGCGGAACAACCCCGTCTTTAATTACCAAACAACAAGTTAAAAACTCTACTCCACCGGCTGCGCCCAAAAGATGCCCGGTCATAGATTTAATCGAAGAAACCATCACTTTCTTAGCACTCTGCCCAAAAGCCTTTTTCATCGATAAAGTCTCAATCTTATCGTTAAGCTTAGTCGATGTACCATGCGCATTAATATAAGTTATATCACCCGGATTCATCTGCGCGTCTTTTAAGGCATTAGTCATTGCCCGCGCAGCACCTTGCCCATCGGGATCCGGTGCAGTTATATGATAGGCATCACAGGTCATCCCGAAACCAACAATTTCAGCGATAATCTGCGCATTTCTTTTTTGAGCATGTTCTAAACTTTCCAAAACTACCAACCCGCATCCTTCGGCCATCACAAAACCATTCCGATCACGGTCAAACGGACGGCTGGCTTTCTGGGGATGATCATTGCTCGTGGAAAGCGCCCTTAAAGCACAGAAACCGCCTACGGAAGTAGGGACAATGCAGCTTTCTGTTCCTCCGGTAACCATCACATCTGCATCACCATAAAGAATAGTACGATAGGCCTCGCCAATGGCATGTGAACCTGATGCGCAAGCAGTCGCTACGCAGGAATTAGGCCCCTTAAGCCCGTGCACGATTGCTACTAGGCCGCTAGCTTCGTTAACAATCAGCATCGGGATAAGAAACGGTGATAACCTTGAAGGCCCCTTGCTGAGTAAAATTTTATGCTCATCTTCAATAGTCTGCAAACTACCGATACCTGAACCAATGACTACGCCAATACGATCTCTATCTTCTTTATTTAAATCTAATCCGGAAGATTCTACCGCTTGTTTAGCGGCCGCGACAGCAAACTGCACAAATTTTGCTGTCCTTTTAACATCTTTTAAAGAAATTCCATATTGGGTAGGATCAAAATTTTTTACTTCTGCGGCAATCCGGGAATCAAAAGCTGTAGCATCAAAACTAGTAATCGGCCCGACTCCGCTTTTGCCTTCTTTTAAAGATTGCCAAAAGCTGGCAATATCGTTACCCACCGGTGAAATTACCCCTAAACCCGTAATCACTACTCTTTTTTTCATGTTTATTCTAATATAAATTTACCCCGCGACAGCTAAAATGCGGGGTAAATTAATTACTTACTATTAATTATAGTTTATTTGGTACTTTTTTCATCAATATACTTGATGGCATCGCCAACAGTAGTGATTTTCTCCGCGTCCTCATCAGGAATCTCAACACCAAACTCTTCCTCCAAGGCCATAACCAGCTCTACGGTATCTAAGGAATCTGCACCTAAATCATCCACAAAGGATGCCTCGAGAGTTACCTCTTCGGGTTTTACACCTAACTGTTCAGCTATAATTGACTTTACTTTCTCTTGTGATGCCATTCTTTTCCTCCTTGTGTTGAAACTGGCCACGAGGCCACACCAACGCAATTCCATTTAGCGTTGGGTGACACACCGCGATACGTTATTTTTTTACGCCATGACCATGCCACCGTCAATCGTAATTGTCTGCCCAGTAATATAGCTTGATTCGTCGGATGCTAAAAATAAACATACGTTAGCTACATCCTGGGGTGTTCCTAATTTAGCTAGCGGAATTGCTTCCAGCATCTTCTTCTTAATATCTTCAGGAAGCTTAGCGGTCATCTCTGTCTGAATAAAACCCGGAGCTACCGCATTTGCATTAATATTACGGCTGGCTAATTCCTTAGCGATTGTTTTTGTAAGAGCAATTATCCCGGCCTTTGACGCAGCGTAATTTGCCTGACCCGGATTACCCATCAAACCAATGATTGAAGCAATACTAATAATCCTGCCGCTTCTTTGCTTAACCATCGGACGGGATACAGCCTTAATGCAATTAAATGTACCTTTTAAATTAACATTAATTACTGCATCCCACTCCGCTTGAGACATTCTAAGCACAAGATTGTCCTTAGTAATCCCAGCGTTGTTAACTAATATATCAACCTTTCCCATTTTGTCAAGAATTTTGTTTATACCTTCTTCAACCAATTCATATTTAGTTACATCCATCTCTAGCGCCAATGCCTTACGCCCTAAACCTTCAATCTCTGAGGCAGTTTTCTGAGCAATCTCCAGATTTACATCAGCTACAACGATATCTGCTCCCTCCCTGGCAAAAGTCATGGCAATTGCCTGGCCAATTCCCCTCGCCCCGCCAGTGATTAAAGCAACCTTACCTTTTAATCTCATTTTATCCTTTCTTCTAACCTGACAAATCTCAAATCTAAATACTCTCTATATCGGCTTTCTTCTCTATATTCACTACTTGCGCGTTATTATCAATGCGCCGCATAAGGCCTTTAAGAACTTTTCCCGGGCCAAACTCGAAAAATGTAGTAACATTTTTCGATAGAATAAACTTCATTGAGTCCTCCCAAAGTACGCTCGCGGAAACTTGTTGAATCAAATTCTGCTTAATCTCCTGAGCCGTTAAAACGGGTTTACCGGTAACATTACAAATTACCGGAAATTTAGGAGGGCTGATCTTTATATTTTCTAATTCCCGAGCCAATTTCAGGCAGGCCCCTTGCATAAAGGAAGAATGAAATGCTCCGCTAACCTCCAAAATCACGGCCAGCTTAGCCCCTTTTTCTTTAGCTAAAACCTGCGCCCGGACAATTGATTCGGCAGATCCGGAAATAACTACCTGTCCAGGGCAATTAATATTCGCCACTTCTGCCTTAACCTCGGCACAAATCTCTTTTACCTTAACTAAATCCAGGCCGATTACCGAAAGCATCTTCCCCGGATGCGCGGCTGCTTCTTCTTCCATAAACTGGCCGCGGCGATGAACCAAATAAATCGCATCTTCAAAATTAAGCGCCCCGGCAGCCACTAAAGCCGAATACTCCCCCAGGCTTAAACCCGCTATATATCCGGAAACTTGCGGTTTTTTGTCAAGGTATGCCAGCCAACAAGCAATGGACATCGCGACAATCGCCGGCTGACAGTTATTTGTCTTGGTTAATTCTTCCAGCGGGCCGTTAAAACAAAGATCACTGATTGAAAATCCTAAAACTTTATTTGCCTTTTCAAAGGCCGCTTTGGCATACGGAGAGCAATCCCATAAGTCTTTTCCCATCCCCACATACTGACTGCCCTGGCCGGCAAAAAGGTAACCTACCATTCAATAATGCAAGCGCCCCAAACCAGGCCCGCTCCGAATGCATCCAGAAGGATAATATCCCCTTTTTTAACTCTGCCCTCCTGCACTGCCTCGCAAAGCGCGGTGACCGTAGAAGCACTGGACATATTCCCGCATCTTTCAATATTCAGATAAACCCTCTCTTCGGGGATACCTAATTTTTTAGCGACGGCCATAATAATTCGCGCATTAGCCTGATGCGGAATAATCAAATCTATATCCGCAAAAGTCATGCCTGCCTGTTGCAGGACAACTTCGGCAGCTTTAGTCATGGTATTGACGGCGATTTTGAATAATTCATTGCCGGACATTTTTAGAAAATGCTGGCGATTTTCCACAGTCGCCTGCGTAGCCGGATTACGCGAGCCGCCAGCCGGCATATTTAAAATATCAACCTTGGAACCGTCACACCCTAAATATGTAGCGATAATTCCGCCTTTGGCTACTTCTGTTAAAACTGCCGCTCCGGCTCCATCACCAAACAATACACAAGTATTACGATCCTGCCAATCAGTAATCGAAGACAAAACTTCCACACCAATCACTAAAGCATTTTTATAAGTACCACAGGCGATAAACTGCTGCGCCACAGAAATTCCGTAAACAAAACCCGCGCAGGCTGCCGAAATATCAAAACAAACCGCATTTTTAGCACCCAACTTATTTTGCACAACCGCCGCGGTCGAAGGAAAAGGCATGTCCCCGGTAATGGTTGCCACAATAAGTAACTCGATATCTTCAGCTTTAAACTTAGCGTTAACCAACGCCTGTTGGGCAGCCTTAACCGCTAAATCCGAAGCTGCCTGGCCGGCGGCGGCCAAATGCCTTTCCTTGATACCGGTGCGCGTAATAATCCACTCATCCGATGTATCCACCATCTTCTCAAGTTGAGCATTAGTAAGAATCTTTTCCGGCAGGTATTCGCCGACCCCGATAATTCCGACTTTTTTCAATACTAAACCTTTCTATTTTAAAGCTTCAAGAATTTTAGAATTAACTTGCAGCTCAATTTCTTCTTTAGCTACCCGGATAGCATTTTTAATCGCCTTGATGCTCGAACGGCCATGGCCGATAATTACTACGCCATTTACCCCTAACAAAAGTACTCCGCCGTATTCAGCGTAATCAATCTCTTTCTTAAAACGTTTAAGGCTGGGGATCATAAAAATTAAACCAATTTTACCCCAAATATTACTCAAGAGATGGCGTTTTAAAAATGTTTGCATCGCCTCCGCCGCGCTCTCCGAAACCTTTAAAGCCACATTACCGACAAACCCATCGCAGATAATAATATCACACTTGCCGCTAAAAAGATCTTTACCTTCCACATTACCGATAAAATTTAATTTACTTTTTTCCAATAACCCATAGGCTTCCTGAATAAAGTCCGTACCTTTTTTCTCTTCTTCTCCGATATTCAGTAACCCTACGCTAGGGTTGGGCTTGTTCAGAATATTCTTACAATAAGCGTCTGCCATAATCCCGTATTGCAATAGCTGAGTAGGTTTAGGATCGATATTGGCGCCCACATCAATAATCAGTGTGTTGCCTTTTAAAGAAGGGATAATGATACCGATACCTGGCCGCTCGATTCCCGGTAAGAGCCTTAATTCTAAAGTCGCCGCGCAAACTACTGCCCCGGTATTGCCGGCGCTGAAAAAAGCATCCGCCTTGCCTTCTTTAAGCAGGCTCAGGCCGACAACAATAGAGGAATCTCTCTTGCGTCGAACACTGTTTGCCGCAGGTTCACACATCTCAATCGCTTCAGTGGTATGCTGCACACTGATCCGGTTACCGGTATATTTGGCTTTCTTTAAAAGAGTTTGAATCTTGGGCTGGTCTCCCACCAAAATAACCTCAACGTCATACTCTTTTACTGCCGCCAAACTACCGTTAACCACTACCTCGGGTGCATGGTCTCCACCCATGGCATCAACAACAATTTTCATTAAAGCCCTTTCTCTTAACTATCGAGACTTTTTCTCCCGCTTCGCGGGATTTCGCCAGACAAATACTTAAGGTGCTCAATTTTTAACGAGATTTTTTCTTCTTTTCTTTTACCTTGATTTCCATGACCTGACGGCCATCATAATATCCGCAGACCAAACAAACCTTATGCGGAAGTTTTAGTTGCTTGCATTGCGGGCAAGGAGTTAGGCTAGTTACTTTAATCTTCCAATGCGTACGGCGTTTTCGGCCGCGGGTTACTGAATGCTTTCGTTTAGGTAGAGCCACAGTTGCATCCTCCTTCGTTTTTGTTTTTACCGCATTTTAAGCAGAGGCCTTTACAGTTTAAGCTGCATAAAGGCTTAATGGGGTAATCTAATATTATTTCTTCTCTGATATTGGGTTTTAAATCAATAAAAACATCACTGCTATCCAAAGCATAACTTAACTGCACATTTTTATCGAACACCCATTCAAACTCACTCAAACAACGGGAACAATCGGCAAAAATGACCGCATGAATATTTAAATCTACAGTCAAGGCATTAGTAATCCGGGTGATCCGCGCCGACAGTTTTAAAGGTGAACGAAACCTGATCAGGGCTGTATCCAAATCCAGCTCTCCTGATGTAATCTCTTCTTTTAAATACAGGCCGTCTGCCGGGACCTGATTAATAATTATTTTCACTTCTTTTTACACAATTTTTTCTGTAATGCTTTCGCCACAAAATCCGGCACAAAACTAGACAAATCCGCCCCCAGCTTCGCCGCTTCTTTAATCAGCTTTGCGGAAAGATAACTATAAGATTCATGCGGCATAAGAAAGATGGTCTCGATATCACTAGAAAGTTTACGATTAGTTAAAGCCATCTGAAACTCATACTCAAAATCCGAGAGCATGCGTACTCCGCGTACCAATACCTTGGCCTTCATCTTATGCGCAAAATCCACAACCAGGCCATCAAAATGCGTAACCGTTACTCCGTCCATGCCGGCAATCGCCTGCTTAAGCATAGCCATTCTTTGTTCGACGCTAAAAACCGGCTGCTTATGCGGATTATGCGCCACCGCGACAATGACATCCGAGAAAATTTCACGCGCACGGCAAATCAAATCAATATGGCCGTTAGTTACCGGATCAAATGTCCCTGGATATAAAGCAATCTGGCACATCTTATTCTTTCTCGCCTGCGGCGTGGCTAAAAATCGAAAGCCAAGTATCACCGTACTTAGCTTCTTTAATTAAATTAAATTTTAAGCCATCCCTGGGCAGCTGCTCCAGCTTAGAATGCTGTACTACGATTAAACCATTGGGCGATAATATATCATAAGCCTCCAGGGTTTGCAAGATTTTTTTTGCCATATCCTTAAGGTATGGCGGGTCGATAAATATAATATCGAAGCTTTTTTTATCCAATCCCATAAGTTTAACCGCCTTTTCCGCCTCCAGATAGTACAACTTACAAGCAGTGGCATTAAGCAACGCGATATTCCTTTTAATCGCCAAAACAGAATTAGGATTGCATTCTACCAGCGTCAGCTCAGCAATACCGCGGGAAAGCGCCTCAAAACCTACTGCCCCGGAACCGGCAAAAAGCTCCAGAAAAGTCAAGCCGCTGATATCTCCTAAAATATCAAAGGTAGCCTTGCGTACCTTGTCCTGAGTCGGACGGATCCCCTTAGGCATATGTAATTTACGGTTACGGTATTTTCCTGTAGTTATGCGCATATTACCCCACTAACATTAATTTCTCATACTCCGGAAATCTCTGGAGCAGCTTCGCCCTTAACAATTGATGCGGCCGTTCTTCTAACCGGAGATCCTGATTAAGTAAACCGATTGCTTCTTCTCTGGCGGCTTTAAGCAGCTGCATTTGAATAAGCGGATTAGCAATCTTTAACTCGGCTAATCCATGTTGCCGGTTGCCGAAGAACTCACCCGGGCCCCTGATTTTTAAATCTTCTTCTGAAATGTAGAACCCGTCAGCGGAAGCAACCATAGCTGCCAGTCGCGCTTTTGCATCCTGGCTCTGGCTGTCCGAAACAAGAATGCAAAATGATTGCAGCTTACCCCTGCCGATTCTTCCGCGTAACTGATGCAACTGGCTCAAGCCAAAACGCTCGGCATGCTCAATAATCATACAAGTCGCGTTCGGAATGTCAATACCAACTTCTAAAATAGTAGTCGCCACCAAAAGATCCAACTGCTTATTCTTAAATTTAAGCATAACCTCATTCTGTTCCTGAGTTTTTAATTTACCATGAATCAAGCCAAGACGGAACTCCTTAAATTCCCCGCTTTTAAGTTCACCAAACATTTTCTTAGCTCCGGCAATATCCAAAGCATATGATTCTTCAATTACCGGATAAATAATATACGCCTGGCGCCCATATTTAAGCTCTTCCTTAACCAATGCATAAGCTCTGTTACTGTCCTGTTGATTAAATTGCAAAGTTTTTATAGGGATACGGCCTGAAGGTAACTCATTAATCACCGAAATATCCAAATCCCCGTACAGAGTAATCGCTAATGTGCGCGGAATCGGCGTGGCCGTCATAATCAACACATCCGGATTATTGCCTTTCTTAGGCAAAAGCGCTCTTTGCCCAACACCAAATTTATGCTGCTCATCAATCACGATAAAACTTAAACTCTTAAAACTTAATTCTTCTTGCAATAATGCGTGCGTGCCGATAATTAAATCAACTTTCCCTTCTCTGGCCTGCTGATATATTCTCTGCTTTTGTTCATTTTGTCCGGTTAATAAAGCCAGGCGCAATTTACGCCCCTTAAAAGTTAACCGCTCTAATTGCTGAGAAATTTTATCATAATGCTGGCGGGCCAATATCTCAGTCGGAGCCATAAACGCTGCCTGCTGAGCGCTTTGGACAGCCATTAAACAAGCTAAAGTAGCCACCACCGTCTTTCCTGACCCGACATCCCCCTGCAAAAGCCGCTGCATGGCTTGGCGGGAGGCCATATCCGTTTTGATCTCTTCTAAAACCTTTTGTTGCGCTGCAGTAAGTTGAAAAGATAATCCGGAGATAAAATCCTCAATTAATCTGCCGTTAACAACATGCCTTATCCCCACTCTCTCTTTACGGCGCAACTTTCTTAAAACAAGCGGCAACTGAAAAAGCAGAAATTCCTCAAAACTTAAACGTGAATATGCCTGTTTCTGTAAAGTTAAATCCTCCGGAAAATGAATACTTAATAAACTCTGCGCCAGATTCAGCAGATGATGGCGGTTACGCAAATCAAACGGCAAAGGATCATTAATTTTAGGTAAAAATTCATCCAAGGCGTTTTTAATTAACCGGCGTAAACTGCGCTGGCTGAATCCTTGCGGCAAAGTATAAATCGGAACAATCCTGCCGACATTTAAAGAATCTTCATCCTGGCTATCCAGAAACTCATATTCCGGATTACTCATCTGCAACCTGCCGTTATAGCGCTCAACTTTACCGTAAAGAATTAAAAAAACACCTACTTTTAAATATTCCTTAAGATACGGCTGATTAAACCAGATACAGGATAACTTACCCGTATTATCCTCCACCGCTGCTTCCGTAATGCTGAATGCGCGCCTGCGCCAGGAGTTGCGCTGACCTCCGGCTAAAACTTGAGCCTTAATCGTATAGACCTGGCCTTCTTTAAGCTGGGAAATCTTGGCAAAATTCGTCCGGTCTTCATAGCGGCGCGGAAAATAATACAAAAGTTCTTCAATAGTATTCACCCCTCTGGCCAAAAAACTTTTTGCGCGCTTTGGCCCGATACCTTTAAGATACTGGATAGATGTAATTTGCATAACAGAATTATTATACTATAAAAATCAAAAAGTCAGCGGGAAGATTTTTTTAAGGGGTACTTGAAATTTAGAAATTTATATGGCATACTTAATTTGTAAGTGAGAGAAGTGAACACAACAAGGAGGCTAGGAACGATAGCGAAAGCTATTAGGCCTATCACCTACAAGAAAACCCCGGGAACATGCGGGGCTTTTTTGTTAGTGAAGGCATAACTTACGGAAGCGCTGCAAGCGCGACGTAAGTTATCTGCCCGAACTAATACTTGACCGCGCAGCGGTCAAGTATATTGCCGATCCTAAGCACTCTTTTCCCCAAACGCTTCCTGAATAATCTTTTCAACCTCCAAGCGGGTGCTGGCACGCGAAGACTGCTCCCTTAACCGGCGAACCTTGCATAATCCTTTAGTATACCAAATATAAAATTTTCTAAAAATAACTACTCCGTTTTTCTCGCCGTAAAAATCAAGCGAGGAATCCAAATGCCCCCGCAAAACTTTAGCGATCTCTTTTTCTTCAGGCCGCTTAATAATTTTACCGCTCTTTAAATACTCCTTAATCTCTTTAAATATCCAGGGATTGCCCAAAGATCCCCGGGCCACCGCCAGGCCGTCACATCCGGTTTCATCAAACATCTTTTTAGCCAATAAACCGGAAAAAATATCCCCGCTGGCAATCAAAGGGATCTTTAGAACTTTTTTAACTTCTCTGATTGAGTTATAATCCACCTGGCCGCTATAGCCCTGGGTTTTACTCCGGCCGTGAAGAAACAAAGCATCTACACCGCAATCCTGAGCAATCAAAGCAATCTCTCGGGCATTAATCGCATCCTTATCCCATCCCGTGCGGATTTTTACGCTTACGGGAAGCCAGGCATTCTTGGCAATTAATTTCAATATCCTGGCAAATTTTTTTGGATCCCGTAACAGGGCAGAGCCCTCGCCTCTACGCACTACTTTTTTTGACGGGCAAGCGGCATTAAAATCTAAAAGATCAAATTCATATCCCCTTAAAATCTCCAAGCTCCTTAAAATATACTGTTCTTCACATCCTAATATTTGAATTCCCAAAGGTTTATCTTTAGGCAAACTCGAAAGCATCTGTTTGGTTCTTCTGCTTTTATGGCTGACAGAACGGCAATTAATCATTTCTACAAAAGCCAGTTCCGCCCCGAATTTCCGGCAAAGCATACGGAACGGCAAATCCGTAATCCCGGCCATGGGGGAAAGAATCAAATTTGATTTAAGTTTTAATTTACCGATTTTCAGCATATCCATAAAATTTTAGCGGGCCCTGCCGATGCCTGTTTCTCCTCCGCCTGAAGCGTCGTCGAATCCAGCCATCGTCACCCGCTAAAATACAGACAAACCTATAAAATGTATTTGGGGTCTTTAATAAGAGGTTTATTTTTGATTTCTTCAGCGACTGCTTGCGGAATTCCAGGTTTACCTAACTTATAATACATATAATTTTTATACCCTTCCACTCCCGGCTGATCAAAGGCATTTACATTAAGCAGTTCGCCTTCAAAAGCAGTCGCCATCTCAAAAAAGAAAAGCAAAGCACCCCAATTATACGCAGATACCTCCGGCATAATAATCGTACAGTTCGGCCGCCGCTCACTGACCAATGCCCATTCTGTTGCCTCCTGGGCCAAATGTATAAGCGCGCTAAAACTTTTCCCGGAAAGCAGATCCCCGGCACCCGGTATCTTTAAATCTGTTTTAAACTTCTCCACCCGGATAAAAGTAATAACTTTGTTATCTTCTCCTTCAACATTATTTTGCTGGATAGAATGCAAGTCGTTAGTTCCGGCAGCAGATATCGGAGTCCTGCCCTTGCTAAATAAGGATTTTTTATCCGCCAGCCAGCTCTCTACTCCATTAATATCTGTCTCGATCTTACGGTGGTATTTTTTACCTAAACTTTCCGCTAAAAGCTGAACATACCAATCTGCCGTGGACTTAAGCGTTCCGGAAAAAGGCATTAATATCGCTAATGATTTTGCTTTTTTACGGTAAAGGATCGTGTGCAGCAATGCATACATGTACGCGGGATTCTTCAATATATCATCCTGGCTACAGCGATTAAACATATCTTTAACGCCCGAAAAAAGCTCTGCTATATTTACCCCCACAATTGCCAAGTGTATCAGCCCCATATTAAACTCTGAAAACCTTCCCCCTACCCCTTTTAAAATCGGAAATGCCCGAAAACTCAAAGCATCTTTTTCTTGCTCACGCTTTACCTTTTCGCGCAAAGTACCGGATTGCGGATCAGTAATTGCCAAAATCTGCCGGCCGTATTTTTTACCTACTCCTTTTTTAAGCCAAGCTTCCACTAACGCGAATGCTGCTTTAGGTTCGGTAGTTTCGCCGGATTTAGAAATAACAATGACAAATGTTTTTTTAGGGCTAAGGTTCTTTAATAAAACCTGTAAAGTATCCGGATCAAGATTATTACCCTCTAAGTAGATCCGCGGAGATTTTTTCCTTAAGGGTTTAAATTCATTATAATAAGGCGCACATAATGCATCTTGCGCGGCTTTTAGCCCCAGATATGAGCCACCAATTCCTAAAAAAACAACATTTTCATATTTCCTGGAGATCTGTTCCCCAAGTTTCTGAATCTTGGTAATCTCCTCTTTATCTTGCTGAAAGAGATTCACCCACTCAAGGCCTAAATTAACCCTTGCTTGGGGATTCGCAATAATTTTCTTTAAGTGTGCCGCGCAAATTTGGGCTTCCGGTAAAAGCTCATCAATACCCTGTTGGCTTACGCCATGGTCACCCACGCTAGAACTGAACATATTATTAAAGTCAAATCTTAAACCCATTTTCTCTCCTAGTTAAATGAATCCGCCAGTTTTAAAATCAATTCTTTAGTATCCGTCCAACCTAAACATGGATCAGTAATTGACTGCCCAAACACTTTACCGCCAACATCCTGAGAGCCATCTTTTAAATAGCTTTCCACCATCAATCCCTTGACCATCTTCTTTAAATCTTTAGATTTCGTTAAGCTGTGCATTATTTCCCCGGCTATGCGCGGTTGTTCGGAAAAGTTTTTGTTAGAGTTGGCATGATTGGTATCCACAATAATCGCCGGATTAGCCAGATTACGTTTTTGATATGCTTGGGCAAAATTAATTAAATTCTCATAATGATAATTAGGAATACTTTGCCCGTAGTGATTAATTGCCCCGCGCAAAATACAATGCGCTAAACGGTTGCCCTGAGTTTTAACCTCCCAGCCGTTATAAATAAAAGTATGCTGAATCTGCGCGGCCTGTACAGAATTTAATAAAACATTCAAATCCCCGCTGGTGGGGTTTTTCATGCCCACCGGAATATCCAAGCCGCTCACGGTTAAACGATGTTCCTGATTTTCTACAGAACGCGCTCCAATGGTAACATAACTTAAGATATCTCCGAGATAAGGATAGTTTCCGGGATAGAGCATTTCATCGGCGGCAGTTAACCCGGATTCGCTTAAAACCCTAAGGTGCATACGCCGGATCGCTTTAATGCCTTTTGAAATATCCGGATCCCCGGCAGCCTTAGGCTGGTGCAGCATCCCCTTATAGCCTGCTCCGGTTGTCCGCGGTTTATTGGTATAAATACGCGGGATTAAAATCAGTTTTTCCTTGACTTTATTTTGTATACCGGCTAACCGGGAAACATACTCTGAAAGCGCATCTTCGTTATCCGCAGAACATGGCCCGATAATCAGCAGCAGGCGGTTATCTTTCCCTTTTAAAACTTTCAGGATATCCGCATCACGTTTAGCTTTGATTATTTTAAGTTTTGCCGACATCGGCATCATGCCCAGAATCTCAACCGGGGAAGGGATTTTTTGCAGGTAAGTAAAACTCATGATTATTGTTGGATAATTTTTACGGTGGTGCGCTGGCCGTCTTTCCAGGGCCAAAGCATGGCTAAAATACTATCCGTACCTAAATTTTTATAATACAACGTCTGGCCCGGCATCACTCCGCCGAATCCATCTATACTCTGGCGTACTTTATGCGCCAACCTGTTTTGCGAAGGGTAAACCGGCTCACCCAGCAGGCTCTTCAGTTGCCCGTTAAGTTTATCTAATTCCTGCTGGATAATTACCCCTTCAAAAAAATTATCACAATCAGTGCGCAGAGTTTCGAAACTAAACATCTTCATATCTTTTCTGATCGCGCTAAAGTCCATATCGCCCCCTTTGTACTATTATAACACAGCCAGAAAAATATTTAAACTAACTTTGAAGATTAAAAAATTTTTAACAGATTAAGCCCGGTTTTTGGGTCAATATCTTTACCAGCCCTTACCCCTTTTAACTCTATAATTATCGCTTCCACCACTAAAAACACCTTGGACTTACCGCGCACACAACCGGTTAAAACCTTATTCTTCTTGCCCATGCTGGCATGAATATGTATCTGCGGCCCTTTAGAATTTGTGAAAATCGTGCCGATCCCCATAACCTCCCAGCCATCTTTAAAAGCCACTTTATTCGGTACCGGCGGAATAACCGGCTGCTTAGGGCCCGTAACTAAATCCCCTTTTTTAAGCGCACCGATAAAAATCATGGTCGCCGCTTTAATCCTCTCCTTCTTAACCAGAAGGCTCAAATTATCAATTAAAACATCATCATCTTGGAATTTTACCAGTAAAATCCTGCCGATTGTTCCTTGAGTGTATTCCATATTTAATTCCGTTAAAATTTAAATTTCTAATAAGCCATCCGATAATAACTACCAATGGTTTTTAATGATTCCACAAAAAACTTAGTCAGAATAATAGTTATAATTACCACTAATACACTAATAATTATTTTTGATTTTTTACTAAATCGGGGATTGGTCCAGACTAAGGGCAGCATAAACGGCCCGACGCAAAGAAAAGAAACAACCAGAGGCCAGGTTTTAAAATACCACTTCGGCTCTTTTGGATTATCCATCGCTACTTTTTCTTAGCGGTTTTGGCCTTCTTAAGCCCGGCTTTATGCATCACACAAAGCACATCGGCAATCGGAGCAATTTTGCCGTTTTCATAAGGAAATTCTTTGCAGGTTACCGGCTTAAGGCCATAGTCGATTTTGTGAATTCTGCACAAACCATCAAGATCCTGAAAAGCACATGGCTCATCTTCATGGCTGGTGCCGACCTTATATCCGGAAGGAAATTCTTTATCAATTTCCAGATGGAAGAAATCGCCTTTTATCCCTAAAGCTAGTATCTTTTTCGCTTCTTCCAGGTCAATCCAGGCACCAAACCTGCAACAATCTGCCTGATTCCGGCATTTAAGACAATCGATAATTATTTTTGGTTCTTTAACCTTTTTCATAAACCCTATTATACACTTTTTACCGCAAAACCCAAGTAATTTTAAACAACCCGCACATTAATTGCCCGCGGGCCTTTATCCGATTTTTCAACCTCATAAGAAACCGACTGCTCTTCATTAAGCGCGTCAAACTTTACCTCTACCAGGCTATTCTGGTGAAAAAACAGTTCCCGGCCGTCAGTATCACTGATAAAACCGAATCCTTTTTCTCGAATTATTTTTTTTATCTTTCCGGTATGCATTTTGCCTCCTTATGTACCTATTTAACTCTTTAAAAAAAATAGCCTGACCTCTTGTTACAGAAGCCAGGCTATTTTCGCGTTTATCTTACAGCTTGACTACATTCGTAGCCTGCTCGCCTTTCGGTCCCTTTTCAATGTTGAACTCAACATCCTGACCCTCAGCTAAAGACTTATAACCTTCACCCTGGATTGCGCTGTGATGAACGAATACATCGCTACCAGATTCAGGTGTGATAAACCCAAACCCTTTTTGGTCTGAAAACCACTTTACTTTTCCCTTTGCCATTATTTACTACCCCCTTCCCTCAAGAATTTTAGCAAATAACGGCAGAAACAAAAAACCGCGAAGGTTAGTTTTCTAAACCTCGCGGCCTACAAACCTCTAATCCTTTATTCACTACTTGATAAGCTTAACACATATTTAAGATTTGTCCAGTAATATTTTTACTTTTTTTAATACCTGAAATGCACGAATATTCTTCCAAAGTTCTTATCATCTTTTTCTAAGCGATGATAAAGCTGCTTAATCTTGGGCTGTTCTAGAAAACGCAACACGCTCTTTTTTAATTGGCCGCTCCCCTTGCCCGGGATAATCTCAACTTCCGTAATTTTCTTTTTTACCGCCTCGGCAATTACTCTCTCTAACGAATCTTCAATCTTACGGCCGTCACTGTAAATATCATGTAGATCTAGTCTAATCCTACCCATCTTAATATGGCCATTTCCAGTTGCGAATCTCCGGCATATCCTCACCGTGAGCAACAATGTACTGCTTATGTTCAATCAGTTTATTATGCAGCCAATCTTTGACATGCGCCGCCTGATTTTGCAATCGCTCCACCCGATCAATAACATCATCTGCCAGATTAAAACGATCAAGCTCATTAAGCACAGTCATATCAAATGGCGTAGTGGTTGTCCCTTCTTCCTTATAGCCCCGCACATGCACATTTTTATGATTCGTCCTACGATATAATAATCGATGAATCAGCCAGGGATAACCGTGAAAAGCAAAAATTACGGGCTTATCTACAGTAAAAAGGCTGTCAAAATCTTTATCGGAAAGCCCGTGCGGATGCTCGCTCTGCGGCTGCAGGGTCATTAAATCCACAACATTAACTACCCGCACTTTTAAATCCGGAAACTTCTGTCTTAAAATATCCACCGCGGCTAAAGTTTCCAAGGTAGGCACATCACCGGCGCAAGCCATAACCACATCCGGCTGGCCCCCGTGGTCATTACTTGCCCAATCCCAGATACCGATTCCTTTAGTACAGTGCTGGATAGCTGCATCCATATCTAAATACTGTAAACCCGGATGCTTACCGGCAATCACGACATTCACATAATGCCGGCTGCGCAAACAATGATTCGTTACGGAAAGCAGGGTATTCGTATCCGGAGGTAAATAAATCCGGATAATCTCGGCCTTTTTATTTACCACATGGTCAATAAAACCCGGGTCCTGATGTGAAGAGCCATTGTGATCCTGCCTCCAGACATGCGAAGTTAAAAGATAATTTAACGAAGCTATTGGGCGGCGCCACGGAATATGCTTAGAAGTCTTTAACCATTTGGCGTGCTGATTAAACATGGAATCCACAATATGGATAAATGCTTCATAACAGGAAAAAAATCCGTGCCGGCCGGTGAGCAGATACCCTTCCAGCCAACCCTGACAGGTGTGCTCACTTAAAATCTCCATTACCCGTCCATCGACCGACAGATGGTCATCCTCCGGTAAAATCTTGGCTAACCAGGTACGCTTAGTCGCATCCAATACTGCGCCTAGCCGATTGGAAGTTGTTTCATCCGGCCCAAATACCCGGAAGTTCTTACTTTTCTGATTATCCTTCATCACATCGCGTAAAAAATATCCCATTACCCGCGTCGGCTCGGATTCAATAGTTCCCGGTTTATCAACCTTTACGGCATACTTACGGAAATCAGGCATTTTTAAATCACGCAATAACAACCCGCCGTTAGTATGCGGATTATCACTCATCCGGTATTTTTTCTTCGGCGCCAACTCCGCTAATTCATCAATTAATTTTCCTTGGCTGTCAAAAAGCTCTTGCGGCTTATAACTTTTCATCCAATGTTCCAGAGCGCGGATATGCTCCGGTTTCTCGGCCATCTCGGCAAAAGGCACCTGATGTGAACGCCAATACCCTTCAGTTTTTAGACCATCAATACTTTTCGGACCGGTCCAGCCTTTAGGTGTACGTAAAATAATCATCGGCCAAAATGGACGCTCGATCTGTTTTTTATGATTACGGGCTTTTAACTGAATTGCTTTAATCTCTTTAAGCACCAAATCTAATGTCTTAGCCATCAACCGATGCATTTTTTCAGGATCTGCCCCTTCCACAAAATAAGGCTTATACCCCTGCCCCGTAAAAAACTGCCTGAGTTCTTTTTTACTAATCCGCGCCAGTATTGTGGGATTGGATATTTTATAACCGTTCAGGTGCAAAATAGGCAATACCGCGCCATCTAAGGCGGGATTTAAAAATTTATTTGAATGCCAGGCGCAAGCTAGAGGCCCGGTTTCCGCTTCTCCGTCACCCACCACGCAGGCCACAATCAAATCCGGATTATCAAACGCGGCGCCGTATGCATGCGATAAAGAATATCCCAACTCTCCACCTTCATGCATTGAACCAGGCGTCTCTGCGCCAACATGGCTGGGAATACCTTCGGGAAAAGAAAATTGCCTAAAAAGTTTTTTCATTCCTTCCGCATCTTCGGAAATATCCGGATAATATTCACTATAGGTGCCTTCTAAGTAAGCATTGGCGACTATTCCCGGGCCACCATGCCCTGGGCCGGTAATATTAATCATATTCAGATCATGCTCTTTAATTAACCGGTTAAGATGCACATAAATAAAATTTAAACCCGGAGTTGTACCCCAGTGCCCCAGTAAGCGCGGTTTAATATGTTTAAGCGTTAAAGGTTCTTTAAGCAATGGATTATCTAAGAGATAAATCTGGCCTACGGAAAGATAATTGGCCGCCCGCCAATAAGCGTTAATTTGCCGGAGTTCATTTGCAGTGATTTTTTTGGTATTTTTATTTTTCATATTTACCCTCGCTTTCAAAAACCCATGCCATATAAAGAGTTACTAAGGAAACGGTCCTTAGGGTTTTAGAGGCTTTTGCTTAATTACCCTAAATGAATTAAAACTTTTATCGCTTTTATAACCGGCAAACGAAATACGGATTAAAGACCAGGTATAAACCTGGCCAGCTTCAAATAAATCTGACTTGATCTTAACCGAAGATGCTTCAGGAGGTAAATCTTCTTTATGGATTAAATTCGCGGCATACAGATTATAACCTTTATATATCTTTAAGGTAAATCCGCGTATTCCAACCAGGTCATTCCACCACTTAAACTCTAAAGGGTCATTACCGGTTAAAACTGCTGTTTCGTTAATCGGGTACCTTAACCTTGGCTCAGGTACCTCATTATAGGCCCCGCTATCAATAGCCACACTGAATGGCCCGGCTAAACTCGCCGAAACAGAGAACAAAACTAATGCCAATGCGCTTATCATAATTTTCATACCTATATTCTACTTCATAAACGGAATATTCCAAACTTTTTTTAAATAATTAATACCTAACCGCGATAAATAAAAAGGCCTCTTTCAAATCCTAAAAAGAGGCCCTTTTGTGAATACTTAAAAAATAGATTAGTTCTGGTTTTCGATTGAGACTAAGCTTAACTCATCGCCAACCTGCTTGGCAGTAACGGTTACCTGTAACTTGCTGTCAGCTAATTTTAAAAACTCTGCAACTTTGGCGTTTGAATCTTTATCAAACGCATAAAGCTTGCCATCCACAAAGATAGAATAACCGCTCTCAATGCATCCGGGTTTTAAAGCACACTCCTTAGTATGCGTCTTGATAAATTCCGCCAGATTATCTTTGTTCGCACCGGCACAAGTGTTGTCAATAACCTCACCCTTTAAAACTACTGCTTCCGGTGCAGTTACCGCTGTATCCGTAGTCACAACCGGAGTAGCAACCGCAGCCACATCCGTAATCACGGCTGGAGCAGCAACAGCAGCTGTATCCGCAGCTACAGGCGTAACATCAGATTCCGCAGCAAAAGCCAAAGAGCTAACCAAACAAAAAGCCATAAGTACAAAAAGCACTTTCTTCATTTTTATTCACCCCCTCTCATTTAATTAATTGTTTAATTCAGGAATGGAAAACTACTGAGTAATCATAACAAGCTAGCTGCCGGTTGTCAATGGCTTTATGATACAGACACCATCTCAGGTAGAATTATTAAAAAGTTTATGCGTATCTTTAGCGATAAGTTCTTTTAACCGCTGCGGATCCCAGGGATAAAAGGTTAGATTTTCTTCTCTGACCACCGCAGGTAATACCGCGTCCTGGGTCCCCTTCAAAGCCATGGCGATAATCCGATTACCTTTGTTACGGTTTTTCGCAAGCTCAGCGTCAACCCATTTACTATTATGCGTATTCTCGCTGATCAAGCAAATAACTATGCTGCATTTTACAATTTTCTCACCGATTGCCTGTTTAATCTCATCAGCACCTGGCGCATCAATATCTGTATCTAATGCTCCAGCGTAGAAATCTAGTACATACTCCGGGCTGGAAAGCAAAGGCATCAAGTTCTTTACCTTTTGGGTATCCTCATTTGCAAAACTTAAAAAAACTCTTTTCATAATTATCAAACAAAAGGCCGCAGGCTTTCCCGTGCGAATTTCATCAATTTCTGCTGTTGCTCCAGCTGAATATTGGTAAAAGATACACCCACCCGGTATTCATTTTTTTCACCCGGCGTGCAGGAACGCACCTTAGCATTAACCTCCATGGGTATAGTCAGGGTATTGTAAGAGCCGTCCTTGGAACTAAAAATAATGAACTTAAGGCCAAGGTCGGTAAAGGCAGGTATATTGAAACTGCTCATAAAGGCCATACCAAAAGGGCTGATATCCGTGGTAATCGCCTCTCGCTCTGCTGTACCGAGCATATTATTTTCCGGCTGCGGATGTAAAACCTTGTACCAAACTACCAGGTTAAGATTAAGCCTTTGAAACCTTCTGCGGTCCTTACCCCACTTGCGGTTATACATCCGTCTCCCTATTTAGGTATAAAAACTTATCAACTTGTTTTAAGTATATACTACAGATCCGGCTATTTCAAGATTTCGGAACGATTTTAACAGAAGTTATGCAACTTTTTTACCTAAAACAATAGCCTTTTGGCGGGCACCTTGACAAAACCACTTCACTAGCAAAGCGGTATTGCCGTTTTTTATCGGACTGCCGGAAATAATCAGTATTTTTTTAGGCATATCAATTATAAATTAGGAAAGCTTATTACGCTTCCTGGCGGCGGAATTAATAAATAGCTGCCAAGCAAATAGCATAAGCATAATAATACTTGCCAGAGTGCGTAAATGTTTGATTAAAAATATATTATGCTTACTCTTCTGTACCTTGTCATTTAAAAAAACTTCCGGATCCGGTAATGTCGCCAGCCTGGCTGTAAAATCCTTAGCCAGCGCCTGTTCACGAGGCAACTTATCGGTAACTGATACCTTATCAAGCTCAAGCTTAAGTCCATCTGTCCCGCCCACAGTATAGGCCACCAGGAGTTTATCATAAAAATAAGTATCTACCCCGTCACCCAACATCATTCTTACCGCAAAAAAATTCGCAAAAAGCGTGCAGCATAAAAATACGAGCATCACAACAATATTAATTATCCGGTTTCTAGAAAATTCCATATACCCCTTTCGTTTTCTTATTATACCGTCTATTTACCCGCGATCTTTTCAAAATGCTGGTAATCTTTTAAGGATTTCCACTCCCCTCCCCAGGTCCAGCCTAAACGCTTGAAAGTTTTTACCACCGGACAGGCACGCGTAAGGGTTCCCGGAATAAACGGGTCATAAACTGCGCCTTCAGGCAATATAATACTTCCTTTAATATAAGGGTTCTGCACGGGATTAATATCAATGGCAAAACCATATGCATGCCGGGAAAGAGTCCTTCCTCCGGTTGCTTTCCGGTAATTAAACGCGGAGGTATTGTTGGCGAGCATCGACTGGCCATCTTCGTTGTACTTTCCATTATTATAGAAACGTTTATCAGAAATCGGGATGACGGAATTAATCGGAAATTTATTCCTTAAGGCCACCCGGAAAATTTCCTGAATATCTTTAACCAGCCGTTCTTCAATAACCAGCTGCCCCCGGTGAAGCTTGCCGTCAAATGAATAATATAAAACCTCAATAAGTTTCTGCCTAGCCTTAAATTCAGGCGGAGCATATTTTTTTAAAGCTTCGGCTAAGATAATATTGCTGTCGACAATCGGATTTTCCATCGTTCCGATTGCCGGTTGTTCAGTCGGCGCAACTGGCGTTTTTACTGTAGTAGTAACTACCGTAGCACATCCGGATAAGCCAATTACTAAACAAGCCAAAATAACTAATATTATTCTCATATTTCCTTCCGAAATCCTGGGCCTCTTTTGGAGCAATGTAGCAACTTATAAGGAAACGGTCCTTATGATTTAATCTGATTAATAATATCCTCTAATTGTTTATTGAATTCATCCGGGGACTCCACCATTAGAAAATGCCCCACGCCCCGCATTATCCTTAAATGATATGACTTAAGATACTTGCTGTTAATCTCTGGATGCTGATACTGCTGCCAAAGGTCGGCACTTAAGCACCACAAAGGAACATTCACATCAGCTAAAAGCGGAATGACCGGAGCATCAAAATAATACTCCATGGTATTAATCGCGATTTCCGGGTTAGACCGGGCAACATTCCTCACTACTAACTCCACCAGTTTGGGATCAGCGTTCTTATTGAACATATCCCTCATAAACGGCCCGGAATTCTTTACAAAATCTTTTTTTAAAGGTTCGATGTATTTAATTTTATCTTCCGCAGTGGCCATATACTCAAAATTCTCCAGGGTATCAACTGCGATAAGCCCGATTACTTTATCTTTAATCAGCCGGTTTGCCTTCAATATTATTGTGCCTGACATGGAATGGCCAATGAGAATAACTTTATCCGCTTTTTCCGCAGCGACCACCGCGGCTACATCCTCGCCAAACGCCTCCTGGGTATAGGCCTTTCTTTGCCTGCCGGATACCCCGTACCCTGCCAGATCCAAAGCGATTACTTTGTATTTTTTGGCAAAATACGGTATCTGTTTATACCAGACAGCGCGGCTTCCGCACCAACCATGCACAAAAACCAGCGTTGGCTCGCCTTTGCCATAGACAGAATACGCTATTTTTACGCCGTCTTTTGAAACAGCGGTTTTATTATTTATCCGGACACAAATAAACAAGGCAACGGCTATACAAGCTACCAAAATCCCGATAATGCGGAATGTGTTTTTCATATGAATATTACCCTTTTCTTTACATTATATTAACACAAAATAATACCTTGGCACTCCGATAGGATCAGACACCTTACTTAACACCTGATGCCTTTAACTGTTACTTTATTTACAACAGCTACTCGGTCCTTTTGTGATTTTCTTTATTATCACGCTAATAATAAAACAGGCCAGCGCAAGAAATATAACCCGATTGTCAGATATCGGCAGAACATCAAAAGCCGCCGCCAAAAGCAACAATATCCCCACGCCATTTAAAACCGTATTACACATACACGTATTCTTGTTTTCCATTTGACCCTCCTTTTTGCTTAGTATACCCCCATAAATCAAAAATCCCAAGCTCTTTTAAGAATTGGGATTGAGTTTATGACGGAGAGGCAGGGATTCTGCCTAATTAATTCTCTCTTCCGACGATATATCAATATGTTACAACAAATACTATCTATTGTCAAACACACAAACTATTCTACCTATTGTCTTCTGTTTTCCTTTGTTTTCTTCCGTATTCCCTTTAGATGGGCACATTTTGGGCACAGAACTACTTTACTGCTATCGCTCAGCTGGCAGCTGAATGACCTCAAAAACACTTTTGTAATTCCAATGGTAGTTTATATGGTGGCTGCTTTTTCTCATAACGCTTATTTATCCTTCTTTAATACATCTTCTATTAAAGTTGAAAACGCCTTCCTGAGATTATTTGGCGTTTCAGTTGAAAGTTTTCCGAGACGATCTTTTATCAACAGCAATGTATCCAAAACATCATTAGTGCTGCTTCCCCATTCCAAAAGCATTTTAACTTTCGGATGCATCAAGTTCAGGAATTCTTTATTTCTCTTGGCAATAGCTGATACCATTTTTTCCGTTATGCTATCGTTAGGAGTTACAAATTTGCCACCTCTAAAGTCTACATATAAAGAAGCATTCTTAGCGTAATTCGATTCTTGATGAAAATCGGCCTGGAGTTTTTCAAAAGCCTGCAGAGAAGTTGCTAAATCACCTTGCTCTAAAGCTTTCGCCTCATCTTCCGTCTGTCGCAGCATATATGCGTTGGTATAATTCTTTACTCTATGATCGGACCATTTCTTTAGTAACTTTACAGCGTCGAATTCCTCATTTATGAGCAAACTAACCGAAAGTGTTCCTATTAATTCAACTTTTGCACATTCTTCTAGCGAAATTTGATGTAAAAAAAGTGCTCGACTCAAGGCACCTTTCTTTCGAAGAAGGCAAGCTTCTTGAAAAAGCTTAATAGCGTTTTCAAATGTTTTCTGTGCTCCTCGAGCGAGCTCGCTCAACAAATTCTTACGCCTTTGAATGGAAGATTGTTTTTTGCGCATCAGTTTTTATTATAGGACCTCAATACCTGTTTTCCACCATCGCCTAAAATCACGAATTATGCTAGCGGAAACTCGTTTGTTCGAAACAGTATGTATTAAACTCGCTTTTTTGCCTAATCCATTAATAGAACAACCTAAACTCCACACAAACTTGTTGTCAATAATAAGAAACCTATCATGACACAGACAGTTCGTTCTTAGAAAAACATTCGGAATCCTATTTATAACGATTCTTTTTACTATATTATCCCTAAGGGTTCTGGCTAATAAATAGATTTTAATTGATGGTTTGCATGGATATATAAATTTTATAATACTTTTATCTAAGAAATTATCTTGCAATTGAATACTGGCTTTAGCGCCATCAAACAACTTAACAAGAAATCTCTCTGCTTTTAAAATACTCCCCTCCGAATAGTAGTATTCCTTTCTAATCCCGAAGTTTTGAACAAAAAAATTGTCAACATAATCTAAATATACACCAAGGCTATCAAAAAATGGACTTAAATAACCACTAATTTCTTGATTAGAATGATTGAATACTTGAGGTCCTGAGAATCGAAAAATCGGACTACTTTGATCCAAGAGTTGTTCTACTTTATAACCATACTGTTCAAGAACATTATTAATTTTACGGGTAAGAGCAGAAACATGCGAATCGATTATCGCCCTGAGAGTAATTTGATGCAAGCTAACAAATACCCTTAACATAAACCCCTGCATCCCCGCGAAACCACCCTCTTTAATTCTTTGGATGCTATCGTAGGCAAGACGCGCCTCTTTAATGAAATTAGGGTCTCTTAAAACATCAATTTCTTTCTTCATCGAGCTTCCTTCTATTCATTCGAATCATTATAGCACTGAAAAACATATCACTCAACAATCTCAAGCATCTGTTTATACTTCGCGCGCCCTTTACGACATTTATTATTTACCCATTTTTCTATCATCACTTCTTTAAATCTAAGAAGATTGCCTATTTTTACATAAGGGACATATCTATAATGAGCCCACTTATAAACTGTCGATTGTTTAATCTGTAATAAATCTGCCAATTGCTGGGGAGTTAATAACCGATCCATTTTATAGGTTAGAATACCTCACTCTCCGCTAATTATTATAATCTTGCGGATGACTGGCGAGCCAAGCCCTTAAAATAACTATCAGCCGAGGGGTGACACGGAGGCGGGTTCCCTGCCGCCCGCAACATAAGTGAGGACGGCAGGGTGCCTCAGTGGCAGGACCCCGAGGCATTCCTGAAAAATTAAGATAGGCTAAACACGTATATTTAAGGTCACAAAATGTGACCTTAAACAAAAAAGCCGTTGATCTCTCAACGGCTTTTCTTGTAACATAAATGCCTCTCCAACTAAGTAATAAAAGTATATCCGAATAAAATAAATTGTCAAGTAGAATAGACGGGCACGGCTAGCCTTTCCGACCTAACCGTGCCCGTATTCGCTACCCCCTTAGTGGGATTCGGACCCACATCGTCCTCTTAGTTGGAAAGGAGCATTATCCATTTATGCTACAAGGGGGTTCGATTGAAGGTTAACCCTTCTAATGCAATAGACGAAATAAGCCGGTAAATCTAACAAATATTTTATGAACACAAATCAGGGGTCAGTCCCCTGCGGGGACAGGCCCCTGATAAAAGGATTGAGCACAGCAATGCGCCGAAGGCGCATCCAGCGAAATCCTTTAATTGTGCCAGCTAATAAAAATGCCAGCTACTCCATTACTGGAATAGCTGGCACAATTAAAGGAGCACCGACCTACTCTCACATGTCCTTACGAACACACTACCATCGGCTCAGAGGGGCTTAACGGCCGTATTCGGAATGGGAACGGGTGTTTCCCCCTCGATAAAGGCACTCCAAAAAACATCAACAACTACACACAGATTTTAGTGAGCTAAAAACTACTCGTCCAAATAACCCAAGTGAAACAAAATTAAGGACAAGCCTATTGGCTGATTAGTACGTATTAGCTGAAACTCTTACGAGTCTTACACT
>Ga0247841_10002200_pt1 | contig 40045 bp, 19 predicted proteins | sample LaCruzMarch2015__2_FD_192410 | JGI IMG/M metagenome (GOLD analysis project Ga0247841, IMG submission 192410) | Freshwater microbial communities from meromictic Lake La Cruz, Castile-La Mancha, Spain - LaCruzMarch2015_18m | ecosystem: Environmental > Aquatic > Freshwater > Lake | place: Spain...
ATGCCGCACACTCCGGTACCAATTGCCAGTTGAGCGGTGGGGTGGTGCGATGCACGCGAACGAATGTTGCCGCATCAGACTGGAAGAATGAAACAGTCACTTTCACCCTCCCGAATCCTCTGCCGTCCTGCGGAACGACATTGCAGACAACCGCCTCGATTTCGACGACGGGAACGATGGATCCGGATACGAGCAATAACCAGAAGACCAGCACGCTCACGGTCTGGTGCGCGGGCTCCTCTTCCAGTAATTCCGCCCCTGCAGATTCAGGAATCATGACATGGAATGCGGTCGCCGACATGAAATTCGGTTCGGACCCGATCTATGCCATCACCTACGGCTCCGACAAATTCGTGGCCGTGGGGTACAACGGCAAAGGCGCTTATTCCACTGATGGCGCCAACTGGACGGCCCTGAGTATGGCAGTCGGGACAACTCCTCTCAATTCCGTCACCTACGGCAACGGCAAGTTCGTTTCGGTAGGCCAAAGCGGCAAAATCGCGTACTCCGTCAATGGCATCAGCTGGACCGCAATGTCGAGTCCAATTTCCAGCCATCTTTATTCTGTTGCCTACGGCAACGGCAGGTTCGTTTCGGTAGGTGCTGCCGGCGGCATGTACTCGGCAGAAGGAATCTATTGGAACAGGATCAGTGACGGGCATTTTAACGCTCCGTCAACGTATAAATCCGTCACCTACGGCAACGGCAAGTTCGTGGCCATGGGTAATGCTGCCGCGGCCATCTATTCCTCCGATGGTATCTCATGGACATCGATATCCGACACAAGGCTCGGGTCAACGAATATTACCTCCGTAACCTATGGTGGTGGGCGATTTGTGGCTGCGGGTTACAACGGCAAAGGATCGTACTCGGATGACGGCGTCACGTGGACGGCCATCGATGATATGAGGATCATCAGCACGGAATACAATTTCTATGCTAGTGCGTACGGCAACAACACGTTCGTGGCTGCAGGGGTGAACGGTTCCTTCTCTGTGGGCGGCGTCACGTGGTCGCCGATCGATGATATGAAACTGGGCTTCAACGCCATCAACGCCGTTGCCTACGGCGCGGGAAAGTTCGTGGCGGTGAGCCAGTCCGGACAGGGTTCGTATTCGGGGGCAGCCGGTTCCGCGAGTTCCTCTTTCGGTTTCAGCTCTTCCAGAGCTTCCTCCCTTGCGGAAGTTACCAACGAACAGGCGGATCTCAGCCTCATTGGCTCACTGTGGGGACAGGGAATAGCCGGACAAGAAAATCTCTTTTCGATCGTTGCCACCGTAAAGAACAAGACCGACACCGCGCGCGGAGTCACCGTCACTTTCACGACCCCTCAAACGATCGCGCTGCGCACCGATCTCCTCTCCAACAAGACCTGCAAGCAGAAGGTACGGACCAGCTCTTCTTCTCCCGTGAACGAATACGTTTGCACCATCAATACCATCCCGCCGGGAGGATCCGAAAACGTCCAAATCCTCATCTATCCTCCGGTGAGCGGACCTCCCACCGCTTTCACGGTGACCGCCGAGGCCTCTTCGTGGTGGCTCTCTCCGTCTCCCAAAAAGCAGTGGCGGTGGACATGCGGAGACGGCATCGTCGACGCAGGAGAGCAGTGTGACGGGACAAACGGGACCTGCTCCGCACAATCCTGCAGTTGGATGTGCCAGTGCGCATCCGTCTGCGGCAACGCAACAGTTGAGACTGGTGAGCAGTGTGAGATCGGAAGAACAATCCTTGGGTCAAACGTTGGTTCGCCCGTAGTGGCAGACATGAATGGGGATCAGAAGCAGGATATCATCGGCTCGGTATATGTCAGTCAGACCGCTGGGCGTTTTCATGTGTTTTTAGGGAACGGCAACGGAACGTTCCAACCTCCCAAAGAGAGTAATTTCGATTCTGGTTTTTTTCTGTTCCGGATGGGAGACTTTAATGGCGACAGCAAGATAGATGCGATTATCCTCTCACATCAGGACAAATTTTTCTTTCTTCCGGGAAACGGTGACGGTACCTTTGGGACTTCTGTTGCGATGTTTCCGGATATTACAATCGAGAGCGTGAATGAAGCCAGTCCCCTTCAGGTTGCAGATGTGAACGGTGACGGTGCAACCGATCTGCTTATCCAACCAAGTGTTCTCGAGCCATCACGTCTCTATCTCGGAGGTCCGGGATTTGCCACCCAAATCCCCCGCACATTTACTTTATCGTTTGCGCCGATGCTCTTGGCCGACTTTGACAAGGACGGCAAGAAGGATCTTGCTTATGCAGAAATTTCTGGTGCGAACTTCAACAAAGTCACGGTCCTCTACGGACAGGGAAACGGAACGTTCATGGCACCCGTAAGCTTTGATGTCAGCGTTCCCAAATCCATTAAAATGGGAATCTTTGACATCAATAATGACGAATTGCCGGATATTGTCTTTACGACGTCAGCAGCCGGCCGAACGTCCTATTATGCTCAGTCGAAACCGGATCATACTTGGCAGATTACGAGCGGTGTCATCAACACATACTCGCCAAAAAATATTGCGGATGTGAACGGTGATGGGTTCAAAGATCTGCTGGAGTGTTCGCAGGCCACATGCGGATGGATGAGTGTGAAATTGGGACGGGGAGACGGTACGTACGGGAATGCATTGAGCATGAGCATTCCGTACGGAGATGTGGCCGATTTCAATTCTGACGGAAAAGCGGATTTCTACGGAGCAGCAACCGAAAGTGCCATCAATAGTGCTCTTGGCGTCTACATTACGCCCTGTTCGCTCAACCAGCTCTGTTCCACCTGCCAGTGCACAGCTGCCGTGATGACACCGGTCTCCTCTTCCTCCTCCAGTTCGAGTTCTGTTCCCGTAGTCGCTCTCTGTGGCAACGGTCAGACAGACAGCGGTGAGACATGCGACTACGCGGCAGCCGATACCTGCGGGGGCGGGCAGATGTGCTCGGGGGCGTGTTCCTGCATTACCTGTTCGCCCACGGGTACGCCTGTTCAGTTTTCGACAAAAATAGGATTTACCCAAGCCTCCATTCCGGACACCGTCAAACTCGACGGCACGCATGCGCTCGTGGCGTACTACGATAAGTCCGCATTAATGAGTATGGGGATGGCCAGAGTGGCGGAGATCAACGGAAGTGCGGTGACCCTTGGGCCTGCAGTTCAGTTTACGGGAGAAGCCCCTTCGGGTGAGGCCCACGGCTCTCCGCTCATCGTCTTCCCGGTGGATGCCACGCATGCCATCATCGCTTTCACGACCCCTGCGACATGCAAGGCAGTGCTCGCGACAGTCAGCGGAAATACCGTGAGCTTCTCCTCTCCTGCCGCACTCTTTAACCGCAGCAGCGGTTGTGCCATTGCGTTCGATGGCATTGCCCTCACGCGACGCTACAACAGCCGTGTGATCGAGAGGGCTGTTCCCACGATCACGGGCAATCAAATCAGCTGGCGGTTTTCGGAAGAGGATCTTTTTCTGAATAGCACCTACGAAAAGGTATCTATCGGAGCGGGTAAGGAACTTCGCTTATCGAAAGTAACGTACACCACCCAGCGCTGGCCATTCCTCGCACGATTGTTTGCCGCGGGGCTGGGTGACTATCGAATCGGCATCTGCGATGCATCCAACCCAAGCAGCTGCGAATGCGTCTCGGGCAGCTCATCGTGCAAGCAATTTCCGACGCAGTTTGCCGGTGGAAAGATCATTCCCGTCGGCGGGAATCTGTATCAGGTCTTCACACAAGATCGTGTCATAAGCCAGTGGAAGGTGACTCCCGTGACGGTGAATGGAAATTCCCTCACGATTGGAACGACAGTCGCACTCAGCAGTTTTTCTTTCGGCCCGGCGTTTAGTTCCATCCCGGCAGTTGCGGCGGGCAGGTTCTACGTGGATATACGCGGAGACCTCTATGGCATGGAAAGTCTTGCCGGGCTCCTTCGCATGGATGTGGCACCGGATGGCAAGGTGAGTCTGCACGAGTCTCCCGCCGGGGCCTTCCTGACTCCTCTGTCCTACATCCGTGTGTACAAGGGTACGAGTTATACCGGTTTGGTGCAGGTCACCAATCAGTGCACGGCTGCCGCCTGTGTCGCAGAAGGACAGACCGGTGCCACGGGTGGCGCATCCACGTGTTGCGCGGGGCTCACGCAGCTCAACCAAAAGAATGTGAACGCACAGAACGCGTGTGAGAGTCAGGACGGGACATTTGTTTGCACCCGGTGTGGCGCTGCCCCTCCCGGGGACGGTCAGTGCGGGCTTGGTGAGAACCGCTGCAATTGCGCCGCTGATTGTGCAGGCTCCTCTTCGTCATCGTCGATCATGATCGATACCATTTCCTCTTCCTCCAGTTTCAGCAGTTCCCTGTCTCACACCTCCTCCTCGTCATCGATAATCGTCATCGACACGATTTCCTCCTCTTCACGCTCCTCTTCATCCGCTTCGCCCGCCGTCTGCGGCAATTTCTCGCTCGAAGATGGCGAGGAGTGTGAGGTGGGGCAGTGCTGCGCAAACGGCTACAGCTGTGATACGCGTACGTGTGCATGCACCCTCCTGAGCAATGTTCCCACGCAGAATTCCACCTGCGGCAATTACCGTGTCGAGGCCGGAGAAGATTGCGAGGATGGTCTTTCGATGCTGCAACTCCCCTGTACCGGTACCGCCGTCTGTGACGTCGCGACTTGCCGCTGCCCCACAGGTACGGCACGCTGCTCACGCTGGCGCTCGTCACCGTGATCATCTATGTCTCTCTCCTTCTTCCGTTCACGGCGATTCCTCTCACTGCTCGCGCTCGTTGTGATGGGGGTCCTCGTGGGGAATTTCGCGAGGAATGGAGGACACTGGCGGGCGGAGGTGAGCTGTTGGGATGTATGCCAGCAGGGGCCCGGCTACGTTCGCATCACGGGGAATGGATACGGATACGGGATGTCGGGACCGGTGAATATCGGTGATTATGATGGCAATGGCGTTGATGATCTCATCGTGGAATCGGCTGATGATACGGGGACGTCGGGCGCAGTGCGTCTTGTGCTCATGCAGAGTGATGGTGGGGACATGAGGACTTCCGTTCTCGTTTCTGCTCGTGATCTTCCATTGTCATTGGGCAGTCAGACCGCCATCGCATGGCTCGGAGATTTGAAAGGTGACGGTACGAAAGCCATTGCAATCGGTGGCAGTGGTGCCAACGGCAATCGTGTGTGGATTGCGTTTCTCAATGGAACCAATCTGGCCAGTGTCACGACACTGAAGCCCGAAGACATCGATGCCGCCGGACATATTCAGGCAATCGGAACGGGTCTTGCCAACATCGGCGATCTTGATGGCGACGGGGTGGCGGATCTGGCGGTGGGCGGAAAAAAGTGGGCGCAGGAGATCGGAGGCAATCTCAGTACCGTGTTGTGGATTATTTTCCTGAACAGAGATGGGACGGTAAAATCCACGCAGAAGATTGCGGACTGGCCGGGGTTCACTCAGGGATACGAGCCGCTTCTTTCTTCGGTCTCGCTTCTTGGTGATATCAACGGAGATGGGAAAAAAGAGATCGCGGTCGGCCTTGGAGGAGGCTTGGATGTGGCGAACAGAGAAGCGGTGTGGGTGTATTCTCTTAATACTGACGGTACGACGGCCAGTCAGCACGAAATCGAATTGTACGATCCGACGTTGCCCGGTTATACACCGTCGGCCTATTCCGGCGTGCATGGCGTAGGAGTGACGGGCATCGGCGATTGGAATGCCGACGGGGTTGCGGACCTCGCGATTGGAACACCGATGGATAATTTTTCGAATGGTGCCGCTTGGATCGTCTTCATGAATCAGAACGGGACGGTCAAATCCGCCGAAAGAATCGGCAACGGATCCAGTGCGTTCGGCGTTTCGGGTGTCAGTGGCGTCTTTGGGGAAGAAATGGCTATGCTCAACGATCTCGATGGCGACGGGAAGAAAGATTTCATCGTAAGTGAATTCGGAAGAAGCGCGCTGTGGGTCCTTCTCTCTTCCAAAAAAAATGCAGGAGGCAGCTCATCCGCCGTTTCTTCACAGGGAGCTTCGAGCGCACAGTCCTCTGCGGGTTCCAGCATCGGGATTCAAACCTCCTCCTCTTCTCAGAGTGCAGGGATCACATCGTCCGTTGCTTCCGGTTCCCCTTCTGCAGCCGAATGTGCCAACGGAGTTATTGAGTCCGGAGAGGAGTGCGAGATCGGGTACTCCTGCCCGTCCGGGTATACCTGCGTTGCCGGTTGCCGTTGTGTCAGTAATTCCGCTTCTTCCTCAATGGCCGTTTCTTCCGCATCATCTTCTCCTGTCAACACGAGTTCCTCTTCCGGTGATTCCAGTAGCGCATTGGCCTATTCTTCCTCTTATTCTTACTTTTCCTCCTACTCCTCTTCCTACTCCTACTCTTATTCCTACCCTTCATCTTCTGCCACGGTCTACGATATCTGCGGCAATGGTCTTCAGGAAAATAATGAAGAGTGTGAAGCGGGAATATACTGTCCCTCCGGACAGTACTGTTCGAACTGCGAATGCTACACACGTGAATACTGCGGCGATTCAGTGGTGAATAGAGGCAATGGCGAGGAGTGCGAATCGGATGGTGATTGTGCGGGTGGGCAGTTCTGCATGCTCAACTGTCTCTGCCATCAAGACACGGGGGGAACGTGTGGCAATGGTGCCATGGAAGAGGATGAGCAGTGCGAGCGCGATCATCCCTGTGGGAGTGGTCAGCAGTGTCAGAACTGCGTGTGCGTCGGAGTGCAGCGGTGCGGCAATGGCAACATGGAGCGTGGCGAGCAGTGCGAGGTCAACACTGCCTGCTCTGCCGGGTCGTCCTGCATCAATTGTCTGTGTCAACAGAGCGAAGGATGCGGCAACGGCATTCTGGGGGCAGGGGAGCAGTGCGAGGAGGATGGTCAGTGTGCCGATGGCCAGTTCTGCAATCTTTCGAATTGCCAGTGTGCGGCAGTGTCGACCGGCAGTTGCGGCAATGGCTCGTTGGATGAGCAGGAGCAATGCGAATTGGGGCAGCCCTGTCAGAATGCCGATGAGGTCTGCGACTTGGCGAATTGCAGCTGTGTTCTGGATGTCGTGACCTCGTTGTGCGGCAATGCGCAGGTTGATCCGGGAGAGAATTGCGATATCGGGACATCCTGTGGCGAGGGGAAAACGTGCAGTTTCTCCAATTGCCGCTGTGTTTCTGCGGAGGAGCGATGCGGTGACGCGAAGCTTTCGGAAGACGAAGAGTGCGATATCGGGAGTCCCTGTGCCGATGCGTCAAAAGTATGTGATTTCAGCCAATGTACGTGCACAGAGCCGTCGACGGATACGGTGTGCGGCAACGGTCTGACGGAGATCGGTGAGGAATGCGAAGTGGGGATGGCCTGTCCGTTCGGCTGGTCCTGCGATTTCCCCCGCTGCAAGTGTTTGAATCAGTCGGTCTGCGGTAACGGAACAGTGGATGTAGGGGAACAGTGCGAGATCAATGCACCGTGTGCGGGCGATGACCAGACCTGCGATTTCTCCCGTTGCCGCTGCGTGGGGAATGTCATCGATTGCGGTAATGCCGTTATTGATAGCGGAGAGCAGTGTGATGATGGCAACAAAGCCAACGGTGACGGATGCAGTGCCACCTGCCAGCGTGAATGGCAGAGCATGGTGAGTGGCGAACAGATTTGCGGCAACGGCATCGTGGAAGGCACGGAAAAGTGTGATGATGGCAACCAGACCGATGGCGACGCCTGCTCGCATCTGTGCCAGTGGGAGACGGCGGGGGTATCGGGCGTTGAAAATCTGGTATTGAACATCGAATCAGATCATGCCGCGGGGCCGACGCTGCAGGGTGGCTCGCCTTCCGGTGGCACACAGGTACCGAGCGGCGCTCAGGGGCAGAACTCCGGGCTCAATTCGCAAACCATCGTCTTCCCCAATCAGCAGGGTGTGGGTTCTGCGACTCCGCAGCAGGAGCAGCAGCAGTTTCCATCGTTCTACGGGTCCGTGGTGACCTACGCATCTTCTGCGGGCCCCGTGGGCCAGACCGGCCCCGCCTCCGTTGCCTTCATGGCTGCGGGTGCAGCTGCTGGTTTCGCTTGGGCCAGAAGGAAGAAGAGGAGTCACTTGCCCTGAGCTTGTGCTGAACGAAGCGAAGTAGAAGCGAAGCGACGAAGGGTGTAGGACGAGGAAAATAGGGAACTCGGAGATGAGAGCCGATCTCGAATAACCGGCAATAAATCCAATCTCTCGCAAGTGATCACTTCATCTGTCGTATTTAGCGCATGGTACAGTGCACAAAGATGCTATTCTGCCCATCTCGTTTCGGAATATCCGTGACGGGCCTGACCGTTGTCTTTTTTGCACTTGTATTGGCTCTTGTCATACAGGCGCGTGGGCGGCTGTCGGTGAAAGGGGAATTGATGAATGTAACTTGCACATACGCAATTAGTGTTTTTGGCGATGAAGCCACGGACAATGGAGAACTGTGCCCGCCAAGGCTCAAGGACAAGCCTTGTAAGTGTTCATTGACTACGTCGGACGGAATCTCCCATTTGTTTGAAGGGAAATGTATTGTGAAAGAAGACGGCTGGACCGGATGTCAATGTACTCTCAATGTAGGCTGCCCGAGCGGATTCGAATGCAAAACCCCAACGTATGATGCAGCTACTCAGCGTTGTGTGATTAATAAGGAGGAAGGGTACTCCTATATCATAGGGCCTGCTTGTCTGAATTCGGTAACAATGACTCCCTCGAACGGAGTACCAAACACAGTGCAGGTTTGTGTGAAGCGGACGCCCCTTTCCGGTTCCAGCAGCTCGAGTTCTGCACCCGCCTACGTTCCGCGCTGCGGGAATGGTATTGTCGACGAGGGCGAGGATTGCGACAATGGCGATCCGTCGGATCCGACAAAATGCACAGGAGCGGCAAAGGCGGACGGGAGCAGGCAGTGCAATTCCAACGCCATGGATGCGTCGGTCGCCTGTACCGAAGGCTGCTCGAATCCGTGCTGCTGGATGCCGCCGTATTCCGATGACGAGGGGGAAGATTATGAGTATGAATATTCCGAAGACTCCAACTCATCCATGGGCGCACAGGCGAATACCATGGGTTATTCGAAGTTCCTTGCAGATGTTGGAAAGCAGGAAAATGAAGTGACGATGTGTTCCAGACCCTTGAGTGTTTGGAGGAAGTGCAAGGACGATGCAACGGGAAAGGCAGATTGGTTGTGGGGGGCGGTGGGACAAGACGGAAAGAAAGAAAAGGAAGTAGATGTATTTTGCCCGAACGGTTCGACGCAAGTTGGTTTTATGCTGATTCCTGGCGCACCTGCAGGGAAGTATAATTGTACGGACGCAGTAGAAGGGACACCCAGGATTTGCAGGGGAGGACCCATACCAAAGGATGAGACGAAAATGGAATATTCCTATACCTGTGCGAAGTGCGCGGCATCCGTTGAGACCGGCAAGGGATCCGGACCAGGCAATACTTGCACGAATTCAGCTGATTGCTGCGATAATTACTTATCCACGGAGAAAGGCATGCTCAAAGCATATGAATGGAATGCGCCAACGCAGCAATGGACACTCCCCTATGTCTGTTGTTACCGGACTGCAGGAGGTGCCTATGGAGACTGTGTGGTAAAAGATGACTGTGCGGTGCGTCTAAGCCCGATGGGCAAAAGTGTGCCCCGCATGTGCGGTGGTGGCGGCGGACTGGGCGGCGGCAGCGGTAAAGGCGGGGGTGGCGGATTAGGTGACACAGGCGGAAGGAGTCTGCCGCCCGGTGTGACCGGTGGTGGTGGAAACAGTGCCGGAGGAGGCAGCTCAAGAGGCGGGGGAGGAAGTTCGGCTGGGGGTGTCAGCTCGCAAGGCGGAGGAAGTTCCGGTGGGCATTCTTCCAGTCGCCTGTCTTCGCGTGCGAGTTCCGTTGCCTCGACTGCGGCGCGATCTTCTGCCGCTGTCTCTGCGCATTCGTCTTCCAAGAGTTTTGATTCCTGCTACTGGTGCTGCGAGGCGGGGTATGACGCCGCCGTGTGCAGGCCGGGCAAGATGGATTGTCTCGCGAGTACCCTACCTGCCGGCGGCGCAACCTGCAGAGGCTCCTTGGCCAAAACCGCCGCTCCCAACAATGTCGTTCTCTGTCATTGCGCCTACTCTTCCAGCTCTTCTTCCAGCAGGTCTTCGGTCAGCTATTCCGCCGACTGCTCCGGCTGTTGCCCCGAGGGAGGTCCCAATGTGTGCGCACGGACGAACATTCCGGAGTGTCTCACTTTTATTGCTTCGCCGAAAAGTGTGTTCTGCCATTCTCCCAGAGAGATCATTAAGCCTGGGTATGTGCAATGTGTCTGTTCTTCTTCCGCCCAGAGCTCTTCTTCTCAGGAGAGCGTGAACAACTGCGTCGGTCCGCCCTATAATGACGGTTGCCGTTGTGAGAATGATGATGAATGTTGGAGTAGCAACTGTTGGCATGGATGGTGCACGGGATGCCAGGAACTGGGAGGGTGTGCGACTGAAGGGAAAGTGTGCACCTTCTCGCCCATTCCGAATTACAGCAAGCCGTATCGATGCTTGCCCGGAATCGACTATCCGAGTCGTGCTTCTTCCAGCAGATCTTCGGTCAGCTATTCCGCCGATTGTTCCGGTTGCTGCAGTAATGGAGTGGCGGAGCTCTGTGCCAGTCAGCGACAGATTTGTTTGAACATGCTCAATCTGCTCGATCCCGACAACGCATCCTGCTGGCCGGATACCCTGCCTGTGCCGCATGGCTACGTTGCCTGCTCGTGTCATGCTTCGAGCAAAAGTAGTGTCTTGAGCTCAAGGGCAAGCTCTCGGAGCAGCGCCCCGTCTTCTTCCGGCTCCTCCTCAAGCTCCAAATCCTCCTCCTCTTCCCGTTCCTCCTCCTCAAGCTCCAAATCCTCCTCCTCTTCCAGTTCCTCCTCCTCCTCAAGCTACAAGTCCTCCTCTTTTTCCTCTCTCTCCTCTTTCTCCTCCTCTTCCAGTCCCTCCTCCCATAGCTCTTCCTCCAGAAGTATCGGTTCTTCTGTCCCACCCACCACTCCGGATTGCGGCAACGGGAAAGTTGATTCGGGGGAGGAATGCGACAATGGAAGTCTGTGCAAAACAGGGCCGTCTCAGAACTTGCCGTGCTCCACATACGCAGATTGCACCCGGGCGCCGCAGCCGGGATTGTGCGGGAATGGCTGGTGCGGCAATGGCACGCCCTGCTTCAATGACTGGGATTGTGTGGCTGTGAATGAGTGTGTGTACAACACCGCCGCCGATCTTTCTTGCAGCGCACAATGTAAGCGGACTGGTTCTCAGTTGAGTATTCGGAGTAACGGAAGCACCAGCTCCAAAGGAATTAATATCATGAAAACCAGTGCGGGTTCCAACGGAAGTAACTGGAGCAATGGCAGTAATGGCTCTAACGGATCCAACGGCAGTAATGGAAGTAATGGCAGCAACTGGAGTAATGGTTCTAACGGATCCAATGGCAGTCACGGTAGTAATTGGAGCAATGGATCCAACGGAAGCTACGGCAGCAACTGGAGCAATGGCAGTAACGGTTCCAATGGCAGTCACGGCAGCAATTGGAGCAATGGATCCAACGGCAACAATGGAAGTAATGGCAGCAATGGTTCTAATGGTTCTAACGGCAGTAACTGGAGTAACGGCAGTAATGGTTCCGATGGCAGTCACGGTAACAACGGGAGCAACGGGAATAACGGTTCTAACGGTTCCAACGGCAACAATGGAAGTAATGGCAACAATGGTTCCGATGGCAACAACGGGAGCAACGGAAATAATGGCTCTAACGGTTCCAACGGGATTCTCCACAGTGCCGCCAGTGAAAAGTCCGGCTCTTCCGCCTCTTTCAAGCCTGCAGACTGTGGCAATGGAACCACTGATTCGGGAGAGGATTGCGATAACGGAAGTTTGTGTGCTTCAGGGCCGTCTCAGGGTGAGCAGTGCTCTACCTATGCAGATTGTACCGCCGCGCAGGCGGGAGCATGCGCCAACGGCTGGTGCGCGAATGGCGTTCCCTGTTTCAATGACTGGGATTGTGTAGAAGTGAATCAGTGTGCGTACAACACCGCCGCAGATCTTTCTTGCAGCGCACAATGTAAGCGGACAGGTGGCGGATCTGCAGGCTCCAATGGAATCAATGGCTCCAACGGGAGTAATGGATCCAATGGCAGCAATGGTTCCAATGGTAACAACGGGAGCAACGGAAATAATGGCTCTAACGGTTCCAACGGTTCCAACGGCAGTAACTGGAGCAATGGCTCTAACGGATCCAACGGTAACAACGGGAGCAACGGAAATAACGGCTCTAACGGTTCCAACAGCAACAATGGAAGTAACGGCAGCAATGATTCCAACGGCAGCAACTGGAGCAATGGCTCTAACGGATCCAATGGCAGTAACTGGAGTAACGGCAGTAATGGTTCCAACGGCAGTCACGGAAGCAACTGGAGTAACGGCTCTAACGGTTCCAACGGCAGTCACGGAAGCAACTGGAGCAATGGCAGTAACGGTTCCAATGGCAGTAACGGGAGTAATGGCTCGAATGGCAGTCACGGAAGCAACTGGAGCAATGGCAGTAACGGTTCCAATGGCAGTAACGGGAGTAATGGCTCGAATGGCAGTCACGGTTCCAATTGGAGCAATGGATCCAACGGAAGCAATTGGAGTAACGGTTCTAACGGATCCAACGGCAGTAACTGGAGCAATGGCAGTAACGGTTCCAATGGCAGTCACGGAAGCAATTGGAGTAATGGCTCTGATGGATCCAACGGCAGCAACTGGAGTAACGGCAGCAATGGTTCCAACGGCAGTCATGGCAGTAACTGGAGTAATGGCTCGAATGGCAGTCACGGTTCCAATTGGAGCAACGGATCCAACGGAAGCTACGGCAGCAATGGCAGTCACGGCAGCAATTGGAGTAACGGCAGTAATGGTTCCAACGGCAGTCACGGTAGCAATTGGAGCAATGGATCCCGCAGTAGTACCTCAGTGAGACCGTGGGCATGCCCCAACGGGTATCTGGAACCCGGTGAAGAGTGCGAGCTCGGGTACACCTGTCCTGCAGATCACTGGTGTAACAATGACTGCACATGCGTCAGTGTTTTCAATTCTTCCAGCTCTTCGTATGTTCCCGGATGCCCCAACAGCATTCTGGAGTGGGATGAAGAGTGCGAGCTCGGGTACACCTGTCCTGCAGATCACTTGTGTAACACCGACTGCACCTGTGTCAGTGAGACGCAATCTTCCCGTTCTTCCGGCGTATCCGGATGCCCCAATAGCATTCTGGAATCCGGTGAGGAGTGCGAGCTGGGCTATACCTGTCCTACCGGTCAGTGGTGTACCACCAATTGCGCGTGTACCAGTACACCGCTCCCTCCAAGCTCCACCGGACGCGCGGAGTGCCCCAACAGCATTCTGGAATCCGGCGAGGAGTGTGAGCTTGGATTTGCGTGTTCCTTTGGGGAAATGTGTTCTACAGACTGCATCTGTGTCAGTGAATTACTCTCTTGTGGCGATGGCATTGTGGATGCGGGCGAAGAGTGCGATGACGGCAATAGGCAGAATGGAGACGGTTGTTCCGCACTCTGCCGATGGGAAAATGTTTCTTCCGTTGTGGCCTGTGGTAACGCGATAAAAGAACAGGGCGAACAGTGTGATGACGGAAATCTGACGGATGGTGACGGCTGTGATCGCGGCTGTCGTTTGGAATCTTCATTGCTGCTCGCGAAGTACTCGTGTGGCAACGGCGTACTCGATGCAGGGGAAGAATGTGATGACGGCAACCGTCGGGACTTCGACGGCTGTTCTGCAAACTGCTTCAATGAGCGTGGTGTCTGCGGAGACGGCATCGTGCAGGCCGCACAACAGGAGCAGTGTGAACCCACTCTCCACAATCCTTCGTTGCCTTACGGATGCGGATCGAACTGCCGCTTCGCATTCAGATACTGCGGCAACGGGGTTATTGATCTCGGGGAAGAGTGTGATGCCGGTCTGCAGAATGCCGATACTCCCGATGCGCTCTGCCGCATGGATTGTTCCCTTCCACGTTGTGGTGACGGCATTCTGGATCGTGTGGAACAGTGCGACGATGGCAATCTGCTCAAGGGGGATGGATGCAGCGAGTACTGTTGGCGTGAGAGCACGGCTGCACCGGTCGTTCTCTCTTCTTCCTCCGCCCCTGCCACATCGAGCTCTTCCACTGGGCTGGTGGCACCGCCTTCTTCCCGCGCTCCTCTCTTTGCAACGCTGAAAGTCTTCCAGCCGGCGGGGACCATCCCCGTTTCCCCTCAAGGTCCCGCCGGTCAGACCGGCCCCGCCTCTGCCGCTGTCATGGCTGCTGGTGCAGCAGCAGGTCTGGCGTGGATGAGAAGGAAGAAGAGAGGCTAAGGTTAGGGTTAGGGCTAGGGCTAGGAAAACAAATGAGCAAGTTCAACACCTAGCCCTAACCCTCAACCCTAATCCTATTTCCTATCCTCGCCACACTTTCGCATCAGAGCAAGAAGCCGCAGGAGTGAGGATGAGAGCCGCATGGTACAGTGGCCGAAAGAGATGTTGCAGTTCTCACGCAGTACAACAGTGGCCATTGGGACAACCGTTCTGTTCACGGTTCTGGGCGTAATAACAATCTTTCACTCCCAAAGTTTGACCGATGGCAGATTGCTTTCTTCCGTACAGAATCGTCTCTATGCGGATGCGACGTGTGCGCACGGGGGCGAGGCATGCACTACATATGCGGACTGCTGTCAGGACGAGGGGATGCCAAATTGCTTACGGCGAGGTCCTGATAGAGATCCGGTTTGCGCGGTCATGGTCATGTGTGATTGTGATTGCAAGACGCTGACATGCAATCCTCCCTCAGACAGCCCGTATGATGCGTGTATGACTCTTTGGGAAGGAGACTGTGCCGCGCAGTGTGACATGAGCTGTGCCTGTGGGAGTGGTTTTGTTCAGCCTTGGGCCGGCGAGGAGTGCGATGAGGGCGTACCGCCGCGTACTGTATGCACGGGGCCGACCCGCTCCGGCGCGGCATGGCCCGCACAGGACAGCGAAGGACGCCGCTGCAATACCGACAGCGGTAATTTCGAAGATATTGGTTGTCTGACAAACTGCAAGCTCCCCTGTTGCTCCATGCCGCCCACGCTCGAAGATGCCGGCCAGACGCCCGATAGTTCTTCTTCTGCCATGGCACAGGACGTGCATAATACGGATGGGTCTCTGGTGGCCGAAGCACCATCTGCGTCATTGGCCAGACCATGGAATTTTCTGTCATCACTCCTTTCATTCTTCGGCTGGCATGCGCCTGTGTCATCCCGTCTGGTCGCTGCGGGAGGAGCGTGCGATCCGCATCCAATTCCCGGACAGGTGAGGGCGTGGCTTGATCCGGCCTGTGGAGGAGACGCTTGTCGTCCTAGGGCGATTTGTAGTTACGATAGCCTAGGCAAAATTATTCCTGGAAGTTGTACCGGGTGGACAGGCGAATGCAGATCCCTGAGTGGGACGGATGGAACGTGCAACACGTACGGAGATTGCGCGGGTGCCTATGGCGCGAATGGAATTCTGGGGGCTCAGCCCAGTAATCCCGGCGACATCATCTGCTGCACGACCAAAGATTCCAGTTACGGTCACTGCGTGACGAGAGCTGATTGCGGAAAAACCGCTTCGAGCGGCGGAGGCGGTGGTGGAGGTGGTAATAACAAATGTCCTGCTCCTGCAGGAGGCGACGGTTGGGGTGGCGGAGGCGGAAGCAGCACTGGCGGCGGATCTTCCAATGGTGGTGGAAGCAGCACGGGTGGTGGCAGCAGCGGCGGTTCTTCGGACGGCAGTTCCTCCCCTTCGGGTGGCAGCTCTTCCGGCGGGAGCTCTTCGCAGAGCAGTTTTTCCTCCTCCTATTCGAGTTCTTCATCCCATTCTTCCTCCTCTTCGCAGAGCAGTTCCTCCTCATCCAGTACGTCTTCCTCTTCTTCCAGCAAGTCGTCTTCATCTTCCACATCTTCTTCAAAAAGCAGTTCTTCTTCCTGCTCTTCCTCTTCCGGTCTCTCTTCCTCAAGTCAATTTTCCTCTTCTTCTCATTTTTCATCTTTCAGTTCCTCCTTCCATTCGTCCCATCCTTCTTCGGGCGGCAGCTCCCAGCATTCCTCTGGTGCCAGCAGTCAAAGCGCTCATTCGAGCATTCCCATTCAGAGTTCTTCGGGCGGCAGCTCCCACAATTCTTCCGGTGGCAGTAACCACAGTGGCAATTCCAGTATTCCCGTCCAAGGATCTTCCGGTGGCAGCAATGGCAGTACTGGCTCCAGCGGTAGCCATGGCAGCACCGGCAGTAATGGAAGTAATGGTTCCAACGGCAGTACCCAGAGCGGCAATTCGAGCACTCCCATTCAGGGTTCTTCCGGTCAGTCCTCTCAGTCCAGTGGCGCTTCATCCAAAAATTCCCATTCTTCTTCCGTCCATCCTTCTTCCAGCTTCCGCTCCTCGCTTTCCTCTTCAAAGAGCAGTCGCTCTTCCAGCCGAAGTTCCTCTTCCAGCCGGAGCAGTTCCTCCTCTTCCTCCCGCAGTTCCTCTTCCTCCTCCCGTTCCAGTAGTTCCTCCGTAAGCAGTCTTCCTTTTGTCTGTTGCTGCAACGCGGCTGAAACAGCCTGCGCCAAAACGCCCAATGACTATTGTGCATCGACCACAGGACTGCATGTCTCGCTCTTCTGGCGGTGTGATTCTTCCCCTTTCTCACGCTCTTTCTCCTCTTCCTCTAGAAGTTCCTCCAGCTCTTCCCGTTCCAGCGGTTCCTCCGTAAGCAGTCTTCCTTTTGTCTGTTGCTGCAACGCGGCTGAAACAGCCTGTGCCAAAACCTCTTACGGCTATTGCGCAGAGACCACCGGACTCCACATCTCGTATTTCTGGCTGTGCCCCTCTTCTTCCTCTTCCTCCTTCTCTCATTCCAGCTCTTCCTCATGCACGGAGAACAGCCAATGTCCCACCCATCTTTGCCTCAATGGTTCCTGCACTCCCGTATCTGTCCGTTGCGGCGATGGATTCCTCGATACCCATGAAGAGTGTGATGACGGCAATCGGATCAATGGCGATGATTGTTCCACTCTCTGTCAGTGGGAGGACCTCAGAAACTGCGGCAACTTTATCGTCGAACCACCCAAAGAGCAGTGTGATGATGGTAACCGTCAGGACAGCGACGGCTGTTCCGCCCGTTGTCAGTGGGAACATCCCATCGAGGTCGCCAGCGGACAGTTCTGCGGCAACGGCATCGTCGAACAAGGCGAACAGTGTGATGACGGCAATCTTTTCAACGGTGACGGCTGTGACCGTGGGTGTCGTCTCGAATCCTCTCTCTTATCTTCAAATCTCTCCTGTGGCAACGGAGTCCTCGATCCCAGAGAAGAATGTGATGATGCCAATCGTCGTGATCTCGATGGCTGTTCCGCTCACTGCTACCTCGAACGGGGTTCCTGCGGAGACTCTATCATCCAGCGTGCCCTCGGAGAGCAGTGCGAACCTTCGATCCTGAGTCCTGCTCTGTCCTATGGCTGCGCGGCAGACTGTCATTTCATCCTCCGATTCTGCGGGAACGGCATGATTGATCCGGGTGAAGAGTGTGATGCCGGTCTGCAGAATGCCAATACTCCCGACGCTCTCTGTCGCCAGGATTGTTCCCTTCCACGTTGTGGTGACGGCATGCTGGATCGTGTGGAACAGTGCGACGACGGCAATCTGGTCAAAGGGGACGGCTGTGATGAGTACTGCATGCGCGAAGACTATGTGGCTCCACTGGTATCCAACTTCTCTTCCTCCTCCCAACCGGTCATCACACGTCCCCCTTCTTCCGGTTCTCCGCTCTTCGCCACGCTCCGTGTCTTTGAGCCGGGAGGTATTGTACGCATCTCTTCTACCGGTCCTGCCGGCCAGACCGGTCCCGCCTCCGTCGCCGTCATGGCTGCGGGAGCGGCGGCAGGTCTGGCGTGGATGAGGAGAAAGAAGAGGAGTGACTTGCCCTGAGCGAGCGAAGCGACGAAGGGTGGCTGCGGGAGCGGCTGCGGGCCGTGGCGGGATTTGCTTTTGTGAGACGGAAACGAAGAGAGTAGGGAATTCGGGAATTCGGGTTCGGGAACTCGGGTGACGAGAGACAGCCCTGAATAATCGGCAATAAATCCATCCTCTTGCAAGCAGTCACTCCCTCGGTCGCGATTTGCCGCATGGTACAGTGGCGGAAAGAAAATGATCCGTTTCTTTCATTCAAAATACGCGGCGATTGGTATTGGAGCGCTCCTCACATTGCTTCTTGTTGTTGGTTTGTCCTATTCACTTATTCGTTCTCCGATATCCGGAAAACGCACTGCCCAAATTCCCTCCAAAAACCTTCTTGCCGATGGAGGATGGCGATCATGTGCACCATTAACGTCAGAGTGTGATTGTAATTACTATTCGGCCTGTGTGCCGGATGAGGAATATCAAGGTGGACGTTATTGGGGGATGTGTCTGATCGCAGATCCAACACTACCCAATCCTGGAGAGAACCCTCCGGTATACTGTGCCGAGATGTACTATGGGTGGAACGTCGGGAATGACGAGTGGGCCGGAAGAGGCGTAGGGGAAACAGTTGCTTGCGACGTCGCCTGTATATCGAATATCGACTGTTGTGAAGTTGATGGAGAGTGTGCGTCTGACGGATTTTGTTCCAGAGAGCTCAAGCGGCGCAATCTTGCCTGTGGTGTAACCGAGTCTGATGATTACCCTGCCTGCCCGGTGTGTGGCAACGGAGTCATAGAGGGTACGGAAGAGTGTGATAATGGCACATCTGCTCCCTGCACCGGAGAACCGGACGCAGACGGCCATCCCACCTGCAATGCCGACGACCTCACGTCTGATTGCTTTTCAAACTGCAAGAAAGCCTGCTGTTCCATGCCTCCGGAACCGGAAGATGAAGGAGAAGAGCCGGAGAGCTCATCTCAGAGTTCCATGATGGCATTTAACTTGCAGGATCAGGGCATTGCATTGGCAACGGCCAATGAGGGGTGGTTTCATCGGTTTCTTGCATCCATTTTTCTGACTTTTGGGGAGAGCTCCGCTCCTCATTCACAATTGTTTGCGGAAAACCTCTGCAGTGTCCCTGCAGGGGACTGCGATTTTTGTCCCAATGGAGCAGGGAGTCTGCCAAGGGCCAGAACGGATGGAGGATGTGGCGATGGCGATGCCTGCCGTCCGCGTTATATCAACGGTGTATGGACCGGACAATGCACAACTCTCAAGGATTCTGACGGCACGTGCAGTACGTACGGGGATTGCGCGGGGGCCTATGGCGCGGATGGAATTCTTGGCAGTAACCCCGGCAATCCGGGGGATATCGTCTGCTGCATGACAAAGGATGCTTCGTATGGTCAATGTCTCACACGAAGTGACTGCGGTGCGTCTGTTCCCCCCGGTGACGGGTTACGACAATGCCCTTCGGGATGGGGAGGTGGTGGAGGGGGTGGAAGTAGCGCTGGCGGCGGGTCTTCCGGTGGTGGTGGAAGCAGCACAGGCGGTGGTTCTTCGGGCGGCAATTCCTCCCCTCCCGGGGGCAGTTCTTCCGGCGGAAGTTCTTCGTACAGTAGCTCTTCCACCAGCAGTTCAACATCATCTTCCAGCTTCAGCAGTTCCACTTCCGAATCCTCCTCCCATTCTTCTTCTTCTTCTTCTCATTCCTCTTTCTCTTCCGGCTTCAGCAGTTCCACTTCCGAATCCTCCTCCCATTCCTCATCCTCCCAGTCCTCTTCCTCCTCTTCGAGTAATATTCCCCTCGTGTGCTGTTGCAACAGCACAGAGACTGCCTGTGGCAAAACATCCTATGCCAATTGCGTGGCAAGCACCGAAACGCACGTCTCTTATGTCGGGTTATGTTCAACAAACCCCTCATCCGGTGCCAGCAGTCCGGCATCATCTTTCCGCTCTTCCAATCTCTCTTCCGGCGGAAGTTCCAGAAATTCTTCTCAAGGCAGCAATCACAGTGGCAATTCCAGTATCCCTATTCAGGGATCTTCCGGCGGCAGTAATAGTAGTAACGGAAGCAACGGTAGCAATGGCAGCAACAGCTCCAATGGTAGTAACGGAAGCAACAGCAGTAATGGTTCGAATGGAAGCAACAGCAGCAATGGCAGCAACAGCTCCAATGGTAGTAACGGAAGCAACAGCAGTAATGGTTCGAATGGAAGCAACAGCAGCAATGGATCGACAGGAAGCAACGAGAGCATCGGAAGTAGTAAAAGTAATTCATTCGGTAGCCGGAGCTCCTTCATTTCTTCTTCTCGTCGTTCTTCTTCGAACAGCAGATCCTCCTCCCGTTCCAGTAGTTCCTCCGTAAGCAGTCTTCCTTTTGTCTGTTGCTGCAACGCAGCTGAAACAGCCTGCGCCAAAACGCCCAATGACTATTGTGCATCGACCACAGGACTGCATGTCTCGCTCTTCTGGCGGTGTGATTCTTCCTCTTTCTCAAGCTCTTTCTCCTCTTCCTCTAGAAGTTCCTCCAGCTCTTCCCGTTCCTCTTCAGGCAGGAGCTCTTCTTCCCGCTCCTCCTCCCGTTCCAGTAGTTCCTCCGTGAGCAGTCTTCCTTTTGTCTGTTGCTGCAATGCAGCTGAAACAGCCTGCGCCAAAACGTCCTATGGCTATTGCGCAGAGACCACCGGACTCCATATCTCGTTCTTCTGGCTGTGCCCCTCTTCTTCCTCTTCCTCCTTCTCTCATTCCAGCTCTTTCTCATGCACGGAGAACAGCCAATGTCCCACCCATCTCTGTCTCAATGGTTCCTGCACTCCCGTATCCGTCCGTTGCGGCGATGGATTCCTCGATACCCATGAAGAGTGTGATGATGGCAATCGGATCAATGGCGATGATTGTTCCACTCTCTGCCAGTGGGAGGACCTCAGAAACTGCGGCAACTTTATCGTCGAACCACCCCAAGAGCAGTGTGACGACGGTAATCGTTCTGACAATGACGGCTGTTCCGCCCGTTGTCAGTGGGAACATCCCATCGAGGTCGCCGGCGGACAGTTCTGCGGCAACGGCATCGTCGAACAGGGCGAGCAGTGTGATGATGGCAATCTCTTCAACGGTGACGGCTGTGACCGTGGGTGTCGTCTCGAATCCTCCCTCTTATCCCCAAATCTCTCCTGTGGCAACGGAGTCCTCGACCCCAGAGAAGAATGTGACGATGCCAACCTTCGTGATCTCGATGGCTGTTCCGCTCACTGCTACCTCGAACGAGGACTCTGCGGGGACTCTATCATCCAGCGTGCCCTCGGAGAGCAGTGCGAACCTTCGATCCTGAGTCCTGCTCTGCCCTACGGCTGTGGAGCCAACTGCCGCTTCGTCCTCCCGCTCTGCGGGAACAATGAGATTGATCCGGGAGAAGAATGCGATGCCGGTCTGCAGAATGCCAATACTCCCGACGCTCTCTGTCGCCTGAACTGCACCCTTCCACGTTGTGGTGACGGCATTCTGGATCGTGTGGAACAGTGCGACGACGGCAATCTGGTCAAAGGGGACGGCTGTGATGAGTACTGCATGCGCGAAGGCTTCGTAGCTCCGCCGGTATCCAACCCCTCCTCCCAACCGGTCATCACACGTCCCCCTTCTTCCGGTTCTCCGCTCTTCGCCACGCTCCGTGTCTTTGAGCCGGGAGGTATTGTACGCGTCTCTTCTACCGGTCCTGCCGGCCAGACCGGTCCCGCCTCCGTCGCCGTCATGGCTGCGGGAGCGGCGGCAGGTCTGGCGTGGATGCGGAGAAAGAAGAGGAGTGACTTGCCCTGAGCGAGCGAAGCGACGAAGGGTGGCTGCGGGAGCGGCGGCAGGTCTGGCGTGGATGAGGAGGAGAAAGAAGAGGAGTGACTTGCCCTGAGCGAGCGAAGCGACGAAGGGTGGCTGCGGGAGCGGCTGCGGGTCACGTCAGCTTAAGCTGACGTGGCGGGATTTGCTTTTGTGAGACGGAAACGAAGAGAGTAGGGAATTCGGGAACTAGGGAACTCGGGGACTCGGAGAGGAGAGCTGATCGTGGATACTCGGCAACAAATCCTTTTCTCTGCAAGCAGTCACTCCCTCAATCGCGATTTTCCGCATGGTAGAGTGGCGGAAAGAAGATGTTGCAGTTTCCGCGGTTCAAACATGTGGCGTTGTGGGGAGTCATTCTGGTCGTTTCTTTGATCACGGCCATGGTGATGCAGCGCTCCGGCACGACCAAATATGGATTGAGTTATATGCGTCAGAAGGCGGTTGTGATTATCCCGGGAGAATCTTGCCCGCCGGAGTATAGTTTTTGCGAATCAGGAGAACATTGTGTCGTTATAGAAACGGATGATCCCATGGCTCCACCCTATGCTTGCGTGCCCATCTGTGGGTGGATTCACGGGCCGGTATGTTCTGGATATTATTGTGAATCGGGGCAATGTGTCACTGATATCCTCTGTAATCCCGAGGATCCTGAACAGTGCACGGCGCTCTGTGTATGTGCTCCTTTAAGTAGTTCCAGCTCCTCTTCTTCCAGCTCCTCCCAAAGCTCCTGCGTTCCCTCTGGTGGCGGTGGATGCACGAGCGGAGAGTGTACCGTCCAATTGCAAAGTGATTGCAGCTGCGCCGCTTTGGTTGCACCTGAAAATAGCTGTGTCTACCAAACAGTTGGTGCCTGCGATGCGGGGATATGCGGTGCCGGTTCCTGCGTGGTGCAAGATTGTCCTCTTTCCAGTTCCAGCGAATCCTCTGTCGAAAGTTCTTCCGCCGGAGCCTCTTCCTCTACCGGCGAGTCTTCTTCCTCCGGTGAATCTTCCTCTACCGGCGAGTCCTCCAGCACGGGTGAATCCTCCTCCGCCGGAGCATCTTCTTCCGTTGGAGCTTCTTCTTCTGCAGACGAATCTTCCTCAACTGCCGAGTCTTCTTCCGAAGCATCCTCCACTGCTTCCTCCGAAGTCTCTTCCAACGAATCTTCCGCACAATCCTCCGTTGATGTGGCCGATGCCTCCTCCGCAGATTCTTCCACTGCCTCTTCCGTTCCCGCTTCGTCCTCCCCTGTGGCTTCAAGCGCGGGCCATGGCATCACAGGCCGGCCGGACACGTCCTCTGCCCCCAATCAAAATTCTTCCATTCGGATCACTTCCTCTTCCCGCACTTCCGCCTCTTCCTTCAGCTCCACCTCCTCCATCCGTTCCTGCATGTACGGCAGTTACGGTGAGTGTACCGATGCCAACAATTGCACGAGTGACTGGTGCGGTGCGGATGGTATCTGCCTTTATCGCGATGCCGCCGTTCCCTGCATGGCGAACGGGGAATGCATAGCAGATTCCTGCGCCGACCCCGATCAGTGCACGGGAGACATAGGATGCTGCACGAACAATGATGGCTGCAGCTACATGGATGAACCTCCGGATGATGTGCTCACCTGCGGCATCAAGGGAGTCTGCTTCAATGGCTCCTGCATCGCCGCGCCCAACTGCGACATTTCCATCAATAACAATTGTTGCGAACAACTGGAGCTCCCCGAACTGTTCCATGATCCCCTCGCAGGCTCCACTGTTGGCGAACAGCACGGAGGGATCTTCGTTGCAAACAGCTACCAGCCCGCGAATGGCGGATACATCCGCTATGACACTGCCGGAAAGTTCGATCCGAAGTTTGGTGCCGCCTGTATCACCGTCAAGCCGGTGAACACATCTTCCGTGCTGACAGGATCCCTTCTCATCTCCGGCGATGCCCTGAGAGACGTGTTCTCCCTTCGTGCCTCCCATCTTCCCTCCGCCCCCACTCAGGAGTCCCGTATCATTTTCATGAAGCGGGAAGGGAATCAGCCCACCACGCTCGAAGCGGACAAGAACTTCAAACTGAGCGACGAGCATACCATCACCGCTCACTGGGGCCCTGCAGGGAGAGAGCTCCTCTTCGGCGAGGATGTCGTGGCACAGGATTCCACCGTTGCCGGAGGATCCATTGGCACATCTCTCTATCTGGGCAGCGCCTACGGTACGCGTGACAGTGCACAGAATATCCTCTTCCGTGATTTCTTCATCTGCGGCACGAAGTCCTCTTCCTCCTTGCTTTCCTCTTTCTCTTCCTCCTCTTTCTCTTCTTTTTCATCTTCTTTCTCCTCTCTCTCATCGTTCTCCTCTTCATCCGCCATTCCTTTCCTCAGCTTCTGCGGCAATGGCATCATCGATCCCGGGGAGCAGTGTGAAACAACCGTCTCCTGCCTTCCGGGATACTCCTGCATCAACTGCCAGTGTTCTGCGCCTGCGGTCTGCGGCGATGGCTTGACTGAAGCAGGAGAGGAGTGTGATGACGGCAACCTGCAGAATGGTGACGGGTGTTCCTCTCTCTGTCAGTGGGAACAGACCCTGCTCGCCCGTTGCGGTGATGGATTCCTCGATACCGATGAAGAGTGTGATGACGGCAACCTGCAGAGCGGGGATGACTGCTCTCTCCACTGTCAGTGGGAGGGACTGGGCAACTGCGGCAACAGCATCACCGAACCTCCTCAAGAGGAGTGTGATGATGGCAATCATGCGAACAACGACGGCTGCTCCGCCCGTTGCCAAAAAGAGAGCATCATGCAGGTGGCCAGTGGGGAAACCTGTGGCAACGGAGTCATTGAATCACCGGAAGAATGTGATGATGGTTCCTTCAACGGGGAACACGGCAACCCCTGTGACTTGAGCTGCACATTCAGAATCATCGGCTGCACCGACACCACCCAGTGTCTGGCCGGCTACGTCTGTCTCAACCATCAGTGCGCCACCTGCACCCAGAACACCCAATGTCTGACCAATCTCTGTCTCGATGGCGTCTGTTCCCCCTGCACGGCAAACGATCAGTGCTCCACCCGTATCTGTCAGAACGGTATCTGCCTGCCCTGTGCCTCTGATACGGACTGCGAAGAAAACAGCACCTGCCGCAATGGTTCCTGCCTGTTCTGTACCAGAGACAACCAGTGCACGACGGGCCGCTGTCTCGCTAACTCCTGCCAGTCCTGTACCGGCAATGACCAGTGCTGGACCAAGCTCTGCCTCAATGGCATCTGCTCCGTCTGCTCTTCCAACATGCAGTGTGCTTCAGACCAGATCTGCCGTGGCGGCTGGTGTGTCGACACACCAACGCAAATCGCACAAAACCTCCCACACTCTTCTCTGCCCATGACTCCCGTCCCGTCACACGGCACCACCACCTCCACCGTTATTCCTTTCCCCGTCTTCTCTTCTTCCTCTTCCGCTACCTTCTTCACCCCTCTCGCCGCCTCGATCTCCGTCTTCCGTCCCGCAGCAACCATCCCCGCTTCACCGCAAGGTCCCGCAGGTCAGACCGGCCCCGCCTCCGTCGCTGTGATGGCTGCGGGAGCGGCAGCAGGTCTGGCGTGGATGAGGAGAAAGAAGAGGAGTGACTTGCCCTGAGCGAGCGAAGCGACGAAGGATGGCTGCAGAAGCGGCTGCGGGCCACATCGTTCGCGAAAGACGTGGCGGGATTCGCATTTATGAGACGGAAGCGGAAGGAATAGAGAAGTGAACTGACCACAATTGGTTCTCTCTGCAAGAACCAGCTAAATTCGCAACATGGTAGAGTGGCCTAAACGTGATGGCTCCGCTCAAACGCTCCCGGGTCGTTTTGCTCCTCGCGGGTGTTGTTCTTCTTTTTGTTCTTGTACGATGGGCTCATTCACTTCCGCCCCTTGCGGATGTGGCACCGCCGGCCACGTGCGGCAACAATCGCTGTGAGATCGGAGAGAAGGCGACAGTACGCATTGCATCGCCCACTTCTTTCGTATCCCACGGTTGGGGGACGTTACAATATGGTTCCTTCGGAAGATTCATCGCCCCTGCAGGCGATCTGGATGCGGATGGAATTACGGATATCGCCGTGGGAGGGATCAAAACAGTGGGAGGGAATTATGGAAATACGGGAATGATCTGGTTCATCAAATTAAATCGGGACGGGACTGCGAAAGAAATCAGCCCCACTCAGCCTGACTACGGCTATCAAACCTATCCGCTCACGTATGGATCGGCCTATGCAACACTGGGGAAAATCAACGGAATCGGCGATAGCATGAGTGTCTTCAGTGATCTCGATGATTTTTCCTACGGCAAACAGATTGTGAGAGCCGGAGCGAACGGGCAAAACGTCACCATTGCGGATTTCGCCGCCACGAGTATCGCGAATATCGGTGATATCAACGGTGACGGGATCCCCGATGTTGCTCTCGGGAGGGGCGGAGCGGACGGCGGCCCTGTGACAACGTATGGCGCGGGGACCGTCACTATTGTGACGCTCAGCCAGACTCTTGCTGTTCTTTCGTCGCACACGATCCCTTCCGTCGAAGACGGGTTTCCTTCAACGGTGTGGCCCAGCACAGAGAGAGGCGTCTATAGATTTGGAAAGTCCGTTGCGGCGCTCGGGGATCTGAACGGGGACGGTAAGAAGGAAATTGCGGTCGGAACGGGGAACGGTGTGTGGATTCTCTCACTCAATGCGGATGGCACCGTTGCCTCCAAAAATAACATCGTTCCCGGCACGAGCTTCTCGCTGAACGGGGAATCTGACGATGCCTTTGACAGGGGTTTGACGGGTATCGGTGACTGGAACGGAGACGGTATTCCGGACATGGCGGTTGCAACTGCCAATTCCGTCTGGCTTCTCTTTCTCAACAGCGACAAGACCGTGAAGAGCACGAGAGTGATCTATGGATCCGATTTGGGAGCCTTTTTCTCTCAGGCTGTCTCCTATGGTTCCGGTATCTCGGGGGTTGCGGCTCTTCCGGACATGGACGGGGATGGCAAGCAGGAATTGGCTGTCGCCGATGCGACCAGCAATTCCTGCGGCCCGTTCTCTACAGCTGATGCGGGCAATGGCATCGCGCACATTCTCTTTTCCAAAACCCTCGATGCCTGCCCCAAAGACTGCAACTGGTGCACGCCTCAATCCAAGGTCACCGTGACACAGGGCAGTGCGTTGTCCCAACCTTCGAATACGACGCCCTCGACGTGCAACAACGGGTCGTGCGATATCGGCGAGTGGAACCCGATATACATCACCGGTCCGGTGACGAACGTTCCCAACTCCACCGCTTATAACAAAATCATCGGGATGGGCGATGCCGCGCTCGGCGACCTGGGCGACTTTGACGGGGATGGAGCGCCGGATATCGTTGCTGCGGGCCGAGTCGCCGACGGGCAAGTGGCACAATATCCTCTTCCGCATAACGGCGAGGTGGCGCTCATTTCCCTGAATCGCAATGGCTCCCAGAAGTCCGTGCGGCGGATCTTTGAGGGGACGGGGGGATTGCTGACGGGGAGGGACAGCGCGAAAAGCATTGGCGCAGCGGTTGCCGTCCTCGGAGACATCGACGGCGACGGTGTAAAAGATCTCGCAGTCACGTCTGTCGATACCACCGTGAATCCGAATATGCGTTCCGTGTACATTCTTGTTCTCAACAGAAACGGAACCGTGAAGTCCTGGAAGGAGCTGACGTCCCAGGATATCGGCGGGGATCCCGAGAGATTCTTGGGGGCTGCGCTCGCTGCGCTCGGAGACTTTGACGGCGACGGCATCCCCGACCTTGCGGTGGGCGAACCCGGAGCTCCCAACGATTGGATAACCGGTGCATATAGTAAAGAGGGGCGTCTTCATCTTCTCTTCCTCAATCGCGACGGAACCATCAAATCAAAAAAAACATATCTCGGGTCTGCGTTCTGGGGTGATCGTACCGATGGAGAATACGCGTACATCAGTCAAAGGACTCTCTTTGGTTCCCCCCTCGTCTTCCTCGGGGACCTTTTCCATGATGGCAGGCGGCTTCTCATCGCCGGAAGCACAGTGATCTTCTTCAACGCCGACGGTTCCGTGAATTCCTTCCGCACGCTCGACGAGCGCCCACTGGGACTGGCAGACGTTGGCGACCAGAACGGCGATGGCCGGGATGAACTCGCCATGGTCTCCGCGCGGGCAAACCTGGAAGATTACACGATCTACTCCGACGGCACCGTCAAGTACTATTCCATTGCCGGCAACGGAGATCTCTCTTCCATCGCTTCGTTTTCGCCGCTTCAGAATACAGGGACCACGGGGGAGCCGAACCTGCTTCCCGCACGGTTCATGGCGTCCGTTGCGGATCTGGATGGTGACGGGCGGCGGGAGCTCGTCTTCTCGGATGACAACGGAATGTACTGCGCACCTGGAATCGGATATGGGAATGCGGGATTGGTTCTTTCCGGTGTGACCACGAATCCCTGTCCCAATGATTGTGATAGGGTGAACTACTGCTCCGGATCGTTCGGTGTCACTTCTTCCCCGACATCCTCCGTCGTCTCTTCATCGTCTGCTGCCGCTCAATCCTCCTCCAGCGTGACGACGCTCACACAGTCATCTTCTTCCGTACATTCATCTTCCAGCAGTAGTTCTTCACATGTTGCGTCTTCCTCCAGTGTCGTGACTTCCTCTTCCTCCGTTATCCAAGCATCTTCCTCGAGTCACGTATCTTCCTCCATTACCTTCTCTTCCTCATCTTTTTCAACCTCTTTATCTTCTTCCCACTCCACCTCTCCGGCTTCTACAGTTTCTTCTGCCTTCGTTTCTTCCGCTGCATACGACAATACCTCTTCCGTGGACTCTCAAACTTCCGCCGCCTCCAGCAGGGTCTCTTCGTACACGCAGCAGTATTCCTCCATTTCCTTCACCGATGACTCCATCCCGTCCCCCCGCTGCGGAGACGGACAACTCTCTCCTTCCGAGGAGTGTGACACCGGTCATCCCTGCCCCGATGGCGGCTTTTGCATGTCGGGTTGCCGCTGTCAGGCCCGCTCTTCGGCTGCCCGATCGTCCCCCTCCTTCCTTCCTCCCCAGTTCTCCTCTTTCTCTTCCGCTGAAACCGTTTCTTATTCCATCATCTCCTCACGCTGTGGCGACGGTCAGTTGGATGCTTCTGAGGAGTGTGACACCAATGAGCCATGCCCCGATGGCGCATTCTGCTCTGCCTCCTGTCAATGCGAGACACGCGCCCGATCCTCCCGCCCCTTTCTCGCTCAGGGGACAGCTCATTCCTCCCCGTCACTCCATCCTTCCCTTGCAACCCCTCCATCCCGCTCTTCCTCCTTCTGCGGCAATGCCACTCTGGAATACTCCGAGTCCTGTGACGACGGCAATACTGTGAACGGGGACGGCTGTACCTCTTTCTGCCAGAAAGAAACCCCCAACGTCGTTGCCTCTCAGCCGCTCTGCGGCAATGGCATTGTCGAAGAAGGGGAGCAGTGTGACCCGCCCGGTACGCTCCCCGGCCCGCCCGGCCAAGCCGTTCGGACGGGTCGGGCAGGTGACGGAAATCCATTCGACCAAGATGGCTGTTCCGCCTTCTGCACCTTCGAGATCCTTCCCGTAACCAACGCAGACGGCTCATTCCGTCCCTCGGTGATCGCCGGTTCTACAGATCCCTCTCTGTTCCTCTCTTCCACTCCCTCGATCGCCCGCATCGGACCCACTCCTAAAAAATCTCCTTCCGCCCCTTCCGTTGATCATTCCTATCCTTCCGCCCCCGCCTCAAACGTTCCTTCTACCGTTGCACCTTTCTCCATTGCCACACTCCCGCAGCAACCGACTTCGTGGCAGTACCAAGCCTCCACCATTCCTTACGCACCGGCCGGCCCCGTCGGCGCGACGGGCCCCGCCTCACTCGCAGTGATGGCAGCCGGAGCTGCTGCAGGATTTGCTTCCATGAGACGGAAGAAGAGAGGCTAAGGTTAGGGTTAAGGCTAGGGTTAGGATTAGGAAAACAAATGACCAAGTTCTCAACAACACCTAGTCCTAACCCTAAACCCTCATCCTATTTTCTATCCCCGCCACACTTTCACTTCAAAGCAATAATCCGTAGGAGTGAGGATGGGAGCCGCATGGTAGAGTGGCCTAAACGTGATGGCTCCGCTCAAGCGCCCCCGGGTTGTTCTGCTCCTCGCGGGGGTTGCTCTTCTTTTTATCCTTTTGCGATGGACTTATACGCTTCCGCCTCTTGCGGATGTGGCGCCGCCGGCCACGTGCGGCAACAATCGTTGCGAGATCGGTGAAAAGGCGACGGTGCGCATCCCCGGGCCCGGCACTTGGGACTGCCAGCCGAATGTTCTCTGTTATCCTGCATTCGGAAGATCTGTATCCTACTTTGGAAGTGAAGCGGATGGGACGCTCAAAATCGCTTTCGGAGGACTCATTTCACTATCCTACGATACCGGCGAAGGGTGGGCGAGTGACCACGGCGGTGCGATGTGGCTCTACAAAGTGAACAGGGATGGGACCGAAAAATCCCATGAAGAGCTTTTTGACGGCTCTACAACATACGCAAATCTCAATGAACGAGATCAGATCGGAAAGGTTTTCGCTCCGCTCGGGACTCTGGGGTACGCCGTTAATGTTCTTTATGGTTCTACGCGTGATCCGACGCCGTCTTTTGGCGGACCGCGCCCGTATATGAATTATGACCTCTCTCATGCCGTGAAGGTCGGCGACCATACGTACATTCTCGGTTATGCCGACAGCATGGCTAACATCGGTGATTTGGATGGGGACGGGCTTCCGGAACTTGCACTGGGAACCACCGGTTCGGGGACCGTGTTTAGCCATGGGGCTGTCGTCATTGTTTCCTTCAATGCGCAGGGGAGTGTCAAATCCATGCGTACCATTCCGTCGGAAGGGGACGGTTTTGAGAGAAGACAACCGAATGGCCCGTTTCCGATAGCAGGATTCGGAAAATCCATTGCCGCTCTCGGCGATATCAACGGGGATGGCAAGAAAGAAATTGCCGTGGGAGATGGAGGAATAAACACCGAGAGCGATGGAACCATTTGGATTCTTTCTCTGAATGCAGACGGGAGTGTGGCTTCCAAGGCGAGGATCGTTCCGGGACAGAGCTTCGTTGAGCCCGGGAGTGGAAGCAGCGGGAATGATAATTGGACCTTCGCCAATTCCCTTGCGGGAATCGGAGACTGGAACGGAGACGGCGTGCCCGATCTTGCCTCTTCCGGCAACAAGAAAGGCAGTTCGCTGTGGTTTCTCTTTCTCAATGCCGATAAGACCGTGAAGGGAACCAGAGAAATTCCTTCCACGGATCTCGGGCAATTCGGATGGACCTCCCTTTCGGGTCAGAATCTGGGTTCTATTCCGGATGTGGACGGTGACGGCAAACAGGAACTTCTGGTGGGAGCGCAGCTGATTTTCTCGAAGGTCCTCGATCAGTGTCCCAAGGATTGCAACTGGATCATTCCGCCCGGTCTCACTCAGACATCGCAGGCGTCCTCTCCCCTCACCACTCCGGACAGTACGCGTCCCTCCACATGCGGCAACGGTGCGTGCGACATCAAGGAATTGTCTTCCATTCCCATTTCAGGCTATATCCAAAACATTCCGTGGTCTTCGCGTACGCCGAATATCGAAATGTCCAATGCGGCTCTAGCGGAGGTGGGAGATCTGGATGGAGACGGAGCACCGGACATTGCCGTGGCCGGTCGTGTTCAATCTGTGAATTCCAACGAACCTTCCCATGAGAATGAGTTGCAGATCATCTTTCTTAATGCGAAAGGGATGCAGAAGTCGGTCCGCCGTATTTTTGAAGGCACAGGAGGGCTTGTGACCGGACAGGACGACGGCAGGTTCATTGGTACAGCCCTTGCGAATGTGGGGGATATCGACGGTGATGGCGTAACGGATCTGGCTGTCACTTCCTCCTCGCTACAGAACTACTCCCAGTCACGTGCCGTCTGGACTCTTTTTCTCAGGCGTGACGGAACCATTAAATCTTTTCACAAAATCTCGCCTGCAGATGCGGGGTTCACGGAATCTACAGCCAATGATTTCGGCAAGGCACTGGCGCCCCTCGGGGATTTCGACGGCGACGGTATCCCCGATCTTGCAATCGGGAATCCGAGCAGCAGTGCGGGAAACGCCGGAGGAGGACGCGTACATCTTCTTCTTCTCAAGCGTGATGGCTCGGTGAAAACAGCCAAAACCCTTCTCGCCACGACGTTCTGGGGCACGGATGCTCTTCGCTGGTCCCAGCCTCTTCCGTACCATCAGAATGCAATGCAATTCGGATCCGCACTCGCCTCACTCGGAGATGTTTTTCATGATGGAAGGAGGCTGCTGGCTGTGGGGGATAAAGGTCTCTGGATGATTTTTCTCAATGCCGATTTTACGTTGAGCTCCTTTAAGCGGTTCAGTGTTGCCGTGCGGGGGTTGGCGGATGCCGGAGATCAGAACGGAGACGGCAAATCGGATTTGGCCGTTTCGATTAGTCCATATTCGGATCCTCCCAATTCTCTGGAGATCATGGGTGCGAACATTATGTATTACTTCATCGCGGGTGACGGTACTCCGGCGTTTCTGGGATCTGATAACTTCTATGCGCGCATGTCGTTGGACATGAGTATTCCTGGTCCCTTCATCGCCTCGTCGTTAACGTTCGTGCGTGATTTGGATGGAGATCAGAGAAAAGAACCGGTATTTACGGATGGCGGGATTGCCCTGTGCGGCGAACGTCAGAGAGGCATGGCTTGGATGTTTCTGTCGGGTGTCCGAACCACCTGGTGTGCGGAGGAATGCGACAGCGATAACTACTGCTCTCCTTCATTTGCTGCCTTGTTGTCTTTCTCTTCATCAAGCTCCGTTCCTCTCTCCTCCTCCAGCGTGAGCGCCGTTGTTTCTTCGGCCTCGTCTCTTTCTTTCATCTCCTCCTTCAGCAGTTCCGCTCACATCAATACAGTCTCATCCTCTTCCATTCCCTCTTCCTCCGCGCACTCACAAGCAACTTCATCCTTTAGTAACAGTCTTGCATCATTCTTCTCCGCGTCTTCTTCTTCCCGCATTTCTTTCGCCTCTTCATCTTCTGCCTCCTCCGCCTCTCCGGCTTCTTCCGCCTTCGCTTCTTCCTCCCCTGCCACATCTTCCGCCTCCTCCGCCTTTGCCTCTTCCGTTGCATACAATGCCGCCTCTTCCGTGAGCTCTCAAGCCTACGTCGCCTCCAGCAGGGTCTCTTCATACACGCAGCAGTATTCCTCCATTTCCTTCACCGATGACTCCACCCCGTCCCCCCGCTGCGGAGACGGCCAGCTCTCTCCCTCCGAGCAGTGTGACACCGGTCATCCCTGCTCCGATGGCGGCTTCTGCATGTCGGGTTGCCGCTGTCAGGCCCGCTCTTCCGCCGCCCGATCCTCCCCCTCTTCCCTTCCTCCTCAGTTCTCCTCCTTCTCTTCCGTTGACACCGTTCCTTATTCCATCACCTCCTCACGTTGTGGCGACGGTCAGTTGGATCCTTCTGAGGAGTGTGACACCAATGAGCCCTGCCCCGATGGCGCATTCTGCTCTGTCTCCTGCCAATGCGAGACACGCGCCCGATCCTCCCGCCCCTTTCTCGCTCAGGGGCAAATGACTTCCTCCCCGTCACTTCATCCTTCCCTTGCAACCCCTCCCTCCCGTCCTTCTTCCTTCTGCGGCAATGCCACTCTGGAATCCCCCGAGACCTGTGACGACGGCAATACTGTGAACGGAGACGGCTGTTCCTCTTCCTGCCGGCAAGAAACTCCCAACGTCGTTGCCTCTCAACCGCTCTGCGGCAATGGTGTCGTCGAAGAAGGGGAGCAGTGTGACCCGCCCGGTACGATCACCGGCCCGCCCGGCCAAGCCGTTCGGACGGGTCGGGCAGGCGATGGAAATCAACTCGACCGGGATGGCTGTTCCGCTTCCTGCACCTTCGAGATCCTTCCCGTAACCAACGCAGACGGCTCATTCCGTCCCTCGGTGATCGCCGGTTCCACAGATCCCTCTCTGTTCCTCTCTTCCGCTCCCTCGATCGCCCGCATCGGGCCCACTCCCCAGATTGCGCCAAGGCTTCGTCTGACAGGTAAAGAGTCTCCTTTCGTCCCTTCCGTTGATCATTCCTATCCTGCCGCCCCCGCACCCGTACAGGCGCCCTTCTGGCAACCCTCTGCTTCTGTTCTCTCTGCTGCTCTTCCCTACGGCCCCGCCACTGTCGGTCTCGACCAACGTGGCGTTGCAGGTCAGACCGGCCCCGCCTCAGTTGCTGTTATGGCTGCGGGTGCGGCGGCAGGATTTGCCTGGGCCAGAAGGAAGAAGAGGAGTGACTTGCCCTGAGCGAGCGAAGCGACGAAGGGTGGCTGCGGGTGCAACGTTTGTCCTTTTTTAAATTTCTTCATTATTGCTCCGTGCGTGTTTTCTCCCCCACCCTCACCCTCCCCCGGTGGGGGAGGGAAAACATTTGGAGTACGCCCTTCTCCCTCCGGGGGAAGGGCTGCCCGCCCGATCCGTACCATCGGTACGGGCGGGGGAATAGGGGACAACAAAGTACAAAACACATACATTCCCTCTTTCATGCGAAGGGCGTAGGGGATAGGGAACTCGGGAACGAGGAAAATAGGGAAGTCGGATGGCGAGAGACAATCCAGAATACTCGGCAATAAATCCAGCCTCCTGCAAGTGATCACCTGATCAGTTGCGATTTTCCGCATGGTACAGTGGTCGAAAGAAGATGCTGCAGTTTCCGCGATTCACATATGTGGCAAAGGGAGGGGCAATGCTCTTCCTCATTTTCAGCAGCATCATCGTGCTGCAGCATTTCGAAGGATCTGCGATTCAGTCTTCCTTACAACAAGCCTATCTGGTTTCGCAGACATTGTATTGTGGTGACTCTTGGCCGGCCTGCAATGGCGTCTGTGCTTCGGGTATCTGCAGGGCCGGTTCATCCACCTGCTACTGTCAGGGTGCGACTGCCTGTTGCGGGAAGAACAACTGTGCGTGCTATGCGGAGTATGTAACACAGGCAGAGTGCGAGGCGCTCGGCGGAGGGATGTTCCATCCGGGTTTCGATTGCGGCGCGTGTAGTGAGATTGGCTGGGACGGTTGCCCGCCCTGTGGGATGACTGCCTATCCGACCTGTGGCGGGTATTGTGAAGTTGGACAGGTCTGTACGTCTTTCCCTGATCCAACCAATCCCATGTTGTACGGCTCATGTGCATGCATTCCCAAAATCAGTAGTTCCAGCTCGCAAAGTTCCTGCGCTCCGGCGGGAAGCAACGGATGTCCTGAGGGTTTTTCCTGCACCGTGGAACGCATGAGCGATTGTTCCTGTGCCGCCCTGACGGACATCGGTGGTGGTGGTGGAACAGGCTGTCCGCCTGGCTACCTCACGGTTATCAACAATGGCGGTTCCTGCGGTGATGGCGATTGTACGGGGAGTTGTCTCCAGACAATGTGTATTTATGATTCATCCGAATCTTCCGCCGGTGGCAATAGCTCTTCCGGTATCGGCGCATCTTCCAGCGTGAATCCTTTTTCTGTGGCTTCTTCTTCCGCATCCTCCGTGGGTTCCAGCCCATCTTCAGCTGAGAGCTCTTCTCTAGCGTCCTCCTCTTCGTCTGCAGCGGTTTCCGGTTCGAGTGCATCTTCGGCCGCAAGTTCCTCTTCTGCAGTTTCCACACAAGTCATTTCTTCTGCCTCCTCCTCTTCTTTCGTGAGTTCGAGTAGTGCCTCCTCCTTGAGTTCCTCTAGTTCTTTTGTTTCCTCTTCATCCTCTGTTTCCTCTGTTTCTTCCCATTCCTCTTCTTCGTCTTCCTCCTTTAGTTCCTCTAGTTCTTTTGTTTCCTCTTCATCCTCTATTTCCTCTGTTTCTTCCCATTCCTCCTCGTCACTTTTCTCCTCTTCGACATCTTCGATCGTCACCGTCGTGGTTTCCTCCTCTTCCTCCTCAACACATTCTTGCCTCTTCGGAGGTTTCGACGAGTGTTCCGATGACACGATCTGCACGAACGACTGGTGCAGTGCGGATGGCATTTGTCTGCATCGCGATGTCGCCGTTTCCTGCATGGTGAACGGGGAATGCATAGCAGATTTCTGCGCCGATCCCGATCAGTGCACGGAGCCTGCGGGATGCTGCGCATCCAATGACGATTGCAATTATCTGGATGAACCTCCGGATGACGTGATGCCGTGCGGCATCAAGGGATATTGTGAAAATGGCAGCTGTACCAGCCGGGCCAACTGCGATGTGTCGTTCGATGGCAATTGTTGCGCGGAACTCGGGCTCCCCGAGCTCTTTCACGACGCACTCGCGGGGTCGGCGAGCGGGGAACGCCATGGGGGGACATTCACGCCAACCGGCTTTCGGCCCATGGATGATGGCTATATCCGCTATGACACTGCGGGCAAGATCGATCCGGAGTTTGGTGCCGCCTGTATCACCGTCAAGCCGGTGAACACGACTATCGTGCTGACAGGATCCCTGCTCACCACTGATGATGCTTTTGTTGATGGATTCTCTCTCCGGGCTTCTCATCTTTCTTCCGCCCCCGTTCAGAATTCCCGCATCACGTTCATGAAGTGGGAGGACGGTGCGTCGACCACGATAGATGCGGACAAGAATTTCAGGCTGAGCGATGAGCACACCTTGACCGCTCATTGGGGACCGGCGGGAAAAGAAATCCTCTTCGGTGCGGATGTCGTGGCACAGGATTTCTCACCTGCCGGAGGATCCATCGGCACATCCATCTATCTGGGCGATGCGTATGGCACGAGTGATGGTGCGCAAAACGCCCAGATCCGGGATTTCTACATTTGCGGCACACTGTCTTCGTCCTCCTCTTCCAGCTTTTCCATCACTCCTATCTGTGGCGACGGAATTCTCGATACCGGAGAGCAGTGTGAAACAACGGTTGCCTGTCCTTCAGGATACTCCTGCTCGAATTGTCAGTGCTTCTATCAGCCTTTCTCTTCTCCCATTCGCTATTGCGGCAACGGCATTCTGGAATCTGGAGAGACCTGCGATGACGGCAACCAGCAGAACGGCGATGGCTGTTCCTCTCTCTGTCGCTGGGAACAGACACTGGTTGCCCGTTGCGGTGACGGCTTCCTCGATGCCGATGAAGAGTGTGATGACGGCAACCAGCAGAACGGCGACGATTGCTCGCAGGATTGTCAGAGGGAGCATCTCGACAATTGCGGCAATGGCATCGTCGAATCACAGGAAGAATGTGATGACGGTAATCGTTCCGATAATGACGGCTGCTCGGTCCGTTGTCAGTGGGAGGGCCCGATCGTTGCTGGTGGCGAAGTCTGCGGAAATGGCATTGTGGAATCACTGGAAGAATGTGACGACGGCCTGTTCAACGGCGTTGCTGGCAATCCCTGCGGCGTCAATTGCACCTTTGGCATGGTGGGTTGTACCGAAAACAACCAGTGTCTTGCGGGCTACGTTTGTGTTGATGATCAGTGCGTCCCTTGTGCCTTAGATGATCAGTGTCCGACCAATCTCTGCCTCGACGGCGTCTGCTCCGCTTGTACCTCAGGCGAGCAATGTTCCACGCATCTGTGCCTCAATGGCATCTGTCTGCCCTGTGCCTCCGATACGGACTGTGAAGATGGGCAGGTCTGCCGTAACGGTTCTTGTTTGCCTTGTACAGCAAATAATCAATGCAAGACCGGTCTCTGTCAAAACGGCGCGTGCATTCCCTGTACTCAAAATGATCAGTGTCCGACCAATCTCTGCCTCGACGGCGTCTGCTCCGTCTGTTCTTCCAACTTGCAGTGTGCTCTTGGTCAGATTTGCCGTGGCGGCTGGTGCGTCGACACACCAACGCAAATCGCACAAAACCTCTCACACTCTTCCCTGCCCATGACTTCTACCTCGTCCCACGGCACCACTATCTCCAACGCAACGGTCATTCCTTTCCCCGTCTCCTCCTCTTCCTCTTCGGTAACCTTCTTCACTCCTCTCGCCGCCTCGATCTCCATCTTCCATCCGGTCACCGCCATCCCCGTTTCGCCTCAAGGTCCGTCAGGTGAGACCGGTCCCGCCTCCGCTGCGGTGATGGCTGCTGGTGCGGCTGCAGGATTCGCTTGGGCCAGAAGGAAGAAGAGGAAGAAAGGTGACTTGCCCTGAGCGAGCGAAGCGACGAAGGGTGGCTGCAGAAGCGGCTGCGGGCCACGTCGTTCGCGAAAGACGTGGCGGGATTCGCATTTATGAGACGGAAACGAAGGGCGTAGGGAACTGGGGAAATTGGGAACTCGGGAATGAGAGCTGATCGTGAATAATCGGCAATAAATCCTTTTCTCTGCAAGCAGTCACTCCCTCGGTCGCGATTTACCGCATGGTACAGTGACCGAAAGAAGATGATCCGTTTCTTCCATTCAAAATACGCGGCGATCGGCATTGGAGCGCTCCTCACAGTGTTTCTTGTCGTTGGTTTCTCCTCTCCGCTCATTCGTTCTTCGATATCCGGAAAGCGCACTGCCCAAATTCCCGGAAGAAACCTACTCGCAACAGGTGCGGATTATTCGGGTTGTGCATGGGCAACTGCGCAATGTGACTGCAATTACTATTCTGCAGCCGAGAATACGTGTGATGAGTATGGTTGCACGGGGTGGCAGCGTTACTGGGGAGGGTGCATTGCGGAGGTCGCTTCGCCCTATTGTTGGGCAATGATAGGTGGCTGGCAGTCGTGGATTGGTAGCTTTGATACCTCCAATTTCGTGAATAGAGAAACTGCTTCTGCTGACATAGAGTGTACGACCGATGCTGACTGCTGTTCGGTGGACGGAGCCTGTGCATCCGACGGAAGATGTTCCGCGGAACTGGAACGGCGCAACGTTGCCTGCGGGCTGCAAACTTCCTCTTATTATTCAGCGCTTTGCACAACGTGTACGCCCTCTGGGAATGGTGGGTGTTCCGAAGGGTACGAATGTTCCAAGGTACTGAACAGTGACTGTAGCTGCAGCGCTCTGACTTGTGCCGGTATCGATCCTGAAGATTGTTGCTCGTCACCAAGCGTCGGTTCTTGCGATGCCGGTAGTTGTGGCCTCGGAGTGTGCGTTTCGGTTTTTCCCTGTTCTTCCAGTTCCGCCTCCAGCTCCAGCGAATCCTCCGCTTCCTCCTCTTCCAGCATAGGCGAATCCTCTTCTTCTGGCGTCTCTTCCTCAACAGGCGAATCTTCTTCCGTTGGAGCTTCCTCCAGTACCGGTGAATCCTCCTCCACCGGTGAATCTTCTTCCGCTGGAGTCTCTTCCTCTACCGGTGAGTCTTCCAGCACGGGCGAATCCTCCTCCACAGGTGAGTCCTCCTCAGCCGGAGATTCTTCCAGCACAGGCGAATCTTCCTCCATCATCATCGATGCCGCTTCTTCGTCTACGGGGGACTCTTCCAGTACCGGTCAATCCTCCTCCACTGGAGTTTCCTCCAGTACCGGCCAATCCTCTTCCGCTGGGGACTCTTCCAGCACCGGAGATTCCTCCTCTACAGGGAACTCTTCCTCTCTTCCTGCTTCTTCTTTATCTTCCTATTCGTCCATTACCATCAATCATGGCATCACGTGGCCCACTCCTTCCTCCCAAAATTCTTCCATCAGAATCACTTCCTCCTCTCGCATTTCCACCTCCTCCCTCAGCACCTCTTTCAGTTCCTCCTGTTCAACTTCCATCTCCCATTCTTCTTCTCCCGGTAGTTATTCCAGCAGCACCTCCTTCAGTTCCTCCTGTTCGACTTCCATCTCTCATTCCTCTTCCAGCAATACTTCCTCCTCTCCATCCTCTTCCTCCTCCCATTCCAGCTCTTCCTCATTCTCTTCTCCATCTTCTCTCTCTTCTCCATCCTCTTCCTCCTCCCATTCCTCCCGCTCTTCTCTCTCGCCCACCTGCGGCAATGGCCTCATCGATCCCGGGGAACAATGTGAAACCACCGTCTCCTGCCTGCCGGAATACTCCTGCATCAACTGCCAGTGTTCTGCGCCTGCGGTCTGCGGCGATGGCCTGACTGAAGCAGGCGAGGAGTGTGATGACGGTAATCTGCAGAACGGTGACGGTTGTTCCTCTCTCTGCCGGTGGGAACAGACACTGGCTGCCCGTTGCGGTGATGGATTCCTCGACATCGATGAAGAGTGTGATGACGGCAACCTCCAGAACGGAGACGATTGTTCTCTCCACTGTCAGTGGGAGGGACTGGGCAACTGCGGCAACAGCATCACCGAACCTCCTCAAGAGGAGTGTGATGATGGCAATCATGCGAACAACGAC
>Ga0247841_10002202_pt1 | contig 40028 bp, 36 predicted proteins | sample LaCruzMarch2015__2_FD_192410 | JGI IMG/M metagenome (GOLD analysis project Ga0247841, IMG submission 192410) | Freshwater microbial communities from meromictic Lake La Cruz, Castile-La Mancha, Spain - LaCruzMarch2015_18m | ecosystem: Environmental > Aquatic > Freshwater > Lake | place: Spain...
CAATACCCGTTAAACCATCTTGGCCAACGCCACCAGCACCGGCCGCGCCAACAGTTGCCACGATATTATTTTGAGAAGAAGAATTAATTATTAAATTTAAATTATAACCAACTAAACCCCCTGCATAGCCCGAAGTAGTAATTGCATCGCTAATTCCGGCCGCACCATTACCACTTGTGCCAGCTGTGCCATTAGCACCACCGCTTGAACCCTTGGCACCACCCTGTCCACCAGTACCACCTGTCCCGCCAGCGCCACTTTGAATAGTAATAGTACCAACGGTAGAAGAAGCTGTATCAATAATACCTGTATTAGTAACTGCAATACCAGCTGCATAAGCTGCGCCACCAACTGATCCAATAACGCCTGCTCCACCTATACCTCCTGTTCCAGTAGAAGTAGAACCTGCGCTACCACCAGTTCCACCAGCACCACCAGTTTTACCATTAGCGCCAATAGCAGTAACATTACTTTCTGAATAAGAATTAATAATTAAATTTATATTAATAACTGCAATACCTGCTGCATAAGCAGCTCCACCCGCACCACCAGTTGCACCTCCCGTGCCTAAAGTTCCTCCTGTAGTACCAGTTCCTGTATGAGTTGAGCCACTAGCACCAGCTGTACCTCCGGTTGCATTTGTACCACCTGCTCCGCCGTTGGCAATAATATTGCCAGTGGAATAAGAATTGGACTCTATAGTGCCGGCGTTATTAACAGCAATACCTGCTGCATAAGCTGCACCACCTGTTCCGCCATTTGCCAATGTTCCGGCTGTACCTCCAGCATTGGCACCACCACTGGCTCCGCCATTGCCTGGTGTTCCGGCATTACCACCAGTGCCTCCGTTAGCAGTTACTGCGCCAGTAGAATAAGAAGTAAGAATACTGCCTGAAGTTGTCCAGCCGGCAATACCCGCTGCATAAGCTGCACCACCTGTTCCACCAGTTTGTGTTGTGACTGCACCACCCGCACCACCTACTCCGGCAACACTTGCTCCGCCATGACCTGAATTTCCAGAAACCCCTGCTGTTCCACCAGTAGCAGTAATTATTGCCGAAGAATTAGAACCTGAAATAATACCCGTAGAAAATCCTGTAACACCCGCGACATAAGCAGCTCCGCCATTTGCACCCGATGCGCCGATGCCACCATTAGCGCCGGCACCGCCATCACCACCATGACCACCCCTACCACCGGTTCCTCCGGTAATGGTAATTGCACCCGAAACAGAACAGTTTGTAATTTGACCCACAGAATAACCAGCACAACCGCCAGCATAAATAGTACCTCCAACTGAAGCAGCTCCACCATTAGCCCCGGCTCCGCCATCAGAACCATCAGCGCCGGTAGTACCCTGAGCAGTAATATCAACATCAATAAGAGTAAGATTAGAAATAGTGCCTGTAAGATAACCAAAAAGCCCTATGTAGTTGACTAAATTTATACGATTAATATAAATTCCCGTAATACTATGATTATTGCCATCCAGCTCCCCAGAAAAAGCACTTGTCCCAGATCCAGTTCCAACCGGATCAAATCCGGCGCTGCTATTCCAACCTGAAGTGGAAGATGCACTGATGTCTTCATTTAAAATATATGAGTTTGTAAGTCCGGTTTTCATTCCCTGCAAACCATACACATCAAAAATTATATAAGGATCATCTGAAGTTCCGACACCAGTGTACCTTTTGAAAGTTCCCCCAGTAACCGAAAAACTACCACCAACAGTCAACGTGTTTGTACCAGGACTTACAGCGGTAAATGTTGCGCTACTGGCAGTTTGAGAATAATCGCCCGATATTGTAAGGGGCGTACTTTGCGTAATTGTTCCCGAGTATGTACTGCTAATAGTGAGAGAAGTAATAGAAGAAGTAAAACCTGAATCTATTGTCGAAAGCGCAGTTCCTGAATTATCATCAAAATTAACATTTGTGGTTGAATCAGGAACCACTCCTGCAGAAGCTCCGCCCGAAGTCGTTGACCAATGTGCAGTGTCGCTCCAATTTCCATTTCCACCAATCCAATATAATGTTGGAGTCGGGTCAGTAATATAATCAATATCAATATTTCCAATAATTTTCAAATCAAAAACATCTGTTGCTGTTTGAAGCCCTGAAAGTAAAATTCTATATTTTGCATCCTGATTAATATTCTCAAACGTTGCAATCAGTTCTCCTGACAAATTATAAACTTCAATTTTCGCCGATTCATTCTCGTTGCTTGTTTTTGCAAAAACAGTAATATCATTTTCTCTGCTTAATTCTTTTTCAAAAGTTACTCGCACATATTGCCCGTCTAAAACGCTGACATAATTCTGATCGCGCTCTTTAACTAAATCAAAAATATCTTCAAGAAAATTTTTATTCGAATCTAATCTTAATGCTTTAGAAATAAAAATAACTTCAAAAGTTTGTGTTGATAAATGTGGCACCACCCATTCAATGGCATCAATGTACCCATCATTGTCTTCATCAAAAATTTCGAAATCCATTTCTTGCCCGCCGTTGTTTTGCCATTTTATTTTTATTTTTTCTTTTTCTGAAACTTTAAAAATTTCAGGTATTTGTGTTTTTACTGAAACATTAGTCGCTTCATCATTTTCGTTTACTGTTGAAACTGTAATTAATTTTCCTGAATTATTTTTTTCTTCTTCAACATTAATTTCAGGTTCGCTGTTATTTAAATCTTCTGTAAAAAAATCATCCGATCCGCCAAAAAAATCATCCGATCCGACCGACACTTCACCGTGCACAAAAATCGGCGATGCAACGAATGCAACAACAAAAAATATTTTAATTAAAGCAGGAAAAAATTTCATGAATTCATTCATTTATTTTACTATAAAAATGTAAAATAAAAAACCTCTTTTTATAGGTCTACTGTGGATAACTTTTGAAAAAAAATACTATCCTATTTTAAAAGTCTTCGCACTAAGTTTCGGCCAAATTTAAAAGAATTTAATATTATTATTTTGTGGGGCCAAAATTTTTATTAAAAATATTTTTGTAAAAAAGCAAAGAAACGAAGAGGTTTTAAGTGTGTAATGTGTGTATAAAATTATGAATGTGTGTATAAATTACTTGACATGTGTGCTTATAATGTACTAAAATTACCTAAGACGCAATAAAATTTAAAATACAACAATGAAAAATTTATTAACAAAAAAACAAGAAGACGTTTTGGCAGTAATATCTAATTACATTAATTTAAATGGATACTCACCCACAATATCCGAACTATGCAAATTACTTAATGTTCGGTCCAACCGAACCGTAACTCAATATCTTGATTCTTTGCAAAAAAAGAAATTAGTATATCGAAACAAATATGTTAGGCGCGGAATAATTTTGACAAAAAAACAATTTTGCGATTCAGGCGTCGAACAAATTCCAGTTATTAACACTGTTGATTTTATCGGGAAAGAATTTTTACCAAATCATTTAAATAATGATTTTATTTCTATTTCGAAAAAAATTATAGAAAGCAAAAAAAATAACTTAATCGCCGTTCGCGCAGTTGGTAATTCAATGGTTGAATCTGAAATTTTTAACGGTGATATATTTATATTAGAAAACAATGATCAGGTTAGTAACGGCGACTGCATATTAACAATGGTCAACGGAATGCCTGTAATAGGAAAAATTTCTTTTTCGAAAAATTCTGTCGTACTTAATTTAAACTCAAAAAATAATGATCCGATTGTAATGCATAAAAATTTTAAAATTTTAGGAAAAATTTTTGAGATTATAAAAAAACAATCAGAAAATGTTGAAAAAATATCATTTGCATCATTGATACCCGTCCCGAAAAAAATCCACTCAACAAAAATAAATATCAGAATTTTATAATTCTTTTTGCGAACTTATTCAAAATTAAAATTATTTTTAGCATTCATTTTTGTGTGTATAATTCTAGAAAATAAAAAGTTTGCTAATTTTAGTACATAAACAATCAAAAATTTACATTCAAATACATATTTGATTGTTATTTATTAACTTTTAAATGATAAAAATAACACCCCCTTTCCCTAGGCACCGAGAATTATGGACAGTATACTGCTAAACCAAGAAAAAAGCGCCCCTAAGGGCGCTTTTTTAAAAATTACATATACTTGTCCACAAGATATTTAAAATCCTTAGAAAATTCCGACTTCAAGAAAGAGTAGTAATTATTTTTGCCATCCCTCTCTGAAGAAACTAGCCCTGCATCTTCCAAAACCCTTAAATGGTGGGAGGTTGTCGCAATGCTGGCATTTACTTTTTTTGCTACCTCAGAAACACACGCAATTTTTTCTTCGCAGACGATACAAAAAATTTCTAAACGTTTTTTGTCCGCAAATATACCGAAGTAAAAACTTAGTGAATTTTCTTTACTATGTTCCATGTTCAAATGTTCTTTTGATTATGTAATAAATTTATTCTAACACTTATAATAAATTGTGCAATTAAAATTACGCGAAATTGATTTTACATAAAAATAAAACGCGGCGGCTGTGTTTGCAAAAACAAACACAACCACCGCGCGTAATTGGACAGACTTACTTAGCCGAGACGCTGTTCTTTTGCTGAAGCGACTCTTGCAAGGGTGACTTCGCCAAAACCAGCGAAGGCAGGTCAAAGCTTGCCATCGGCACCACGTCTTCCTGCGAAGCAATGTAACCGACGACAACTTGACTGCCCTCTTTTGTCATCCGAAGTTTTGGCGACAAGTCCGACGCCCCGCTGAAAAGATGCGGAACGTTTTGCAGATGTATGTAATAAGTGGTTTCGCTGTTGCCAGAAGTTTCCTGGGCAAAACTGTCAACGATCCCACTAATTGTCTTGAAGTCGTGTACTTTTTCAGGGGCCAGCTTTTGCCCCGTACCCGACATGATGAGCCTGGAGTATTGCCTTGATGCATCCTCGATGTTGTCACCAACCACGAGTTGCATGTTGGCTACATCTACCATGGCCACGCCCTGATAGCTCCGGCTCGCACCAAGCAATGGTACGATGCTGGTCATTGTGCCATACACATTGTAAAGCACTGGGCCCGATCCATGTAGGCGTTTATACGACACTTTGTTGTTTACCAAGTCAACCACGGCATCTTCCGTGCCACCCTTGGCGTGATATTCACTAATTTTACCCGTCCTTGTCTCAACATAGACAAGTCCAAGCAATGACTGGTCGCTTGCATTTCGCGATGTAATTCCAGTCACCCAATAGGGCTTGCTGTCCGACCCGTAAACAATGCTGATGCCTTCGGGTCTTGTTAGGTCTCTTTTCTCAAACAGGCTGTTCATCCAGCCGCCGGAAAGTAACCCCTTCCAATTTATGTATGAATGCACAAACTCGGCCGGGAATACTCTGTCCACCCAAGCCGGCGTTTCGTCAACCGAGCAAAATTGCATTTCGCCCGTTGTCGGATTCACAATGTAAACGCCCAAAACTTTAGGGCCGCCCCACATGATTGTTGGGCGATAGGCTGTCACAACCCACCACTCGTTGCCGTCATCGTCCACTTCGAACGAAAAGTCGGTGAGTGTGTGTTTGAAAATGGATTGCGACCAAATGAAACGCTCAAGTTTTGACCCAAACCAGGCCTTGGCCATGTATTGAAATTTACAGCCGGTTTTTACAATTACCGGCAGTTTTGGGTCAAGAGCACTCACCATAACATATCCAGGAGCATAACGCGCCGAATTCCAAACGAAGTAATCGCGAAAATCGAGCGGGCCCACATACCACAATTCACCCTTAACTGATTGCAAGGTGAAATGTTCTCCGTTGAGTTGAAATTGACTCCCGATTGCTTCCTTCACTTCGCCAAGCTGTTTGCTGGCTAAGTAGAAGGCCAATTCTTTCGGAACAAGCCGAACTTGTTTTGGGTCTTTGGGCTGGACGTCTGCCGTCCAATCCCTTTCCTCCCAATCACCGCCAAGTTGGGCATACTTTGCGCTGTTGCACATAGGTGATCCCGAAATGCCAAAGGCGATTAATATCGCCACCCCTAAAAGGGTCATCACGACAGGAACTGCCGGATGTCCCTCATTGGGGTATTCGGGGCTAAACGCGATCGCCACTGATAGAACCCAACAAGCCAACACTATAAACGCTATCGGCCCGCCAAACGGGCTAATGAACGATGGCGTTGTGTAGTAGTAAATCCACCACGAAAGCAGTCCCGTGAGAGTGCCCGTAATGATGGCCGCCTTGAAGTTCCTCGCCAAAATTGAAGGAACGATTCCGATAATGGCAGTTAGTAATGCCATAGACAAGCTTATCATATCTTGTTCTTGTTGTTTTTTTTGCTAGCTTTCTGTCCAAATGCTTAGACAGATCACAGCTTTCAAAAAACTGATAAATTTTCTGGAAGCTGTGATCTGTTTTTTTCAAAGAACTTATATCAAATATAAAACATACATTACATTAAATTTAAACTTTTGTCAACAAAAAACACTACAAGCCTTTTAGCTTGTAGTGTTAGTATTTAGGTAATTTTTACGATTTTCTTTTAAGCCAATCAGCAAAAGCATATGCTTTACCTGAAAAATAAAACCATAAACTTATCAAAACAATCAATAAGGGCAAAAAGAATGAATCTGTCCAAAAGTTATTGGTTAAACCCGTTGAAATTGTTGAAGCCCCGGCTACCTGAGGAGCAACATAAACTGGAGTGTAAATTGGAGTATAAATTGGCGGATTATAAATTACAACATTGCCATAATTTGGAGTAAAAAAGGTCATGTCTTGCCCATAAATAGTCCCAAAGTTTCCCTGGACTACAACTCTAAAATGATACGTTGTGTTTGGTGCCAAATCAGCTATATGTTGGTCAAACAATCCGTTATATTGAACTATTCTATGGTTGCTTTCATAACCATAAGAGGTCGTTGTTCCCCATTGAAACCATCCATAAATTGTCCCCGAATAATAATTACCAGAAATAGTTGCGTTTAAAACTGCTTGCCCATTAAAAATGTTAGTTGCTCCATTAGTTTGAACATTAACAGAGTTGTTGCTGTAATTATTATTATTGTTGTTATTGTTTACATAAACTAGTGCGCTGTCTGAAGCCGACAATCCATAATTATTAGTCACCGTAAGAGTACAAGTGTAAATTAAGCTTTGCCATACCCCGCTTGGAGCTGTAAAAATTGGCTGAGGAACATTGTAATTTGACAGCGACCCGTCCGTACACGACCAATGAAAATTTAAGAATGAACCATTTGGATCAAAACCCGAACCCTGCAACGTGGCCGAGGGGTTGGCATTGTAAAACCCAGATGTCACATACAAATCGGGCCCGGCATTGGCTGTTGGGTTTTGATAAGCCAAAACCGTTGACCCCGATAAAAAACAAGCTAAAACCGCAAATAAAAGTATAATTTTGTTATTTTTTTTCATACTTTTTCTAAATTACTTAATATTATTTAGATTTCCTTTCCTTAAGGTTATTACTATTTAAAACCTTGTCAAGATGTTCAGGTATTGACATATAAAATAATAAGAGTATACTAGACATTGTTGCAGTCGGCTGGCTTAAACCAGCCCTAGAGGGACTGCTATCCGGACAAAGAAAGCAACAAAGTCATCAATGAACTGTAATGAAGATTTCAGTTTAGACCGCCTGTAACAAGGCAATTGCGAAAAATTTTTATCCGAACTCAAACGGGGCGGGTCGCCCAATCGACTCCGATTCAGCACCCGAGTCGCCGTCGGCCCGCCCCAAATTCCTCTAATGCTCTTTCCTTAAGGAGACCAAACCATGGTCTCCGTTTTTTTACTTAAAAAAAGATCCAATAGTCATTCCTTGGTTTTTAGAAAATTCCGGGAATAAATTCTTATTAAAAAGTATTATTAGCACATAAACCAAGCCAAGTACAACTTTATTAAATACAATTCTGTCTATTAGCCGATATTCTTTTTTCCCCCTAAAAATAATTCCAAACAATATATTGAAAAAAAGTTTCTTCCCCCTATTTATTTTATAATCGTCAAGTTTTTTCCTTGCATCAAAATATGACTGTAATTCTGGAAATTCTTTTAATTCATACTGTTGTAGCGTCATTTTCTTGCCGTAATTTTTTTGCACCCAAAAAGCTGTAAAATCATTTACAATTACATTGCCCCAAAAATTCCAGATGCGTGGAGTTAATCTTAATTTGTTAAAATATATTTTTACTTCTTTTTCTGGTTGTAATATTTTTCCAGATATTTCATAATATTTTTTTAAAAATTCAACTTGTTCTTTTTTTACAAAAAATTTTTCTATTTCTTTGTTTGCGTCACCACCCTTAAAAATATTTACAGTTGACACTGCATTCAATTCAACCCAAGGTGAAGAATTATTCAAAAATGTTATTCGGTCACTTTTTTGCCAACCTCCAGTTTGGCACCAAACCATAATCCCTGCCATGTTTTCGTTATCTTTAAGTTGATTATAAAATTTTTCATAATCCCAACCCGTGTAAAATGGCAATTCACCAAACCCTTCATATTCCCTTTTTGCCTGTAATTCAATTATTTTTTTCTGATTCCCTTGCCAAAAAAGCCGATTTAATTCCAACCCTCTAAAAAAATCAGCTTCGCCATACTTCATAGACACGATAAAATTCTCGCTTTTTACATCAGAAAAAACACTATCAAACGTTTTTTCATTCCACATTAAGTCACCAATTTTCCCCACGCCCACTGTCCATGTTCTAAAAATCCAAGTTTTATTATTTTTTTCAAAAACAGGTAAAAGCTCTTTAATATATTTTTTGGCCTGCGTCGGAGTTTTTACAACCACCCGGCTTTTAAACTCACCTCTTACATCTGCTCCATCTGACTCACCTATTCTTGTTATAACTCCATCAACATCATATTCTAAAAAAAGTTTTTCTAAATTTTTTTTGTTGCAAAACATTGCATCAGAATTTACAAAAATTTTCACCCCATTTTCTTTGCATATTTTAAAGATGCTTTTATAAAGATTTTTAAATTTTTCTGAAGCAACCGTATGTACTAAATCATCAATGGAAATTGCATTATATCCAATTCCACTCACCTTTTCAGCAAAAATTTTAAAATTATTTATTATACTTTCAAAGTCTTTTTCCGGATTTTGTTGCTGTTCGTACAAGTAAAAAGGCGCAGAAGACCAATTAATAATTTCCTCGCCTTTTTTAACAAAAGCCCCTAATCCGTCTATAATAAACAGTTTACTGTTGGACATCATCTTCCCCAAGATTTTCTCCGGTTGCGAAGCTATTCAACACTTAATTTTTCTTTAATTTTTTTAATAACTTCTAAAAGCGACCAATCGGCTTTAACTAAATAATCAAAAATTCCTAATTCCATTGCATTAGAAACCTTTTCTTCTTCGCTTAAATTTGTAAGAAGTATTACTTGCACACCCTTCCCCCACTCATCTGTTCTCAACCTTTTAAGCATTTCAATGCCATCCATTATAGGCATAAGAATGTCCAATAAAATTAAATCCGGGTGACTACTTTTGGCAATTGCCAATCCCTCTTCCCCATTTTTTGCCTCTAAAACGGAAAAACCCTCCTCCCTTAATTTATCACATAAAACCCTTTGAATTCCTTGTTCATCTTCTACAACTAAAATTGTTTTTTTTGTCATATTATGCTTGGCATTCTCTTTTAAGAACGCCATTTATGTCTTTAATAATATCATCTAACCTATAGTCGGCCTTTGTAAAATATTTATCAACACCAAGGTCAAGATAACTGTTAACTTTGTCGGGGCTTGCCGTATTTGAAACTACAAAAATGTGAATATCCTTCCATTTCGAACCCTTATTTTTCATCCTCGTAACAAGATCCAATCCGTTTTCTTTTCCTAAAAGATAATGGTCAAGCCAAACCAAATCTACTTTTTCTAAATCTTCCAAATAGCTCATTGCCTGTTTAATATCTCTGGCGGTAACCACATAAAATCCGCAAATTTCTAATTTCTTTTTTATTGCATCCATTAGTGGCTTTTCATCCTCAACGACCAAAATTGTTTTTTTGTCTTCAACCATGTTTTATTCTAATTTAATTTTATTATCCTAAATCTTTTGTTCCTTCTTTCGCCTTCATCCCGAAAAAAGGAATTGTCACAAAAAATGTTGTACCAGGATTTTTACTTTGATCATCATTTGATTCAAACCAAATTTTTCCGCCTGATTGTTCTAAAATTGATTTTACAATATACAACCCTAATCCCGTGCCATCGGTTTCTTTTTCCCTTATATTATCAGCTCTAAATAATTTTTCAAATATCCTGGCTTGATCTTTCTTGGGAATGCCATACCCGGTGTCTGCCACTTTAATTAAAACATTTTCATTTTGTTTTTCAATTGAAACAGAAACTTTTCCGTTTTCAGGTGTATATTTTACCGCATTCGACAATAAATTTTGAAAAATTATTCTTGTTAATTTTGAATCAACATTTATTTTTTTCAAATTTTTAGCGTAATTTTCTTCAATATTCATATTCTTTGTTTTTATCATTGGCGTCAATTCTACTAAAACACTTTTTGACACTTCGGCAAGGTCAACTAATTCGGGGGTAATTGCAAACGTCCCTAAATCAATTCTTGAAACATTTAATAAAGAATTAACCAAATCAACCATTCTTTTATTACTCCTATAAACTTCCTCCAAATATTGTTTCTGCTCCGGCAATATCTTACCAGCGTCGCCCGCCAACAACATTTCCGTATACCAATTAATTGCAGACAATGGTGTTCTTAATTGGTGAGAAGCCAAAGAGACAAACTCTGTCTTTGCTTTATCTATTTCTTTTTCATGAGTAATGTCGCGAAAAACATTTATGGCTCCCAATAATTTATCATTCAACATTGCCGGAGTTACAGAAATACTGACGGGAAACTTTTCTCCATTGCGCCTGGTGTAATAATAGCTGTTTTGAATAGAGCTGATAACTGGCTTCCCTATTTTCAAAGCAATACTAAACGGTCTTTTTTCTTCCGGTATTTCTTTACCTTTTTCATCTAGCACTTTTAAAAAGTCATATAATCTTTTTCCAAGCACTTCTTCGATTTTCCAACCAATTAAATCTTCTGCGGCTTTATTCATGTAAATTATACTTGTATTAACATCTGTAGCAACAACTCCTTCCCCTATTCCTTCCAGCAAGGCGCTTGTTTTTGCCTTTTCCTCTTCGATATCCTCTAAAATATTCAAAATTGATTTTTGTTGAGTCTCCAAACTTTCCTGCTTTTCCACTATTTCTCTTGTTTGCTCCTCCACCTTTCTGTCTACTTCGGCTCTTGATTGTTTAACGGCTGCAATCATTTTAATAAAAGCCTTAGACAAAATTCCAATCTCATCATTACCGCCCGAATTAATTTTTACATCGAAATCTCCCGATTCAACGGCCGCAACTTCACTTCCTAACTTTTTAAGCCCTAAAGACAATCTGTTTATAAGAATATAAATTAAAACCATTAACACGATAAAAACTACACTAAGGATAGTCGCATTGATAATTGTAATATTTGTTATGTCTTTTACCACAACAGACTTGTCTATTTTTGTTATGAGGCACCAATTAGTTTCTGGTATATAAGCATGTGTTCCTATAATATTTACCCCCCTATAGTCTTGTGCTGAGTCATATACCGCTCGATGAGAATGTTCTAATTCCGAATAACCATTTTTCGTAACGTAATCAATTTCATCTTTTTGAAAACATGCCTCCGCATTTTCGGTCTCAACTTTTTGTTTTAAAATAACATTTTTTCCTAAAAATATTGAGGGCGTTAAGAAAAACTTGTCTTTATTTATCAAAAAATTTTCTTCAGTAGATCCGAGTCCGTTTTCGCTTTTAACTATTTCATAAAAATTATCTGGGGAAAAAATTAAAACAGACACTCCTAATAAAATTTTGTCATCATTAAATACCGGAGAAGACACTGCGTAAACTATCGTATTATATTCCCCATATAAATAAAAATCTTTTATAAATGTTTTTTTGTTCCCCTCAGTAAAATATGTATCATCCGATCTGTCTTCACCTTCTTCCTCTCTATCTGAAGAAGCAATTACTTTTCCATTTTTATCCAAAATATACATTTCAAGCAAATGAGGATCGTCAATTAAAGTTCTTTCAAATCTTTTACGAATTTTTTCTTTTATAGAAGCATCTTCCGGATTATTAAGGAAATCCCTGTAAACCGATGCGCTGGACAAAATTTCACTTTCCTCCTTTTGGCTTTGCAAAAATGTCCTTATGTGCTCAGCCCTTGCCCTATTGCTTGATTGCAAATATGAAACAACCTTGCCCTCTATTACGCTAACAGAATAACTTCCAATCAAAAAACCTATAACCGCCATAGCTACTACAAGGCACAAAGTAACACCTATAATTATCTTATTAGCTATTTTCATCCAAAAAATTAAATTATTAAAAATTCTTCATAAACACCGTCTTCCTCTGACTCAATTCTCACGTTTAATGCTTTTATAATACCCTGCAAATCTTGTTTGAATTCGTCAATATTTTCAGACACAAACCCCACATCCCCATATTTGTTTAGAAATTCCATTACAACCTTAGCTATATCATTCATTGAAGCAATAAATGTTTCTGTATTTTTTGTGTCCATTCCCTTCTCGCGCATTTTTTCCAACAACTGCACATAAAATGTTTCGTTTTCTAAGGACAAATGACCGGTTAAGTCACTTTTAAATTTTTCCAATCCGCCAACGATGATTCCCCCCAATAAAACTTCTGTCAACGACATAAGATCTGCTTGAAGGCCTTTATGTTGCTCCTTCATTGTCGATACCAAATTTTGTTTATCCATATTTTATTAATTTTTTATTTTATTTTCTAATTCTACAATTCTTTTTTTTAATTCAATCATTTTTAATTCTCTGCCAACCATGTATTTATTTAAAGTTTCCAAATCTTTTGTTCTTTCCTTAACTTTTTGTTCTACTCCTTCTGTTTTTTGTTTAAGTTTATCCGTCATTGCATTAAAAGAATCGGCCAATTCTTCAAATTCATCATTTGAATTAACAACAATTTTTTTATCAAAATTTCCCGCAATAATTATTTTTGTTGCTGATTTAATTTCATACAAAGGTTCTACGAATTTTTTTGAAAAATATACAATGAAAATAACAACGACAATTATGCCGGCCAAAATTCCCAAAATAAAAATCCACACAATTTTAAATATTGTGTTCGAAAGGTTTTTAGCAACACTTTGCACGGATGCTGTAGAAACAGTTAATGCATTTTGATATTTCTGCCCTCTTAAACTTACATAGCTTGTCAAGGCTCCGGTATAAACCGTCTTTAAATCCGAGTATTCTTTGCTGTCTAAAATATCAACTGCACCTTTTTTATTTCCCAACTCAACTAACACAAAAGATTTTTCTTCCAGCGCTATTAATGCATTATTTGAAGCATTAACCATATCAAAGAATTTTTTTTCTTCAACGCCTCCTTTTGTAATTGCCTCTTTAATCTTTAAGTCTAAATCATTCGCGACAGTAAAGTACCTATCTTTCCATTTTAATTCCCCTGTAAATGCATAATTTCTGGCTGATTGGGTTAAAATCTCATCATAATACCTGAAAAACTGCGCCAAACTGTCCAGATAGGACTCATTAGAAATGATTTGAATGGCATTTGGAAATTCCTTATTAATTAATTTTTGTATGCCAATTAATTGAAATACAAAAAAGACACTAATTGATACTACTATCAAAATAACCACCAAATTACTCAAAAGTAATTTTGACCTAATTTTCATTTATTTGATTACCTACCTTGTTACTGTAATTGTAGGAGTTGTGCCAGCTTCCGATTCGGCGCCAGGGGCGCAAACAGTTACCCTACTGCTTGTGCTGTCTTTACAAATGTAATAACCCGAACCATCCGTTGTAGAGGTTGTTGGGTCATTTGGTATTGAAACGATGTATTTTCCGGAAGCCGTTAAAACACCCAGGTCAACAATACCTGTACAGGTTCCTCCTGTTTTACAAATTTCTCGGGTAGCTAAAATTGTATTGCAAGCTGTTGAACACGAAACCGTACTTGCAACCCCTGTCGGCAAAGCTCCATTATTATCAATTGCATATTGGTAAGTTGCATTTAAAATTGTATTTGCGTCTGCCCTTCTTTGAGTGTTTCTCCCGCTTGCTAGTTGCTTTGCAGGATTAATTGCCACAATAACGATTGCGGCCAAAATTGCTATTAAAGCAATGACCAGCAAAATTTCCAACAGTGTAAAGCCTTTTTGATTTATTTTTTGCATACTTTTTATCAAATTATATATTTTTTATTATTATAATACTATACCACATTTCATTACCTAATGCATATTAACAACTCTAATTAAAATCAGCTATTTCCTGCCATGAAGATATTATTATACTTGGATTGATTGCACTTATTGTTATTTGCACTTTCCTTACAATTGTACCCACTGTTCCAGAACTGGTAATTTTTCTTGTGACCCCTCCTGTATTAGTGACTGTGTAAGAACATAACCCTTGTCCCAATGATATTGACCCTGTTCCAGCGTAAGGAGTAGAATCGTTTATTTGTTGCAGGGCCTCTTCTGCGCAGGCATTAACTAAAGCCTTCGCTTGGTTAGATTGCTCTAAAGCAAAAATAGTCCTCGAATTTGCCAGTCCTAAAAGAAGCAAGGAAACTCCCACGGTTAACCCTATGGCACCGGCTATTAATACACTCATCAATGTAAGTGCTCCTTTTTCTTTTTTAATATCTAACAGAAGCTGTTGCATAAAATGTTTTTAAATATTTAAATTCATAACCGCTTCCTGCTTGAGAATTGTAATTTACATCAAAAGAAAATTTTATATTTCCCTTTGTTCCGTTTGCTGTTAAATTTTGGAAATTTAAATTAGAAATTGTAATATTTGAATTTGTCAGCGGAATCGTTGACCCTCCGGACTCACTCATTAAAATGGCCCCTGAAGAAAGAGAAAAAGCTGTTGGGTTTTTTGTGCCATCAGCCATGGTTAAACTTAAACTTGGACCACTGCTAGCAACAGCTGGTAGGTTTATTGGCGCCTTAGAATTTCTTATTGCTTGGGTTATAACTTGAACTGCCCAGTACCCTTGTTGTTCTACTTCTGCTATTACCTGCCCTTTTGTTCTTACTTCTAAAATTTGTGAAACAAACAAAAAAACAACCAACAACATAAAACTTGCAATTCCGATGTAAAGAATTAATTCTATTAATGTAAAACCTTTTTGATTTATTTTTTCCATAATATATTATGGTGTGCAACAACAGGTGTCATGACTTGGGTCACCCGGAAAGTCAGTTGTACAAATAGCATCACCACCTGATTCGTATGTCTCACCATTCTGACCGCATTTGCTAACATTTTGTCTGCAAGTGCCGTCACTGTAAGCATTATCTTGACAATAAATTGCGCACGACGGAGTTGCTCCGGCCGAAACCATCCAATTCGTAAACCTTGTGGACAAAACAACACTTCCTTGCCTCTGCTCGTTTTGTTGCCATGTCACAGTAGAAGTCACGGTCTTTCTATCTGGACCAGCAGTAGAAATATTTATCTGTCTTAAAAAAATATCTACAGCATCAGATGTTCCAGAAAATGTCCAACTACCACCAGAAGCCAGAAGGCCATAATTGCCGTCAACTAAGTTTGAGGGGCTAGAATCTCTTATATTTCTTGTTGCTTCTAGGCCCTCTTCAGCCAAAAAAATTGCTCTAGCCCTAGCTCCGGCTAAAGCAGATGACTCCTCACCATAAATTAAAACCCCAGCTAATGCCGTAGCAATTAAGGCGAAAAGCCCGGCAGACAAAACTACCTCTATAACAGAAAATCCTTTAGTAGCTAACTCTGCTTTTTTCATTAATTGCGATTGTTTTTGTTTCTCCATTTGCTGATGTTAAAGTTATTATCCCGGTAGATTGTGAAAATCCTGTCATTTTGCTAAAAACAACTTCTGTTAGACCGGTTATATCTATTGAAGATGAAATCTGGTATGCCTCATCATAGGTTGTGTCCCTAACGGCATAATTTATTCCTTTAAAAATTATTATATTTCCTGACTCTATTTTAACCCCCCATGTTGTATCTCCGTCTGAAGCTGATGACAGTGTTGAAGCCCTTCTTAAAGATTGGACAATTTGATTTTTTGCCACATTCAAATCGTTTCTGTAAAATAAAGTATAATAAGCCGGAACAGATACTCCAGCTAAAATTCCAATTAAAACAATGGAAAGTAAGACTTCTATTAGTGAAAATCCCTTACTCATGGTTACTGAATGCCTCCTATTAATCCGTAAAGAGGAATAATAACGGCCAAAGCAACCGCCATTACACCCAACCAAACAATAATTAAAAGTACAGGCTCCAAGATAACTGCTAAATTTTTTGTAGTCTCATCCAATTTTTCTTCATACACGGCTCCAATTTTTTTTAGCACATCTGATAAATGCCCCGATTTTTCGGCAACCACAATCATTTGCTGTATTGGCGAAGGAATTAATTTATTTATGTTTTTATAATTGGAAAAAATGTTTTGAAAGGAATTTCCCTCTTCAACAGACATTTCTAAATGTTCGTAAAACTTTCTGTAATTATAAAAATCAGCCGTTTCTTTGATTGATCTTATTGATTCAACAATTGGCATTCCGGCTTCAAGCAAGCTTCCCAAAAGATATCCAAATCTGGCCAATTCCATTTGCTGTATAATTTTTTTAAAAATCGGTGAATGAAAGGTAATAAACTGTCCAATTTTTTTTGTACGATTAAAAAAGAAAATAAAATATATAAACAACAAAAATACTACAATAAAAACGGGGACTACCCATGATCCGTAATTTCCCAAAAAAACACCCAATTCTATAAATATTTTAGTAATAAGGGGAAGCTTTATTCTCAACTGTAAAAAAACCAGCGCCAATTTCGGCAAAATAAACCAGGCAATTCCTATTCCAACCACAACGGCTACAACTAAAACAAAAACAGGGTACATTAATGCTCCCCTAATTTTTGAGTTGAACAGTCTTTCTTTTTGTTGTTGTTCAGAAACAACTTTTAAATTCGTTGTCAGCCTGCCTGACCTTTCTCCTATTTTAATTAAAGAAATTGATTTTTCTGAAAAAATTGATGAAAACCTCAAAGCCTCTGATAATGATGACCCCGCATCAATGTCTGATTTTATCTGGCCTATTACCTTTTTAACTGCTTTAGAGTTTGACCCCTCGGCAATGGAATCTAGGGCAATTAAAATTCCCATTCCCGAATCAACCAACAAAGTAAGGTTTTCAATTATATAATCTCGATTATCTCCAAAGAAAAGTCTACTAAACAAATTCATTTTTCCGGATTTTTTTTCTTCGTTGTTATTCATTTACTATTTTTTTGCGAATTACTTTTTTTACCTTTTCTAAAGTTTCAGTTATTTCTTCGGGTGGATTTGCAACTCTTAATAATTCTTCAATAGTAGTTAACCCGTTTTTAACTTTTACCAAACCATCCTCAAAAAGAGGCTCTGTCCCCTGATTTTTGGCAAGTTTCCAAATTTGCTGAGCTGAAGGATTTTTTAAAACCAACTCTTCCATTTCATTATTACTTGTTTGAATAGCCTCAAAAATGGCTGTTCTGCCTTTATACCCTGTGTTTGAACAACTTGAGCACCCCTTCCCTTTGTACAAAGTTATTTCTCCCGAGCCAAAAAACCTTTCTGCATCAGGGAAAATTAAAATTAATTCTTTTGCAGAAGTTTTATAACTATATCTGCATTTATCACAAATTTTTCTGACTAATCTTTGAGCAATAACCAACTCTAACGTTGACGACAACAAAAACGGTTCGACTCCCATTTCTAAAAACCTGGGAATCGCAGAGGCGGAATCATTGGCATGAAAAGTTGAAAACAACAAATGCCCGGTCAATGCCGCGTTAACCGAAATGTCTGCAGTTTCTTCATCCCTAATTTCTCCAACTAAAATAACATCCGGGTCTTGCCTGGCAATTGATCTTAAACCTTGAGCGAATGTTAAATTTGTTTGCGAATTAACTTGAATGTGATTAACTCCGGGAATTTTATATTCAACGGGGTCCTCAATAGTAGTTATATTAATTTCGGGACTGTTTAAGTATTTTATTAAAGCATACAAAGTTGTTGTTTTTCCCGATCCAGTTGGCCCCGTTACCAAAATCATTCCAAAAGGTTTTTTGGCAGCTTGCAAAATGAGTTTTTGGTTTCTTTGTGAAAGTCCCAGTTCATCAAGCGCAAAACTTTTCATATATTCTGCCAAAAGTCTGACAACAATTTTTTCCCCATCAAGCGTAGGAACAACAGACACGCGCATGTCTACATCCTTTTCATCTTTTTGATATCTAATGGCGCCGTCCTGAGCAGAAAAATGCTCATCAGTTCTCATTCTGGACAAAACCTTTACTCTGTTTAAAATGTTTTCGTAATAAATTTTTGGAATTCTCCCGGCTTCCTGCAATAATCCGTCAATTCTAAACCTTATAACTACTTCTTTTTCTTGTGGATCAAAATGGATGTCAGATGCCTTAAAGCCTAAAGCATCGGCAATAATCTCATCAATAATTTCAGGAGCCACTCTTTTCTTTTCAGTAATAATTTTACCAAATCTTGTCTCAAGTGTTTTTTTATAATATAAAAGCAAAGAATCTATGTCTTCACTTAATGAAAACCCAATTATAATTTTTTTACCAGGAAAAATTTTTTCTAAAGTTGCTTCCAATTCTTTATTGGCGGGGTCATCTGTTGCAACCGTAACGCTTTTGTCTGTCTCTTTAAAAGCAATAACACGAAATTTTAATGCTATTTGCTCGGGAATTTTAAAAACCAATTCTCTTTCAGGAATATTAGTATTTAAATCTAAATAATTAAATTTAAGTGATTCCGAAAGTGCCTGACCAATTAAATCGCTGGTCAAAATTCCTTCCCTTAAAAAATAATCTAAAAACTCTCCTTCTTTATTTTTAACAAAGCTGTCTGCCTTTTCGGCATCATCTTTGCTTATATAGCTACCCGACAACAAAATTTCTCTTATTTTATTTTGGTCTAGCTTCATGATTTTTAGATTATTATTTTATAAATCAAATCTTAAAATATTTTTTTATTTTTTCCACCAATTCGGCAACGGGCGTGTCTGATTTTATGAAAAAATCGATAGCACCTAATTCTTTTGCTTTAGTTACATCTTCATTTTGACTTAAATTTGAAGCAACGATAACCGGAATTTTTATTCCTTTTGACTTAATTTCAGTTAAAACCCCGAAGCCGTCTAATTTTGGCATTATTAAATCTAAAATCATTAAATCAAAATTTTCGGCTTCTAAACTATCAACAGCATCTCTGCCGTTTAAAACAACCCTGGTCTCAAAACCTTCGTGACTTAATTTCAAGTTTAGTGCCCCGGCGATTGCCCTCTCATCTTCAGCAATCAGTATTTTTAATTTTTTATTCATACATTTATTTACTTTTTTATTTTTTTTGGTATTTCATAATTTAAAGAAATATAATTCTTTATTTTTTCTACTATTTCAGCAACCGACATGTCAGATTTAATAAAAAAATCAACAGCACCAAGCTCTTTTACCCTTAATATGTCCTCTTGTTGACTAAGACTGGAAGAAACTATAACCGGAATTTTTATTCCCTTTGATTTAATTTCAGTTAAAACCCCGAAGCCGTCTAATTCGGGCATCATCAGGTCTAAAACCAACAAATCAAACTTTTCATTATTCAGACTCTCTACTGCATCCTTACCGTTTGAAACAACCTTTGTTTCAAAACCTTCATGAATTAATTTCAGGTTTAATGTCCAGGCAATTCCCTTTTCATCTTCAGCTATTAATATCTTTATTTTATCATTCATATTAATTTTATTATTTGCCCCATATTTATATAATTATACCATACTAACAATCAAAAGCATTAATCCTATTGGGCACTAACGGTTTGGGCTGAAAGCGGCAAATTTAAAACCTTAAACCCGTTATACCAATCATTTGTAGAGAAGCCATTTGTAGCATCATGAACAGGATACACGGCAGATTTGTCTGACCATAATAAGTTATAATTAACAACAAAAATATCTGTTGAGCTTTTCGCTAGCCCATAAATTTTTGTAAAAACCATCCTTAAATAACTACCATTTGTTGAGGCAGTTTCATCTGCTGGGATCATTGTTGAAACAGACGACTCAATAAAATTATTGGCAAAAGCCCTTAATGTATATGTCTGATTTTTACCGGCCAATATTGTCTCTTCATCATTAAAAGTAACAATCACCCTAGTTGTTCCGGTTCCGACATTGTTGTTTGTCAAATCAATAAAATTGTTGTTTACTGTTGTCGCAATGGCAACAAAATTTGTATAATCAATATCTCCTTTTAAAAATTTAAATTTATTCAAATAACAATTATGACGATTGGAATCAGCAACCGTAATTTCAAACACCAGTTGTTTCACCGAAACATCCCCCTTAGGATCTGCTGCAATGTTAAATGTATAAAGGTCTATATTTGAATTATTCTTTCCTGTTTTATTCGGTTGGCTAGCCGTGAAAGTTGGTACACTTTTAAATATGTACATTTTGTTTGCCTCTACGCCTGCACCGGGAATTGTAATTCCTCCATAAAAAGACTTGAAAGAAGTATTACTATAATTAGAAGCTAATCCATCGACAAATGTCTTCTTGCTGTTTTCAGCTTTAACATAAACCAACATAGGAGCAATATTCGTGCTTGCTCCGGATGGATTGCTAGCAGAAAATAAATTATAAGAAATTACTATTGATTTAGAAGAATTGGCGGCAACAGGAACATTAACGTTAAAATCAAGCAAATAATAACTGCCATCATAAATAACGTTTTTTTCTGACGACAATACGGTATTATTTTCCGCATCGGACAAAACTGCATTACGTATTGCCATGGCGGCATATGAACTGGGAACGGCAAATTTTAAATTTAAAATATTATAAGGCTCACTTGTCGCAGTAAATTGAAACCTTCCTGCAATAATATTTTGAGTTGTTGCATATATTTTTGACAAAGGAGTCAAGCTGTCCAAACCGACAGTTAAAAAACCTTTTCCGAAAGTGGTAACTTGCCCATTCAAAACAGAATTTGCGTTTGTGGTTACAGTTGTTGTAGAAACTGCAGAAACCCCCGAAATCAACAAGCTTGGACTTATTGTTGAATCTAACGGAAGCGATGAGTTTACATCAGCGAATAAAGACAAAATAACAGTTTGCCCCCTTGCTATCTGATAATTAATTGATAAATAATTATTGTGTGAAACATTATACAATACATTTGTTTTATTTTGACCATAATCAATATACAAATTATTTAAATAAAGATTTGAAACATACAAGCTTGAACCGACAGCTAAATCAACTTGCACCTTATTCAAATTAATTGCTTCTGTTGTATTATTTGTAAGTTTAAATTCGGCTAATTTAAATTTTATTTGAGGGATTGTACTTTTTTGACTGGCATACTCGGTGTTTTGTAATAAATCTAATGATCCGGTCAATGGGACTGAAGCGGTTATTGCAGTGGTTGTATTTGTTGTTGCAGTGGTTGTATTTGTATTTTTTCCAGAAGACAAATCTTCATTTATGGCCCGTCTTGTTAAAAATGCCACACGGCCCGTCGTGATAATTTTTTTGCTGGCTTGATATTTTTTTACAGCATTTAGGGTTAATGTAAAAAAATTACCGGTTGGAGATCCGGTTAAAAAACCCTTGTCTATAAGAAATTGCTGAAGTTTTCTGACTTCATTATTTTGTTTTAAGCCATAATAAAGAGTCTGATCTATTGTGGCAAAAACCTTCCCATTGGGCAAAAAAAGTGAAATGGTAAATAATAAAAATAATAAAAAAATTATATTCTTTTTCATATTGTCATTATATCAAAAAATCGCTCTCATCAAAAGCGATTTTTAAATAATTACTGACCCCTTAAATTGCTATTCTTTTTTGAGCAATATCTAAAGCAACTTTTCTTGGATTTAATTTTTGCTTTAAAGCTGTGCTCATTACTTCTTCTGTTGTTTTAATTATTTTTTCCTTAACTATTTCAAACATTTTTTCTTTAGAAAACTTAGCATGTTCAGCATAAGAAGAAATAACTCCGCCTGCATTGGCCACGAAATCTGGCACAAACATAATTCCTTTTTCAAAAAGTTCTTCTTCAACATTTTCTCGCATTGGTATGTTCCCCGCTTCCACTATTAATTTTGCTTTTATAATGTCTTTATTATTTTCATTTATAACATCTGTCACAGAAGCCGGAATTAAAATGTCCACAGGTGTTGCCCAAAATTTTTCAATAGAAATTTGTTCGGCTTTTCCGCTATAGTCAGTTACGGGTTTTTTTTCTTTAATCAGCTCTTCCATTATTTTTTCATCAAAACCATCCTCTGAAAAAATTACCCCATCTTTATCGGCTATTACAATGATTTTAGCCCCCATTTCGGTTAAAAATTTATAAACAAACGTTCCTACATTACCAAATCCATGAATAGAAACTGTTAAATTTTTCATATCAAGCCCCAAAACACCAACTGCTGCCTTTGCCGATTGGGCTACTCCCCACCCGGTACTTCCCAATTCATGGGGCAGGCCAACTCCATCACAAACATTAACGGGCTTACCTGTTGCTGTGCTGCAATCTCCAATAGCCTCAACAAACCAACTCATTTCTTTTTCTCCTGTATTTACATCAGGACCCGCAATATATTTTTGCGGCATAAAAATTTTTATAGCTTTAGCAAATTCCTGCACCAAAATCTTTTTTTGTTCTTCCGTGCCACCCTTCCAAACAATCCCCGATTTTGCTCCGCCAAAAGGAATGTCGGCTAAGGCATTTTTCCAAGTCATCACCTTTGCGAGTCTTGCAACTTCTTCTTCAGAAACATCGGCCGTCATTCTAATTCCCCCTTTCCCGGGGCCCCTTAAGGTGTTGTCTACAACTAAAACCCCTTCTAATCCTATTTTGCTGTTACACACTTTAACAACATATTCAGGACACAAATTATCTGTTTTATTTTTTTCCATATTTATTAAATTAATTAATCTCTCTTACCATATTACCAAAAAACCTTCCACACTGCCAATCAGAAATAAAACAAAATTTTATTGTGTAACAATTATTCGCCCCTTCATTGACTAAATTTAGAACCATTAAGGTCCCCACCATTGTTATAACCTCGGCTTTCCCAAAAACCCTTGTAATTAACATTGTCTGAAAGCTCAATTTTGTTTATCCATTTAATCCACTTATATCCCCACTTTTGTTCGGCAACCAACTGAAATGGAAAACCTCTTTCCTTTGGCAAAACAACACCATTCATTTTACTGGCCATAATAATGTCACTATTCAAAATGTAATCTAATGGGAATGAAGTAGAATAACCGTCAACGGCATAAAAAATAACAGTTTTAGCTTCCGGTTTAATTACTAGGTCTTTAAGTAAATCTTTAACAAGTATCCCCTCCCACAACACTTTCACGCTCCAACCTTCAACACAATTAAGAGTGGAAACTTTTTGATAATGAGGTAATTTAAGAATTTCATCATAAGCATATGATGTTGGGGCAGAAACCAGCCCGGCAACTTCCAGCCTATAATTATTTATGTCCACATATTGTGGCCCTTTAATGGAGTTTTCACGAAAATCATTAATTGAACCCAGTTTTTCTCCCTGATAATTATTTATTTCAATTCCGGAAAGCACAATTGGCTGATGACGATAAGACAAAAACGTAAAAACCACTAAAATTAGAATAATTATAATGATTAAAGAAGTTGCCACTACCGACATTCCGTTTTTAGAAAAAAGAAATTTTCGATTAATTATTAAATGAATAATAATCAATACAACCAATGCCAGTCCACTATAATCATGAAGCCATGAAATTTGAGTTGCCGAAATATAGTTATAAGTAAAAATAAAATACCTCTGCAATTCAGGAAATCTGACAATTCCCGTAATTAAATTAACTAAAAAGAATACGCTCATCAAAAATATCAAAGTCTGTTTTATTTTTTTCATAATATTTGCTTTAATCATATTTTTATTATAACTTATTTATGGTTTTACTAAAAACAACAAAAAGCCCAAACAGAAATTTGCTCGGGTTTCATGAACCTCACTTTATATTAATTATATTACGCCAAAACTATCTGTCAATTATTATTTAAAAAATTCTTTAATCATTGCTACATCTTGCTCAATTTGCTCTTTAGCTTCCTCTTTATTTTTAAAATTTTTCCTTTCTCTTATTTTTTTAACTATTTCAATTTCTATTTCCTCGTCATATAAGTCTCCGAAAAAATCAACAATGAATGCTTCTACGACTTTATTTCCCGGGGAGTAAACTGCCGCATTATATTCTTTTTCGTTAAAAATAATTTTTCCGGCATATATCCCCGATTCCAAAATTTCATCAGCCAAAAAGTTAGCAGTGGGAAAACCTAATATTCTGCCTTGCTGTATGCCATGAATTACTTTTCCTTTAATCTTCATAATCTAAATTATATTTTCTTTTAATCTCGCAATTTTATAAATACTAAAAACTAATAAGCAGGCAAAGACCCATTGCAAAACAGTAAGAAAAGTGTGATACACTGCCATGTCTATTACAATTGCAACAAATGGAAATGTAAGTTCTAAAATGGTTGATATGTGCACCGGAGTTTTTGCTAATCCATTATAATAAACAAGCAGTGCCACCATTCCTGTAGAAACAGCTATTAAAGCAAAAAGTCCCAATTGATATGGTGCAACAGCAAACAAACTGGCCTTATGTCCAAAAATTATTACCAATGGCAACGAAATGCACACAGTAAAAAGAAACCTGTAAAAAGTACTTACTTCAGCTCTGACTTTTCCTAAAAGCATTTTTGAAAATGTGGTTGATGAGCCCCAAGCAAAAGCAGCTCCTAAGGCATAAAGAGCAGCAACAACTGTCCCTCCTCCAGTTGCCAAATTTATTTTACCGTTTGGAAAGGTTACAAAATAAGCAGAAACAATTGCTAAAACAGCCCAAACCACATAACGCTTATTAAGTTTTTCTTTTAAAAAAACCGACGCGGTGCTAATTGCAAATATTGGCTGAAGTTTTTGCAAAAGAAACACTACCGAGAAAGAAATAAAATGAACTTCAAGAAGAGCAGTTGTAAACCACAGTGTACCAAATAGCCCGCTTAAAACTGCAATTAAAACAACAAGCCACCACTCGCGCGCAGTTAATCGGGTTTTAAAAACATATTTTACAACAAAGGGGGCCAAAATAATCAAACCAATTAAATGCTCAAAGAAAATTATTGTAATTGGTGGCAACGCATACAAATTCCTGCGAATCACTCCATCAACTGCCCAGAGCAGTGCCGCAATAATAATTAAAATTGGCCCCACATATGACTTTTTTGTTTCTCCCATTTTATTTATTTTTTTAATGTCTGGGATGTGTGTTCGCTTCGCTCCCTTACATGTTATTTATTGATTAAAACAAAACTATTTTAAAGATGCAAGGTCTAAAATAATATCAACTTTTATTTTTTCAACAAAGTCTTGAACGTGACTTACCAAAATCATTGCCCCCTCAAATTCATTAATAGCTTTTGCAATTACGGGTATGTGCCGAAAATTAATATGATTTGTCGGCTCATCTAAAATAAGCAATCCGGGCTTTTCAAGCGCTATTGTCGCGAATGCAACCAACCCCTTTTGCCCCTCAGACAAAGACCCAATTTTAGATTTCAATATTTCTGCATCCAAAAGGAACCCGGCTGCATGAGCCCTTAACCCCCGCTCTGTGCCTTCAGAACCCATTGCTTTAGCCAATGTTTGATAAACTGTTGCATTAAAATCTAAAGTTGAAAAATCTTGTCTGTAATAACCTATTTTAACGCCAGCTTTTATGTGCTCGCCTTTTGCGTGACCCGAAGCCAGTTTTTCCAAAAGTGTACTTTTGCCAATTCCATTTGGTCCAACTAAAAGCAAGCGTTCATGTTTGTTTAGAGTTACATTCACTTTCTTATCCGAAAATTCCTGCCCGATCAAATTCGGCTTTGCCGACCCGCCTTTGGCGGGATTTGACCGGGTAAAATTTTTAGCCACCGCCACAGAATCCAACTGTAAAATAACTCCTCCGATGTCTTTCTGAGAAGGAATAATAAAGTTTCTTATTGTTTTATCTTCCCGCCTAAGTTCAACAACATCTCCTTCAAGTTCTTCAATTTTTTTTCTCATTTTTGAAGAAACATCTCTAAGATGGCCTCCTTTTTGTGCAAAAAAATTCGCCTGCTCTTTTCTGTGCGAGATGTCTTTTTCCAATCTGGCATTTTTCATACGCTCTCTTTCCAGTCTAAGTTTAATTTCTTCCACAACAGTAAAATAGTCACCCGTGTATTGTTCAACTTTTTTTGAAAATATGTCCAAATACAAAACACCTTGAGTAAAAGCGTTTAAAAAATCTGCATCGTGAGAAATGACAATACAGGTTTTTGGATAATTAATAATAAACTTTGTTAAATGATCAATTCCAGCCTTATCTAAATTATTTGTCGGTTCGTCCAATAAAAGCAAATCGGGTTTTTGTATTAAGGCCGACGCCAAAAGAACTCTTGCCTGCTGTCCTCCGGAAAGCCCACCAACTTTCCTGTCGTGAGGCATAGAAAGATTAACTATTTCTAAAACATCATCAATTTTTTTATTAATGTCATAAATTTTACCGGTAAAACATTTTGCAAAAAAATCAGTAATTGATAATTCTAATTCATTCCTAGGAATAACTTGTTTAGCAACAGCTATTGTCAGGTCCTTATTTATATTTATCACACCGTTTTCGGGCCTTGATTCCCCCGTTATTAATTGAAAAATTGTGCTTTTCCCTGCTCCGTTTTGCCCCATTAATGTAATTTTTGATCCTCTACGTATAGAAAAACTAACCTCATTTAAAATTGGCTTATTAGCCCCCCATTCAAACGAAACATTATTAAATTTTAGTATTACTTCGTCTTCAGACATATTTTATATATTATTCGCTCGTCCCCGCCAAATAACCCGTGCTCCAGCAGGACTGCAAATTGAAACCTCCTGTTTTTCCATCCACGTTAATAACTTCACCGGCAAAAAACAAATTACTGATAATTTTTGACTTCATTGTTTTGTCATCAATTTCTTTTAAAGACACTCCTCCACGAGTAATCATTGCAAAATCAAACCCCTTCACATCGTTGACAGTTATCATAACATTTTTAAAATTATTTATCATCATTCTTTTTTCAATTTTAGAAATATTATTTGTAATTATTTTTTTATCAATTTTTAAATTGTCCAAAACTTTTTCAGCCAGTCTTTCCGGCAAAAAAGTTGAGAGAGAATTTAAAATAATTTTTCCGGAATTTTTTTTAAGAATATCCTCCACCAGCTTTAATAATTTCTCCTGATTCAGCAACGGGAAAATATCAATAGAAATTTTCGTTTCTCCTTTTTTTAACAAATCTCCTGCTTTCCCGCTAATGTTTAAAACACATGGTCCACTTAAGCCGAAATGAGTAAATAAGATTTCACCTTCTTCGGTGGCATATTTTTTCCCATTTTGTATCAAAGTTATTTTTACATCTTTAAGAGCCAAACCTTGAAGATCTTTAACCCACACCTCTTTAACTTCAATGGGACTAAGTGCAGGCATTGTCTCTACAATGGAATGCCCAAGATTTTCAATTAAATTATATCCCAAACCATTTGAACCGGTTAGCGGATAAGATTTACCTCCCACACACAAAACATATTTTTTTGCTTTAATTTCCAAGGTTCCTTCGGGGTTTTTTAAAATTAATTTATTAATTTTTTTTGATTTAAAATCAAAACTGCCGACATCCCAACCAAATAATATTTTTACATTATTTTCTTTAAGACATCCCTGCAATGCAAATAATACATCTTTTGCGTCTCCACTTGCCGGAAACACTCTTTTATTCTTTTCAATTTTTGTTTTAATTCCCAGTTTTTCAAAAAAGTTTATTGTTTCCTTCGGACCAAAAACAGAAAATGCATGATAAAGAAATTCTCCATTATTATAATTATTAACAAGCTCTCTCAAATTAAATTCTGCATTAGTTAAATTGCATCGGCCATTCCCTGTCATAAGGAATTTTTTACCAAGCATATTATTTTTTTCAATCAAAACAACACTTTGTCCCAAGCTTCCTGCTTGGATTGCCGACATTATTCCTGCCGGACCTCCGCCAATAACCACCACGTCATATTTATCTTGTTTACTGGTGTTCATAAATGTTTATTATTTATAGCACAAATATGAAAAAACCTCGCCTTTCGGCGAGGTGTTTTTCATAAACAATTTGTTGTTTACCATCTGTTGCCTGTACCTCTGTTACCTCCGCCGAATCCTCCTCTGTTGTCGCGGTTGTATCCGCCACCACCAGTTCTTGGGGCTCTTGGTTCCATTGGTTTAGCTTCATTTACTGTAAGAGTTCTTCCTTCCAACTCTGTGCCATTGAATTTTTCAATAGCTGCTTTTGCTTCTTCTTCAGTTGACATTTCAACGAATCCGAAACCTTTTGATCTGCCAGTCATTTTATCCATGATAATAACGGCTGTTTCAACTGTTCCGGCTGCTTCAAATGTGCTTTTTAATGTAGCTTCGGATGTACCATAAGATAATCCGCCTACGTATAATTTCTTTGCCATATAATTTTAAATTAAATTGGTTAATAAAAGTAAGCCGACCTAGCTCCGCAATGGAGCCCTCTTATTTCTCTTTAGGGCTTACTTAGAAACCTTTACGAAAACAATAAGAAACTTACAATTACATAATACCACTAAATATCCTAAAATACAATAGTCGCTAACGCAAACCTGCTGCTATTACTTTAACAATCTTTTTATCAAAAATGGAAGGGATAATTTTATTGGGTTTTGGATTTTTAATAATCCCCGCTATTTTTTTGGCAACATTAATTTGCATTTCATCAGTTATTCTTTTTACATTATTATCTAAAGCTCCCCGAAAAACTCCCGGAAAAACTAATGCATTATTAACCTGATTTTCAAAGTCCGATCTGCCGGTTGCAACAACAAATGCCCCGGCTTTTTTGGCAACATCGGGCATTATTTCGGGCACCGGGTTTGCTAAAGCAAAAACAATTGGTTTTTCATTCATCGTTTTTATCATTTCCGGCTTTATAATGTTTGGAGCTGAAAGACCAACAACAGCATCAACGCCGACTAGAGCATTTGCTAATGAGCCTTCATTGCACTTTTCATTAGAAATTTCTGCAAGTTCACTTTGATGAGGCAACAAACCACCACGACATTTTGACAAAATTCCATCTTTATCCACCACAACCAAATTCCTGACACCGTAAGCATACAAAAGTTTTGTAACCGCAGTCCCTGCTGCACCGGCCCCAATCACCACAACCGAGCTTTTTTTCAAATCTTTTTTTACAACACCAAAAGCGTTAATTAATCCTGCCAAAACAACTATTGCTGTTGCATGCTGGTCGTCGTGCAAAACAAAAATATCCAACATGTCCTGAAGCCTTCTTTCAATTTCAAAACACCTTGGCGCCGAAATATCCTCTAAATTTATAGCTCCAAAAACAGGAGCAATGCATTTTATTGTGGCAATAATTTCTTCAACATTTTGAGTATCCAAAACAATTGGAAAAGCATCAATGTCAGCAAACTCCTTAAAAATCATCGCCTTCCCCTCCATCACAGGCAAAGCGCCTTCAACTCCAATGTTGCCCAATCCCAAAACCGCCGAGCCATCAGACACAACAGCAACAGCATTTTTTTTAATTGTGTATTTTTTAACCTGATTTTTATGCAAAGCCAAATATGAACTAACTGCGCCAACACCCGGTGTATAGCAAAGTTTTAAATCCTCCATTGACTTTAAGGGCGCCTTAGAAAAAACTCCGATTTTTCCATTTAACCTTCTGTGATAATCTAACGATTTTTTAGCCAAAGAAATATTCTTTTTCATTTAATTTATGATTGTAAATTATTCTATAATACTAACAAAAAACCGCCCAAACGTCACGTTAAAACTGACTAATGGATTTAATTAACTATAAATAGTAAAATAATCAAATGACTCACAAAAAATTTATTAAAAGAAAATTTTTTATTTTTCCGCTAATTTTTATTACTTTGATTTTAATATCTTTTTTTATTTTTGAATTTAAATATTCTGATAAATATTATCCTGGCATAAAAATTGCAGGCCAATCAGTCGGAGGGAAAACTTTCGAAAAAGTGTCTCAGGAATTCAAATTAAAGTCAGACAATCTTTTAAAAAATGGATTAACTTTAGTTTTTGAAAAAGGGACTTCCGAAAAAAAAGAACTGACCATTCCAACATCCACAACCGGTTTTACCCCCGACATCTTGGTGGAATATTTTTCTATTAGCAATCCTCAACTTAGCGTTACTGATGCCTACAATTTTGGACATAAAGGAAACCTTATTCGGCGATTAAATGAACAATATTCGGCGCTTTTAGGTAAAAATTTTAATCCTTTAATATCAATCCACAAAGAAGCAATTCAATCCCTACTGGCTCGTGAAACAAAATATTTATTTACTAAAGCAACGCCTGCACAATTTTCTCTAGACAAAAACAATAACATAGAAATTATTCCCGAAAAATTGGGTGACAACATCGACATAGAAAAAATTACTGAAACAATCATTCAAAAATTAGATTCCTTTGACACGCGCCCAGTTGTCATTGACGTTCAAACAGAAGTCCCCTATCCAACCAAAGAAAACCTTAAACAATTTCTAAGTTTAGCAGAAACCATTGCCGACTCATTGGATATAAAATTTTATTATAAAAATCAAAAATGGAAAATTGGCGGTAAAACATTTATCACCTGGCTAACCTTAAATTCAGATAATAACTTAATTATTGACAATCAAAAATTAAAAGCATATCTTTCTAAATATGTTGCTCCAAGTATTAACAATCCTCCACTAAACAGCCGGTTTATAATGGATAATAGCAAATTAGTAGAAATCATTCCGGGAAAAGCGGGAAACATAATTAACATCACAAATGTTTTACAGCAAATTAATGAAATTATTCCAAAAATTCAGGAGTCATCAAATAATTTTGTTATTTCTATTGAAACAATTGAAACCGAACCCGAAGTTACAGAAAAAACGATTAACCAATATAGAATTAAAGACTTGGTCGGACGTGCTGCAACTAATTTCACCGGTGGAAGTTTAAATCGCCAACACAACATTGAAGTTGGTGTTTCAAAAATGACAGGAATTTTAATTGCTCCAGGTGAAGAATTTTCAACTGTTCAAAACATAGGAGAAATTACCGAAGAAGCGGGCTTTGTAAAAGAATATGTTATTAATGGAAACCAAACCATAAAAGAATTAGGCGGAGGTTTGTGCCAACTGGCAACAACCCTTTTCCGAACTGCTTTAAGTGCTGGTCTTCCAATTACAGAGAGGGTCAACCATAAATACGTTATTTCTTATTATGGCCCCGGCCTTGATGCAACAATTTATGGCCCGCATCCTGACTTCCGTTTTATAAATGACACCGGAAATTATCTTTTACTACAAGGGTTCGCAAAAAATAATGAAGTTATTTTTGAATTATATGGCACAAGCGACGGACGAATAGCCGAAATTTCCACGCCAATTTTATCCAACAAAAAACCTGTGCCACAAACAAGATACATAATAAGCCCCGACCTCACTTTGGGCGAAACTCAATGCCAAACAGCAACTCACGAAGGAATAACCGCTGACACCACTTACACCGTCAGTTACCCTGGTGGTTTTAAAAAAGAGGAAGTTTTTCACAGCATTTATCAGCCGTGGCCAAAGGTTTGTCTAGTCGGTTCCGGTCAATAACACCCTACAAAAACATTATGGCAATTGCAGAAACTCCGACAATTGCCATAATAATTGTAATAAACCATCCGCATCCGGTAATAAACGAATGGTTTTTCTTTTCGCCCATAATTTTTTCACTGGCACTTATTCTGACGATAAAGAAAAGAATTATCGGAGCTATAAGACCATTCGCAATAGCTGAATAAATAAGCCCCTTAATGGGATCAAAGCGGAAATAATTTGCAACAACAGCAACAATCATGGAAATAATAATAACTCCATAAAAAGCATAAGCTTCTTTTAATTTCAAATATAGACCTTGCTTCCACTGAAAACTCTCAGCAAAAGCATAGGCGGTTGAGCCCGCCATTGTCGGAATTGCTAAGAAGCCCGTGCCGATAATTCCTAATGCAAAGAAAAAATATGTAAGCTCTCCACCAAATGGCCGAATTGCCATTGCTGCCTGGTCGGCCGTTTCAATGTCAGTTATTCCATTGGCATAAAGCGTTGCGGCGCAAGATGCAATAATAAAAAACATTATAAGGTTTGAAAAAAACATTCCCGACCATGTGTCCTTTCGCATATCTCTCAATTCTCTTTTTGTAACATTTTCTTGGCGAAGCTTAATTGTTGTTCCTCCCTTAAGAATCTGTTCTTCAACTTCTTGTGATGTCTGCCAAAAAAATAAGTATGGTGAAATGGTTGTACCCAAAATAGCACACAATAAAAAAATCTGATCTTTTGTAAAACTGATAGATGGCGTAAGCGTATGTCTTAACACCTCTCCCCAATTCATATGCACAGAAAAGGCAGTAAAAACATATGCTAAAAGTGCCAATGTCAAATATTTTAAAAATTTTGAATATTGAGCATAAGTGGTGAAAATCTGCAGAAATAAAATGATTAAAGCAAAAATCGTAAGGCACAAAATAAAATTAATTCCGGGAAAAAGAAGCTTTGTGCTGGCAACCATAACGCCCAGGTTTGCCGCAATGTTTAAAGTATTTGCAAAAAAAAGAAGCAGAGTGACAAAATATAATATTTTTTTAGGATAATTTTGACGAATATTTCCGGCCAATCCCCTTCCGGTCACAATTCCAATTCGAGCGCACATTTCCTGCACCATTGCCATAAATGGAAACGTAAACAAGGAAAGCCAAAGAAGCTGAAAACCATATTTAGCTCCTGCCTGTGAATATGTCGCAATTCCCGAAGGATCATCATCGGCCGCCCCGGTAACTAAACCCGGCCCAAGAACGTCAATGTATTCTTCAGCTTTTCTAAATGGTTTTTTGTTAAATAAAGCCTCTTTCCCACTTGCTAATGCATAAACAGTTTTATCTAAAACTATTGCCGGGAGTTCAAAGACATTTTTAACTATTGTGTTTAAATCGATCATAAAAATTATTTAAATTTATTTAACCGGACAAGCTCCGCCCGTTTTCATTTTTCCAAGGTTTTCCCAGCTTCCCCCATTGTAAACCTTTTCAAATCCATTGGCTTCCAAAATTTCTTTTGCCCTGGCGCTTCTAGCCCCCGAGGCGCAACAAATAATTAGCGGTGAATCTTTTATAAGCCATGCCATTTCTTTTTCTATTTTATCCAACGGAATGCTTAATGAATTTTTAATATGCCCCTCTGCGTATTCTTCGGTTGTACGAACATCAATTATTATGGCCCCACCTTCAATAATTTTTTCTAAATCTTCCATATATTTTAAATTTTACATTTGTTATTTTATTTATCCTATCAAAAAACCGCCTCAATTAAAAGACGGCTTTTTAATTAAATATTAATCTTTACTAAAATTATCTAATATTTTTTGCAAATCACCATCAACAATCTTAAAAGCACTCGCTATTCCCTCTTTGCCGTCAATTATACTTTTAACATTAGTCATGTTGCCTTTAATATTATGAGCAACAAATTCGTTAACCGCACGCGCCTGATCATTATATGGCGCACAAAAAACTTTATCTAGATTTTCGGATGCTCTATTAACAACAAAATTCAACGGCTCAACTTCGTATTCCTTGATGGATGTCCTTGGTCCAAACACAGGATGACGCGATGCTTGAATAAAAGCTGCTTTTGCCAATTTTACACATTTTTCTTCCCGGTGTTTTTCAAGCAACAGCATTTCTTTTCTTAATGCAATCCTTGGTTTAATACCCTGAATTTCACCCATACGGCCTTCTAAACGCCTTAACGCAGCCACTGCTTTTGACGCTAAAGCCGGATCATTTTTTCTACCAAGTTCATCCTCAAGGTCAGAAACATCACCTGCGCGATTTCTTATGTCAACTTTAAATTCATTAACACAAAATTCCAGTTGGCAGTAAACATTCAACATCTCTTCTTGTAATTTTTCTTTTTGCTTTGGCGTAGTTGCCTTTTGATTTAATAAATTAACAGCTTTGTTAAGAACAACATTTATATCATCAAGTTGCACAATTTCGACTGCATCATAGCCCGTCAAAATTTTTTCCTGCATTCTAATTCCGCTGGGCAATCCCTTAACTTCAACTTTATTCTTAACCTTTTCACCTTCCTCTTTATCCCATCGCGAAACTCGTAAAGTGCCGTCATCCATAATTGTTACGCCTCCAAGTTTTTCTAATTTTTGCAACCACTCAATTTCACCAGGCGTCAATCCTTGAAAACTAATCGGTTGCGCTATTTTTTTCTCGGCAACAACTTCAGTATTTTCTGAAACCTGTCCGGGCTCAACATTTAACTCTCCGTTATCTGGCTGAGACTCCGGTTGATCAACTTTTTTTGGCATATTTTTTTATTAATAACATTTATTATTTTATCCTAACACAAAAACCACCCTGCTTAAAATGTGGTTTTATTATGCGCACCACTCGGGTCGTGAACTGAGGTTTTAGAGGGGAAATTGAACATTTTGGGCAGTATCTCATTCGCGGTCTCAACATCATACTTTTACTCGAAGAATGAGACAAATGAGACATAAATGACACCCTTAGAGCTGTCTCAAATGCGACATTGTTGCGTATCATTTAGATAGTAAATAAATCGGGAAAATTACTCTTGTCTTTAGTCAATTTCCACAAGGCCCTGAGCACATATGAATGACAGCTTTTTATCTTTTTTCCACCACATATACATTTTGAATCCATTCTAACCCTATTCGACAAAAGTAGGCCTCTGATTAGTGGCCACTTGGCATCTCCTTTTAAGCAGGATATAAAATCCATCTTCTCTTCTTCAGATAAATTATCTTTCTCGAGGTACCATTCAAAAACACCGAAAATCCCGTGTTTATAATCACCCCATGGCCATTCGCCTTTGTCACTAAAATAGCTTTGTGCATAAAAAAACGGTATGACTAAATTATTAAAAAATTCTGGCAAATTGAAAACATTTGTAAAATTACTATTTTCTCCTATCCTCATACAAAGACAGCAAACATCGTCATCATAAATATGTAAGTCTTTTTTATTACTTTTCCATTTTTGACAGGCGGATTCGATTTTAGAACCAGTTTCAAAGACCTGTGGAAGATTAGAATACTTTCCCTTTTCCAAAATTATTTTAATTTGGTAATTACCTTGGATGTGTGTGCCTTCAGATAAATGTTGCTGATTGGGCTTGATTACATAAGGTGGCTTTTTATCTTTCCCATAAAAAACCATATCAAACATCAGGTCTCCATTTATTTCTAAAAGTCCTTCTTTATTAGCATTGATTTTTAGTGATGAATACTCTTTTGCCAGCCATTGCTTATCCGAGTCCCTAATTCCTAAATCTATGTGTGCCATGGCTTGTCGGGAATTTTACTTCCGATGAATGGTGTGCCTGCTAAAGGCGTTTTGTTAATATCGTTACCGTATTCTAAAAAAATATTTTGCCAAGAAGCCACATCGTCAAAGCCGCTTCTAGTTAAAGTAGAGTAAACTTCGCTGGCTTTTCTACTTAACAAATCTTTATCAGAATCAGTTAAAATTTCCGAGACTGTGTTATTAGAATTTGCCGGATCTTTTAGACTTGTAGCTTTAATTCCATTTTTTAGAGCTGTAAAAAGTTTTTCCATGACGGCTGTAAAATTATTTTTGTCTTGAGTCCCCTTAAGAGTTTCTACAGTGAAAATTTCCAGGACAAAAGTTTTGAAACTTAATTTGTTTCGAGTTTTCCAAAGCTTCATTAATTTTATGACATCTTGGCACCCGCTTTTTGTGATGTAGCCAATATGAGTGTCTATGTTGGTCTGCAGCCTTTCCTGTTCACCGGAAGAAATATAAAGGAACGCATCCCCATTAGACCCCGAAACAAATTTGCCTGGCACCACATCAATATGATAGTCGGCTTTCTCCTTTAATGACTTAATCCTAATAGCGGAGGTTTTTCGTTCTATATAATATTTAGAACCCAAAACGTCCGCAACCTTATTATAAATTTCTTTTATGGTTAGATTACTTCCGTGGGGAAAATAACAAACAATATCCAAATCATAACTTTCCAAAATCATCGTTCCTTTTGCCTTAGATCCGGCATACCTTATTACGGGCTCCTGGCCGAACTCCTCCCTTAAAAATTTTTCGATTTCTTCGCGATGCGAAGTAAGTATGTCTATCTGCTGCTTGGATAGATTTTGAGATACCAAAAGCTGGCTTAAAAATTGGTTGCTGTTCATTTTAATTGATGGTTAATGAATATTTAAATTTATTTTTGCTATAGGTGTTAAAAATTTTAAGCCGCGGATCGGAGTTTTTATTAAGCAATCTACCGCAAGCGATTGCAATGGGCGCTGGTACCGCTGGGAACATCTCTATATCTTTTAAACCTTTATGCTTATTTTTTATAACGCTTATAGCCGTCGTAAAGCTGGTTTCGAAATTATGTAAATCTTTTTCGCTTCTCAAAAAATTATAATTCGGCTCCGGATTTACTGCTAATTCGTAGATGGCATAAGAATTTTTAACCGTTGGGGGCAATAAATCTCTATTTACGGTTCCTGATAACGACAGCAAAAGGGCTACCCTATTTTTGATTTTTCCTTTTTGGACACTGTTAAATTTATACTCTGCTTTCGGCTTGCCCTTGTTCCAGTTCCAACCCTCTCCATCTCTGTGCCGCTGAAATAATTTAGTTGCTATCTTATTGTCCAACTTGGAGCCTAAATACATCAGCAAGGGAATTGGACCAAGCCCGAAAACACAAACGTGCTCGATTTTATCCCTCTTTAAATCAGAGTAAAACTTATTAAGTATTTGGTCTGCCTCCTGCATTTTTGATTTCCAGTATATACTGTTTTCTAGGCCAGCTGTGCTTGTAAAGTCTATCTCCTCGCAAACGTCTTCGCACGGATAAAGCCTTTCGGGCAATAATGCCGATATAATTTCGTGCTGAGATATTTTTACAGTTTCGTTCTTTATATTTGCCATCAGTCTCAAAATCTTTGTTCGCCGATGTGGATTAAACCCAGTTACTGTTTTTATTCTTTTTTCATGCTCCATTTTCAATCGTTTTAAATACTCAGCAGAATAGTATTTAACCTGTCCTTTTTTATCAATCTTCGTATGACAATCAGGACAAGCAAGCAATAAGTTTTTAAAATTATTGTCGTACAGTTTAACCTTTTTAGATCTTGCTCCGCCCTCGTTGAAGGCGTAAATGTGCGCTGCTTCTCCGTAAAAAATATCTTTGCCGGTAAATGAATCCTTAATAACCAAATTGTTGCATATTTCACATCGGCCCGCCGTAACGGCTAAAAGTAACATTTTTGTTTGAGGTTTGATGCTTCGCGTTACCTCCTTAATTTCTTTTACTTGGTTCATCAAAATTAAAAACCGATGCCCGTTAAAAGCTCGGTTTTTTTATTACTTGTATTACTTTTCCATTTATAATGTAATCATCGTCTTCGTGAATGTGAATCGGCGGAAAATCCTTTGTTGATTCCGACATCAAGACAATCTGCTTGTTCAATGGATCTCTGTAAAATCTTTTTATGTTTGCCATGCCGTCAATAACACTCAAAACAATTTCTCCGTTTTGCGGGGTTGTGTCTTCGCTGTTTACTATTATATAATCGCCATCTTCGATGGTTTTGTCATCCAGCTTGGCCTTATTCATGGACGAACCGCTTACTCTCAGTGCAAAAAGTTTATTCCTTGCTTTGTCTTTAAGCAAAGTATCAGAAATACGAAGATAGCTTTCGATATTTTCTTCAGCAAAAATCTGAGCAGGGCCAGCACACGCCGTGCCAAGGACAGGTATCGATAAAAGCTTTGCTTTTTTAAGCAAACCCTTAACCCAGCCCTGCTGTGACTTTTCGATTAAGCCCCTTGCCCTATCAATTCTAATAAAACCCTTCTTTTCCAGCTGCAACAAATGGTGCTTTATTTTTTGCGGCGAATCCACTCCAATGAAAGAACCAATTTCTCTCAGGGTGAACTTGCTAAGATTTTTCTCCTGTGCCAATTTCAAAATATCTTCTTGTATTTTATGTAGCATGTTTTTATTTTTCTTTATTCTAGCACAAATCAAGAAAGATTACAATAGCCCATAAACTTGACAAGATGTTTGGGCGTGGAGTATACTAAAATAACAATTTAATTAAGTAGTATATTCAGTCTCCGACGGAAGAACCGAGCGAGATTGGAACAAAAGGTGTTATAAGCACCAGTTCCTTTCTTAGGTTTTTCCAAAAAGAGGGCTGGGGTTTATCCCTGCCCTCTTTTTTATGAAAAAAATAGATACAAGTTAATGTGTTGTTTCAGAAAATTATTAACCCAAATAAAAATTTATGAGCAACACAAAACAAGAGTTACAAAATAAATTAACAGTTGAATACGTTCCCGTAGAATCTCTATTGCCCTCGGATTATAATCCTAGGGCTTGGAGTAAAGATGCAATAACTCAACTCAAAGAATCGATAAAAAAATATGGTCTTGTAGATCCTTTGCTTGTTAATTCCGCGCCAAACAGAAAAGACGTGGTGATTGGTGGGCATTTCAGGCTTTCAATTGCCAAAGAGCTAGGCATTAACGAGGTGCCCGTAGTTTATATAAACATCCCGGATATCGAAAAAGAGAAAGAGTTGAATATCCGCCTTAACAAAAATTTGGGCGACTGGGATTGGAATCTGCTGGCAAACTTTGACGAAAGCTTCTTATCTGGCATCGGATTTTCTAGCGAGGAAATGGATGAAATTTTTGGGATAGACGAAACTACGGAAATGTTTGACTTGGCAAAAGAACTTCAAAAGCTAGATATAAAAAACATTCAAATTAAGAAAGGAGACGTTTATCAACTCGGAAAAAATAAAATGATGTGCGGGGACTCAACTATTAAGCAAGACGTCTTAAAACTTATGAATGATGAAAAGGCAACCATGTGTTTTACAGACCCCCCTTACCTTTTAGATTATTTGAAGGGCAAAACCAAACAGAAGGACGGTGTCACCACTGGGTTTGGCGCAAAGAAAAACAGAAGGTACTTAGAAACAGATGTTCTACCAGATAACTTTACCGAGCTTTGGATGGCAAACATTGCCAAAGTTCAGCAACCAGACTTCTCAATTATTGTTTTTGAAAATCCAAAAAATTTAAGAACTATCTGGAATGAATTAGAAAAACATTGGAAATATAGAAACACAATAACGTGGCATCTTCCAAATAGAGTTTCCGGATTTTCTGCAAAATATAAATTCTTCAACAAGACAGACATCGCATTAGTTGGAACCGGAGGAAATATTCAGTTGAATTTAGAGCCAGAGGACGAACTTCTACAAAATGAATACGAAAATGCTTTGTTTGCCACTTCAGGAAAACCACACTGGGAAAGCTATAAAAAAGGAAAAAAATATTGTCCTACGGATTTTGTTGAGATGAATGCTGCAGATGAAAAAAATTCCGGCCAAGGAATTATTTTTGGCACAAAACCATTAGAACTCCTAATTCCCTACCTAAAGGTTTTAACGAAAAGAGACGACCTGATAATTGAGCCTTTCGGCGGAAGTGGAAGCACATTAATCGCTGCAGAAAAAATGAAAAGGAGATGCTACCTTATGGAAAAATCTCCTGTCTATGCTGAAGTTATAAAATATAGGTGGGAAAAATTAACCGGCCAAAAGGCTAAAAAACT